>SMVB01003325.1_pt1 | contig 10834 bp, 8 predicted proteins | sample 2456461 | NCBI WGS metagenome assembly SMVB01 (sample SAMN11095934, study PRJNA526329) | marine sediment metagenome | biome: Marine sediment; feature: Surficial sediment; material: Deep marine sediment; isolation source: Hadal surficial sediment | place: Pacific Ocean | collected 2014-05 | depth 0-1...
AGCGACCAGGGCACCGGCCAGGAAGACCGAGGCAATCGAGCCGCTGACCTGGGCCACGGTCGCGAGCGCCAGAGCGGCCCGATAGCTCAGCGTCGACGAGCCGTAGACCGTCGCCACGGCCTTGAAGTTGTCGTTGGCGCCGTTGGCGTAGCTCAGCAGGCATACGGCGGCCAGCAGCAGGAGCAGGAGCGTCATCGCCGAGTCAACATCGGTCCTGGTAACGATGTTCCCTGATTGTTAATTGTTCTTCGAGACCTGTCTCAGTCGTCGTCCTCATCGTCCGGCTCGACGTGATCGATCATCCCGGCCGGCCAGGTGGTCTTGACCTCGTCGAGATGATGGTAGCGGCTGCGCGGGCGGCGGCGAGCCAGCGGCATTCGCGTTCGTTCGGCGAGCTCGAGGTACCCGGCGAGGACCTGCGGGACCCCTTCGATCGTGTACGAGACGCCACCGTACCGGACGACATACAGGTCCTCGCTCTCGTGGATCTGCCGCAGGGTCTCGACCCGGTGGTCCGGCGACTTGCGGTCGGAGAAGAACAGCGTCGTGGTCTGTCCGGATTCGAACTTGATCTTGAGTTCGTTGTTTGGCGGCGGCAGCAGGCGCAGATCGAATTTCGATCGAGGATTCTCGAACGCAGCGTCGAGCCAGCCGGCGATCACGGCCATCTGGGTCGGGTTGCTGATGCGAAGGATCCGTTTGGAATCCGCGAACCTGACGAGCGCGGTCACGGGACGGTCCTCGAACTCCGGTGCCGTCGCCTGCCCGGATGAGGACACGCCGGCCACGATCACGTAGACGACACTCGCGGCGATCGCAGTGGCCAGTGCTGTATCTCGATGCATGAGCGAATCACACCTGGGAACGAAAACGTACCGCCCGACCTCAGGTCTTTTCGGCTCGGGCAAGTACGGCGGTGAGCCCCGGCCGCGCAGCCCGCCCAGATTCGCTGGAAGCTGGCTCGGAACCCCGGATGGAGTCGAGTTGGGACCCCAGTCGGACTTTATCGATCGTGCCGTTTGTGCGGGTGGTCTACACCCAGGTCGCCTCGCCCGGCGGTTCACCGATCACCACGTCGCCCAGGAAGGCGACGGCCTTCTCCAGCCCCTCCTGCGGCGACATGTACGGGTCCTCGTGCTCGATCGAGAGGACGTGGTCGTAGCCGTATCGGCGCAGCATGGACACGAACGGCTTCCAGAACTCCGCGCCGTGACCGTAGCCGCACGTGCGGAACGTCCAGGCGCGATGCTTGGTGTCGAGGTAGTCGCGGGTATCGAGGTAGCCGTTGAGCGGACCCTCGGCCGGGTCGAGTTCCGTGTCCTTGGCGTGCACGTAGTACAGCAGACCCGCCTCGCCGAGGTGCCGCGCCGCGAGCACCGGATCGATCCCCTGCCAGAAGAAGTGCGACGGGTCGAGGTTGGCGCCAAGCGGCGTCCGGCCGCGCAGCCCCGCGGCCCTGGTGGCCCGCTGCGACAGACGAATCAACGTGTCCGGGTTGTACGCACAGAACCCGGGGTGCGCCTCCCACGCCACGCGGACACCGTGGCCCCGGCACAGCTTCGCCTGTTCGGCCCAGTACGGGACGAGCACCGTGTCCCATTGATAGCGGAGGATCTCCCGGTACTCCGGTGGCCACGCGCACGTGACCCAGTTGGGCGTCCTGTCGGTCGACGATCCACCGGGGCAACCGGAGAAGGTGATGACGATGTCCGTCCCCAGTTTCGGTGCAAGCTCGACCGCCGTCACGAACGCGTCGTGATCACGGCCGGCCCGTGCGGAGTCCGGGTGAACCGGGTTGCCGTGGACGGCCAGCCCCGACAACGCCAACCCGTGATCGGCGAGCCTGGCCTTTATATCGGCCTGCCGCGGCGCGGAGGCCAGGACCTCCGCGGGGTCGAAGAATGGCTGCCCGGGATAGCCGCCGGCGGGCAGCTCGATCGCGTCGAGGTTGAGCTCTGCGCAGTAGGCCAGAACGGCGTCGAAGTCCAGGCCGGCGAACATCGCGGCCATCACGCCAAGCTTCATGGGAACCCTCCGGCCGAGGTGATGCGAAAGGTAGGGTAGAGTACCCCACCCTCGTCTCATGCGGACAATACAGTCATCGTGCTTCTTCGGACACCAATCCTGATACTGGTCACCCTGGGCCTCGCCCAGGACCCCGGCCCGACGACGCCGACGGCCGACACGCCCGGGCAGCGCGTGATCCTGGAAGTCGGACGCAACAGGCACGTTCGGGGGTACGTCACGCTGGAGGACACGGAGGTCATCGTCGTCCGCGGCGCGGACTCGACACTGCAGAGCTATCCCAAGAGTCGAGTGCTCAGGATCGTGCGGCTCGTCGATCCGAAGCCGGGACAGACGGGCGTGGTCTTCCTGCGCAACGGACAGAGGCGTCGCGGCGTGATCCTCGAGGACGTCTTCGACCACGTGCTCATCGACATCAACGGCATTCGCACCAGGCTGGTTCGTGAGACCGTCGATCACGTGCTGTTGCAACCGACCTTCGAGCAACGCTACGAGCGGTACCGCGCGTCGGCCCGCACATCGAAACAGAAGCTCCAGCTCTGCCAGTGGCTGGTTGACGAGCGCCGCTACGAGCTCGCGGCCGGCGAACTTTCCGAACTGGTGCGGGAATCCTCGGATCCTGAAGTGGACCGGCTCCTGACGATCGTCACAGCCCAGCTTGCCCTGGGCGGCACCGGCCAGGATCCGGAGGCAGCCGGGCCGGGCGATGACGCCGACCGTGCCGGCGCAGTCCGGTTGCCCTCGCAGATCCTGTCGTTCGAGGACGTCAACCTGATACGCGTCTACGAGATCGACTTCGACCGACCGCCCAACGTCTCGGTGGACCCCGCAACCATTCACAAGATGATCGAACTGTACGGGACCAACCGCGCCATTCCCGTATCGGAGCGAGAACGGCGGGCGCTGTTTCGAGCGGACTCGCTCGAGATCGTGGAACTGCTCTTCACGCTCAAGGCCAGGGACCTCTACCCCCGCGTGCACGTCGTCTCGGAACCGTACGCCTTGAACCTCTTCCGCCGGCGGGTCCACAACGCATGGCTCCTGAACAGCTGCGCAACGGCCCGCTGCCACGGGGGGGTCGATGCCGGACGCTTCTTCCTGCACCGCCGTGGATACAAGGACGAGCGGGTCCGATATACCAACCTGCTGATCCTGGAACGGCAGGAGGTGGACCCCGAATGGCCGCTGGTGAACTACGCCGAGCCGATGATGTCGCTCATCATTCAATATGGAATGCCGCGGCACCTGGCACGGCGACCTCACCCGGACGTCAGGGGGTGGACACCGGTCTTCGGCCGCGGCGGCCAGCGGATGCTCAGGGAGACGGTCTCCTGGATCGAGACGATGATGCGGCCGCGGCCGCAGTATCCGGTGGACTACCAGCCGCCGCGCCTGGCGTCCCCCGCGGACTCGGCCTCGCCGCCCGGTGACGACGACCGGGCACCGCGCTAGCAGCCCGTTGAAGAAGTGCTTCGATGGCGAGAGCGCGACCAGATTCGTCAGGTCAAGGAGCCGGATCGAAGGCATATCCCGGAGATACGGCGAGATTCGGCGACGCCGAGCTGGCGGATCTGGGCCGCTCGCAGCCCGAATGACTTCTTCAACGGGCTGCTAGAGGCTGCCTGCAACCGGTCGCCCGCGGCAGGCGAACCATACCCCGTGGTCCCTCAGGGGCCGCTACACTTGGGGGTTCCACTTTGCGAGAGAAACCAATGAGCACTCCCGATCGAATCGCCACACTTGCCGTGAGCTGCTGCGCGCTGCTGATCCTGGGCTGCCAGGACGAGCAGGCGAAGCGGCGCGCGGAGGTCCAGCAGGCCATCGCCTCTGCCGGCGCTGAGATCCAGAAGATCAACGCGGTGCTCAGTGATCCGCAGAAGGTCGACAACGTCCGGCAAGAGCTCAACCAGATCATCATCACGCTCAACAACACCGGCGACGGCGGCGTCGGTCAGCGAGCCGCCGCCGCGCAGCTCGCCGCCGGCGTGCATCGGCGGCTGGCGTCACTCGCCGAGGCCGACGCCATGAAGCTCGAGGCCCGGCAGCAGGCCCGCCGCACCGTGCTCCTGGGCATGATCGATGCGGCCGATCAGCTCGATGTGATGGCGACCACACTGGAAGCGATGGATACCAGGCAGGCCGACGCGAGGCTCGTCAGCGCCAGGAACGACAGCGAGCACACGCTGGCGGGCCACAGCCGGCGACTGGCCGAGCTTGACGGCCCCATCGCCCGGCTCAACACCGCGAACCGCGCCGATCAGCAGGAGGCGGACCGGCTGCGCGAGGACGCCTCGAGGCTGCGCCGCGAGGCCGCGGGCCTCGGCCCGGCCGCGGGATACGGCGCTTTCGAGGAAGCGCTGCGTCTGGACCGCCAAGCGGACGGAGTCGAGTACGACCTCGCACATCGCGAGCTGGACCTTCGCTACAACTATGAGTCCGAACATGCGATCGTCCAGACAACCGCTGATCGGTTGGGTGACGAGATCGCCTCGATCGAGGACGCACGCCAGACACTGAAGCAGCTCGACGCCTCGGTGTTACAAGAAGCCGCCACCACCCGGAGTCGTCTCGCCGAGCTCCGGGACTCGATCGAGGCCGGCCTGATCGAGCTGCAGGAGTCGTCGGCGCCACTCGCGGAGTTCTATGACCGGGCTACGTTGGAGCTGGACCGGGCCGCGACCAAGGCCAGGGCTGCGGCCGGTCTGGGGACCGACTCCGTCAAGGACGCCGCACGGATCGAGGCCGCGCACGCCTACCAGGAGCTCGCGGGCGTTCACCGGACCAGGGCGCGCGGGCTGCAGTGTGATGTGGACCTCTTCCAGCGTCTCTCGGAGACTACCGGCTCGGCCGGAACGTCCATCGACGACCTGGCCGAGGCGTTCCGGCAGCAGGTGAGCCAGTCCGTGACGGCGTACGAGAACGCCGGCCGGGAACTGGGGATGGTGTCGGGGAAGACCGGTCGCCGGCAACTGGAGGCGCTCAGGGCGACGATCATCCGGCTGAAGACCGCCGCGGCCTCGCAGACGATCGAGCGACGGACGACCGCTGCCGGGCCCGCCGATCCTGCTGCCGGCAGGGCGACCCCGCGCGCGGCGGCCGACGCCGACGCCGACGCTGACGACACGACCTCGCCCAACGGCGCCGAGAGCCCGCAGGCGCTGCTGGCGGCGCTGCGCGGATGCGAGGACTACGCCGCGCTGGCGGACCTTCTCACCAGGCTGACGTACATCCGGTCCGACTGGCCGGACGTCCGGCGTCTCTACGAGACGCTGACTCTTGCCAACCTGGGTGCGATCGAGCTGGAGCAGGCACTTCGGGACACCTTCGGCACCGGGCTCCGGGACATGGAGGGCGTAGCCCCGATGGACGGCGACACACTGTTCGGACAATGGCTCGATGCCGAGCTGGAACTGGACGAGGTCTGGCAGAACACCGCCACGATCGTGGTCACGGACAGTGCAGGCGGCACCGAGAGGATTCCGCTGATCGTGATCGACGGGCGATGGTTCCGGGACGGCACCGAGCTGTTCGAGCTCGTCGTCGAGCAGATGATCACGGGACCGGACTCCGAGAAGTACGTGGAATCGCTGGGCACCGGGTTGCGCGAGCTGGCCCGGCGTGTGAAGGCAGGCGAGTTCTCGACGTTCCAGGACGCCGTCACGGCGCTGGCGCAGGCACTCCGGCCCGGCGACGGCTCCTGAAGCGAGTTTACGACGTGGACGCCTCCGGCATCCTCGACCCCGGGCAGCAACAGAAGCCGCCGGCCTCGTTGAGCGGATGCCTGTTCACCGCGCACGGGCTGTACACGATTCTGGCCGGGCTGGCACTGGCGGTGTTCGGCTGGATCCTGCCGACGCTGCTGGTCAAGGTGGTCACGTCGGGCATCTTCGATCCCGGCAGCGTCGCGCCGGTGGCACGGATGGTGATCGACCACCGCGGCCTCATGCCGCTGATCGCCGTCCCGGCGATCGTTTTCGGTGTGCTGGGCGTCATGAAGCTGCGGCCGCACTGGCTGTGGGCGGCGCTGGGGTTCCTGTCGATACTCCTGCCCGGCGTATTGCTCATCTACACCTTCCTCGCCACGGTCGGGATGCTGTACCAGACGAATCCGCTGTGAATATGGGTGGCACGGTCGAGCGAGTCCGCCGCAGGCGGACGAGTTCGCCCGTGGTGCGACGCCCAACCCCACGGGCGACGTCGCTACGCTCCGTCGACCGTGCCACTACTATTTTTCAGCACCGACCGCGCCGTCCGCCGCACCATGAGGTCCTCGTCGGTATCGGCGGCTATCGCCTCGATGCGTTGGCGCAGTGCCGGTTCGTCCCGGCGCGCCAGGACATTGCCGGCGACGATGATCGCGTTGCGCTTCATCATCGCCAGCTTCGCCCGCTTCATCGCGGAGCGCACGAACGCGTCCCGGCGGCCCTGCTCGTCCCAGCCGAGCACCTCCAGCAGGTCGAAGCCTTCGCGCCTCGGCGCGTAAGCGGGGTGAACCGGGGCTCCGGCGGCGCGCCCGGTCGGCTGGTTGTGGGGGCAGACGTCCTGGCAGACGTCACAGCCGAAGATCCAGTCGCCGATCGCCTCGTGGAAGTCCGGGGCGATGTCGCTTCGGTGCTCGATGGTCAGGTAGCTGATGCATCGCGTGGCGTCGACGGTCCACGGCGCAATCGCACCCGTCGGGCACGCGTCGATGCAGCGGGTGCAGGTGCCGCACGGGTCCTCGCCGGACGGTTCGGACGGCGCCAGCTCCAGCGTCGTGATCAACTCGCCCAGCAGCAGCCAGCTTCCCACGCCGGGCTCGATGAGAAGCGTGTGCTTGCCGACGGCGCCGAGCCCCGCCCGCTGGGCGACCTCGCGCTCCAGTACGGGGGCCGTGTCCACGCACGCCCGGAAGGTCTCGCCGGGGAACTCCCCGGCCAGCTCGTCGGCGAGATGGTGCAACCGTTTCTTGATGACCTGGTGGTAGTCGTCGCCGCGGGCATAGCGCGCGACACGCCCGCGCGGCCGTTGCTCCGGCGACCGCTCGGGCTCCGGCCCGCCGTCGTGATACCGGTCGGCCACGCAGAGGATCGAACGCGCGCCCGGCACGATCCGCCGCGGGTCGAGCCGCTCGCGCAGGTGCTCTGCGAGATACTGCATCTCGCCGTGGCTGCCGGCCGCGAGCCAGTCGCGAAGCTCACGCTCGTAGCGCGTGGCACGGACCGGCGCGACCCCGGCAAGTGCAAAGCCGAGGTCGTGACAGCGCTGGAGCACCGAGCGCGTAGCGTGCGAGTCGCCCATGGTCCGCCGGTGGGGCGTCAGCCGACACGCTCCAGCGGCGCGTTCTCCAGGATGAGCGTCTTGATGCCTACGGTTGGAAACGCGACACGGGCGCTGGCGCCGCGAGCGCGGGGGGTCACGTCCTCGACGCGCCCGAGACCGTAGGCGGGGTGACGCACGATGCAACCCACCGGGAACTCGCACGCGAACCCACCGGCAGCTCCCGGCCCCACGGCGCGGTCGGCGAGGTCGTCGAACCCGGCGTCGCCGGTCTTGTCCACGAAATCGACTCTCTCGCGGGGCAACTCACCGAGGAAGCAACTGGCGATCGTGCCCTCGCGCACGCCCCGATGCGTCCGCACCGCCGCCCGCGTAAGCAGCAATCGCCGCTTGGCGCGGGTCATGCCCACGAAACACAGGCGTCGCTCTTCCTCCAGCTCCGCGTCGTTCGCGACGGCCCGGGCGTGAGGCAGCAGGTTCTGCTCCATGCCGATCAATGCCACCGCCTCGAACTCGAGCCCCTTGGCGGCGTGCAGGCTCATGAGCGTCACCGTGCCGCGCTCGGGATCGATCGCGTCCGCGTCGCTGACCAGCGCCACCGACTCCAGGAACAGACCCAGCCACCCCGGCAGATCGTCGGGCGCGTCGAGCCCGTCGGGCGGCGAGAACTCCGCGGCAGCGCTGACGAGTTCACTGAGGTTCGCCAGGCGCTGGCGTTCCTCATCGGTGTCGCCCCGATGCATCCTTTCAAGACCGGAGTGCCTGATGACGTGCTCGACGAGTCCGGCCAGCGCGGTCGCGTCCGCCGGCCGCGCCGTGTCACCCGCTGCCCGTGCGCGAAAGCCGTCGATGAGCTCGACGAACGTGCCGATGGACTTCTTCGCCCGCTTCGAGAGGCCCTCAACTGCAGCCACCTGGCGAAGCGCGTCGGCCTGACGGAGCCCGGCGCCGACCGCGTACCGTTCGATACTGCCGAGCGAGATCTTGCCGATACCGCGCGAGGGCGTGTTGAGAATCCGCCCCAGCGAGATCTCGTCGTTGGGGTTCGCCACTACGCGGAGATACGCCAGGGCGTCGCGGACCTCCTTGCGATCGAAGAACGCCGTCCCGCGCGCGATCACGTACGGGATCCGCGCGTTGCGCAGCGACGCTTCGAGCACCCGGCTCAGCGCATTGACGCGATAGAGAACCGCCATCTCCTTCCACGGCAGGTCCAGTTCGGTGCCCGCGTTGTGCAGAAACTCCGCGATCACCGCCGCCTCGTGGTGCTCGTCGCGGCAGGCGATCACCGTGGGGCGCTCGCCCTCGGCGAGCTCCGTGAAGAGGTCCTTGTGCCTGCGACGGCGGTTGTGCCGGATGAGGCCGTCCGCCGCGCCCACGAGGTGGCCGGTGCTGCGGAAGTTCTGCCCCAGCGGCACGACGACCGCGTCAGGATGGTGCGCCTCGAAGTCCAGGATGTTCGTGATATCCGCACCGCGCCACGCGTAGATGGCCTGGTCCGGATCTCCCACGACGCAGATGTTGCCGTGACCGTCGGCGAGCGCGTGCGCGATCACGAACTGCGCGCGGTTCGTGTCCTGGTACTCGTCGATGAGCAGGTACCGGTAACGGCGCTGGAGCCGGGTGCGGACATCAGCGTCGCGGCGCAGCAGCGCCGCGGTCCGAAGCAGCAGATCATCGAAGTCCAGAGCGTCGTTGGCGCGGAGGATCTTCTCGTACGCGGTGTAGACGCGCGCGATCGAACGCATGTAGAAGTCGCCGGCCTCGGCGGCGAAAGCCTTCGCGTCGAGCAGGCGGTTCTTGGCGTTGCTGATCACCGCGCCGACCGCCGCCGGCGTCCAGTTCTTCGCGCTGAGCTCACCGTCGGAAATCGCGTGCTTCAGCGCCTCGCGCCGGAGGGTCTCGTCATAGATCGAAAACCGCGGCGCGATCCCGGCCGGTTCGGCAAACCGGCGCAGCAGCCGTGCGCAGAACGAGTGGAAGGTCGCCACCGTCGGGGAGCCGTCGCGCGGGGGTTGCCCGGCCAGCAGCGTCTCGACGCGCTGTCTCATCTCGCCGGCGGCCTTGTTGGTAAACGTCAGCGCGAGGATCTGCCAAGGCTCGATGCCGTTGGCGATGAGGAAGGCGATTCGCCGGGTGACGACGGTCGTCTTGCCGGAGCCTGGACCGGCCAGGACCAGCAACGCCCCGTCTCGATGGGTGACCGCTGCCCGTTGCGGCTCGGTGAGATCGTCCAGAAGTGCTTCAGTGACCGGCATCCGTTGAGTTTACTCCCCGCCGCCGGCGGCGATCGGTCAGGATATCCCGAGGATTAGTTCGGGTTTTAGTCGGCGATAAACTATCCGCGTGCCTAGACTTACGGCAACTGGCAAGAAACTCAACATTATGGGTCACAGCAACTTGCGTCCCCAAGATGTAGTAGTAGTATGGCCTTTCGCGCCGATCAAGTACGGGCGAGAATGTGGGCAGCATGACGGTTTCTGGGCGCAGCTCGTTGCACGTGGGATGAAGGGAACTTCAGATGGCCGTTCTCTGTGTCACACAGATCCGGGAGCTCGTCGGCATTGAGCCGCTGGCTGACTCCGCAAAGCGCCCCGGCCGCATCTCGTACGGTCTGTCCAGCTACGGCTACGACGTCCGCGTCGGCACACGGTTCAAGGTCTTCACCAACGTGGCTCCGCACGGCGGCCAGTCGGTCGTGGATCCCAAGAACTTCGCCGATGACATGTTCGTCACCATCGACACGGCCGAGAACGGGCGGGATCACATCATCATCCCCCCCAACAGCTTCGCCCTGGCCGAGACGGTCGAGACGATCAAGGTGCCGCGCGACGTACTGGCGATCTGCGTCGGCAAATCGACGTATGCCAGGTGCGGCATCATCGTCAACGTCACGCCGCTCGAGCCGGAATGGCGCGGCAAGGTGACACTGGAGATCTCCAACACGACCCCGCTGCCGGCGAAGATCTACGCCAACGAGGGCATTGCCCAGATCATTTTCATCCAGGCCGCACGCGTGTGCGCCGTCAGCTACGCGGACAAGCGCGGGAAGTACCAGGACCAGCACGGTCTGACGTTACCCATGGTCGACTAGCCGAACTGCTTGAATTCATTCCAGGCCACTGACGGCCTGGATTCCATGCGAGAACCGGGACAACTCGAGAGACAACAAGGACGTCTGAGGTAGTCAATGAAAATCACCCGCCGTTTCACGAAGCCGAACAAGGACGTATTCGAGTCCGTCGAGTGGGATACGCGCCGCAGCCGCATCACCGGCTCGGACGGCAGGGTCGTCTTCGAGATGAAGGACGTGGAGGTCCCCGGACAATGGTCGCAGCTCGCCACGGACATCATGGCCAGCAAGTACTTCCGCAAGGCGGGCGTCCCCCAGCTGCACGACGACGGCACGCCGAAGCTCGACACGTTCGATCAGCCCGTCACCGGTGCCGAGAACTCCGTGCGGCAGATCGTCACACGCCTGGCGGGTTGCTGGCGCCACTGGGGGGAGCAGCACAAGTACTTTGACAGCCGCAAGGACGCCGAGGCGTTC
>SMVB01090883.1_pt1 | contig 10831 bp, 11 predicted proteins | sample 2456461 | NCBI WGS metagenome assembly SMVB01 (sample SAMN11095934, study PRJNA526329) | marine sediment metagenome | biome: Marine sediment; feature: Surficial sediment; material: Deep marine sediment; isolation source: Hadal surficial sediment | place: Pacific Ocean | collected 2014-05 | depth...
CATGATTGACAACTGGTTGCGCAATATTAAGGATGTTTTGCATGTGCACCGCAAGCGCATAAACGCGCTGCAAGACAAGGACGCCCGGGTGGACTTATTGTGTGAGCTCAATGTGATGACTCAGGTGGCAAACGTTTGCCACACGTCTATCTTGCAAAATGCCTGGTCGCGCGGCCAGCGAGTAGACGTTCACGGCTGGATTTACAGCCTCAAGGATGGCCTGTTGCAGGACCTGGGGTGTTCGGTGAATGGGCCCGACCAGATTCCAGAGGTCTACAGAATCCTGTCTGCGGATGAGTAAAACCCGTCGCCACAGGCCTTCCGGACTGTAGTCTATGAACAACTTGCTGCTAATTCTCCTGTTTGTCTTCGGCAGCGTTGCCTTGATGGTGGTCCTGGGTGAGCGATTTGGCTCGCCCGCTGACCCCCGGCGCGCGCAGCAACTGCGCCGCTGGATCCTGCCCCTGGTGGGTTTGTCCCTGGTACTCTCCCTGCTTCAGCACTATTGGTAGGCCGGCATTTTCGGCGGAAGATTCTTTTTGAATACCACCCGTTCGGGTGATGAAAAATCCACAGTGATTTGCCACACTGCGCGCCACATTAAACAAATAGGGAGACATTCAACATGACAGAGCAAAAAGCAACCAATGTTCATTGGCACGAGGGTGATATCAGCCGCGAGCACCGCGCCAAGCTTCTGGGCCACAGGGGGGCTACAATCTGGTTTACCGGCCTGTCGGGCAGCGGCAAAAGCACGGTGGCGGTGGAACTGGAAGGCGAATTGAGTGAGTTGGGTGTTTTGAGCTACCGCCTGGATGGCGATAATGTTCGCCTGGGCATAAACAAAAACCTGGGCTTCAGCGCGCAGGACAGGACCGAGAATATTCGCCGTATCGGCGAAATTGCCAAGTTGTTTGTCGATACCGGCGTTATTGCCCTCAGCAGCTTTATCAGCCCCTACCAGGCCGACCGCGACCAGGTGCGTGCATTGCACGAGGAGGCCGGCATGGATTTTATTGAAGTCTTCGTCGATTGCTCCCTGGAGACTGCCGAGGCCCGCGACCCCAAGGGCCTGTACAAAAAGGCACGGGCTGGCGAGATTAAAAACTTTACCGGTATTGATGACCCCTATGAAGCGCCCCCCAGGGCTGAAATTCATCTGCACACCGACCGGCAAACCCTGTCGGAGGAAGTAGAATCCATCCTGGCACTATTGCGCGAACGCGGCATTGTTACAGCCTGACCCACACACCATATTGGAGACACCCATGATTAAGCCCCACGGTTCGGACGAACTTAATGCCCTGTATGTGGCAGACGATGCACAGCGCGAGGCGCTGCGACAAGAAGCGGAACAACTGCCCTCTCTATTACTCAACTCTGCGGCGGCGGCCAATGCGGTTATGCTGGCAGGGGGTTACTTCAATCCATTGACCGGGTATATGAACCTGGCAGATGCCCTCAGTGTCGCGGAAACCATGCGTACCGTAGAGGGCTTGTTCTGGCCGGTGCCCATCGTCAATATGACCCATGAGAGCGGCATTGTCGCGGGCTCACGTATGGCACTGCGCGACCCCAATGTGGAGGGCAACCCCGTTCTGGCAATAATGGACGTGGAAGCGGTGGAGTCGGTCAGCGAAGAGCAGATTGATTTCATGGCTGAGAAAATTTTTCGCAGCGATGATGAGAACCACCCGGGTGTTGCGACATTCAAGGGGCTGGGCCGCACGCTGGTGTCCGGCCCCATCCAGGTGCTGGGTTTTTCCTATTTCCAGGCCGACTTTCCCGATACCTTCCGTACCGCGGTGCAAATACGTGCCGAAATTGCCGACTACGGCTGGGAGACGGTTGTTGCGTTTCAGACCCGCAACCCCATGCACCGCGCCCACGAGGAGCTGTGCCGCATGGCAATGGACGACCTGAATGCCGATGGCATCCTCATCCACATGTTGTTGGGCAAGCTCAAGCCCGGCGATATTCCCGCGGACGTGCGCGATGCCTCTATCCGAAAAATGGTTGAAGTGTATTTCCCGGCCAATACCGTCATGGTAACAGGCTACGGTTTTGACATGTTGTATGCGGGCCCCCGTGAGGCTGTGCTGCACGCTGTTTTTCGCCAGAACTCAGGTTGCACACATCTGATTGTGGGTCGCGATCACGCGGGTGTGGGGGATTACTACGGTGGCTTTGACGCACAGACCATCTTTGATGAGGAGGTGCCAGCCGACGCCCTGGAACTGAAGATATATAAAGCCGACCACACGGCCTACAGCAAAAAGCTGGACAAGGTGGTGATGATGCGCGATGTGTCAGACCACTCCATGGATGACTTTGTGCTGTTGTCCGGCACCAAGGTGCGGGAACTACTGGGGCAGGGCATAGCGCCGCCCCCTGAGTTCTCGCGCCCTGAAGTCGCAAAGATTTTAATGGATTACTACCAGGGTATTGATTCCTGAGAAATCCGAAAAGGCGCCCACCGCAATTGAAGTGAGTAAGACCGGCAGGGCGCTTGCCTGAGTTGAGAGCAGGGTTGAAGCAGGTGCCTACTGGCGGGACCGTGGAGCGCAGGGACGCGCGATACGAGCCTCCATGGATGGATTCACGGCGTGTCCAGTCAGTAGGCACCTGCTTTAACCCGAAACAAACCTCAGGGAAGCGCCCTGTCGGTCTGGCCAGACTACCCAATACCAGTATTAACTTTCCTGTTTGCCCCTTATAATAAGTGTCTCATTCTTAGGGGAGTGCGCCTTGCCAGGCCAGTCGATAAGCAAATTCACCCACGCGCTGGAGCAGGGCTCCGCTGCGGCCGGCGATCTGTTGGTCGGGCTGGCGCAGCCGGCCAGGGTGCACAGGCTGCGGCAATTGGTTATTGGTCTGGCGCTCATCTGGCTGGTTGTGGCCTGCGCCAGGCTGGTGTGGGCATTCTTCCCCGGCGAGCAAACTGCCTTACCCGCTGATCTTGTTATTCTCAACCCTGCGGAAACCGTTGGCAAAAATAATCGGGCCAAGCCGGTCGATATCAATGCCATGTTGTCCTGGCACCTGCTGGGCAAAGCGGATGAAGTGGCAGCCAATTCCGTTATTAACGAACCCCTGTCAGCGCAGGCCACGGGCCGCGAGGGCATTGAGGAGGGCGCCAGGGAATCCCGCTTAGACCTACGCTTGCGCGGTATTATTGCATCCACCATCGATGGCCTGGGGCACGCCATCATCGAGTACAAGTCCAAGCAGCAGGTTTATGCCGTGGAAGATAAGCTGCCTGTTTCGGGCAGGGTGATTCTGGCCAAGGTAATGGCAGACCGGGTGGTCATCGATAACCGGGGAACCTACGAATTGCTTGTTTTGTTTGAAGAGTCGGCGCTGTCCTCCCAACTGCCCGCTGTGCCAAAACCCTCACCTTCCGGGCCCGCAAACCCCGGCGGGGTGAGAGCCATCGACAAACGAGGCGATGCGCAGACCACGGCGCTGGCCCAAAGCTACAGGCAGAAACTCTACCAGAACCCCCAGGCACTGGCCGATCTGGTGCGGATTTCTGCAGTGCGCGAAGAGGGTGTATTGCTGGGCTATAGGGTGGCGCCAGGCGCAGATCGTGAGCAGTTTACCCAGTTAGGGTTCAAAACCGGTGACCTGATAACGTCTGTTAACGGCATTGCCCTCACCGACCCGGCCAATACGGTACGCCTGTACCAGCTGATGCGCTCGGCTGGGGAAGCGGTGTTTGATCTGCAACGAGGAAATGAACAATTCACGGTAACCGTGGCTCTGGATGATACCGGTTCCGAACAATGATAGAGTCTTTCTGTGGGCTCGGTGTGTGATGAAAGACAATTACAATCGCTGATGAAGGAAAGAAACGGAGTGACTGCTTTGGCTCGAATGCGCAAAACAACGGTGGCTTGTCTGTTGGCGGGGCTAATTTTTTCGGCCGTGTCAGCGCTTGCCCAGGACTATACGGTCAACCTGAAAGAGACTGATATACAGGAGCTGATTAAATTTGTCTCCGAGGCCACCGGCACTACCATCGTGGTCGACCCGGCGGTCAAGGGCAAGGTCAAGGTTGTTTCCGCCAAGCCGGTGTCGCGCAGCGAACTCTACGACCTGTTTTTAGCCATTTTGGAGGTGCACGGTTACACCGCGGTCCGTTCCGGTGGCATAATCCGCGTCATCCCCAGCAAAGATGCGCGATCGTCCCCGGTCTTGGTGCGCAGCGGTGATGACAAAGTCGGAAATGATGAATATGTCACCCAGGTTATTAACCTGCAAAATATATCGGCGGCCAAATTAATTCCGGTGCTGCGCCCGCTGGTACCACAGCAGGCACATATGGCCGCCTATGCGCCCAGCAACGCTATTATCATCTCGGATGTGGCGGCGAATATAGATCGTATCAGCGCAATAATTGAGCGCATGGACAAGTCGGCGGTGCAAAAAACCGACATCGTAAAGCTTCGTTACGCCGTTGCCGACGATATCGTCCAGATGTTGGACAAGCTGAGCAAGTCCCAGGCCAAGCAGAGCGGCGCGGTTGAACCCGATGTTCTACTGGTGGCCGACAGTCGCACCAACAGTGTGCTGGTGAACGGTGATGAGGTTGAACGCGGGCGAATAAAGACATTGATCGCCTACCTGGATACGCCCCTGGAGCAAAGCGGTAATGTGAAGGTTATCTATCTGGAGTATGCCCAAGCCGCCGATTTGGCCGCAGTGCTCACCCGGGTAATGCAAAACATGGCTCGTCTGGACACGGTCGATGGCAAGAAACCCGCCAGTGGCAGAAATTCTTCTACCATCGAGGCGGACGAGGGCACCAATGCACTGATTATCACCGCCGATGCCGATGAGATGGCCGCACTGGAGGCGGTGATACACCGGCTGGATATTCGTCGTGCCCAGGTACTGGTAGAGGCGATCATCGTCGAGATAGAGGTGAGAGACGGTCAGGACCTGGGGCTGCAGTGGTTGTTTGCCAATGACAGCGGGGCCTTTGGCAGTAACATCAATGCCGGAGATGCCAGGGCGAGCAACATCGCGGGTGCGTTACTGCCGCCCACGCCACCTACGCCAGAGCCCGTCTCGGCCACAGAGCCCAACCTGGGCGACCTGGCCGCCGCCCTGGCCGGTACCCCGGGTTTTTCCCTGGGCTGGGGTAGGATCAGCGACAACCTGTCAATGACCGTTATCCTCAACGCCCTGGAAGAACAGTCCAATGCCAATATTCTTTCAACGCCCAGTTTACTCACCCTGGACAATCATGAGGCCTATATAACGGTTGGCCAGAATGTGCCTTTTGTTACCGGTTCCTTTACCAATACCGGGGCCGGTGGCGACGGCGCGCAGAACCCCTTCCAGACGATAACGCGGGAGAATGTGGGCATTACCCTGAGAGTGACGCCGCATATTAACTCGGGCAACATGGTGGTCCTCGATATCGAGCAGGAGGTCTCCAGTCTGTCGGGTTTGTCTGTGGTGGCGTCCGACCTGATTACCAACGAGAGAAAGATTAAAACCAAGGTGCTGACCTCGGACGGGCGCATGATTGTGTTGGGTGGCCTGATTAAAGAGGATGTGCAGAACAGTACCCAGAAGATACCTTTTCTGGGGGATATTCCCTTCCTGGGGCGGTTGTTTCGCAGTGATTCCGAGCAGGTCATCAAAACCAATCTGCTGATCTTCATTCGCGCCACTATTATCCGCGACAACGAGCAACTCGATGGCGCCACGGCGGACAAGTATCGCTATATTCGCAAGGAGCAGCAGCAGCGTATAGAGCAGGGCCTCATGTACCTGGACGATGAAAGTCTCCCCCTGTTGCCCACGTGGGAAGACCAGATCAAACAGCTGGAAGAAATCAAGCGTGAAAGCGGGGCGGCAAGCACCGATGCATTATGACAGCTTCTGCCGCTCCATCGTCTAAGATCACCTCGGGAGAACTCACCGCAAATAGCGAGGGGCCACGCCTGCGCCTGCCCTTCACCTTTGCCAAGGCCCACGGCGTGTTGCTGGATGGTGACGTGCAGCCAGCCCGATTATTTCATAAAGCGTCGTTGCCGGTGGCGGTATTGACTGAACTGCGCCGCTTTCTGGGGCGCCGTTTTGAATTGCGGGCGATTACCGAGGCTGAGTTTCAAAAACGCTTGACCCTGGCCTATCAGCGAGGCAACAACGAAGCGGTACAGATGGCCGAGGATATCAGTTCTGACGTTGACCTCAGTCGCCTGGCCGATGAGATTCCCGAAGTGGGCGACTTGATGGATGCGGAAGATGACGCGCCCATTATTCGCCTGATAAACGCGGTGCTGTCGCAGGCGGTGCGTGAAAAGGCCTCTGATATCCACATCGAGACCTTTGAAGACCGCCTCAGTGTGCGCTATCGCATAGACGGCATGTTGTCCGAGGTGCTGTCACCCAAGCGCATGCTGGCTCCCCTGTTGGTCTCTCGCCTCAAGGTGATGGCCAAGCTTGATATTGCAGAGAAACGGGTACCCCAGGACGGCAGGATATCGGTAAAAATTGCCGGGCATGCGGTCGACATTCGTATGTCTACCATGCCCTCTGCCCACGGCGAGCGCGTGGTGTTGCGGCTGTTGGACAAGCAGGCGGGGCAGCTGCAATTGGCCCAGTTGGCCATGAATGAACAGGTACTTGAAAACTACCAAAAGTGTCTGCAAAGTCCCCACGGTATTATTCTGGTGACCGGGCCCACGGGTTCGGGCAAAACCACCACTTTGTACGCGGGCCTGTCTCACATCAACGAGACGTTTCGCAATATTCTCACCATTGAAGACCCCATCGAGTATATGCTACCCGGCGTGGGCCAGACCCAGGTGAACCCCAAGGTGGGTATGACCTTTGCCCGCGGCCTGCGCGCCATTCTGCGCCAGGACCCGGATATTGTTATGGTGGGCGAGATACGTGATCTTGAGACTGCTGAGATTGCGGTACAGGCCTCGCTAACGGGGCATCTGGTGTTGTCCACCTTGCATACCAACACAGCGGTGGGTGCGGTGACTCGCCTGCAGGATATGGGGGTGGAACGTTTCTTATTGTCATCCAGTTTGATTGCAGTTATCGCTCAGCGACTGGTTCGATTGCTGTGTACCGATTGTCGGCAACCGGTGTCACCCACGGAGGCCGAGCTGGCATTGCTGGGGCTGGACGGTGCCGATACGCAGCTGGCAATATACCGGGCCGTGGGCTGCGAAGCGTGTAATTACATGGGTTATCGCGGCCGCGCCGGCATTTATGAGTTGATCGATGTAGACGACGAATTGCGACGTCTAATCCATGGGGGAGCCGGTGAGCAGGAGTTGCTGGCTCAGGCGCGGCTGCGAAATTCTGGAATTCTGGAAGACGGTAGGCGGCGGGTTCTGGCAGGGGAGACCAGCATGGAAGAAGTGCTGCGTGTCACCACCACTAATTGACGATTGCAGCTGAGACATGACAGCGTATCGCTATAGAGCACTCAACCGTAAAGGCAAGTTGGTCAAGGGTGTTATGGAGGGTGATTCCGAGCGCCAGATCAGAACCCAACTGCGGGGCCAGGACATGCGCCCGGTGGAGGTGGGCCTTGCCAACAAACAATTGGGCGGTGCGCTGGTTGCCAAATCAGCCACCGGGTTTAGGTCTGGCCTGCTGCAAGCGCGAATAAGCGCGGCAGATTTCGCTCTGCTGACCCGGCAATTGGCGACGCTGGTGCAGTCCAATCTACCTCTGGATGAATGCCTTAGCGCCGTTGCCGAGCAGAGTCGCAAACCGCGCATCAAGGGAATGCTACTGCAGATTCGCTCCCGGGTGGCCGAGGGGCACACCCTCGCCTATGCCATGAGGGAGTTTCCGCAGGTGTTTGACGAGATGTACCGTGCCATGGTCAATGCTGGCGAGCATGCGGGGTTTTTAGGGCCGGTGCTGGAGCAACTGGCAGACTATAGCGAAAACCGGCAGTACACCCAACAAAAACTCAAGATGGCCATGATCTACCCGTTTATCTTGCTGGGGGTAGCGATAGCCGTAGTCACCGCATTGATGGTGTTTGTGGTGCCCGAGCTGGTGGGAATTTTTTCTCATACCAAAACTGAACTGCCGCTATTAACCCGGGGTCTGATAGCTACAAGCAATTTTTTCCGTGAGGATGGACTCTGGCTCTTGCTTGGAATTATTGGCCTGGTGTTTGCCTGGCGTCAGCTGTTGCGCGATACCGCACGCAAGAAGCGCTGGCATAAACTGCAATTGAGCCTGCCGGGCATATCGGGGCTGGTGACGGCCATGGACACCGCCAGGTTTGCCTCGACTTTAAGTATTCTTATGGCCAGTGGTGTCCCTCTTTTAGAGGCGCTGCGAATTGCCGGGCAGGTTTTGACTAACCTGGTGTTGCGCGAAGACAGCCAACAGGTGGCAGAGCAGGTGCAGGAGGGAAGCAGCCTGCACCGGGCGCTTGGCCGCAGCGGCCGCTTCCCGCCCATGATGGTTCATATGGTGGCCAGCGGCGAGGCCAGCGGTGAGCTGGAGACTATGCTGGAGCGCTCCGCGACCAATCAGGAGCGCGAACTGGAAATGACCCTGGGCACTATGATGAGTATTTTCGAGCCGGCGATGGTGGTGCTTATGGGCGGCATGGTGCTTATGATAGTCATGGCAATACTACTCCCTATTTTTGATCTCAATACAATGGTGAAATAACGATATGAATAGCTTGCGCAATAACTTGAATCGACACAGGGGGTTCTCCCTAGTGGAAATCCTGGTGGTGCTGGTGATTATGGGTTTGCTGATCAGCGTGGTGGCGCCCACGGTCCTCAATCGTGCCGATGATGCTCGCATCCAAAAAGTTCATGCTGATTTTAAGGCGATTGAGACGGCCCTCAAAATTTACCGTCTAGACAATTATCTGTATCCCAACACGCAGCAGAGTCTGGAGGCCCTGGTTGAGGCCAGCACCATCGACCCGGAGCCGCGGAATTTCAAGAGCGGCGGGTATTTGTCAGAGGTTCCCCGGGATCCCTGGGGCAGGCCCTATCTATACCTCAGCCCTGGTGAAAATGGCGATATTGATATATACAGCCTGGGGGCAGATGGCATCTCCGGTGGCGAGGGTCAAAGCGCCGACATTGGCAACTGGAAGTCGTCTGAAGAGTAACTCATGAAGGGCTATTCCCAGGCCGGTTTCAGTCTACTGGAGTTACTGGTAGCCCTGTTTGTCGTCGTCATTATTACTTCGCTGGTTACCCTGGCAATCAATTCGGGCGGGCAGGATATTACCCTGGACGCAAAAGCCAAAAGCCTTGCCGACATATCCAGTTTTGCCATGGACGAGGCACAGATGCGCGCTGTGGACATGGGCCTTCTTATTCAACAGGTAGACGAGGGGGGTGAGCGTCTGTACCGCTACGGTTGGCGAGAGCGAAGCCCCAGGGGTTGGCGCCGGCCGGAAGTCGACAAGGATATTTTTGCCGACAAGACCTTTCCCGCCAGCGTTGAAGTTGTGCTGGAATTGGAGGACACAAGGGTTCAGTTACTGGGCGATGTCGACCGGGCACTGGCGGGCGATGGCAAGCCCGCTGAAGTGGCCCCACAGGTAGTCTTCTACGCCAGCGGCGAGGTGACGGCGGGCTTTATCGAGTTGCGACAAAGGGACAGCGGAGAATTACTGTGGCGTATAGAATGGGATTTGCTGGGCCGCTTTACCCTGTTGCGCAAAGGTGAAGCAGCCGATGAATAATGTCCCGGGAAGCGCCATCCGTGGCTTTACCCTGGTTGAGGTGATGGTGGCTCTGGCGGTGGTGGCGTTGGCCCTACCCGCACTGATGTTCTCACTGCATCAGCAAATTGATGGCACTGCCTACCTCAGGGACAAGTCACTTGCCCACATGGTTGCGGTCAACAAGCTGACCGAAACGCGTATCATGGCCAGGGCGGCGGGACGGCTGTTAAAAGGCAAGGACAGTGGCACGACAAGCCTCGCTAACCGGGAGTGGGACTGGCAGCTCAACAGTACCGAAACGCTGCTACCGAACTTCTATAGAGTGGAGATAAATATCTTCCCGCCGGAAGTGGATGCCGGCTCGCCACTTTACACGCTGGTGGGATTTTTGTCGGCGGATTTGGCCGCCGATGGGGAGGCGACCCATGGTGGTGGCTAGCCGGGTAAAGCTGGGCGCTGTGGCCTCGGGGCGTGGTTTTACCCTGATTGAAGTGTTGATTGCGCTGGCGATAACAGCCTTTGTCAGTACCATTGCCTACACCAGTTTGTCAGCAGTTATCAGCGGGGTGGAGAGTACCCGGGCCGCCGCCACCGCTACCTATGAGTTGGACAGGGCGCTGATGATAATTTCCAGGGATATACGGCAGTTTATCGTGCGCCCCATCCGGGATGAATTTGGCCAGCGCGAGCCGGCGATGCAAGGGGGCATACTGGCGCCACATCTGCTGAGCTTCACCCGCGCGGGATGGCACAACCCCAATCAGCACACACGCAGCAATTTGCAACGGGTCAATTATCTGCTGGAGGACAATGCCCTGTGGCGGGAGAGTTATGCCGTTTTGGACAGGCTGGGGGACAGTGTGCCCCAGCGTGTGATGTTGCTGGACGGGGTGGAGGCGATGAGCATTGCCTTTCTGAGTTCACTGAATGCGGTGGAAACCGGCAACGACGGCAAAACCCTGGACACCCGGAACTGGGCGGAGAACTGGATTGGCGATAGCAGTGTGCCGGATGCCGATTTGCCGCCCCCGGTGGCGCTAGAAATACGACTTGAACTGGAGGGGTGGGGTGAACTCACGCGCCTGTATGAACTGCCACCTATTTAGACACTCACGCGGCAAACGTGGGCTCCAC
>SMVB01292435.1_pt1 | contig 10829 bp, 5 predicted proteins | sample 2456461 | NCBI WGS metagenome assembly SMVB01 (sample SAMN11095934, study PRJNA526329) | marine sediment metagenome | biome: Marine sediment; feature: Surficial sediment; material: Deep marine sediment; isolation source: Hadal surficial sediment | place: Pacific Ocean | collected 2014-05 | depth 0-1...
CGCGAACTGGAGGACGTGTTCGCCCTGCAGGACGAGATCACGCGAATGATCGTCGCCGCCCTGCCGCGGCGTCTCGAGGCGGCGGACCTGGAGCGGGCCAAGAACAAGCCGACCGACAACCTGGTGGCCTATGACTATCTGCTGCGCGGCAAGGACTACCACCACCAGAGAACGCCGGAAGCCAACGCCGAGTGCCTGCGCATGTTCGACAAGGCCATCGAGCTCGATCCCAAGTTCGGTCAAGCCTATGCTTGGCGCGCCTGCGGACTGGGCCAGGCGTGGGCGCGCGGCTACAAGGCCGGCGCCGACGCCAGTTTTTACGACACCGCGATGGCCGACGCGACCAAGTCGCATTACCTCGACGACGACGATCACGAGTGTCACCGGGTGCTGTGCGAATTGAACTTGATGAGCAAGAATCACGACAAGGCGGAGTTCCATCACGAACGCGCGCTGGCGCTGAATCCGAACGATCCGCGCATCGTTGCGCAGCGCGGCGAACTATACACGTGGCTGGGGCGCGCCGACGAAGGCGCCGAATGGATCGACAAGGCGATGCGCCTGGACCCCAATCATCCGGGACGGCGCAACAGCCTGGGACGCGCGCTGTTCGTGGCGCGCCGCCACCAGGAGGCGGCCAAGATTTTCGAGCAGATTCCGAGGCCTGATTCCGCCCAGCACGCCTTCATGGCGGGCTGCTACGCCGAAATGGGCGAGGACGACAAGGCCCATAAACACGCCGACGAAGTGCGCCGACTGAAACCCGATTTCGCGCGCGACGGCTATATCGATAGTCTTCCCTACAAGTTCGACGCCGACCGAGAGCACCACCGCGCCGCGCTGCAAAAGGCCGGCCTCGACTGAACCCGTCCGGCGGCGCGAAAATTCGTCGAAAAGTAGGGCGACCGAATCAGGCGCGAATCGTCAGCCGTCGACCTTGTCGGCGCGAATCTGGGCGATCATTGCCTTCAATTCGTCGAGGCTGAGCCATGGCTCGAAAAACTGGCCTCCGACCACGAATGTCGGCGTCCCCAGCAGGTCGAGCGCCTTGCCCAACTCGAAATTGTCGTTGACGGCGGCCTCGAATTTCGGGTCGGCCATGTCCTCGCGAAGCTTGTCCGGGTCCATTCCCACTTCCAAGGCCACGTCCAGGATCAGTTCTTCGGTCAGCGCGCCCCGCGACGTCATCAGGGCGTGATGGAATTCCCGGTACTTGCCTTGGGGAATGGCGGCCAGGGCGGCGCGCGCCGCCACCTGCGAATCGGGGCCGAGCACCGGATATTCCTTGTAGATGAATCGGATATTGCCATCCGATTCGATCAACTCGGCGACCTTCGGCAGCCAACCCTTGCAGTAGGGGCACCGGTAATCGAAGAACTCGATCATGGTCACGTCGCCGTCGGGATTGCCGCCGACGAAGGAATGCGAATCGGTGGTCAGCCAATCATAATTCGCGGCGATCAGTTCACGCCCGCGTTGTAGCGCCTTCTCGGCCTTGCGTTCCTCGAGAACCTTTTTTGCCTCGGATAGAATCTCCGGATTTTTGAGGAGATAGTCGCGGATGATACCTTCGATCGCCTCGACATCCCCGTCGTCGAACCGTTCCCCGGCCGCGACGTCGGAGGGAGCCGAGAAAGCGCCCCACAAAAGCCCGGCCACCGCGAGACCGGCCAATGTCGCTTTGTTTTGAAGTGCCATCGATGGGTACCCCCCTTCACCGGACAAGCGCGCGATCCGTCTCTCGGAACGGTCAAACCGCCCTCCCGGCGGGTCATGATTCGCTCGCGGAAACAGCCCGACAACCGAATTACGCGCCGACCCGCCTCGGCGCCGCCCGTGACACGGCGGCGCCCACCTTAGCCGTCGGACGATGCCCGTAGCCCCAGGGAGGTCGAAGACAGGCGTCCCTACCGGACAAAAAAGAAGGCGGTCTCGGATCAGGCTCGCAGCGCCCTTATTCCGACCCGCCGTCTAAGTCGCAAATCTTCGAAAGGCTAACGGTCGCTTGTCGGACTCAGGCCATACAAAGCCGTTATCCGGTGTCTATTTTTTTCGTCTCGACAACTCGAACCGGCCCTTGCGGGCCGATGAAGCTATTAGCGGCCCGTATACTGGGCGCAGACGCCGACATGCACCAAGCACATCTTCTCGTCGCCCTCAACGGCTGCTTCCATGGCCATTCTCAGTTCGCGAGTCGCCATTTCCTTGGCGCGACCGTCAGGCATCGAGTCGACCGCTTCCTTGGCTTTCTGCATATCGTAGATACAGTCGGCGTAGGCTGGAAACGCGCCCATGCCAACGATCCCGAGCAAAGCCACCGCAACAGCAAGTTTACGCATCGTCAGGTTTCCTTAATCTGGATTCGACAGACACCTGGAGGCCCGGTCCAGTTTCTTTCCGTTCCCCCCTATTGACCGCGCTTCGATCTGACGTGATCATCGTCCGACTAAACGAGGCCAAAGCTTTGTACTGCCGAAGAATATTCAATATTTCTTTGACCGCGTCAACGCCTATCGGCGGGGCCGCCGCGCGGCGCCTCGTCGTTCAGCGCAAACCGGCGAGACGCGCGCGCGGTGGCGCCAGCCGCGGTCGCGGCGAAAACGCCCGGTCCAGGACGGCCGTCCGAACATGATGCCACGGCTGACCCGCCTGCTTGCGGTCCGGCCGGACGAACGCCGGCCGGTGGGGCTGATGTTTGCGTTCCGTTTCGCGGCGGGCTTTACCTTCGTTGTCTCCGACAACATGGCGATCACCCTTTTCCTGAGCCGCTTCAAGGGCTCGATTTTTGGCTTCGAGGGGGTCGCGGCGCTGCCCGTGGTCTACATCGTCGGCGCCATGGCCACGGCGCTCACCGGCTTCGGTCTGTTGTATCTGCAGCGCCATTTCCCCATGGGGAAGGTCATCGTCGGCAATTTGTGCGCCATCGTCCTGCTGATCGCATTCTTCTACGTCGCCATTTCCGCCGAGGTCTCGCAGTACATTTATCCGGCCTTCTTCATCGTCACGGAACTGGTCTGGATGCTGATCGCGCTGAATGCCGAAATCACGATGAATTCGCTGTTCAACGTGCGCCAGGCCAAGCGCGTGCTCGGCGTCGTCAACGCGGGCGAGCCGCTGGGATTCATCGTGGGCGGGTTTGCCGCGGCCGGCGCCGTCAAGACGATGGGAGTCGAGAACACCCTGCTGATGGCGATCGTGGCCGGAGCCATGGCGCTGGCCATTTACGTGGCGATCCTCAGACTTGGACGCGGCGGCTTGACCGTCGTGGCGCCGCGCGAGCGCGCGCGCCGCGGCGGCTACGGGGTTTTTCGCTCCCGATTCGCCTTGCTTATGATCACCTTCGTCCTGGCCCTACAGATATCTCTTTACATCACGTTCTTTCAGTCCCGCGCGGCGGTCAACCTGATCTACGAAGAGACCGAGATCGCGATCTGCCTCGGCATTCTCGAGGGCTCGCTCGGCGCCGGCCGCGCCCTTTTGTCGTTTTTCCTCGCCAACCGTGTCATCGCCAAGATCGGCCTGTTCGCGGTCGCCGCGATCCTGCCCGTGGGCCTGGTGGTCGCCGGCTTGTTGGTATTGGCCAGCCCGCTCCCCATGGTGTTCGCCTTCATCGTCGCGCTCTACGTGGTTGACCGGTTGCTGCGCTACTCGCTGAGCAACGCCACCATGCCGCTGATGTATCATTGTCTGCCGGAAAACCAGCGTATCCGCCTTCAATCCTTCGTCGCGGGGGTGATCGCGCCGGTCGGCGCGGCGCTTGCCGGGGGCCTCCTGCTGATCTTCGGCGGCGCCCTGAGCAGCGGATTCCCCGGGCTCGTTTCGATTACCTACGGCATCATTGCCATCGGCCTGATCGCCCTGCCGATCATCTGGCTGCTGCGTTCGGAATACCTGTCGCGGCTGCTCAAGATGGCGCAAAGCTCGCAATCCGGCGACGACCGAACCGAAATCATGGATTCGACGGCGGCGGAGGCCTTGCGCGAGCGTCTGTCGTCCGACGATCCCATCGATGCCGTGTTCGCGATGGGCGCCATGCAAACGGTCGATCCGGCGCATCTCGTCGAGGCGATGCCAGGCCTGATTCGCCACCCGCGCCAAGCGGTCCGTGTCAGGGCGCTGCGAGTCGTGGTCGAACTCAGCCGCGACCGCGACCTGATCGAGCTCGCCGATCTGTTGGGATACGACGATACCGCCGACGAAGAGACGAGAATCGCCAGTATCCAGGCCTTGGCGGCAATCCTGCGGGAAAAGGCCTTTGAGCGGCTGCGGCCGGCCACGGAGGAGTTGAGCCCCCGCGTCCGCTCGACCGCGTTGGCCGCGCTCGCGCAATGGGGCGGCGCGGCCGGCATCGGCTTCGTGGAGCCGGTGGTGGCGACGTTGGCGGCAAGCGGAGCGAAGGAATCGCGGCTTCAGGCGCTTGAGATCGTGCGCGGCGCCGGCATCGATTCGCTGTGGCCCGCGGTCGAGGCGCTGTTGGGCGACACCGAAGCCGAGGTCAGGGCGGGCGCCCTTGAGGCGGTCGGCGCGCTTCGCCTCAAATCATACTATCCGGATCTGGCGACGGGTCTCGCCGACCGTGATATCGCCGCGACGGTACGGCGCGTCTTGATCCGTCTCGGTTTCGACGCCTTGCCGACGCTGCTGGGTGTCATGTCGTCCGAGGGGGATCGGGTGCCGCGGGCGCAGGCGCTACAGTTGATCGGCCGCCTGGAGCATCCCGACGCCCAGGCCGCGCTGAACACCGCCATGGACTCCGATGACGTGCGTCTGCGTCATATCGCTCTCGAGCAAATGTTCCATGCGAGAGCGCTGGGCCGTCAACCCGGCGCCGGCGCGCTGTTGAACCTGTTCGAAAACGAAAGCCGGCATTTCCTGGAACTTGCGCAATTCGCCCTGACGGTCGGAGGGGCGGGCGAGACGGATCGGTCGGACGGCGCCGGGCTGCTGCGCGACGCCCTACAAGCGGCGCTGGACGATTCTCTGCTGCGTCTTTTGTACCAGCTTCGCCTGACCTATCCGGCCGACATCATGCGTTCGGTCCATACCACCTGGGAACGTAGCGGCAGCCGCCACGTTGCCCTGGAAATCCTCGACAACGTCCTGCGCGGTCCGCTCAAGGACAGGATCCTGGTGTTGTTCGACCAGATCTCCTTGATCGAAAAAATCAGTAAACTGTCGCGCCGCGGCGGCGGCGATAGCCTGATCCCCGCCGCCAATCTGGGCGAAGTGATCGGAAGTCTTCTCCATGAAAACGGCCGCCGGTTCGGCGAATGGTGCGCCATTTGCGCGCTGTACGCGATGGACGGGCTTGATACCCAAACACGAATATCCCTTGCAAATCCTTATAAAGATGCCGAAAATCCCATTCTACGAGAGGTCGCGGCGCGGGTTTTGGGCCAAGGGGGACCGGCGCGCGGCGAAAACGAGGCGCCCGCCATGCTGTCGACGATCGAAAAACTGCTGTTTCTGAAGCGGGCGAGCATCTTCGCCCAAGTCCGCGACGAGTACCTCGCCACCCTGGCCCGCAACGTCGAAGAGGTCAGTTTCGACACCGGCGAGGTGATCATGAAGGAAGGCGACGTCGGCGATTCGATGTACATCATCGTGTCGGGATCGGTCGACATCGATACCAAAAGCAGGGGCCACATCGCGACCATTGGGGCCGGCGAGGTGGTCGGCGAAATGGCGGTGCTCGACGCCGAGCCGCGCTCGGCCTCGGTGGTGGCCGCGGCCGACAGCGTGCTGCTGATGATCGAGGGGCGCGAGTTGTTCGACATCATGGCGCGCGAGATCGAAATCGCGCGCGGCCTGTTCAAAGTGCTTTCGGGACGGCTGCGCGAGGCGCACGGCCAAGCCCAACAGACCACGTCCGGCGGCGGTTAGGCGCGCCGGACGCTTCTCTCTGTTTCGTTCAATCGACGTTGAGGACGGGCTCGAAGCCTTTCGGGGCCAGCATTGCGTCGCGGTCGATGTGGCTTATGTTGGACCGGTCGACGATGAAATGCACCGGCCCGACATGCAGCTTGTAGGGCTTCCCTTCCAGAATGCGGACCGCCTGGTCGATGGCGATGCGGCCCTGGATCACCGATGAATCGGTGATCGCCGCCAAAATCGTGCCGTTGCGGATGCCCTCGTAGACTTGGTCCGTCAAGTCGTAGGACAGCACCATGACCTCGGTTTCCTTGGCGGCGTTGAAAAGACTATCGGTCGCCGCCATGGCGTTGACCGGGTCGGCGGCGATGTATGTGATGTCGGGCGCCGCGCCAAGCAGCCATTCGACCGGGTCGCCGCCATCCTCGTCCTCGTTGAGGACCATTTCCACGGCGCCGTGCTTGGCCTCGTCCTCGAAATGTTGCGTGAACACCCAGCCCGCCATGCCGCCCTCGGGCAGCCAGCCGACCATCGCCACTTCGCCGCCCTCGGGATGCTTCTTGACCAGATATTCGGCCAGGTACCAACCGCGCTCGCCGAACGAGACCGACGATTTCGCCGTCAGGGTTTCCGCCAGCATGTCGTTGGCCACGTTGATCACGGGCGTGCCGCCCTCGACGATCTCCTTAACCACGTCGTCGAGCTGGTCGTAGGACACGCCGGCCACGATCACCGCGTCGGCGCCGCTGGCCACGCAGTCGCGCATTTGCCGGGCCTGCAGAACCAGCCCCTCGTAGCCGCCGGCCAGGGAAATCCGCAGTGAGACGCCGAGACGCCGGGCCTCGTCGACCATGCCGTAGTCGATGGCGTGCCAGAATTCACCGTTGAAGTGGGGCAGCGTGGCGCACAGGTCCCACTTCTTCTCCGCCTTGAACAGTGGAACATATGCGAGATGCGTACGCGGGGTGCGCATCTCGAGGCGCGGCCACACGTCCACCGTATAGGGGTACCAATCCTCGGCGACCGCCGAACCGCCGCCCAGGCCGACCGCCATCGCGATGGCGAAGTTGACTGCTTTCGTGGAAAACCGCATCTGATCCCTCTCCCTATCCCGCGCCGCCGGCGCTGTAACGCCTCGCCCACGAACCCGCCCACGCCGTGAGACGACGGCGTGGCGTTCCGATCAGTTATTATTATCCATGATCCTCGCCGGTGGTCAAAGCGCCGATTGCGCGGACGCGACTCAGTACCCGCTGCGAAGCTTCAACGGCCAGTAGATGCGGACGTGGCAGTGACCGGTCCGGGAAGCGTCCTCGATGGTCTGGCGGAACCGGCCGGCGATTCGCACCGCCTGGTTGGGATTGAAGCGCGGGTCGAAGGCGTCGCCCGGCTTGGTATCCATGGTATTGACCATGCGCACCGCGACGGCGACGGCATACCACGCGTCGTCGTAGGCCAGCACCATCGGCCCGCCCGACGCCCCCTTCATGAAATCGCAATCGACGTTGAAGAAAAGATCGTTGCCGTAGCCCACGTGGCCCGGTTTCTTGGGCACCGGCCCACAATAGCCGCTGACGGTGATCAGCTTGATCTTGGAGTGCCACGCCGCGACCATATAGTGGCCGCCGTCGCGCTTGATCTGCTCCAGGCTGTCCTCGGTGATCGAGTGATAGCGCAGGCAGCCCTTGTTTTGCGATATCTTGCGCTCGAGGATCGCCACCGCCCAGTCGCGGTGGAAATTGTTGTACGGGTCGTGCGTGCCGGCGGTGAAACTGATGATTCGCACCCGCTCGCCATCGGGCCCGCCCGCATAATAATAGAAGTCCCGTCCCCGCAATCGGCCCTGAATATCGTAAAAGGCGTGCGCCGCCGTGACGATGACGTCGAAATCGCTCGGCGGACCCCCATGCGCGCAGATGATGGTCGCGGTGCCAAGCGAATTATTGTCGCCGTAACCGATAGTGCCGACCGGAGCCAGCCAGTCGCGTTCCGTCAAGGTCATCAGGCGGCGGTCGTCGGGGCCGAAAATATTGACCTGACGCAGCAACGGGTCCGCGCAGACGGCGCCGCAAGACGTGTCCGCCGCCTTCGCCACCATTGCCCACGGGGCATGAAACGCCAGCGCCGGCGCGGCCAAGCTCGCCAAAGCCACGGCCAGGGCCAGTACCCGCGCCAATCCCCAAGCCGTCCTCACCACTGTCTCGCCAATGCCTAGACTCCTTCTAATCCGCGCCATGATGGCACGAATCGGTCCGTCCGGCCAAACGCTTGGCGAATCGACGGCCGAAAGCGTAAACTTCGCTACTTCTCGATGGTTCGGCGCCCCGCCGGTCAACCAGCGATGGCGCGGGCGATTCCGTTCCGGTCCGTTTGCGTTGGGGGAGGGAAATGACGGACGTCCGCCAGTGGCTCGACGCCCTGGACCTCGGCCAATACACGGAAACCTTCGCCGAGAACCGCATCGACGGCGCGGTTCTGGCCCATCTCACCGAACAGGATCTGCGCGAAATGGGCCTGCCCATCGGCCCTCGCCGCAAGCTCATGGTGGCCATCGCGGCGTTGTCGGACGACGCGGACGCGGAACCATCCGCTCGGTCCGAACCCACGCCCGAGGCAGAGCGGCGCCAGATCACGGTGATGTTCTGCGATTTGGTGGGCTCGACCGAGTTGTCGGAAAAACTCGACCCGGAAGACCTGCGCGACGTCATGACCGCGTATCAAAAGGTCGCCGGCGCTGTGGTCGAGCGTTACGACGGCCACGTGCCCTTGTTCGCCTCTCTCCTGTCCCTTCCCACAGACCGCTACCCGCCGCTGAACCTGTCGCCGCAAAAGCAAAAGGAAAACACCATCGCCGCCCTGGCCGACCAAGTCGCGCTGTTGGCGAACCAACACCCGGTGCTGATGATCTTCGATGACGCTCACTGGATCGACCCGACCACGCTGGAAGTCCTGAGCGCGATGATCGAACGGGTACGGGAATCGGCGGCACTCATGGTGATCACCTATCGCCCCGAATTCGCACCACCCTGGCCCGGCCACGGCCACATCTCCACGCTGACCCTCAACCGCCTCAGCCGGCGGGAAGGCGCCGACATGGTGGCCAAGGTCACCGGCGGCAAGGCCCTGCCCGACGAAGTCCTCGACCAGATTGTCGCCAAAACGGACGGCGTGCCCCTGTTCGTCGAGGAACTGACCAAGACGGTGCTGGAGGCCGGGTTCCTGAAAGACTCCGGCGACGCCTACACCCTCGACGGCCCCCTGCCCCCGCTCGCGATCCCGGCGACCCTGCAAGACTCACTCATGGCCCGCCTCGACCGCTTGTCTCCAGTCAAGGAAATCGCACAACTCGGCGCCTGCATCGGACGTGAGTTCTCATACGAACTCCTCGCCGCCGTCGCGTCGCTGCGCGACAACGAACTGAGGGACGCGCTTCAACAACTGGTCAATTCGGAACTCGTCTTCCGCCGCGGCACCCCGCCCGACTCCACCTATACCTTCAAGCATGCATTGGTCCAGGACGCCGCATACGAAAGCCTGCTCAAGGCACGACGCCAGCAATTGCATACCAAGATCGCCAGGGCTTTCGAGGAACGGTTTCCACATATCGTGGCGGATGAGCCCGAACTGATTGCCCACCACTACACGGCGGCGGGTCTGGACGAGCGGGCGGTGCCGAATTGGCGCAAGGCGGGCGAGAACGCCTTGATGCGAATGGCGTTGGCCGAAGCGATCAGCCATTTGTCGAGGGCCCTGGAATTGAATGACACGGCGGAACCGTCGGCTTCGCGTGATCGCCAGGAGCTGGAAATAAGGAATTCGCTGGGGACCGCCTATATGGGGCTACTTGGTTGGACGGCGCCGGAATACGAAAGAACCGTCGCGCCAGCCATCGCAATCGGCAAAAGACTCGGGGACAGGTCGCTCCTGCTGCCACCGATGTGGGGACATTGGCTAATCTATTCTTGCCGATCGGATTTTGCCGAAGCTCTCAAATGGGTCGACGAAATGATTGCCGCGGAGGCAGAAGAAAAGGGATCAGATATAGAGATTTTTGGCCATGCCGCCGCGGCAATGACCTATCACTGGATGGGCGAGTTCATCGCGGCCCGGCGACATTTGGAACGTGTCGTCGAACTGTACGATTTTGAAACGCACCAGCATCTGGTCGATTTTTCCAACAACGATCCCAAATGCATTTCGCTGGCATGGGCATCTCATTTCCTGTGGATGCTGGGTTATCCCGATCAAGCCGTCCAAGCGAGCAACGATCAATTGACCCTCGCGCGTCGTCTACGGCACCCGTTCAATCTAGGGTTTTCGCTCACGACGGGTTGCGGAGCCTACATTTATCGCCGAGACGCGGACACGCTGTTGGAGCGGCGAAGCGAAGGCATGGCGCTTGCGCGCGAGCAAGGCTTGGACGTATTCGATGCATTTACGGGCTTGCTTTGGGTTAGCGAGACTCAGTTAAATTGCGGCTTGGTCGAAGAAGCGTACCAGTCCGCAAGTGACGCGCTGGATTGGTGGCATTCGATAACCGCGAAAGTCTGTGCGCCATATATGAAAGCGATCATGGGCGCCGCGCTCGGCCGAACCGATCGTGTGCCCGATGGCCTCGCGCTCATCGACGAAGCTTTGAGCGATTCGGACTCGACGGGCGACAAGTGGCATTACGCCGAGGCCCACAGGCTCAAGGGCGAGCTCCTCTTAACCGGAACCGGGGCGGGCAATGCCGCCGCCGAGCAATGTTTCAAAGACGCACTTGAAATATCGCGGGCGCAAGACGCCAAGGGATGGGAACTCCGCGCCGCCACGTCCCTCGCCCGCCTATGGCAGGGCCAAGGCAAGACCAAGGAAGCCCACGACCTCCTGGCCCCCGTCTACGACTGGTTCACCGAGGGCTTCGATACCGCCGACCTGAAGGACGCCAAGGCGTTGTTGGCGGAACTGGCGACGTA
>SMVB01281156.1_pt1 | contig 10825 bp, 7 predicted proteins | sample 2456461 | NCBI WGS metagenome assembly SMVB01 (sample SAMN11095934, study PRJNA526329) | marine sediment metagenome | biome: Marine sediment; feature: Surficial sediment; material: Deep marine sediment; isolation source: Hadal surficial sediment | place: Pacific Ocean | collected 2014-05 | depth 0-1...
ATACTTCCAGTGAGTACGCCCTGGAGAGCGGCGATCGGGGCACGTCCTAGAAAGAGCAGCCGAGCCCGGTGGCTGCGATCACGAATGGCGAGTCCTTTGCGGGCCGCCTGGTATTCCGCCCCAGGATCCCCGTAGTGTCTCGGCACTTCGACCCCGCGCACCCGGCCGTAGACGGCTCCCAACGAAGCGTGCACGTTCAGCTCACCCATTCGGTTCCTCCCCTGACCCGGCCAAGCCCCGCACCAGCATACGGATCCGGTCAGCGTCGGCCGCACCCGGGGCGAGGTGAAGGTACCCTAGGAGCTGTTCCTTCGCTTCCTCTTCCCGGCCGAGCCTCAGTAGTAACATGCCTCGGTCGCGCCGCTCGCCCGGAGACGGTGGCTGGACCAACAGGAGCCGCTCGACCACGGACAACGCACGTTCGTCGTCCTTCACAACGACGTATAGGCCCTTGAGGTTGACCAGTAAGCGACGGATCATATCGAGCTTGCTCGCCGCTCGGAGAAAGGCCGGCTGCATCCGAACCCTGCCCCCGTACTCCCGATCCAACACCTCCTGTGCTTGGTTCTCGAAACGGATTCGTCCCCCGTCGAACGGGTCGATCAGAAGGTGCTCGGCCTCGCCGCGATACCGGACCAGAAAGTGGCCGGGAAAGTTTACACCCTCCAGGGGAAGGTCGAGCCGCCAACCGACTTCGAGCAGAATGATGCTGAGGGTGATGGGGATTCCGAGGCGCCGATCCAGGACGTCGTTGATGAAGGAGTTCCGGGGATCGTGGTAGGATTCTCTGTTCCCGCGCAGGCCCTCCCGCTCGAACAACACGTGGAGCACCTCCCCGAGGACCACCGGAGGGGCGGTCTCGTCATCGAGCCGGTCCTTCACCACTTCGGCCAGAGCATCGAGCCGAAGCATGTACCGCTCCACGGGAAGCTGCGGGTACTCCTCCTGAGCGATGTAGAGCGCCGCCCGCCCGAGCTCGAAATCGCGCTCAGACCTCCTCACCACGTCACCCAGATCGGCCCGCGCCGAACTCACTGGAACATCCATACCCGAAGCTACCGTGTTCCCTGCCCAACCGCCCCCACGTTGTGTGATCTTCCGCTAGATTAGCCCGCATGCCACAAGAACCCAGAGATCAGAAGCCCAGGATCCGCCTGACCCAGCTCGCCCACGGAGCCGGGTGAGCGTCTAAGCTCGGCATTTCCGAGCTGGCGCAGGTCCTGCGTCATCTGGTTCCCGTTGAGAGTGCTCAAGCGCTGGTGGACGCCTCCAGCGGCGACGACGCCGCCGTGTACGCACTCGGGGACGGTAGGGCAATCGTGGTCACGCTCGATTTCTTCACGCCGCTGGTCGACGACCCGTACGACTTCGGACGGATCGCGGCCACGAACGCATTTTCAGACATCTACGCCATGGGTGCCAAGCCCCTCTTCGTCCTCAACCTGTTGGCATTTCCGAGGGCGCTTCTGGGGGATGGGCTGGTCGAGGAGATCATTCGCGGAGGATCCGACGTCGCACGTGAAGTCGGTGTTCCCATCATGGGAGGACACTCTGTGGATGACCCCGAACCCAAGTATGGGATGGTGGCGGTCGGTGAGGTGAACGTCGAGAATCTCGTGACCGTTACCTCAGCCCAGGCTGGTGACCTGCTCGTTCTCACCAAGGCTGTCGGCACCGGGGTTGTGGCCACTGCGATTAAGGCTGATGCGGCCTCCGACACGGCTACGGCCGCCGCCGTGAAAAGCATGACGACCCTCAACCGTGAAGCGGCTGATGCGATGAAGAGTGTTGGGGTCCGGGCGGCTACGGACGTGACCGGTTTCGGGCTTCTCGGTCACCTCAGCAACCTGCTTCTTCAGTCCGGCGTGGCCGCGGAGCTCGTCGCCGAAAAAGTCCCCGTTCTGCCAGAAGTGCCCGAGCTCATCGCCGACGGCCATATCCCCGGCGGCACTCGACGGAATCTCGAGGATCTGGAGGACCGCATCGAATTCGGCGATCAGGACGAGACCACCCGCCTGATCCTCGCTGACGCGCAGACCTCGGGGGGTCTGCTCATCTCGGTTCCGGAGGGACGAGCCGAGGAACTCATGGAACTCCTCGAGGCCGACAGTCCCGTAGCGGCGATCATCGGACGTGTCACCGACGGAGCGCCGGGCACGATCAAGGTGGTCTAGGAGACCCTAAGCAGACGCAGGGTTCTCCGCGGGACTCGCCTTCACGCGGGGTTTACTCTTCGTGGTCTTCTTTTTCGCCTTCCCCACCTTCTCGCGCTTGAAGGCGATCTTGATCACCTGGTCCAAGTCCTCGACCAGGTGAATGGTGAGTGAATTCCTCACCTCTTCCTGGAGATCGTCCAGATCAGCCTCGTTGTCCAACGGCATGATGATCTCGTCGATGCCGGCGCGGATGGCTCCCAATATCTTCTCCTTCAGGCCGCCGATCGGGAGAACGCGGCCTGTCAGCGTCAACTCCCCCGTCATCGCCACGTCCCGACGGATCTTGCGGCCCGAGAGGGCCGACACCAATGCCGTGGCCATCGTAATACCGGCGGAGGGACCGTCCTTGGGGACCGCCCCGGCCGGCACATGGATGTGCACGTCCCGGCCCTTGAGCGAATCCTCCTTGATGCCGAGGCGCGTGTAGTTGCTCTTAGCGAAGCTCAGGGCAGCCCGCCCGGACTCCTTCATGACGTCGCCTAACTGGCCGGTGAGAACCAGAGCGCCGTCCCCGTTCATCACGCTGGCTTCGACGAACATGATGTCGCCACCCATCGGCGTGTAGAACATCCCAGTCGCCACCCCCACGACGTCCGTCGGAGCCATCCGCTCGGGATGTACCCTCGGGCGTCCTATCAACTCCCGGATGACCGCCCGATCGATCTCGAGACTCTCGACCTCACCCGTGGCGATTTTTCGGGCGAGCTTCCGGGCGAGCTTGCCCAACTGGCGCTCGATCTGACGAACTCCCGCCTCCCGCGTGTATTCCTGGATCAGGGTGAGGATCGCTTCGTCACCCAACGACATCTCACCGTCCCGCAGGCCGTTCTCCTTTTCCTGGCGCGGAAGCAGGTAACGCTTCGCGATCTCCAGCTTCTCGACCTCGGTGTACCCTGAAAAATCGACCTTCTCCATACGATCATACAGCGGGGGCGGAATCCGGTCCGCATAGTTTGCCGTCGCGATGAAGAGCACCTCGGAGAGATCGAAGGGCATACCCAGGTAGTGATCCGTGAAGCTCGAATTTTGAGTCGGATCAAGTACCTCGAGCAGAGCCGCACTGGGATCTCCCTGGAACGACACGCCCAGCTTGTCCACCTCGTCGAGAAGGAACACCGGATTCTTCGACTTGGCCTGCCGCATCCCTTGGATGATCCGGCCGGGCATGGCACCGACGTAGGTACGGCGGTGACCACGAATATCGGCCTCGTCACGAGCGCCGCCCAATGAGATCCGCACGTACTCTCTACCTAGTGAACGGGCAATGGACTGCGCGATGCTCGTTTTTCCGACTCCGGGCGGGCCTACGAAGAGAAGAATCGGACCCCGGCCACCGACGGGTTCTGCCGGCGGCGTGGGTGCGTCGGTGGGTGCGTCGGTGGGTGCGTCCGCGGGTGCGTCGGCAACTCCGGCCTCGCTCGACTCGTCCGCCTCTTTTGCCTCGCTCGACTCCTCCGCTCCTTTTGTCTCGCTCGACTCCTTCGCCCCTTTGGTGTCGCCCGTCTCGGCTGCCTGAGCCGACTTTTTGTCGGCTGCCTGAGCCGACTTTTCGTCGGCTGCCTCACCGGACTTCTCGTCGCCAGCCTCGTCCGCCGGGTCCTCGAACCGATCCAGTTGGAGTTTCCGAACCGCCAAGAACTCCAGGACGCGGTCCTTCACGTCCTCGAGACCATAGTGATCCTCGTCCAGAATCTCCGTCGACAACGCGAGGTCGATCTTGTCTTCGGACCGTATGTTCCACGGAAGCTCCGTCACCCACTCGAGGAATGTTCGGATGACCTGGTACTCGGCGGACTGCGGACTCGTGCGCTCCAGGCGCTTGAGTTCCCGCTCGACTTCCGCCTGCTGCTCCTCCTGGAGCTGCAACGCCTCGACCCGTTCCCGGAGGTCCTCGACGTCGTCCCTTTCGTCTTCGTCGCCCAACTCACGTTGGATCTGCTTGAGCTGTTCGCGCAGCAGCATCTCCCGCTGCCGCTCGCCCAGCTCCTCCTGCACTCTCGCTTGGATTTCCTCTTGGGCATCGAGTCGGGCCAACTCGCGCTCTACGGCGATGAGGGCCTCACGCATACGTTGCTCGTCGTCGAGCATCTCCAGGAGCGCCTGCTTGTCCTCCGTTTCGAGTTCCAGATAGAACGACACGAGATCCGCGAACGCTCCCGGCTCATCCACACCTTGGATCAGCTGATTGAGAGCCTCGGCCGGAACCCCCCTTCGGGTGCCCAACTCGGCAGCGCGTTCCCTCAACTCATGATTGAGCGCTTGAAAGGCCGGATCATCGGGATTCGAGGTCGGCTGGGTCTCCATCTCGAGGAGGACAGCGCGCAGCATCCCCTCACCCTCGGTCTCGTAGGAGATGGCCTGTGCCCGTCCCTCTCCCTGCACCAGGAGCTGCACGCCGCCCCGGACTCTGTGCGTCTGGATGATCCGTACGACCGTCCCGATCGTATAAAGCACCTCGGGCGCCGGGTCGTCGACGTCCTCTTTCTGGGCTACGGCGAAGAGTCGCCGGTCTCCGTCGAGTGCTTCTTGCACGGCTTCCATCGTGCCCGGCCGCCCAGCCGAGATCGGCACTGCGACACCGGGATAGACGACGGTATTCCTCAGTGGCAAAACCGGAAGTGTATATCGATCACCCATGAAGTCCTCGCTCGATCGATCCTGTCAGGATCGTGACATCGCTGGTATCGTAACGCCTACCCCTCCACGCCCGTTCCAGGGCGGTACGATCAATGGGGGGCGGCTCTGGAATTGATCCCACGTGCATGAATCCTGCCAGACCTATCATACGAAATCATGCCGTAGTTGCAGTCCCCTGTCACAATGTCGGCCTTTTTTGGCATGATGTCAGTGCTTACGTTTAGAAACTCTCGCTGAGAATCCGTTTCCTCATCCGGCCCAGTCATGCTCGAAGGTGTCACCTGGTTCAGGCAATCCTCTGTCCGGATTCGGCGGGGCGGTGTCGAAATCCATGTCGACCCTTGGGGAATTCCCGAGGAGAGCAAGGCCGATTACATCCTTCTGACGCATCCCCACTACGACAACTTTTCCGAAGACGACATCGCGAGAGTACGGGGTCCGGACACCACCCTGGTGGCGCCGGCTTCGATGCGGAAACAGCTCGAAGACGTGGACCATCTGATGCGGCCCGGCGACATGGTCCACCTCGACGGCATCGAAATCCTCGCCGTGCCGGCCTATAACGAGGACAAGAAGTTTCATCCTCCGGAGAACGATTGGTTGGGGTACGTGTTCACGGTCGACGGGATCACGTACTACCACTCCGGCGACACCGACTTCCTGGAGGCGATGAGTCAGATCAGGTGTGACGTCGCGTTCTTGCCATGCCATGGTCACTATACGATGGGGCCGGAGGATACAATCCGCGCCGCCGCCGCTTGCCACGCTCGCGTTATCGTACCGGTCCATTGGGGTGGCCTCGAGACCCGTGTCAACGCCGAGCGCGTGAAGGAACTGTCTGAGAAGGAACTGTCCGACGGTGAGGTGTTCATCCTCGAACAGGGTATGCCGAGCTGATCAGGAGGGCTGCTTCAGCAGCCTTCTGGAGGCCGCTTTCTACATCCGCCGGTAGGCCGGTCCGCTCCCTCCCTCCCTGGAAGTCCATCGCGGCCCGAGAACGTCGGTCGCCTTGCAGTCGACGCAGTTCGGTGCGTTGACGCGCAGCTCGTCACCGTCGCGCTCGTAGACGCCGGCAGGACACATATGCGTGTACAATTCGGCCGCTTCGGGACTCACGTCCTCGCCTACGACCAGGTGACTAGGGCCGTCGTCGCGGGTCTGGTTCCCGGCCTTGTACACCGCGTCCACCTTGCTGAAGGTGATCTTGCCGTCGGGTCGGACGCCCGGTCCTCCGTCACCGAACACTCGCTCCTCTTCGGCGTCTTCGGGAACGGAGATCTTCCCTCCGGGGATCACACCCACGGATACCGTCATGAGGCCGGCCCGGATCACCCCTCCCACGAAACCCTTCTTGAAGGCCAGACGGACGTTCCGGGTGCGTCGTAGGTCCTTCATGATGTAGCTCGCATCGACGGACTCGGTGTAGGAGCGAAGACCGGCTTCCGACACGTCCCCCTCCTTGAGCGCACGGAAGATCGCCCTGGCCGCCAAGATCCCCGAGTGCATCGCGTAGTGGATTCCTTTGAGTGACGGCACATCTACATACCCGGCCGCATCACCCACCACGCACACTCCTGATCCGTGTCGGCGCTCGGGTACCGAGTAGTATCCCCCCTCGGGAATCGTCTTTGCCCCCCACTCCACCATCTCGCCACCCTCCAGGTAGGGACGAAAGAGGGGGTGGAGCTTCATACGCTGCAGCACCTCGTGGACGTCGAAGCGGGCGTCCCGATAGTCGAGTCCGACGACGAGACCGAGCGCGACCAGATTCTCATCGAGCGGATACATGAAACTTCCACCGAAGGCGTCCCCAGGGAGCGGCCATCCCATCGTATGAATCACCCGATCCAACGGTACCTTGGTCTCCCACAACTCCTTCACCCCGAGCGCGAAGATCTGGGGATTCTCGGAGCCGATCCCCTGCCACTCCAAGAACGCTTGTGTGAGGGGCCCGCGGGTGCCCTCCGAGAGAACGGTCACACGAGCGGTCAGATCCATGGCCGGCATGTGGTCCGCGCCCGGCCGGCCCTCACGGTCGAGACCGGCGGGCGTCGTACGCACACCGATGACACGGTCGGCTTCGACCAGCAACCCATCGACCGGAAAGCCGGGAAACACGTTGACGCCCAGGCCTTCGGCCTTCTCTCCCAACCAACGTACGATCTCACAAATCGAGCCCAGGTAGTTGCCGTGGTTCCTCATCGTGGGAGGTGTGGGCAACCGGAGCGCCCTCTTCTCCGTAAGGAAGTAGACGGCCTCCTTGCCGACCCGGCCCCGGAGCGGAAAGTCACCGATGTCCAGCTCCGGAAAGAGCTCGCTCAGCGCAACCGGGTTCACCACGGCTCCAGAGAGCGAGTGCTCGCCGAGTTGGCTCGACTTCTCCAGGACCCCGATCTCGACTTCGCCCAACCCCCCGTCACTCTCGTTGTCCTTCGCCACGAGCCGGGCCAACTCGATGGCCCCCGCGAGGCCGGCGGGCCCACCCCCCACGAACACCACGTCCATCGGCACCGCTTCCGGGTCGGGAGTTTCTCGCAGGATCAGGCGGTCGGCGGGAAGCGGCGACTGAAATTGTGCCGGTCGAATGGGTCCGGCTGGTTGGACTTTCTCGGACATCATCACTCCGTGAATCGTGATCGCCGACCCTAGATCTCAGGCCTCCCCCTGATACGTCCCGGAAGGTCGCAGATTGGCGCAGCGATTCCAACTTCGCCACCATACGGGGAGGCGCTGAGCCTCCATTCCATTTCGACCCCCCACGGATGAACCACTTTCCATGACTTCTAAGCGGCCCCGCACCGTCGGTGAGCTCAAGTCCTCCGGATACGAGCCCCGCAGCGTGAAGGATGAGCTACGCCAAAACCTGATCACCAAGCTCAAGGCCGGGGACGACATCTTCCCCGGTATCATCGGATTCGATGATACGGTCATTCCCATGATCGTGAACGGGATTCTCGCCCACCACGACTTCATCTTGTTGGGTCTACGGGGTCAGGCAAAGAGCCGGATTCTCAGACAGCTCGTGGACCTGCTCGATCCCGAGATCCCGATCCTCGAGGGGAGCGAGATCAATGACGATCCTCTCAAGCCGATTTCGAAGTACGCACGTATGGTGCTCGAGGAGCAGGGCGACGACGCGTCGGTCGCCTGGGTGACCCGGGATAGTCGTTTCGTCGAAAAACTGGCGACGCCGGATGTGACCATGGCCGACATCATCGGGGACGTGGACCCGATCAAGGCCGCACGTGGAGGACACATCCTCGCCGACGAGCTGACGATCCATTATGGACTTCTCCCTCGGGCCAACCGTGGCATCTTCGCGATGAACGAGCTGCCCGATCTCGCGGGCAAGATTCAGGTCGGCCTCTTCAACATCCTCCAGGAGGGTGACATTCAGGTGAAGGGGTACCCCATCCGTCTGCCCTTGGACGTGTTCCTGGTGTTTACCGCCAACCCCGAGGACTACACGGCGCGCGGAAAGATCATCACGCCGCTCAAGGACAGGATCGGAGCGGAGATCCAGACCCACTATCCTACCGAACTTTCGATCGGCATGGACATCACCCGGCAGGAGGCCTGGCTCGAACGGGATGGACTTCCGATCGAAGTCCCGGACTTCATCTCGGAGGTCGTGGAGCGGATCGCGTTTCTGGGTCGAAACGACAAACGGATAGACCAGCGCTCGGGCGTCAGCCAGCGTATGCCGATCACCGTGATCGAGAGCGTGGTGTCTTCGGCCGAACGCAGGGCGCTCGTGCTCGCGGAGGACCAGGTCGTCCCGCGCGTGGCCGACGTCTACGGAGCACTCCCCGCCATCACCGGGAAGATGGAGCTCGAGTACGAAGGAGAGCTACAAGGCGCCGACCGGATCGCACGGGAGCTGATCAGCGCGGCGGCCAGCGGCGTGTTCCAGGACCGTGCGGGGGGCGTGGATGTCGAGGAGATCATCGAATACTTCGAGCAGGGAGGGGCGCTCCAGGTGGGATCCGACAGCTCGGCGCAGGCCTGTATTCAGGGCTTCGAGATCGTTCCTGGGCTTCTGAAGTTGGTTCAAGAGGTCGGCCTCGCCCCCAAGTCGTGCTCAGATGGATGGCGGGCAGGAGCATGTGAGCTCGTTCTGGATGCGCTGGCCGCGGATCGAAAGATCAGCCGTTCGGTCAGCGGCAGTTATGCGAAAGCCCGCCATGAGTCTCCTCCGGTCCAGGGCTACAAGGGATTCGACCCCTTCGGAGGTGTCAGCTCGTAAGGCTCGAGAGCGCCAGATCCAGGATCTTCCTTTGGGCGACCGGGAGCGGGAGGTGTTCCACGTGATCCGGCAGGACCCACCGATGCTCCTCCTCTGTGAGCCCCTTCTCTGGTTGCTCCCGTGATTGCGCCCCGACCACCAACATCGGCCGGTACACCACCCTGAGATGGGTGAACACGTGACGGACCTCCGGCAAGACGCTGAGTTGGACCGTGCGGGGCGTTAGCTGAACACCGAGATCCTCGAGGCGAGCGCCGCAACGCTCGTGGAGCGGGTCCTCCACACGCATCCTACCGCCCACGGGTGCGTCGTCGTCCCCGATCTCGACGGCCGGAAACTCCCAGAGCCCACCCAGGAGACCATCGGGCGGACGACGGACCATGAGCAGCTCACCGGCAGAGTCGACTACCACCAGCACCACGTAGGAGGCCGTCCGAACCAGGGGCCGGCGCTTCGAGGCGGGCCTCAACTCCTGGGTGCCCTCGGCCAGAGCCCGGCACTGTTCCGTCAACGGACACACCGGGCACCGAGGGGACCGGGCGGTACACACCGTAGCCCCCAGATCCATGAGCGCCTGGTTCCAGTCTCCCGGACGATCGGGATCGACGAGCTCGCCGGCTCGTGTTCGAAGGTCGGCGTCCGTGGGGTCGGCCAAGTCGAAGAGTCGGGACAGGACACGCCGCACGTTCCCATCAACGGCGGGGACCACCTCTCCGTAGGCGATGCTCGCGATGGCACCCGCGCTGTATTCGCCGATCCCCGGGAGCGCCTTGAGACTCCGGGAGTCCGGCGGAAGCACCCCACCGAGCCGCTCCTTCACGATCAGAGCCGAACGACGGAGATTTCGCGCCCGCGAGTAGTAACCGAGCCCCTCCCACGCCTTCAGGACGGCCTCCTCGTCCCCGTCAGCAAGTGCCTCGACCGTGGGGAAACGCTCCATCCAACGGCGGTAATACGGAATCGCGGTCTCTACACGGGTCTGCTGGAGCATGATCTCGGAGACCCACACCCGATAGGGCTCCCGACTCTCTCGCCACGGAAGGTCGCGGCGGTGCTCATCGTAGTGCTCCAGAAGGAGTTCTCTGAGTCGGTTCGGGTCGGGGGTGGTGGTCATCTCGCGGCAAGGTAGATCACGTGAAGGTCATCGGCCAATAGCCGCTACGCTCACCCTCGGTTACACTTGATAAGGAGATGCAGGGTCTCACCCATCGTCCGGCTCCACTATGCGATTTTCAACCTACACCAAGTACAAAGGCAGCTTGCTGGACGCCATGAACCTCGAGGGCCTCATGGAGTCCCTCTCGGATTTTTTCATGAACGGCGGCTTCGCGGGGGGACCCAACTACCACCCCTTCTGGGGATGGTCGGGACTCGAGGACACGAGTTCGGTGGACGCTCTGAAGGACGCCCTCCTGAAGGCGCTGATCAAGAGCGGTCAACTCACTCAGGAAATGGTCGAGGAGTTGCGCGGCGAGGGTCAAGGCGACGAGGGGGTTCAGAAGCAGATCGCCGACCTCCTGGACGATCTGATCCAACGTATGGTCGAGGAGGGTTATCTGACGCTCGAGCACGGCGCACCGACCATGCCCGGTCGGGTCCAGGACGTCACTGGAATGGGCGAGATCGACGAAGCCAAGGATGCGGCCCAGCACGTGAAATTCAACTTGACCCAGAAGGGCACCGACTTCCTCGGGTACGGGGCACTCAAGAGTCTTCTCTCGGCTAT
>SMVB01007859.1_pt1 | contig 10824 bp, 4 predicted proteins | sample 2456461 | NCBI WGS metagenome assembly SMVB01 (sample SAMN11095934, study PRJNA526329) | marine sediment metagenome | biome: Marine sediment; feature: Surficial sediment; material: Deep marine sediment; isolation source: Hadal surficial sediment | place: Pacific Ocean | collected 2014-05 | depth 0-1...
CATTCACGACTTTCTCCGGCAGGTGCCCGGCGTGAACATCCAGGAGGAGGATGGATTCGGCCTACGCCCCAACATTGGCCTGAGAGGGACAGGTGCGGAGCGTAGCTCGAAGATCACCCTGATGGAAGACGGCGTGCTGATCGCCCCGGCACCCTACGCGGCTCCGGCGGCCTACTACTTCCCGGTCGCAGGAAGGATGGAGGCCTTGGAAATTCGGAAGGGGTCGAGCCAGGTGCGGTACGGGCCCCGCACCATCGGTGGGGCTCTCAACTTGGTGTCCGCAAGCATACCCGACCGTCTGACTTGGTTCGTGGAGGGGGCGGGAGGAGAGTATGGCAGTCTCCGGGGCCATGCTCGGGCGGGAGCCTCAGGAGCACGATTCGGTTGGTTGGTGGAGGCGTATTCCTTAGACACGGGTGGCTTCAAGGAGTTGCCGAGTGGCGAGAGCACCGGCTTCGACGTGGACGATTTCATGGCCAAGTTCCGCGTCAACTCGGATCGTGGTGGGGACTCTTATCAGGAGCTGGAGCTCAAGCTGGGGTACACCAAAGAGGAGTCTGACGAGACCTACTTGGGGCTGACCGATGAGGACTTCGGCCGTAACCCCTTGGCTCGTTATCCGGCCTCGGGCTCGGATCTCATGGAGGCTGATCACTCACAAATCCAGCTCCGGCACTTCTGGGCCGGGGGCAATGTGGATGTCACGACAACCGCCTACCGGAATGACTTCGCGCGCAATTGGTACAAGCTCCAGAGCGTGTTGGGCACCAGCATCAGCGGTGTGCTCGAAGCGCCGGAGGATCACACGTCGGCCCTCGGCATCTTGAAGGGGGGAAGCAGCATTCCTGATGCGTTGCGAGTTCGTGCGAACAACCGCGAGTACTTCGGACAAGGTGTGCAGTCGTCTCTGGGACTGAGCATCGGAAGGCACGAGCTCGAGCTGGGTGGCCGGTTCCACCAGGATGAAGAGGACCGCTTTCAGTGGGAAGATGGTTTCCAGATGTTCGACGGCTCGATGCTTCTCACGAGTGCGGGAGAGCCCGGAACGCAGTCCAACCGGGTCAGCTCCGCAACCGCGGTGGCCGTATTTCTGCAAGACGAGATTTCGATGGGGCAGTGGACAGTCACCTCGGGCGTCAGGTTCGAGGACATCGAGTTCACGCGTGTGGACTACGCCGGGGACGACCCGGCCCGAACGTCGCCTACGCGTACCAGAGTGAACCGGATCCAGGCCTGGATTCCCGGGGTGGGATTCTCTTATCGGATGCGTGCGGTGAGCGTCTTCGGTGGAGTGCACCGTGGGTTCGGCCCCCCAGGGCCCGGAGCGGATGAAGCGACCCGCCCCGAGAGCAGCGTGAATTATGAACTGGGCGGGCGTTGGCGGCGATCTGGCCTGGCCGCTGAGGTCACTGGATTCTTGACTGGGTACAGCAACATCCTGGGTCAAGCGACATTGGCCACCGGTGGGGACGGGAGTGGACAGGCTTTTAATGGGGGCAGCGCACGGGTTGCCGGTGTCGAGACGTCGCTGGATTACGACCTCGCGTGGGCAGCTTCCGGGACGACGCGGGTACCGCTTCGGCTGGCCTACACGTTCACTAGCGCGTCGTTTCGCTCCAGTTTCATCTCCGACTACGAGCCCTGGGGCGAAGTCGAGGCGGGTGACCACCTTCCGTACCTATCCACACACCAGGTGAGCGGGAGCATCGGCTATGATCCTACGGGTTGGAGCCTCTCGATCTCCATGAACGCTTCTGGAGCGATGCGGACGCAGGCCGGGTCCGGCCCCATTCCGGCAGGGCAAGGCACGGACGCCTTTATCGTTTTCAACGCTTCCGGCGAGGTCGAGGTCGGCAGGCGTGGGACCCTCTTCGCCGGCTTACAGAACGTCACGAACCAGATTCACAACGTGGCCCGCCGCCCTGCTGGCCTGCGCCCGGGGCTGCCCCGCACCTTCCTCGTGGGTTTCCGCGTCGAGGGCGTGCGGTAGCGGCCACCCTACTAGCCACCCCTACTAGATTGAGCGAGTCGATACCTCACCGACCGTTCGATCTACCATGGCCCGGAAGGCTGTTGAAGCCTTCTGAATCGCATGACTGAAGAGATCGCAGAACACAGCGTTCCACTTTATATGGTTACGGAGTGGGCCGATCGGTTTCCGTGGCTGTTTGCCGGAATCACCCACGCCGGGGCTGGCCCCGACCCGTTCGATCTCCGGCTTTTCGGTGAGCCGGCGTCGCAGCTGGCTCCAGCACGGTGGAAGGATCTGCTCAAGGCCTCTGCCTTCGCTTCGGTCGTTCACGCCCGCCAGGTCCACGAGACCCGCATCGTCGTTCATGACGGGGTCGGTAAAGGTGTCCTCGAGACCGGGGGAGGGGCGGACGGCCACGCCACGGCCGACCCGGGTGTTCTCCTCGCGGTCACGGTTGCCGACTGTGTGCCGGTATATCTTCTCGATTCGGACGCTCGGGCCGTGGCCCTTCTGCATGCCGGATGGAGGGGGACGGCGGCGGGTATTCTTCCGCGCGGCATCGCGCTCCTCGACCGGAGGTGGGAGACTGATCCTGGACGCCTTCTCGTGCACCTGGGGCCGGCCATCTGTGGAGCGTGTTACGAGGTGGGCCCTGAAGTGTTCGAGGCACTCGGCCTGGAGGCCCCGCCGGATCCGGCGCCGGTAGACATGAGAGCCGCTCTGGCTCGACAAGCGAGGTCCGCAGGGGTTCCCACCGAGAACGTCACGGTGTCGGACGTCTGCACGTTGTGCGGAGACAGCAACCTGTTCTCTCATCGCGCGGGGCGGTCCGAGCGGCAGGTGGCCGTAATGGGCATCCGGCCGTGAGCAGTCCAAAGATGAGCCCGGAGGTGGGGCTTTGTAGTGCCTGCACTTTCGCCCGGCGCGTCGAAAGTCGACGGGGTTCGGTGTTTTACCTGTGTGACCGCTCGGCGGAGGACCCCCGTTACCCTAAGTATCCGCCGCTTCCGGTGCTGTCGTGTCCGGGTTTTGTGGCGATGGATCCTCCCCCCCACCCCTGAGAAACTTCAGGACGATCTCGAGGGATTCCTTCGGGAACTCCTCCGGGGGGATATGCCCGCAATCCTCCATGATTTCGAGTTGCGCGCTCGGGAGGGCCGCGAGGAGCCGCTCAGCAATGTCCAGGGGGACGACCCAGTCGTGCCTTCCCCAGAGGAGCAGCGTCGGCAGGTCGATTTCGGGAATACGAGCCGTAATCTTTGCGAGATCAGGAGGTATGATCCGCATGGCGGTCTTGATCAGGGCTGTACGGTGGGGTGGGCTGTAAAATGGCTCCGCATAGGCCGCCACTTGAGTGTCGGTCACCCCCTCCGGGTCGAAGACGATGGAGCGCAGCACCCGCCGGATGAGGAGGCGCTTCGGGAAGAAGCGAAGCCCCCACTCCGAGAGGCGCCCGTGAGAGGCCAGGGCGACAAATGGGGGAATACGCTGTGGGAAGGCCGCGCCGGACACGACAACGAGCCTTTCCAGGCGCCCCTTCTCGAGCCCCTTCTCGTGCTCCTTCTCGAGCCCCTTCTCGTGCTCCTCCTCGAGCCCCTTCCCACGCCCCTCCTCGAGCAGTCGGAGCGCTACGAGGAGTGCGATGCCCCCACCCATTGAATGGCCAACAAGGGTCAGTTCACGGAGGTCTTTCTGCACGATCAGGCGGTGCACGAGGTCGGCATGATCTTGGAGCGAGTAGAGGTCGTCGGGTGGTGCCGGAGCAGAACCGTGGCCCTTCAGCTCCACCGACCACACTTCGTGTTCCTTCGCCAGCGTCCCGATCCAACTTCGCCACGTGTACGAGTTCGCCCCGAAGCCGTGGAGCAACATGATCTTCCGCTGCCCGTCTCCATATTGCTCGACGTGAATCGGAAGGGCGTACCCGCCCGACTCCGGCACTGAAGTCACTTGAGGTCTATCCGGTTGGCGCCGGCCTCGGTCAACTCCCCCGCCCAGTGCTCGTGACACGTCATGACAAACACCTGCCTCGTCTGAGAGAGTTCGCGAAGGAGCTGAAAGCCCCTCATTCGCCGTGCGGCGTCCCAGTTTACGAGGGCCTCGTCGATGAACATGGGGAGGCGTTCGCGGCCGTGGTCCAGCTGACTCACGATCGCCAAGCGCATGGCCAGATAGAGTTGCTCCCTTGCTCCGGTGGAGAGCTTCTCCGCAGCCACCGTGGTTACGGAATCATCGCCCGACCCTCGGACGTGGAATTCACCCGAGTCGCCCACCAGGATGCGGTCGTATCGGTCTGAGGTGATGGTTGCGAGGTATCCGGAGCCTCTACGAACGACGTCCGGCTGGTGTTCCTCCCGGAAGCGTCGATCCGCCTCCCGAATGGCATACGCAAGGACGATTTTGCGGTCGTGCTCGCGTTCCAAACGCCGCACCTCGCTCTCGAGGGCGTCGACCTCCCCATCGATCTGATCCGCCGTGGTCCGTTCCGCCGCCCTCTCGTAGGTGTTTTCGAGATCCTGGACCCGCCCAGCCAGGGTTTCGATGTGATCCGATAATTCCTCGACGGCGATCTTGGCCTCGGCCAACATGTCGTCCCCGGCCTGGCCCCCCTCGTCATCGTCCATCTCTGCCAGACGAGCCATCAAGGCTTCGAGGTTCGGATGGGACTGCTCGAGTTCGTTGCGGATCTCCGTCGCCTGCTCTCCCGCCCGCCGCATTCGGATTGCGGCCGCCACGCCCGCTTCGATGTCTTCGTCACCCAACCTCCGGAGCACCTGGTCCAACACTTCAAGGGTCTGGGTCCGGCCGGCCAGCACCGCCTCGATCTCGGCCTGGTGCTCTTTCACGCGCTCGAGCTCGGCCCGGCCACCCCTCGAGGTTTCCTCCGCCCGCTCCGCTTCCCGGAGCCGGGTCTGGAGAACATGGATCGCGGCCGCCCCGGCCTCAGGAAGCTCGATTCCGAGGTTCTGGGCGAGTTCGACGATCTGGTCATCGACCCCTTTGAGGGTTGCCCTCGTTTTCTCCATTTCCCTCGTTCTTGTATCCAATTCCTCCAACGATTCCTGTAGACGCGAGAGAGTCGTCACGAACTCGGGGCCCGCCTCAGCCAGAGCCTCCGAACGAACAGGCAGGCCGGACAGGAAGTCGCGCAGGACCGCATCAGCCTCTTCGGACTCGCGCGCAAGCGTAACACCGGCGGATTCGGCACCCGCCCCGGGGTCGCCGTCACGTCGGGCCTGGCGGAGCGTCCACCACCGGGCGCCGGCCATACTAGCGGCCAGCGCGAAGAGGAAACCAAGCCCCGTTACCCATGGAGCATCCGTGGGCCACCCGAGCAGGACGCCCGTCGCCAGGACGCCCGTCGCCAGAGCCGAGGCAATGAAGGCGGCGAGCGTGCGGGGGGATGCCTTAGGGAGCGCCCCTCCCAGCGTCGCCCGAATGGAGTGCTCCCGGGCCCGGTCCCGAGCCGCCGATACGTCCCGAACCCGATCATGCAGATTGCGCACCACGAGCGCCCGGACTGTGGACTCCTCCTGTGAGGTGAGCGCTCGCTCGAAAACCTTAGGGATGTCCGACGTGATCCGGCGCTCTCGGTCTCGGATTTCTTGATCGAGGGTGCTGAGGCGGGCACCCATCGGCCCGGCCGCCGCCACGGCGCTGTTGATCTCGTCGATGCACCCGTGCGCGTCCAAGATCTTTTGGTGTGCGGGCGAAAACGCCTCTTCCCTCTCCCGAGCCTCCTCTGCGTCGGCCCGTGTTTTCTCAAGGCGATTTTCCAATGTGGCGACCTCGTCGAGGAGCCGCTTGCGCTCAGCCCCCGGATCGGCGGGGAGGTCGTCGAGGGCGCCGGGGGCCCCGGCTTCCCCTTCGAGCCTGGCGGCTTGATCCATCCGCTCCCGGATGGGAAGTAGTTGTGTGATCCGTTCGATGAGAAGGCGCTTCTGCTTTCTCTCGACGCGCGCCGCCGTGAGCGTCTCCGTGGTCTGCTCCAATTCCCGCATCGACTCTCGCTGGAGACGATCGGCGTCGAGGGCTTCCGCGCGTGCCGCCTTGGCACCGCGAATCCGCCCCTGTAGAACCCGGATCTCCTGCGTTCCGCGCCGGTTCGGGCGCCAAAGACCCCTGGCCTCGGTCTCCAACGCGTCGGCCACGTCGCGAGCTGGTACCAGGTCGCGGGCGCCCATCCCGCCGATGAGCCGGTCCTGGATCTCAGACCAGGCCTGGGATTCGAGTGAGGCGACTTCAGCGAGTGTCAGCGCGTAGACTTGGCGGAAGACATCGCGTGTCACATGGAGCGCACACGGGAGCGTCTGATTGCGGAGGTTGTCGACTCTCTCGTCTCGTGTCAGCCGGGCTGTCGGCGACCCCGCCAGCTTCCTGTGGACGACCCATTCTTCGCCTGAATCGAGCCGAATCTCTGCCTCCACCTCCAGGTCGCGGCCACTCCAGGGTGTGTACGGGTGCTGGTCTTTGGAGGCGGGATACAGGCCGAAGATGATCGAGTGCAGAAGGTGGAAGAACGTAGTTTTCCCTGATTCGTTCGGTCCTACGACCACGTTGAGGTCGGCGAGCGGAATGGAGCCCGAGTCGAAGTCTTCGAACCGTCCGAAGGCCCGGGCCCGAATCCGATGGAGTTTCACCGATCCTCCGCGACGCTCTTGAGCATCCTGGAGAGAACCTCCGCCTCACCCGTGTCGAGGAGCTCGGCGACGTACTCGTGGAGCCGCTCGGGTTCGTCGAGTCCGATGAGCTGCTCGGGGGACAGACCCGTGAGGCCGGTACCCCCCCCGCCGGCTGCGACGCCTTCACCGACGCCTCCACCGACGCCTCCATCGAGGCTTCCAGCGCGGATGGCATTCACCAGGCGCAGGGTTTCACCGAGAACGTCCACGCGCATCAGGTGCTCATCGGCCCGAACTTGCGGGTAGACACTCCCGATTTCGAGCGTCAGATCCAACAGTCCGAGGCGGTATACGAGCTCCTCACGCAGGTGGTCCTGGTCATCGTCGCCCGACAGTTCTCGCCACAAGGGGGTCGCGCCCGAGACACGAATCCGGCCGATCCAATCGGTTTCGGCGTCACCCCCGGCCACACTCTCCCACCCCTCGGCGATCGTTTCGATCAGCGCGTCGAGTGTCGTGGCTGCGGACGGGTCGCGTATTTCGACATCCTCCCACTGAATCGGCGCCAACTTCTTGAACTCCACGTCGGGTGGCCTTCCAGGGTGTACATCGACGAGCAGACAACCTTTCGGGCCGCGTTCGCCATGGGTTCGCCCCTGTAGGTTTCCCGGGTAGTGGATGCCGGGGTGCTCGCACAGGGCCGAGCGCTTATGGACGTGCCCCAGCGCCCAGTAGTCGTGGCCCGACTTCTCGAGTCCCTCGAGCTGCGATGGTGCGTAACGCTGGTGTGCGGCGGATCCCGGCGAGTCGACGACCTGGGTGTGGAGCACGGCGATCTCGGGTAGAGGCCCCTCAGGGGTCGGAAAGACCGTTGAAAGGTCCCCCTTTTCCGCCCCTGTTTCGTGGCCGACCGCCGTAACCACGCCTCGAACCTCACGGGTCCCGGACTCGCGGTCGACACTCTCGATGGTGATACGTACCGCCGTCCTGTCTCGAGCAACGGTCACATTGCCTGGCCAAGCCAATTCGACGGAGCGTAACCCTGCCCGTCCGGGATCATGGTTTCCCGTGGCGTAGACGAAGGGAATGAACTCGGCGTCCAGGCGATGTATTTGTTCGAGCAGGAAACGTTCGGTTTGGAAAGAGAGCCGCTCATCATCGAAGAGATCACCTGCGATCAGGACCGCATCCACGCCCTCGGCGAGCGCCAGGTCGACCAGCCGCTGAAAAGCCAGACGAGATGCGTCTCTCAGCTTTTGGCGGACCGTCTCCGACCGGCTCGAGCACGGAGAGTCCAGATGTACGTCGGCCGCATGAAGAAAGCGCATCAATTGCCTAATTGCCTGAGAAGTGTCGAGACGTGGATCGGCGCTCCAAGCTAGTGGATCGGCGCTCCAAGCTAGGAGATCCGGGTGTGCGTCGGCCAGGGTTGAACGGGTCGTGTTCGCTTCGATTGGGGTTGAACGGGCCAGTGACCCGTCTCTATCTTTGTAGGGCACGGTGAGGAGCCTTCATCCCCCACTCGATCGCGGCCCCAAAGCGACCGAGCTCAGACCGGCCTACCCATGAGCGACACGTCCGAGGCGGTGGTTCGCCGCCTGCGTGAACAGTCTCCGACCATCGACGCCGTATGCCGCCTACTCGAGCGGCAGGTCGATCCGAAAGAGGTCGAGTCTGTGCTGGCGTTCAGCGAAATCTTCCTTGCCAAGGCCACCGAGGAATTTCTTCACGCGAGGAGTGTGGACTCCCTCGCCCACATCGCCCTCGGTGCTTGGCGGTTCTTGCAGGACAGCAAGCCAGACACTGCCGACGTCGAGGTCTTCAATCCTGAGGCTCACAACGAGGGCTGGTATGCGCCGGTAACGGTCCTCAGGACCCACCTCTCCGAGCGCCCCTTCATCGTGGATTCCCTTCGTGAGTTCCTGCACGACGAGGGCCTGTCGATCGATCATCTGATCTACCCTGTCATGTATGTGGTGAGGAACGGGAAGGGTGAGGTCACTAGCGTACGGTCCGCCAAGAGCGGGGAGAACGGGGAAAAAGGCGAGAGAAAGGAGTCGTTCGTCCACTGTGAGGTCTCTCGCATCATGGATGCCGGAGCTCGGGAATCCCTCCGGAGCGAGGCGAGCCGACGTCTCCAGGATGTGATCCAGGTCACGGATGACTTCCACCTCATGGTCGATGCGGTGAACAGCACCGTAGTCGAGCTCGCCGAATGTGTAACGGCGCTGCCCGATCTGGGCGAGGAGTTGGAGGAGGTGCAGGCGTTCCTCCGGTGGCTTCGGGACGGCGGTTTCGTATTTCTGGGTTACCGCGAATACGACATCGTCGATCTCGACGGTAGTCCTGCGATCGTCGTACGGCCGGGGTCCGGCCTTGGTGTGCTCCGGAACGAGGCTGAGTCGTCGTTCGCCGACCCTGTTCTCGTCAGTGAAACCGACCCGAGCACAAGAAATCTGGTGATGGGAGGTCCGCATCTGATCATCACCAAGACCAACACTCTCTCGACCGTACACCGACTGACCCGGATGGATTACATCGGGATCAAGAAACTCTCCAGCGACGGTGACGTTGCGGGGGAACACCGCTTCATCGGTCTCTTCACCTCCAGGGCCTACGGCGAGGACGCCAACAAGATTCCCATCCTCCGGCAGAAGCTTCGGGTGATTCTCGAGGGTGTGGATGCTCAGGAAGGCTCACACGACTACAAAGAAATCAACACGATCTTCAGCTCTTTGCCGAAGGAGGAGCTGTTTCTCTCTTCGGCCGAGCAGATCGCCGCCGACATCCAGATCGTGCTCACATCGTACCACACGGACGATGTTCACGTGACTTTGCGCGAGGACGCTCTGCACCGGGGCGTTTCGGCCATGGTGATCCTTCCCAAGGAGAGGTTTTCGGGCGAAGTGCGCCAGGCCATCGAAGAAGAGTTGATCAAACGGTTTCAGGCGGAGGTTCTGAACTACCATTTGGCGCTCGGCCAAGGAGACCAGGCCCGCCTCCATTTTTCCCTGTCTGCGAGCGCGGAGTCCGTGGCGGGGGTGGAGAGCCGTGACCTCGAGGCGGCGATCAGCGAGATCATTCGATCCTGGTCTGACCGTGTGCGCAGCGGCCTCGAGAAAATACGACCGGCTGATGAAGCCCGGCGTCTTGTGGGCCGCTACGGCGAAGCGTTCAGCGCCGAGTACAGGGCAGCGACCGATCCCGACGTGGCCGTTCAGGACATCCTGGAGTTCGAGGGTATGGTCGCGGATGAACGTATGGTTTCCATCTCGTTTTCGAGCGATCATGGAGGCGCCGAGTCCGTCGGTCCTACCACCCAACTCAAGCTCTATCTTCGAGGGGAGCGGCTCATCCTCTCGGACTTCATGCCCATTCTGGACAATATGGGCCTGCGGGTCATCGCGGTTACGCCCTACGAGATCCGTGGAGCGGAGGCCCCCGAGGCTGTCATCTACGCCTTCTCCGTACAGGACTCGACGGCGTCTCCGTTGGATGTGGAAGCCCACAGGACCCTGCTTGCCGAGGCTATCCTTGCGGTGCGGCGTGGTGACGTTACAAACGACGAGCTCAACGCACTCGTTCTGCTCGCGGGCCTCTCATGGCGGGAGGTGGACGTCTTGAGGGCGTACGCCGCATACGCGTTTCAGATGGGCCTGGTCCCGAGTCGCCTCGCACTTCCGACGGCTTTGCTGTCCAATTCGAGCATCGCAAGGGTTCTCTTCGATATTTTCGAGGCGAAGTTCGACAACGCCGGTGGCTCCCTCGAGAGCCGCGAGGAACTCGTCGACGATCTCACTGCGCTGTTGACCCAACTCATACAGACGGTGGCGCTTCTCGCCGATGATCGAGCGCTCCGGAGGCTGTCCGCCCTCCTCACGGCGACGGTACGTACGAATTATTTTCGGCACGGAGGACGGACCCCGACCTTCCGATCGGGTGGCGTACCGTACATATCGTTCAAGATCGCCGCACGAGAGCTCCAGGACATTACCCGGACGAGGTTACTCCACGAAGTGTGGGTGCGATCCTCGAGAATGGAGGGGGTTCACCTCCGTGCAGCGGCTGTTGCTCGGGGCGGGATCCGCCACAGTGACCGCCGGGATGACTTCCGTACCGAGATCCTGGGTCTCGTCCACACACAGATGGTCAAGAATGCGGTCATCGTCCCGGCTGGATCAAAAGGGGGGTTTATCACCCTCCGGGTGCCGGACGACAAGGAGGAGATGG
>SMVB01267410.1_pt1 | contig 10822 bp, 9 predicted proteins | sample 2456461 | NCBI WGS metagenome assembly SMVB01 (sample SAMN11095934, study PRJNA526329) | marine sediment metagenome | biome: Marine sediment; feature: Surficial sediment; material: Deep marine sediment; isolation source: Hadal surficial sediment | place: Pacific Ocean | collected 2014-05 | depth 0-1...
CCTGATTCCCCACCCCGTTACACGGGGAGGAAGCTTGGGCCTGACGCTACGCGAGGCCCTGAAAACGTCTGGAGGGAAAATTCAGCACTTTTGGAATGTTCGGCCAGCCAAAAAACACTGCACGGCGTGAGCAATCTCCCCCTCGCGGTAGCGAGCGTCACGCTGGCCGGTTATTCTATTCTGGCTTCCGCCAGCTCTTTGCTGATACGAATCACTTCCTTGACAAAATGCTGGTACGCCTGATCAGTATCTTTGTGCTGGGTTTGTTTGACAATTTTCTCTCCATCAGCATCAATAACCATGTCCAGGACATTCAGCCCCGGAGTCACATGGTGCTTCCTGATCTCTATCTTTATCGTATTAACCTCCATTGAATCCTCTCCAAAAAAAATTCCAATTGTTATGAAGGAGTCATTTAATATCATTTCAGCAGGAAGGGGTCAAGAACCAATCGAAAAAAACAAGGTGCGAGGGAGGAGTTCCTGGGATGGTATTGGGGCTGAGGAAGGTCAAACCTGAAAATTGATGAGACGTCCCGTGGCCCGCTCATTTTGCTGGAGCGAGACCGCCAGAGTCTTTAGGGAAATTTTAGTTAAGGCCAGCCCGCGTTGCAAATTTGAGATTTCCCTGGCCAGATCCGTATCCGCCAAAGCGGATTCCGACCGGGTCAGGTTTTCAATGGTCGATCCCAGCGTGTTGGAAGTGATGACCAGCCGGTTGGCCACAGCACCGACCTGTCCCCTTGTGGCGTTCAGTCTTGCCGCCGCCTGGTCGAGATCCCCGAGAGCCTGCCTGGCCCCATCGGCGGTGGAGAGGTCGGTAGCGGCGATCCCAAGGGATTGGGTGTCGGTGGATTCGACTACGTTCAGGTTGATCTGGTTTTCGGGGCCGCTCCCGATTCCGGCCTGAATATCTATCTGGGTAGCAGATTGGGGACTCAATGAGCCGTCTAAAAGCTTTTGGCCGTTAAATTCGCTGGAGGCCGAAATTCTATCGATTTCGCTCTTTATTTGCGAGAATTCCGCATTCAATGTTTGTCTTTCAGAATCGCCTAAAGTTCCGTTTGCCGCTTGCAGGGACAGCTCCCTGCCCCTGGCGACCAGATCGGAAATGGAACTCAAGCCCCCTTCCGCAGTCTGGATAAAGTTTGACCCGGCGCCAACGTTGCGGGTGGCTTGGCTCAAGGCGCGAATATCCGAGCGGAACTGGGTGGCGATGGCATTGGATGCAGGGTCCTCCCCCGCCCTGTTCAGCCTGCGTCCAGAGGCAATTTTTTCAAGGGACCTGCCCAAGCCGGATTTATTCTTCTCGATAATGTTGAGAAGCCTATTCACGCCACTGGAATTGATGGATCGAAACATTTCCGCGGACCTCCAAGGTTTCAAGCTAAGATCAATAAATAGAACAAATTAACAGGTTAAAACCCTGTGCTTGCCTTGTCAATGGCAAGTTGCCGGAGGTGCGGTTTATCAGACCTTTTTGAATGTTGCAATGGCAAGTGACAATGATTAGAATATGCACCAGTGAGGTCCGATAACGTTCTCAACTGAAGGAATCTGATGAAAATACTTATTAACGGGTTGGAAAAAAGCTTTTCCTGCGAGGGTGAAACCCTGGGAGACCTTCTGGACCATATCCTCGAAAACGAAACTTCCCAGGGGAATTTTTTCAGTAATATTCGGTTAAATGAAAAAGAAGTTTTGGTGGATTCACCTGAAATTCGGCAAACCCCTTTGTCGCAAATTGAGACGCTGGAAACAGAAATCCTCTCCTTAAATCAAATTCTGGAAAAAAATATCATCAACGCCCAGGATTATCTCAAAAAGCTAATTCCTGGGGTTCAAAAAGCCTCCGATCTTTTCCGCTCGGGAAGCGAGCAGGAAGCGAATAAATTTTTCATCAACATAATCGATGGAATAGATTGGTTTTCCCAGGTTGTGGATTCTATAGCCAAAGCCATTGATTTTGAATCAGATACGGTCATATTTGATGGAAAAAGTTTCCAGGACCGGCAAGATCATCTGGTAAAAATGACCCGGCAAATGGTGGAGGCCAATCAAAATCAGGATTGGGTGCTTCTCGCCGATTTGCTGGAATATGAAATTCTGCCGTATTATACCGACTGGGAGGAGCAACTCCCGAAAATTTACCGTAAGAGAAACTAAAATTCAGGATAATTTCTTGATTTCTGGAGAAACCATTAAGGATCGGTTTAGCAATGGTTTTCTATGATCTTTAGGTTTTTACCCCCGCCAATTTTCCTTATCTATTTGATTTTTTTAAAATTAACCCTAAACTAAAACTAAAGTTTTAGAGAATTTTTCCGACAAGGAAAGCGTATTCCCTTGCTCATTTAAAGTGGTAGAAATTCTGAAGATTATCAGAATTCGTTTTTTTGGATTGATATAAATTTTTATTATAAAAACCCTTAACTACTTATCGGTCAAAAAATCTGAATCTTTAGTTGCGATTTTTCAAGGGTTTTGATCGGTGTACTTTCCTGAAAGTCTCTCATTTTGGGATGAGCCCGGGTGAATTGAAATTCTTTAGCCTGAGTTTGTAGGCGATTTTGTGGAGGACAGGATTATGGCTCAAGTAAGTGATTCAACATCAGGCATTCCGGAGGCGATCAGGGCTTCACAGTCCCAGAGTTCGCGTCAAAACCAACAGGTCGAGGGTAAAGAAGCGGCGGAAAAAAGCAGAAGCTACCGGGTTGATCAGCAGAAAAAAAGTGATGAGGCTCAGCAGGTCCGGCAAACGGAAGACAAGGTATTAATCAGCCGCGAGACCCAGGAACCCACTAGAGAATCCCGTGTGGACGAAGGCAAAAGAAATGTGGACAACCTGCGTCCGCAAACTGAACAAAGGGCGAATGAACGCGGGGCCGCACAAAAATTGAATGACCAGAATAGCCCTGGAGTACGTAGTTATGAAGGTGGAAACGAGCGGATTCAACTGGAAAATTCTCCCGGAAACACCGGACAGGACGTCAAGGCGGAAAGAAATCGTACCGAATCCAGAGAGGGGACAGAAACCACCGATCCCTTCAAAAAAGAGGCCGCCGACAGGAGAAATGCGGAAATTCAGCTTAGGGAATTTCAAAATAAGGATGAGATTAGGATTGAACCAAAAAATGTAACCAAGTCGGTTGAGGAAGTTGAATATAGTAGGGAACGGGCAGAAGCGGCACGGGAAACCGTGTTTGAAACCCCGTCTCAAAGGATCATTCAGGAGGAAGCGTCCGCCTCAACGGAAGGAATCCGATTGGAGAAAAATAATGCCCGTGCCGATCAGGCGCAAAGCGACCAGCAACCGCCGAACCCGACCAGCGTTCAAACGGAAACCGGGCAAAATGTCGATGATTTAATTTAATCCCCGCAACGCGGGGAGGAAAAGCCTGCTACGCAGGAGGACTGACGTTCGCTACGCTCACGAGTCCTTAAAAACCATTAATCCATAGCGCGTCAATATTGGAACCAGCCCGGGCTGGTCACGCTGGCAGGACAAAGTAGGATTTAGTCAGCTATAAACCCACCGCACGTCAATATTGGGTCCAGCGTCACGCTGGCCGCTTGCAGTGGGGGTCGTAGATTAACCACGCCCGCCAGCGTCACGCTGGACGGGTAGCTTTCAGGGAAACATGTCTTGAGGAGACAGCTTAATATCCTCAAACCCTGCCAATTGGCGGAGAATGAGGAGAAACCTGCTTACTGAATTGGAATGGTTGGTCGCCCCCAATTCTTTAGGGTATCTCGAAAAATTTAATCTGGACTATGAGCGAGCCTCTTAAAATAAGAGGTTGGCGATTGTAAAGGCCAGAAAATATCAACTTTTAGAGATCCCTTTATAAGAGGTTTCAGCCACGTTGCGTCTGAAAGGAGCCTATCGTGTTTCGGAAAATGCCTCCGATCTTTATTGGAGGCCTCAACCGAAGTGTGTACGCGACACCGGCGAGGCGGGCGTTATTTGTTGGATCGCCTGTCCTGCATGAGCCTTATCTCCTGCTCTTATCGGCGAATGATCTCCGCACTTGAACGGTTTCCCTGGAGCTTGCAAAGTTTTTACAGGCCTGGCCATGCAAGTCACGGGAAACCAAAATTCCGCTTTTCTCATTTTTTCTGCCTCACCCGGCAGAAAAAGTTCCCCTGCTAAAAAAAACCTTCAGGAAAAAATCGCCGCTGTCCAGGAAACCCCGACCATTAAAAGAGACATCCTGTTCAATGCCTTTTCCAAATCCCGAAACAACGTTCCCACTCTGGAGGCGGTTGGAACCGTCGCCTTATTTCGGGCAGAAGACGCTTTAAAGTTTCTCTCCCTGCGCAAAGATTCTCCACAGAGCTCTATTGTGGAGGATTTGGATAAGACGTCCCGGTTCCGGGATTTGAGAATCAACCGGCTCAATGATCTTAAAAACTCTCTTACAAATCTGCAAAGCCGGGTTTCCAGGCTACAGCAAAAGGACGCTCTCAACATTCGTCAAGGGAAGTCTTCAAAGCCGGAAGTGGTTCAGGTGTCCGCAGGCAAGAATAGCCCCCGGACGAATTTTTCTGTAAGGGTTTCCCGGCTGGCCCAGGAGAATGTTCTGGTATCGGACGAACAGACGGCTCCTCTGGGATCATTGGGACTTTCGGGGAGTTTTTTCGTCAACGGGTCCAAAGTAACCGTGGAAGCGTCGGATTCTATTTTTGATATACGAAATAAAATCAACTTTGGCGAAGACCTAAATAACAACGGAATTTTGGATGGGCCGGAAGATTTAAATGAAAATAATATTCTGGATACATACAGCGTCGCCGCCACTGAATTTGGACCGGGGGTGTTCGTCAATGAAGATTTAAACGGCAACGGAACCCTGGACCCTTCCGAGGACGCCAACAACAATGATCGGCTTGATGGAGGAACCACCGAAACAAATGTCGTCGCCAGCGTTCAGGGAAACCGACTGGTTTTGACCAGCCTGGCAGGAAAAGATACAGGGATAAACCTTCGCGACGATGACAATGTCCTTTTGAGCCTTGGTTTTTTTGAAAGGGATGGCAAAGGAAACCCGGTATTAAAAGAGCGCCAGTTTGATTCAGACAAGCCTGGGGTTAACTTAATCAAAAATTCTCAAAACGCAGAAATCGAGGTCAATGGCGCCACCGCCACAAGCCTTTCCAATATATTTCAAAATGTGGTGGAAGACACAACCCTGACTGTCAAACAAGTTTCCCAACGTCAGGCTCAGATCAGTCTTTTTATCGACACCACCGAAGTGGCTGCGCAAATAAAATCTCTGTTTAGGCAGTTCAACGATTCCGTTATCACATTGAACGATATTCTTGCCCAATCCCGCATTTTCGCAAACGATAAGGATATTCAGAAAATCCGCAACGATCTCACCGGACCGTCCCAGGCAAAAACCAGGGAACTCAGCCAGCGCAACCGCGACATCGATGCGGTGCGGGGATCGACTGAAAACAGGAAACTACTGGGAATCGATATTAAAAATACGCAGAAAAACAGGGTGCAGGAGCAGTCGGTATTGGGGGTTGTCCAAGCGCTGAAAAGCGGCAAGACGCTTTCCCTCCAGGGCGGCGTGCGGAATTTAATCCAACGGTTGACCTCCATCGGGATTCGCACTCTGGAGGATGACACGTTCACGGTCGATACCGGAAAACTAAATCGCGCATTGAATATCAACACCGATGAAGTGTTGGACTTGTTTAACAATCCGGAAAACGGTATCCTCACCTTACTCGACAAACAATTGAATCGCATCCTGGATTCGGGATTAGGAGATATTGTTCTTAAAAAGCAGGAAATATCTCTGGGCATATCAAGTTTTTCAGGTCTGGTCCCAGATAAATTGCGCCAATTGAAGGAAAGTATTGCCTATACGGGCTTAGTTAAAAATCTTATCGCGGTGGCATGAATTTGAAACACAATGATCACGCAGGCTCCATTCTTGATTTATTGCGGAAAGAAAAAAAATGTTATGACGAAGTTCTGGGGCTAATGAATGAACAAATGCAGGCGATTGAGCGGGAAGACGAAAAGAGCCTGGATGCAATCATAGAGAAAAAAGAAAATATCCTGCAAACCGCCGGGGATAACGAAACCAGGCTGGAACAGGCTAGGGCTGAATTTTCCAGGAAAGAATTGGCCGAGGCCGGAAAACAGGCGGGAGAGTTAAGAATGGAAGTGGAGTCTGTTTTGGCGCAAATTATCGAGATGGAAAATAATTGTCAGGCGGAATTGAAGGCGAGAAAGTTTTTGACTCAAGATAAGATCCTCGACCTCAAGCAAAGGAAAAACCTGCTGAAAGGTTATGGAACTTCGCAACGGGTCAAACCGAAGATTTCAAAAAAAGTTTAATCATTAAATTTTTTCAGGTGCGCAAAACATATCATGGATTTTTCAATCATTGGAATCGCAAAAGCTTCCAAGGTCTATCATAATCAGGAACGAATCGCTGAACTGAATCAGAAGCACCCGTTCAAAAGCATTCAGGGACAGGCGGACCGGGTGAGCATATCCGCATCTGCCCAACAGTTGTTTCTGGAAAGCAAGGGGTCCCAATCTTCGTCTCTTTCCCAAAAAATATCGCAAGCCCCGCTATCAGGAGGGGGAACTTCAGGATGAAATATTCAGCACGAAGTAAAAATTCGTCGCCATATACCCAATGCACGTTAATACTGGGTCCAGCGTCACGCTGGCGCGGGACCGCTAAGGTTCTAACTTTCATTCATCTCTCATTAGAGCATCTCTAAAAATGGTTCCGGGCCATGAGCGGGCCTTATGAAATAAGGGTCCGCGAGTTGCCTGACATAAAAATATCGAATTATTAGAGATACCCATTAAAACTTTAAAAAATGATTTGCATACCCATAGTCGGCCCTTCCATGGAAAAGGCCTTGCAGGACATTTCTGCGGCGGAAAAAATCGCCGATATCATTGAACTCCGGCTCGACCTGATCGCCAATTCCGATTTGCCCGCGCTCATGCAGGCAACGGCTCTTCCCTGCATTGTTACCAATCGCATAAAAACGGAGGGTGGCCAGTTCAAGGGCACGGAGGGAGAAAGAGTCCAGATCTTGCGTCAGGCGATAGAGGCCGGAGCAGACTATATCGACATCGAAACGTCCACTCCCAGGGAACTGTTAAAACCCGTTCTGGATAATAAAGGCAAGACCAAGATCATCCTCTCCTTCCACAACTTCACCAACACCATGGAAGATCTGGAGCCGTTGTATGAAATCATGTGCGAACTGCCGGGAGATATTCTAAAGATCGTCACCTACGCCCAAGATATCAGCGACAATCTCAAAATGTTCAAATTGCTCGAACGGGCGAAAAAAGAAGGTCGGAAATTGATCGGATTTTGCATGGGAGAACACGGGGAACTCAGCCGCGTTCTATCGCCTCTTTTGGGCGGATTTTTGACCTTTGGCGCGTTAGAGACAGGCAAGGAAAGCGCGCCGGGGCAGATTCTGGCAAGCACCCTGAAAAACGTTTACCGCGTAGACCGTCCAAGAGAAAATTTCAAAGTTTACGGGGTCATTGGCAACCCGGTTTCCAAAAGCATGGGATACCTGATTCACAATCGCGCGTTTCAGGAAATCGGGTCGCCCGACATTTATGTTTCGTTTCTGGTTAAAAATGTGGAAAAGTTTTTTAACGAGTTCAAAGAGTTTTTCTCCGGGCTCAGTGTCACCATGCCTTGCAAGGAAAATATCATTCCCCTGATGGACGAGGTCGATGCGACCGCACAAAAGATAGGCGCGGTGAACACGGTGGTCAAAGAAAAAAATGGCTGGAAGGGCACCAACACCGATTGCACCGGGGCCATCCAGGCATTGGAGGCGCAGGTGGATTTAACAGACAAAAATGTTCTTATTATTGGGTCTGGAGGAACCGCCAAAGCCATTGGCTATGGCGTGACCGCCAAGAGAGCGCGTCTTACCGTCACCTACAACAAAAATAAAGAACGCGGCAAAAAGCTTGCAGAGGAACTGGATTGTCGGTTTGCCAACATCCGCGATATCGGCGATCACGATTTTGACGTATTGATCAACTGTTCCCCCGTGGGCATGAGTCCTCACATCGATAACACACCATTCCCAATACGCAATTTAAAATCAGGGATGGTGGTTTTCGATTGCGTATACAATCCGCCGGAAACCCGTCTCCTCAAGGAAGCCAGGAGCGCGGGTTGTACGGTCATTTCGGGAGTTGAGCTGTTCATCAACCAAGCGGTCGGCCAGTTCGAAATGTGGACAGGAAAAAAAGCACCCGTCAAGGCGATGCGCGAAGTGTTGATGGAGAAGATTGAGGAAAAATAAAAAAACTTATCCCCCAGCCCGATACCTCGGAATGGAAGAGTCAACCACCTGCGACCAGCCGTCGATACCGCCTATCAGGTTGTGAACGTTTTTGAATCCCGACTCCATTAAAATGATCGTTCCCCGGTAGGACCTCTCGCCTACGTGGCAGTACACCACGATGTTTTCCTCGAAAAGAAGTTCCTGCACCCGGTCCACCAGTTCTCCCAAAGGAATATGCATGGAACCCGGAAGGGAAGCCAGCGAATGCTCCCAGCCTTCCCGCACATCCACCAGACAAATGTCTTCCCCATCATCCAATTGTTTCTTTAACGCCAAAGGCTGAATTTGCAGAACTTTTGCTTTTCTCATGTTGAAAAACGGCCTCTTATTCGTTGAGGTGGGCGGTGTGTTAAAAATACCGTACAGGTGTTCCAATCCTTAGTACCCCGATATTCAGCACACACGGACCACTCAAAAAATTTTGTCCGAGGGATGACTTTGAATTCACCCCACTTTTGCGGCACAAGAAATGAGGAGCCCATGGCGGCACAGAACTTGCTCAAATAGTAAGTATCCAAATGTCATGTAGCATGGGAAAAATTTGAAACAGTTTTTCCCATTCCCTCTGCACACTCAGGACGATGCGTTCCCTCACGGATCGTCCTGAGCCTGCCTCTCCTTCATTTAAACCCGATCATGGGCCAATAAAAAAACAACAAGAAAAGGTAGCAGGCCATTCCCAGCAGACTGAGTAAGCTCCCGGCCCGAACCATTTCTCCCAGGCTGAAGTATCTCGCCGAATAGGCAAGGGCGGAGGCTGGCGTGGCAATGGGGAGGATGAACGCGAAATTGCTGGGCAATATCACCGTCAGGGTCGCCAGCGCGGGACTGATTCCATAGGCCCCGCACATGCTGATGGCAGGCGGCAGGAGGATCGCGATCACCGCGGAGTTGCTCATGAAAGTTGTGAACAGCACGGAAAGAACGGCGATGGAAATCAAAAACATAGTTGGCGATTGTACCGTCCCTGAAAATATGGATTGCGACAACCACAACGCGGCTCCGGAGGTGGCCATGACCTCGCCCAGACAAATGGCTCCTCCATACATCAATATGATAGCCCAGTTGATATGCGGTTCGACCAACTTCCAATTGATGAGATTTAAAGAAAATAGCAGGACCAGGGAAATGATCGCAATGTTGGCGATACCCAGCGTGTCTCCATAACCGAACCAGGTAAAAATTGTGAGCACCATTATCAGGGCAATCCCTTTCTCCTGGAAAGTGACCGCACCCAATGCCTCGGATTTTTTCTGGATGGCATCGTAAGCTGGTTGAATATCCTTGAGGTCCGATGGAAACATGAAGAACAGAACCAGCCATCCCGCGCCCAGCAATAACAGGACCAGAGGAAAACTGAAAAAGGTATATTCCAGAATGCCGATGGAGCTTGCCCCCTGGGTGACTTTTTCAAGAATCTCCACCGCCAGCGGAACCCGCCCGCCTCCTAAAACCGTCATGGCCCCGCCGATGATGCATCCCCAGGCCATCGAAAAAAACAGAGCCTTGGCGAAAACCGACTCCCCTTTTTTCAATTTTAAAGCGTTGACGATCTCGATCAGGATGGGGAACATCATGGCCGCAACCGCGTGCTCCGACATGAAACTGGAAAGAATCGCCCCGAAAAAGTAAATCGACGAGATGAGGGTTTTAGGCGACTTGCCGAAATGTTTCATCACCCACATGGAAAGCCGACCGCTCAGGCCCGAACCGATCATCGCGGCGGATAAAATAAAAATCCCCAAAATAAAGAAAACCGCCTTGTTGCCAAAATACGAATAGGCCCGGGAAGCGTCCATGATCTCCAGCAGGGGGATCAGGGCGAGGACCAGAAGGCTGGTGATAGATAACGGAATGAGGTTGGTTGCCCAAAGGCTGACACATAGAAAAAACACGCACAGGACTTTATACCCCTGGAGGGAAAGGTCCGCAGGCCCCTCCTGGTTCAGCAGGATTAGAAAACCGATGAAGAACACAGCAAGCAGAATTTGTCGCCGCATGCGATCGATTATGACAATCCACAGGGGTCTGCGGTCGATGATGATTTGGGGTGTTTCTTCGGTTTCCTGCATTCTTTTCCGCCCAGCTAGCGCTGGATCCAATAATTACGTTCAATGGATTTTGGGTGGCTGAATTCTGTTTTGCGCAGAATTATTCATCCTGACATTTTCTTCAGGAGGATCTCCGGGGCTCGTGAGCGAAGCGAGCGCCGCCCCACTTTTCCTCCCCGCGTAGCGGGGCCAGCGGAGCGCTGGACCAAATATTAACATACGATGGGTTTATGGCTGACTCTATCTTCCATTATGCACTAATTTTTATCCAGAGGATTCAGGGCCTCGAGTAGCGTCAGGCCCAAGCTTCTCCCCCGCCAGCGGAGCGCTGGACCAAATATTAACATGCGCCATGTGGACTGGAACAAATATTAACTCGAGATGAATTCTCTGGTGGCCTATTTA
>SMVB01269448.1_pt1 | contig 10821 bp, 10 predicted proteins | sample 2456461 | NCBI WGS metagenome assembly SMVB01 (sample SAMN11095934, study PRJNA526329) | marine sediment metagenome | biome: Marine sediment; feature: Surficial sediment; material: Deep marine sediment; isolation source: Hadal surficial sediment | place: Pacific Ocean | collected 2014-05 | depth...
AACTCCATCAAAAACTAAATCCATATCCTCTTTTTGTTCTTTACTTTGATAAGCAGTACCATAAAACGGCGGATTACCAATAATATAAGAAAGCTCTGTTTTAGGTACGACCTCTTCCCAATCAATTCTTAGCGCATTGCCGTTTACTATTTTGGCTGATTTTGTAAGCGGCAGACGCGCAAAATACTCGCCGAATTCCTGTGAGATCAGCATGTTCATCTGGTGATCTACCAGCCACATGGCCACCTCCGCTATTCGTGCCGGCCATTCATCATATTCGATGCCGTAAAACTGGTCAATTTCCAGCCAAATGATTTGTTCGATACCCGTTGTCATCTGGCCCTTGTAGGTGGCCCGGAGTATTTCCAATTCCAATAGCCGCAACTCGCGGTAGGTAATCACCAAAAAATTACCACAGCCACACGCCGGATCCAGGAATTTAAGGGTGGATAGCTTTTTATGAAATTGAGCCAATTGCCTGGCATTACCTTTTACCTTATTAAACTCTTCGTAAAGTTCATCTAAGAAAAGCGGTTTGATGAGTTTAAGGATGTTCTTTTCCGAAGTGTAGTGTGCCCCCAGATTTCTGCGTTCCTCCGGATTCATGACCGACTGAAACATGGAGCCAAAGATGGCGGGCGAAATTTTAGACCAATCCAGGTAACTGCATTCTAAAAATACCTGGCGCAATGCCGCATCGAAATCCGGTATTTCTACAGTTTCGGCAAATATGCCGCCATTCACATAAGGAAAACGCTGCAAGTCTTCATCTAAATTGGAAGAGCGGTTTTCTGGCGACTTATTCAATACCTGGAATATTTTGTTGAAATGCATTCCCAAATCCGAGCCATCAGGATTCGTGCGGTCCTCGATGTATTGAAGCAGAATGTCACGGTCAAATATCCCAGCATCGTCAGCAAACAGACAGAATACCAGGCGCACCAGGTATATTTCCAATTGATGCCCTTCAAAACCATATTCTTCCAGCTTGTCATGCAGCCTGCCGATCAGTTGTGCCGCCTTTATGTTTACGGGATCCTGCTCTACAATTTTGTGTTCATGATACCCGGCGATAAATCCAAAAATCCTGACATGTTGAAACAGATCTACGAGGTGAAATTCGTGTTCGCTTCTATCTTCCAGGTCATATAATTTGAAGCGATCAAAATCGGATACCAGGATGTACCTGGGCAGCTCATGATCTTTTAAACCGGAAAAATAATCTATGGCTTGTTCATACGCTTTGTCCAGATTTTTGTCCCGGGATTTATGTTCAACCAATAACATGCCCTTCCAAAAGAGATCTATAAATCCCTGACTGCCTCCAAGCTTTTTTACAGGCTCCTCGAAAGAGGCAACTCGCTTCCGGTCCATACCAAAGACAGAAAAGAAATCATTCCAAAACGAATCTTTTTCTGCTCGTTCGCGCTTTTCGTTTTCCCACTTCTTGGAATAAACAACAGCATTTTTCTTGATTTGATTCCAGCTTAAAGGCATGATTAAAAAATTACTGCTTTTTAGTTTTTTACTGTCTGAATCCCAATGTACGAAAAATCACATTATGCTTATTCATTTCATTTTTAGCCCTGTCATTTTATAATGCAAAAATCATCAATTGCCTGGGTAATTTGGTTTAAAACTAAATGTATGCATACATTCATCCTGAATGAAAATAGAACTAGCATAGGAAAGCCATGAAGGCACGAATAGAACATTCGCAAATCATTCGTGGCTTTAATGAATAATGAATTGATGGTAAATGGAATTTTGTCGAAATTGTCCGGTGTTATTCGCATTTAAGTATCTTGCCTGCATAATGCAGGAAATAGTTATTGATGCTTGTAAAGAGTTAGAAATCACGGTACCTGCCTGCGGCAGGCAGGTTGACATTGAATTTAAAATACACTTCTGAAAATTTAGTTTTTCTTGCAATTTATCTGCTTGAACGGACTGTCAATACATTATCTGCAAAATGGTTTGATTCATGAATTATTGAGGCTTGAACTTTAAAAGAAAATAAATTGGCAGAAGATCTAAAATTATCCAAAGGAATATCCAGGGAAGAAATCTACAAAGAAATCATTCCGCAAATCAAAGCGCTTATTGCTGATGAATCTGACATAATCGCCAACCTGGCAAATGTTACTGCCTCGCTGAAAGAAGTGCTTGGATTTTTCTGGATTGGTTTCTATTTCGTAAAGGGGGAGGAACTTGTGCTGGGGCCTTTTCAGGGACCGGTAGCGTGCACAAGAATTTAAAAAGGAAAAGGAGTATACGGAGCGGCCTGGATGAACAAAGAGACAATTCTTGTGCCGGATGTCAATCAATTTCCCGGGCATATTTCCTGCAATTCTCAATCCAAATCTGAGATTGTGTTACCGGTGTTTAAAAACCATGAAGTCTATGCTATTCTCGATGTGGACAGTAATCAACTTGAAGATTTTTCCGGGATTGACGAAAAATATCTAAATGAAATTATAAAAATGGTGGAGGAGATGATCGCATGAACTTGAAACTAAATTCTGAATTTGGTAAGCTAAAAGCAGTAATTACCCATAGGCCAGGTAAAGAAATAGAACGGCTTACACCTTCCAATACAAGCGAATTACTCTTTGAAGATGTACCTTACCTCGAAGGCATGCAAAGAGAACATGACGAATTTACCAGCCTGATCAGCAACGCAACCGGCGCCCGAATGTATAGACTTCATGATCTATTGGTCGAAATAATGCTTGATCCGATTCTGAAAGGTAATCTGATGAAAAATACATTAACGATGTCAGGTTCGGCTTATATGATGGATGATATCCTGGAAAGATACTCTACAGCCGAATGTGCTTCAATGTTGGTTGCCGGCATAAAAGTGAAAGAACTTAGACAAAAAATTCATGGCAAGAAAATCAGCAAACTGGAAGATGAGACCTATATAATCAATCCAAGTCCAAATCTTTACTTCATGAGAGATCCGGCGGCTATAGTACAGGGTGGTGTGATCTGCAGCCACATGAAGTTTTCCGGAAGGCAGGGAGAGTCGAACTTGCTGAAGAGTATATTTGAAAACCATCCTGATTTTAGGGAAAAATTTAATCCTGTCTATCCTATGCCAGGCAATGAGAAAGAGACTCCATCCATCGAAGGCGGTGACGTAATTGTGTTGTCGGATAAAGCCCTGGCAATAGGTTGTTCGGAGCGTACTGATGAAAATGCAATCGAATTGGTTGCCAGACAAATTCTGGATATTTCCACAGTAGAACGAGTGTATCAGGTAGATCTGCCATCGAAACGAAACTTCATGCATTTGGATACCGTGTTCACACATATAGATGAAAACCTTATCGTCACGTATCCTGAAGCTATGGATTCGATTTTACAAACATGTGTATATCGAAAGGATGGCGAAAAGGAAAATGGAGATCTGATATTAAATAAAGAATGTATTAATGAATCTATTATTTCAGTATTGAAAAAAGAAATACCCTATCTGGAAATCGTAGAAACCGGTGATGGAAATCCTGATTTCTCTTCCAGGGAGCAATGGTATGATGGAGCCAATGTTTTTGCGGTGAGCCCTCGAAGAGTGATTTCCTACAATAGGAATAAGTTTACAAATAGGGCATTAAAAGAAGCCGGAGTTGAAGTACTGGAAACCAGCTCCTCCGAATTGTCCCGGGGCCTTGGCGGACCAAGGTGTATGACGATGCCACTTTGGCGAATGGACCTCAATCAAGGCTAAACCGATACCGTTTCAAATTTCTTTTTGATCCCATAACTCTTCAATGAATAGCTGAATGCATCAAAAACGAATGATTGATTTTAAACAATTTTACCCCTGGCCCCTAAAAGGGAATTGGTTGAAAATCAACCACCTCTGCAAAGTCCCCTTTAGGGGATTTAGGGGTTTTATACCTTTCGGAGAGGATTCATTTTTATCATTTGAAGCCCTATGCTCTTGGCACAGGATTGTTCACAAGATGGAAGTATCGGGTCATTTATCTGGGGAATTGGAGTAGGTAAACGATTTTAATAGTAAATTGGAATGCAATAAAAATGATCTCAACATGAAAAAACAACTGGCTTTTCGATTCCTTATCCTTTTGCTTATCACTGGCCTAAATCACTCATTTGCACAAGTTCATGACTTTGATTCTTTATACAAAAATGACAAAGCGTATAAACAAATATTTAAATCATCTGCAGACTCAAAAAACATTTTTGAGAGTGACGAAATAATGAATATCACGATTGAGTCTGATTTTAAAAACCTGGTTAAGCGCAAATACAAAGACGAATATCAGCCTGCCATTTTACGATACTATCCTAACGACACCGTGGTTGTGAACCGCAATATTACCATCAAACCCAGAGGTAATATGAGAAAGGGAAGTTGCTTTTTCCCACCATTGAAACTCAATTTTTCAAAAAAGGAGATTGTGGTGAAACAAATGAAGGAGTTTGATAAAATGAAAATGGTGTTGGATTGTAAACGAGGAAAAATATATGAGCAATACCTGATTTCTGAATACTATACGTACAAGATTTTAAATATGCTCACGGATTATAGCTTTCGTGTCCGGCTTATCAAGGTGACCTATATTGATACAAGTGAAAAATATAAAACAGCGATACGATATGCTTTTCTCATAGAAAGTAAGGAACAGCTGGCAGAGAGGCTAAATGCCATACCGATTGACAATAAAAATGTCCGGGATAATTATACCGATGTTTCCACACTGGCCAATGCCTATTTGTTTCAATATTTAATAGGAAATACGGATTGGTCCATTCCGGGGAGGCACAATATACAAATGATCAAATCAAAAGATCCAACCCTGCCTAAGCCTTACGTCATTCCCTATGATTTTGACTATGCCGGAATAGTGAATACAAACTATGCGATTCCCGACGAAAATTTGGGAACTGAGAGTGTCACAGAAAGAGTATATCGTGGAGTATGCATACCTGAAGCAGAAATTAAAAAGGCTGCGAAACATTTCACGGATAAAAAGGAACAAATTTATCAGCAATATGAAAACTCAGATTTGCTGGACAAAAATAATAAACGCTTTACGTTGAACTATCTGGATGAATTTTTCAGGATTATTGAAAATGAAAACGGGCTGAAAAGAAATATTATCGATAGTTGCAGGTAGATATAAGAACAATAAATATGTATTTTATAATTTTAATCTAAACCGTTAATTAAATGAAAACTATTATTAAAATTTCTACTGTTTTATGTCTGTTTTTTCTTTTAGCGCAACCGGTAATCGCACAACCATCAATTACCCTGGAAGCATTTGGCGGATGGCTTTGGACTGGAAAAGCCGGTTACGATAACAACATAAAGGTCGATGACAAAGGTAATTACGGCTTGAGAGCAGGTATCTCGCCAAAAAGCCAAATGGTTGTCGAATTTGAATGGAACCATACGGAGACTGCGATTCAGTGGTATGACATATTAGATCAAAGAAACCGAAGAGAAGATGTAACCATGAATTACTATATGCTTGGTTTTACCCAGGAAATGTCGGAAGGCCCTGCAGTACCATTTGGTATCTTTAATATTGGAGTGATGAATTTGAAAGGTCAGACACTTAATTTCAGTGAAAACTGGTTTACAGTTGGTCTTGGTGGCGGGTTGAAGTACTATTTATCTGACAGAATCGGCATCCGTTTGCAGGCCAGGCTGTTTTTACCAATGCAATTTGCAGGAGTTGGATTTGGGTGTGGAGGCGGCGGTTGTGGAGGTGGTGTTTCAACATATGCAACAACGATACAGGGTGATTTTACCGGCGGTATAATTCTTAAAATGGGCGGATAAAAATATCATAAGATTAATTTTGCCTGGTATTTAATGGAAGATAATTACAAGGCATTAAATGATCCATTAAAATCCATGAATGTTTTAGATAGCAAAGTACTCCAGAATCAAGAAGCAACTTTTGAGGAGATGGAAAACATGGCAAATACGGGAAATAACTTTAGAAATGAAGCCTTTAACGCGTTTCTTGATTTTCATTTTGATATGAAAGACCTAACTAATGACACTGAATGGAATAAGATTATGAAAGAATTTAATAAATTGATCCGTTAATCTCCTGAATTTTTCTGATGGATGCCACCTCATCATATTTTACTCTGGCGAGAAGTGCATTATAGCTTTTGCTTTGAATGGTAAAATCATAGCTTGGAGCCGTATTCATATATTGTTGGTTTTCGATGTTGATTAAATCTTCAAGGGCCTCAAAACTTTTTTGAGCGCTTTCGTCCACCTGATAGGAGATCAATCTATCGGTACTTTTCCATTTCAATTTATAATTGTTCAGACCTTTATTCATATGTATTTTTCCTGCTTTTCTGTAAACAACTCCCTCCACCAAAGCAAGATCTTTATTAAATCTGTCCTTCAATACCAGCTTTGCTCCTCCATATTTCGACAAGAAAAAGTCAGACATGTTTTTGGTGGTAAATGCCTGGATCTTGTGCAGTGAATTGTCGATAAAATAAAGATAGATTTCTGAAATATACATGTTGTCTTCGAGAAGATCCAGATTTTTAATCTGGTAAATTGTGAAATCTTTTGTATAAAAAGTTCCATATTTTTTGAATTGATAGAGATTGATGGAATGTATGTCCTGGTACAGTTTGAGATTGCTAAACCTGAACTTCATCTTTGGATCTATTGTGGTTTTTGGAATATCGATTCCAACAATATGAGGTTTTCCAACAATTATCTCAAAAGGCTTTACTGTTTCACAGGAAATTGAAATAAAGCCAACACACAGCACAATGAAGTTGAGATATTTCATCCGCTAATTATTTTGAAATAATAATGTAGTACTTGTTAAGAGCTAATTCAAATTAGTATCAATAAATTATGAACAAAAGTAAAGGTTATTTATGCGTCAATTCAAATATTAAATACTTGTACAGATCTTGACTGGAGTATTTTTCCTGGCTGGCGCATGGGTATTTATTAAATTCAAGGAAAGGCATGAGGTAAAGCAGGTAAAGTAACCCAACCTTACTATGGGTATTATATCTCGAAAAAAAACCGGCATCATAAGCGAACACATTTTGCCCAACCTATTCTGCAAGGTTTTTGAATTGATCAACCCACTTTTGTGTTTTGAACATACCTTCCTTCAATGCGATTTAAGGTCAAATTATTTCAGACACCTAAAGTATTCTTTGCATTGCCTATAGCATCTTTTCCAAATAATTGAAAATCCTATGTTGATTCTAGAATCTTAACTCTCGCTGAATAGGCTTACCTGAAAATTTCCATTCATGATCCAGCAACCATTTTTTTTTGGATAAACCACCCGCGTACCCAGTCAAATCTCCATTAGCTCCAATCACCCGATGGCATGGAATGACGATAGCAATCCTGTTATTTCCATTAGCTGATGCCACCGCACGAACGCCCCTGGGGTTATTGAGCTTGATAGCTTGTTGTTTATAAGTTCTTGTTTCTCCAAATGGTATTTCCTGTAAAATCTCCCAAACAGATTGCTGAAATTCAGTTCCGGGAGTATGGAGCGGTAACGTAAAATGTTTTCGTTTCCCATCAAAATATTCCTGCAGTTCTTGCTGAACGTGGTCCAGATGTTGATTTTTTCCAGGTAGAATTACTGCATCCAGCCTTTTCATCAAATCCTTAAATTCCGTCTCCAACATCTTACGGTTCGAAAATTCCAACAAGCAAACCCCCTGCGCAGTTGCGCAAGCAAACATTGGCCCGAGTGGTGAGGTAAATCGAATGATATTAATGACAGACTTTTCTCCGGCTTTTGTTGGGGATTTTCCAAACATGGAAATATAACCATCATTAAAACCGCTTAACGATTCATAGCCACTCTCAAAAGCAGTTTCTGTAACACTGGCGCCGTTGGTTATCTTGGTATAGGCAGTATTAATTCGCATCATGCGTTGATAGGCATGAAAGGTGATTCCATGATGCTTTTTGAACCATCTTCTGATTTGGCTTGGTTCAATACCTCGCTTTACCAAATCATAATCTTTAAATTTTAGATATGGATCATCATTTAATTCCTTAATGATTGATTTGATGTATTCCGGCATTTCATTCTCATTCTCTAACGGTTTACACACTTTGCATGGCCTGTAGCCATGAAGTATGGCATCTTCCGCTGAATTATAGAATTCTACATTTTCCGGTTTGGGTTTTCTGGCCGTGCAAACAGGTCGGCAAAAGATTCCTGTGGTTTTTACCGCAGTAATAAAGATCCCTTCATATTCGAGATCTTTTCTTACGATGGCCTGATATTTTTCTTCAAAACTTAGCGATGGATTCATACGATAAAGGTAAAAAGTATTAATTATCCATGCTACCGAAAAATTGACAAGGAATTTATAATTTCATCTCCCAACCTTTTTCATAGCTGCGAGACCAGTATTTATTTGCCTTTTCCTCATCGAGAATGCGCCCTGTTTTAGGATCTATATTTAAAGAACCGCCTATACGCTGTGCGATATTACCCAGCTGAACCAGTAAAGTGCTCTTATGGCCGGAGTCTATATCTGCATGGAGTTTTTTGCCATTTAATATTCCATCAAACATATTTCTAATATGTAGCGCATCCAGATGCTCGGCAGGATTGGCCAGATCCCGGGGATCAATTTCCTGTTCATCTGCCACATGTTTCACAACTTTGCTATCAAGATCGAATATCGTATAGCTGTTTCCTCCGGGAATTAACATACTCCCATTTTCGCCATAAAACATAACCCCAACAGAACTGCCTTCAATATTTTTTCCGTTGCAGCTTCTTCCTTCCCACGACATAGACAAACCTTCTTCAAAATCCAGGTTGATTATTTGCGTATCCGGAGTTTCCCAATCATCATCATACCTGTATCTTCCTCCATTAGAGCTGACGCGTACAGGAAAGTCAACTTCCATGCCCCAGCGCAAAAGGTCGATCATGTGTGTGCCATTGTTCAATGCTTCACCTGTTCCCCAATGCCAAAACCAGTGCCAGTTATAATGGATAAGGTTATCTTTGAATTCTGATCTTGGCGCCGGGCCTTGCCATAACTCCCAGTTTAGCCATTCCGGGATTGATACTTTTTTCCCAATGCCTATTGACGTACGATTGTTGGTGTACCATCCTTTGCCAAAATAAACCTTGCCAATTGTCCCGTTCTTTAAGGCATTGATTCCCTCGACCACATTGGGCCAGGATCTTCGCTGATTGCCCATCTGCACAACTTTACCATATCTTGCTGTCGCTTCAACCAGAATTTCACCCTCGTTAGGGTTATGGCTGCATGGTTTTTCCACATACACATGCTTGCCTGCCTGTAGCGCCAAAAGTGCGGCTGGAGCATGCCAATGATCTGGCGCCGCAATTACTAACGCATCGATATCCTTGCTTTCCAGCGATTTGCGGAAATCTTCAAATCCTTTCGGCGCTCGTGTTTGCCGGTCTTTAATTGCTTCAGTACAAGCAATAATTGCCCTGCTGTCCACATCGCAAATATGGGCGACTTCGCAGTTTTCCTGGCGCGAAAAGTTCTTTGCCAAAGATTTTCCCCGGGAGTTGACGCCCATCATAGAGACGACAATTTTGTTGTTTGCGCCTATGATATTACTGTAACTTTTTGCGCTAATACCAGGAAGAATACCCCCTATTGATATAGCAGCAGTACTTCCTATGGACTTTTTGATAAAATTTCTTCTTGAGTTTTTCATAGAATGTGGATTTATTTTTTTAAAATTTTGTTTGCTTCGATTTTTGCTCGATCCCAAATCAGATCCATGCTAACCGGCGATCCTCCTAATCGCTTACTTTCATCCGCGGCTTCCATAAATGCTAAAATCTCGAGTGTATCACCTGGTGGAATGGGAACGTTTCCTGATTGAAAAAATTTGACAATTTCCAGCAGAAGGGGTTTATATCCCTGGTAGGGACCTAATTCCAGTATACCATTCTCTCCAAAAGCAGTTCCGCCATATCCACCTTTCCCGGTGCGCGTTCCGCGAAAAGTTCCAACACGATCATCTTCCCAGATACCTACCACCTCATCTGTTCCTGGAGTATGAATTCTTGTAACTTGTTTACAGCCTGTTCCCATAACTGTGTATAATATCTCGACGCCATGGATTCCATACCAAAAAAGATCCGGATGAGTAGCCTCTAATTTACAAGGGCTAAACGTTGAAGCGCCAACAATTTTTCCTATTTCACCCTTTGCAGCCAGCTGAGCATTTTCGAGGTAGCGAAGGGACGATGAAGAAAACACAGGCACCTTATATCGCTTTGCCTTTTCAAAAATAACTATCGCATCGCTCAAAGATGCAGTCATAGGTTTATCAATAAACATAGTTTTACCCGCTTTCATGACAGGTATTGATTGCTCAAGATGTAATTTTCCATCATTGGTTTCCAGCATGACCACATCCACCATATCCAGCAATGCTGAAATGGAATCCACAATCTTTACACCCAGATTTTTTATCTCCTCTGTATATTTTGGGATCCGGCTATAACTGGACTCGATATCATGGCTACCTTTGGGATAGGCTGCCACCACCTTGTATCCTCCCATTTCACTACTTGCATCTGGATTATTAAATTCCTTAGTAAAAGCAATACAATGAGAAGTATCCAGTCCAATAATTCCAATTCTTTTATTTTCTTCTGATGGATTTTTGCCAACTATAGGGAGGCTATTTATCATGCTCAATCCAATGCTTCCGGCAGCGGTAGCTTTTATGAATTTGCGACGATTGTAGTTGTCTTTCATTTTATCAGGTTCATTTATTCTTTTTATTGCTTGCGCAGATATAGAATG
>SMVB01283528.1_pt1 | contig 10821 bp, 6 predicted proteins | sample 2456461 | NCBI WGS metagenome assembly SMVB01 (sample SAMN11095934, study PRJNA526329) | marine sediment metagenome | biome: Marine sediment; feature: Surficial sediment; material: Deep marine sediment; isolation source: Hadal surficial sediment | place: Pacific Ocean | collected 2014-05 | depth 0-1...
GTTTCGCCGAGTCGCCCGGCCCCGATGTACGCAACGGTCTGGAAGCCGACCGACGCCAACACGAGCGCGCGTACCGGCACCCGGTCGGCCAACCAGCCCGAAACCATTCCGACTACGGTGCTGACGATCGCCATGGGGATGAACAACCTGACCGCTTCGCGCCCGCCGATCCCCGTATCGATACCGAGGTCCGTGATGTGAAACGTGATGCCGGTGAAGACCATGGCCTGGAGCGAGAGCGCCAGCGTCACCGACCAGAAGCGCGCGGTACGCATCGCTTCTTCGCGGGTGAAACAGGGCTCGTCGACCCTCTCTGCACGCGTCGCCGTCGCGTGCGCCTCGCCGCCGGGTTCGCCGTCCATGCGCAGCCCGCAAACTTCCGGGTTCTCGCGAAAGAAGACAATGATCATCAGGCTCATGCCGGCTCCCACCATGACGGCGAGGATCAACCACGCCCCGCGCCAGCCGGCAAAGTCGATCAGAAAGAGCAGAAACAGAGGCGCGATCGCGAAACCGCCGGAGACGAATACCCCCGATACTCCCGATGCGAGCCCGCGCCGGCGATCGAACCACTTGGCCATCATCGTGCGCGAGGACATCGTGAGCATCCCCTGGCCGCTGAAGCGCAGCAGCATGAAACCCAGGGTCAAAACGGCTGCGGCGACCGGAGCCGGCTCCTCGAGCCCGCCGAGGGAGGCGAACGCGTTCGCAATTCTGTCGATTTGGGTCAGCACGCACAGGGTGGCGGCGACCACCAGACATGCGACGACCCCGGTCGCCCGGGAACCGTGACGATCGAGATAGGTCCCGCCCCGGGGCAGCAGCAGGCTACTGCCGAGGGTTCCCACCAGGTAGGTGTAGGCGAGTTCGAGCCGGGTCAGGCCCGTCACCCGGATCAGATGATCCGTAAAGACGCTCACCCCCATGGTCTGCCCGGGAATGCTCATCACCACGCCCAGAGTCGCTACCCCGACGATCACCCAGCCGTAGAAGAATGGAAGCCGCCTGGGCGCGAACGGGAAATCGGGAGAGAGCCATTTCATGAACGGCCGAAGCTAGCAGCGATTCAAAACCCTAACGATCTTCAACGATGAAAACAGAGATGAAAACTGGCGCGAGTTTCACGTGATAGAATCTCCGAGTACCCCGACGCTTTCTGCCAGAGGAGTTCGTTGTCATGGCGACCGCCACGAACGGTTCTGAAACCGTATACCGATCCTGCCCCATTTGTGAAGCGAGTTGCGGCTTGACCCTGGAAGTCGATCGGGCGGCGAAGAAGGTTCTCAGTCTCCGGGGTGACGAAGACGATCCGCGCAGTCGGGGGTACGTCTGTCCCAAGGCCACCGCGGCCAAGGGGATCTACGAAGATCCCGAGCGCCTTACCCGGCCACTGCGCAAGACATCGACGGGTTGGGAAGAGATTTCTTGGCAAGAAGCGTATCAGTACGCGGGTGAGCGCCTGGCCGCTATCAAGCAGGCCCACGGCAAGGACTCGATCGCGAGCTATATCGGCAACCCGATCGGCCACTGCGTCTCGGGCATGTTGGCGGTGCCGATGTACATCCAGGCGATGGACAGTGAGCGGCTGTTTTCGGCCGCCACCATGGATCAACAGCCCAAAAATCTCACCAGCAGCCTGATGTACGGGGATATGTGGGCGATCCCGATTCCCGATATTCAGCGAACCCAGTACATGCTTTCCCTCGGCGGGAACCCGATCGTTTCCCAGGGCAGCTTAATGTCGGCGCCCAACATAAAGCAGGAGATCGCGGCCCTGCAAGCCCGGGGCGGGCGCTATCTGGTGATGGATCCGCGCCGCACCGAGACCGCCGAAGTCGCGGACGAACATCACTTCATCATCCCGGGCAGCGACGCCTTCTTCTTGTTCGCCATGGTCAACGTGTTGTTCGACGAAGGGCTCACGGATCTGGGCCGGCTGGCGGATTTCACCGACGACGTGGAACGCGTGCGCGAACTGTCTCAGCCGTTTTCGCCCGAAGACGTCGCCGCGGCGACCGGAATACCCGCTGACACGACAAGGCGCATTGCCCGGGAGTTTGCCGGAGCCGAGCGCGCCGTCTGCTACGGGCGCATCGGCACCTGCACCCAGGAGTTTGGAACCCTCGCCAGTTGGCTGGTCGACGTCGTGAACGTGCTGACGGGCAATCTCGACCGGGAAGGGGGTTCGATGTTTCCGCGCCCGGCCACCGGTCAGGCCGAGCACTACCTGTGGGATGGTTCGGACATGCACATGGGCCGCTGGCATTCTCGCGTCCGCGGACTTCCGGAATACGAAGCGCAGCTCCCGGTCGCGGTGTTTGCCGAAGAACTCGAAGCCGCCAGTGCGGGCGAAGAACGCGCCCGGGCCCTGATCACGATTTGCGGCAACCCGGTGCTCTCGTCTCCCAACGGTGCGCGTCTGGCGGCGGCCATGGACGAACTCGAATTCATGGTTTCGATCGACATCTACCTGAACGAAACCACCCGGCACGCGGATCTGATCCTGCCCACGACCGTGCAACTCGAGCACGCCAACTACGACTTTCTGTTCGCCGGCACCTCGGTCCGAAACTTCGCGCGCTATTCCCCGCAAGTCTTCGAGGCGGAAGAGGGCTTGCCCGATCTGGGCGAGGTCATGCTCGAAGTGGCTGCGCGTATCAATGGGACCGAGGGATCAGTCCTCGACACGATGTTGTTCGAGGGCATGCTCGCCACCTTCGTGGGCAAGCCCAATACCCCATGTGCCGAGGTTTCGATCGACGACGCCAGGGCCAAACTCGGCAGCGAACCGGGAATCGAACGCATGCTCGACCTGATGCTTCGCTCGGGCCCCTATGGCGACGCCTTCGACGACGCGGCCCCGGGCTTGAACCTCGCAAAGGTCCGTGCGGTGGATCATGCAATCGACCTGGGTCCCCTCACACAGCGTCTGCCGGGGATCATCCGCAAGCACCACGGTCGCCTGAAACTCGTGCATGAAATACTCGAGAAGGACATCGAGCGACTTCGTCGTGGCCTGGCCGAACGCAGCGATCCGGATCGCCTGGTGCTGGTCGGTCGACGTCAGCTGCGCAACATGAACACCTGGCTCCACAATCTCGAGAACCTCGCCAAGGGGCCCGAGCGCTGCACCTTGTTGGTGAATCCGATCGATGCCGAGCGGTTGGGGATCAGTGACGGAGGAACGGCCAAGGTTACGGCCCGGGCCGGTAGCGTGACGGCGCCGGTGACGGTGAGCGACGAAATGATGCCCGGGGTCGTGAGTCTGCCCCATGGATTTGGGCATCGGGAATCCGACACCCGGCAGAGTGTGGCGAGTTCCAAGCAGCCGGGAGCCAACGCGAATCAGTTGCTGGATGAATTCAGCCTCGACGTTCCATCGAACACGAGCGTGGCGAATGGGATCGTGGTTCAGATCTCACCGGCGTAGGGAGCATCCGGGCAGAGGGTGCTGCTATGGTGGGTGACGGCCTATGTCTATGTCCCCTAGCGAGCTAGTTCTGGAAGCGTTTCATCCCGCGGTTCGGACCTGGTTCGAGCGCAAGTTTCCGGAGGGGCCGACGGAACCCCAGGTCGAGGGTTGGCCGGCGATCGCGCAAAATGTCGACACGCTGATCGCAGCGCCCACTGGTTCCGGCAAGACCCTGTCGGCGTTTCTGGTCTGCATCGACCGTTTCTACAAGGCCGCCGCGAAGCGCAGCGAACACTTCTGCCTCGACGCCCCCGAGAAGGAAGGCACCGAGGTGGTGTATGTCTCGCCGCTCAAAGCGCTCGGGGTCGACATCAAGAAGAATCTCGACGAACCCATCGCCGAGATCGCAGAGGTCGCGAAAGAACTCGGTTGTGTGGTCCCGGAGATCCGGGTCGCGGTCCGCAGCGGGGACACCACACCGAGTCAGCGCGCCGCGATGTTGCGTCGGCCGCCGCAGCTCTTGATCACCACACCGGAATCGCTCTACCTGATGATCACCGCTGAGCGCAGTCGCGAGATCCTGCGCGGGGTCCGCACGGTGATCGTCGACGAAATCCACGCGGTGGCTCGAGACAAGCGCGGCTCGCATCTGGCGCTGTCGCTGGAACGTCTCGAAGCCCTCTGCGATGTGCGCCCGATCCGCATCGGTCTCTCGGCGACCCAGCGCCCGATCGAAACGATATCGCGGCTACTTGTAGGCGCCGGCGAGGATCGCAGTCTGGAAGACGGCAGTCCAAAGTGTCGCGTCGTCGACTGCGGCCATCAGCGCGAACTCGATCTGGCGATCGAACTACCCGAGAGCGACCTCGAAGCCGTGGCGTCCGCCGAGCAGATGGGAGAGGTGCTCGACCGCATCGCAGAACTCGTCAAGCAACACACCACGACCCTGGTCTTCGTCAACACGCGACGGCTGGCCGAACGGCTGGCACATCTGTTGGTCGATCGGCTCCCGCCGGACAGCGTGGCGGCCCATCACGGGAGCTTGTCGAAGGACCGACGTCTGCGCGTCGAAAACCGGTTGCGCGCGGGAGATTTGAAGGTGCTGGTCGCCACGGCGTCCCTCGAGTTGGGGATCGACATCGGACCTGTGGATCTCGTGTGTCAGATCGGTTCGCCCCGGGCCATCGGAACCTTCCTGCAGCGGGTCGGTCGCTCCGGGCACTCCCGCAGCGGCACGCCGAAGGGACGCATCTACCCCTTGACCCGAGATGAATTGGTCGAGTGCGCCGGGCTGCTTCACGGGATCCGCGCGGGTCACCTCGACGCGATCCTGCCCCCGGTCGCGCCCCTGGACATTCTCGCCCAGCAGATCGTCGCGGCCTGTGCGGCAGAAGACTGGAGCGAGGACTCGCTCTACGAACTCATCAAGAAAGCGTCGCCGTTCGCCGCGGTGACCCGGGACGAGTTCGACGAACTGATCACCATGCTTTCCGACGGCGTGGTCACTGCGCGGGGACGCCGCGGCGCCTATCTGCACCGCGACCGAGTCAACGCCCAACTAAAGGGCCGACGCGGTGCACGGCTCGCCGCACTGACTTCGGGGGGCGCCATCCCCGATCGCGCGGACTACCGCGTGATCATGGACCCGGACGACATCTTCGTGGGAACGGTGGACGAGGACTGGGCGATCGAGAGCATGGCAGGAGATATTTTCCTGCTGGGAAGCACTTCGTGGCGCATCCGTCGCATCGAAGCGGGTGTCGTGCGGGTGACGGACGCCCAGGGGGCGCCGCCGACCATTCCCTTCTGGCTCGGCGAAGCTCCCGCCCGCACCAAAGAGCTGTCGGACGAAGTTTCCGATCTGCGCCAAGGCTTTTCCGACTGGCTCGACCGAAACGATCTGGACGGCGCGCGCAGCTGGCTGCGAGAGTGGTGCGGTATCAACGAGAGCGCCGCGGACCAGATCGCGCGCTATCTGAGTGTCGCGCGCACGAACCTCGGCGTGTTGCCGACCCGGGATCATCTGGTGATCGAACGATTCTTCGACGAAACCGGGGGCATGCAGCTGGTCGTGCACTCACCCCTGGGCGGCCGCATCAACCGGGGCCTGGGTCTCGCTCTGCGCAAGAAGTTTTGCGTGAACTTCGATTTCGAGTTGCAGGCCGCGGCCAACGACGACGCCATCGTGCTGTCGCTGGGGCCCCAACACAGTTTTCCCCTGGCGGACGTTCCGAAGTTTCTCCACCCCGACACCACCGAGGCCGCGCTTTCCCAGGCCGTTCTCGTCTCGCCGATGTTTACCGCGCGCTGGCGCTGGAACCTCAATCGATCGCTGCTGATCCTGCGCTTTCAAGGTGGACGGCGAAACCCGCCCCCGATTCAGCGCATGCAGGCCGACGACTGGATGGCCGCGCTGTTCCCGAGCCTGGCCGCCTGCGCGGACAACATGGAAGCGGGCCCGGTCGAGATTCCGGACCATCCCATCGTGCGTCAGACGCTTTACGATTGTCTGCACGAAGCGATGGACATCGACGGTGTCATCGAAATCGTCAGGGGATTTCGCACTGGGAAGGTTCGCGTGCACTGCGTCGATACCACCGAGCCCTCGGTCCTTGCCCACGAAATACTGAACAGCAGGCCCTACACCTTCCTCGACGACGCGCCGCTCGAAGAACGCCGCACTCGAGCGGTCAGCCTGCGCCGAGGGCTGCCGGTCGAGGCGCGGGAACTCGCGACCCTCTCCCCCGAAGCACTCGCCCAGGTGCGCGAAGAAGCGCGCCCCGATCCGCGAGATCCCGACGAACTGCACGACTGGTTGCTGTCCCTTGGCGTGATGCGACCCGAACCCGAGTATGGCGCGCATTTCGCTTCCCTGGTGGAGTCGGGTAGGGCGTATTCGTTTTGTTTCGGAGACGAAACCTACTGGTGCGCGACCGAGCGTCGGCGGGGAGCCGAAGTGATTTTTGACGGGGTTCGCTTCGAACCCGATCGCCCTCTGCCCGAGGCCATCGCCGCCGAAGATCCCGGACCCAGTGAGGAAATCATCCGGGAGGTCGTGCGCGCCCATCTCGATTGCACAGGCCCCATCGACACCAGAGAGATGGTGCACCGCACGGGACTCGAAGCCGTCGATGTCGAGATCGCCTTCGCCACCCTCGAGACCGAAGGCTTCGCCCTGCGCGGTGAATTCGATCTGGATCGCGGTGAACAATTCTGCGCGCGTCGTTTGCTGGTGCGCATCCACCTCGGAACCCAGGAGCGTCTGCGTCGCGAGATCGAGCCGGTCACCGCCCAGGATCTGATGCGTTTCTTGCTGCGCTGGCAGCGCGTGACACCCGAGACCCGGCGCGAGGGTCGGCGAGGTGTGCTCTCGGTGGTCGAGCAACTGCAGGGCTTCGAACTCGCCGCCGGGGCGTGGGAAGACGAAATCTTTGCCAGCCGGGTCAAGGGTTATCGCTCGAGTTGGCTCGACAGTCACTGCATGTCCGGCGAAGTCGCCTGGGGACGCTTGACCCCCAAAGTGTCGGAAGAAGGGGTAGCGCCCGGCCGAGGGGGTAGTGCTCCCTCGAAGGCCACGCCGATATCATTCTTGCTGCGCGCCGATCTTCCCTGGCTGCTTGCGGCGACCCGCGGTGATGTGGAACCGAGCGTTCCGGGGCCGGGCGCCGCGCTCGAGGTGCTGGAGGTCCTGCGCGAAAAGGGCGCACTCTTCCACGGCGAACTGGGCGCGGGCTCGAGTCGCTTGCCGATCGAAATCGAAGAAGGGTTGTGGGATCTGGTGTCCCGGGGCCTCGTCAGTGCCGACGGCTTTCAGGCGGTCCGCGCCCTGCTGGGTTCGCGAAGCAAGTGGGCGCGCAACACCTCTCGCCGCCGAGCGCAGCGCGGCCTGCGCCGAGGAACCCGGGGCGGCGCAAACCCCGAGGGTCGCTGGTCGCTGTTTCCCGGGCGAAACTTCGGCGCAGCAGAAGATCTCGATCCAGACGAACTCGCCGAAGCGATCGCCGAACAATTGCTCGTGCGCTACGGCGTGGTGTTCCGCGACCTGGTTGCCCGGGAAACCCTCGCAGTGCCCTGGCGCGAGATCTCCTGGGCGTTTCGGCGCATGGAAGCCAGAGGCAGCATTCGCGGCGGTCGCTTCGTGAGCGGGTTCGTCGGTGAACAGTACGCGCTACCCGGAGCAGTAGACGCACTGCGTCGCACGCGAAAGCTTCCGCGCAATGGCGAAGTCGTGAGGGTCTCGGCCTGCGATCCCCTGAATCTCGTCGGGATCATCACTCCCGGTGCTCGGATCCCCGCGGTTCGCGGTGGCGAAGCCGTCTATCGCGACGGCATCCCGATTACCCACGAGACCGACGAAATGCGAGAACAACCACAAACCACTTTCCCCCCCGATGAGCAGGGCTCGCTGCCTTATTGAATCGCTCTGGAGTCGGTCTCACGGGCCGGGTACCAAGGCGAGTACGGGGGATCGATGGAAGCCACATTCTTTGTCGCCAAACAGCAGCAAGCGGTTGGGGTGCTGAACTACGACGATCTACCCGTCGAGCCGATTGGCGAACCCCTGAAGATCCCGTCCTTCAAAACCCTTGTCGCACTGGCTTCAGCAGTTTCCCCTGGCGCAGAGGGCCCCATCAAGCCGCTTCGAGATGCGACCTGCCAGTCGTTTCCCATCTTTAGCTTTGAGCCGTCGGTCGTAAACGCGTTGGCGAACGCGGTCGAGGACGACTTCGATAAAATCGCGCAGCTGTGGCTCGACACGGCGGACTGGGAGGATCAAGGCCCCGATCTCTACGAGCTCAGCGAATTCTTGAAAGAACTGAAAGAAGGCATCGGGACAATTCGAAATCTCGGCGAGCGGCTCTACATCCTGCTCGAAGAAAAGGCGTACTAGGAAAGGCGCCTGCCAAAGGCTTTCCCTGGGTCAGGAAGTCGACGATTTGGGCATGCTGAACCTTGCGCTCGCGTCTTCACTCCGCATGCCGCGCTGCAACATGTCTCCGTCGGTTTCGCTGGCGTCGCCAAGCGCATGGATCCGCGAGTAGGCACGCAGTTGAGTCTTGGTCATATAGACCGCCAACTCGGGCTTGCTGGTCAGCTTCGAGACGAAGTCGTCTACGCAAGTGTCCAATTCGCCGGCGCTGGCGACCCGGTGGAGCATGCCCCAGGCGAGCGCCTTTTCTGCGCTGATGTTCTCGCCGAGCAACAACACTTCGCGGGTGCGGGCGGCGCCAATTTCGTGAATCAAACGCGCGGTGGCGCCCCAGGTGAGCGGGATCCCGAGATCGATCTCCGGCACCCGGAGCAGCGCATCTTCGGCCCCAATGCGAAAATCGCAGGCCATGGCAAAGCAACAGCCACCCCCCACCGCATGGCCATGAATCCGCGCGACCGTGAGAACGTCGCAGTGCTCGATCGCCTGACAGGCGCGTCGACCCAGCTGATCGAGCCAGCGGCGTTCGCGATCGGTGTTGGGAGCCTCGACCTGCTGGTCTGCTTCGGGGGGTTTGCGGTCGGCTCCGGCGCAAAACGATCGACCGCGTCCGCCCAGCACCACGACCTTGGTGCCGAAGTCGGTTTCGAGAGAGAGAAAGAGGTCGCCGATCTCCCGAAGCATCACGCTCGAGATCGCATTCAAGCGCTCCGGTCGATTCAACCAGACTCGCAGCACCGGGCCCTGCTGTTCGAGTTCGAGGCTTCGGTAGTTCATGCTGGGTCGGGCGCGTATCTGAGTTCAGAGTCGGTTGAATGCGTCAATTTCGATCACCTTTGTCGATCACCTTTGTCAATCACCTCTATCAATCACCCTTGAATTCGCACAGCGCGTAGCAATCGATTCCCATCGCGCGCAACCGATCCATGCCCCCGAGATCCGGTAGATCGATGACAAAACAACATCCGGCGAGGGTGGCGCCAACTTGCCGGATCAGCTTGGCCCCGGCTTCCGCCGTACCTCCGGTCGCGATCAGATCGTCGATCAACAGCACATTGGCATCGGGATCGATCGCGTCTCGATGAATCTCCAGACGGTCCTCGCCGTATTCCAGTTGATAAGAGACGCTGAGGGTCTCGCCGGGCAACTTCCCGGGCTTGCGCAAGGGTATGAAGCCGAGACCCAACTTATAGGCGACCGCAGTACCGAAGATGAAGCCTCGCGCCTCGATTCCGACCACGCAGCTGATCTCTTTGTCTCGGTAGTGGTCGGCGATCGTGTCCACGGCGAGACGCAACCCTTCTGGGTCGGCGAGCAGTGACGTGATGTCGCGATACTGAATGCCGGGCTTGGGAAAGTCCGGAATCGTGCGAATGAAATCTTTCAGCGGCACGCTGGTTCTCCTCGATCTTCTCTCTTCTCTTCTCTTTTCTCAGGACTGCAAAACGCGTCCAGCCACGGCATCCAGGCTGCGCACGACACTCGGATCGCGCGCGTCCGGGCCGGTGATGATGGCGTTGTCGAGCACCCGATGGCAACCGTTCGGGCAGGGGCGCTCGAGCGAGTGAACCTTGGGTGCGAGTTGCTTGACCAGGCTGCGGGCGTTGCCGGCGTTTGCGAGCAGCACCCGCACGATGTCCGCGACCTGAACGGCGTCGTGGTCCGGGTGCCAGCAATCGTAGTCCGTCACCATGCCCACCGTCGCGTAACAAATCTCCGCTTCTCGGGCGAGTGAGGCCTCGGGCAGGTTCGTCATGCCGATCACGTCGCAACCCCAGCTCTTGAATAGCTTTGATTCGGCCAGGGTCGAAAACTGCGGTCCCTCCATGGCGACGTAGGTTCCCCCGCGCACCACGTCGAGGCCCAACTCTCGGGCCGTATCGTGCGCCAGGCCCGCGAGGCGCTCGCAGATTGGATGCGCCATCGAAACATGGGCGACCACGCCTCGATCGAAGAACGTTCGGGCGCGGTTGCGCGTGCGATCGATGAACTGATCGATCACGACGAAGGTTCCGGGAGCCAGCTCCTCCTTGAACGAACCGACCGCACTCAGGGAGAGAATCTCGCTGACCCCCGCTCGCTTCAAGACGTCGATGTTGGCCCGGTAGTTGATGGCGCTCGGCGAAAGCGTGTGTCCGCGTCCATGGCGAGGCAGAAAAATCAGTTTTTGCCCGTCGAGTTCGCCAAACAAGAGCTGATCGGAAGGTTCGCCAAAGGGAGAGCGCACGGTCTCCCATTGGAGTTGGCTCAGCCCTTCGATTTCGTAGATTCCGCTCCCCCCGATGATTCCCAAGACAGGCGTCATGCATCGCTCCGTTTAAAGTTCGCATCGGTGGTCGGCAGGCGGACATGGTACCGCCGAGCCACTACCGGCAACAGCCGAATCTCGGGATTCTGCCTCAGCGGGTTGGGTAGAACAAAGTATGTGCGGCGGCGCGCCAGGCCAGGCTGCGTCGATGCTCGAGCATTCGCTTGCGAA
>SMVB01016278.1_pt1 | contig 10820 bp, 12 predicted proteins | sample 2456461 | NCBI WGS metagenome assembly SMVB01 (sample SAMN11095934, study PRJNA526329) | marine sediment metagenome | biome: Marine sediment; feature: Surficial sediment; material: Deep marine sediment; isolation source: Hadal surficial sediment | place: Pacific Ocean | collected 2014-05 | depth...
AACCCAGTCCAGCACGGGCGAAATTATGAACAACGCCACCGTGGCGGAAAATATCTGGTTTTTCGCTGCCAGTGCACCCAATGTGACAGGCGAGCATCTGCTGCTGGATGGCGGGGCGACACTGCCCTATTGACCAACGGGTAGTGGCGACAGGCCGTCGTCGCTACAACTGCTACACTCAATTGGCTTTGTTTTTTTTCTCAAGCAGCAGGGAAAGCATATGCCAGCGTGGAAGAATCGCGATATCACTATAGCTGAGGTAGAGCTGCCCGGGTACGCAGGTAGCGGTGATCACCTGTGTCTCACTATTCTCTATCACCCTGAGATTGCACGCGTGGGAGAGGTGGCTCATCTGCACGGGCTGGATGGGGGCGCCGAGCTGTTGCTGGGTCGCCAGCAGCTTGAGTTCAGTGCGGTCAGGGGCGAATCAACTGGCCGACCCTTGCTGGATCCCTACATAAGCCGACAACCGGTTATCATGCAGTTACGCGATGGCTCGCTGGACTTGCAGTTGCTGGATCACCGCAGTTCGGTGAGTGTGAACCGACACTCGATTAGGGACGGCCACCGCATAGAACAGGCTGAACTTCGCGCCGGTGTGGTGTTAGTGCTGGCCCGGCGTATTGTACTGTTTTTGCATTATTCTCATGCCAGCCCAATCGCCGACGATTTATGCGGAATGATTGGCGAGAGCGATAGCCTGCAGCGAGTGCGGCAACTAATTACCCGAGTCGCGCCAACTGATACCACGGTACTGGTGTTGGGTGAGTCAGGCACTGGTAAGGAATTGGTGGCGCGGGCTATACATCAACGCAGTGTCCGTGCCGATAAAGAAATGCTGTCGCTGAATATGGCAGCCATACCAGCAGAGCTGGCAGCAGCGGAACTGTTTGGTGTCAGGCGCGGTGCATTTACGGGTGCCGACGCGGATAAGCTGGGCTTTTTTGCCCGCGCTGATGGCACCACACTGTTTCTCGACGAAGTGGGTGACAGTGCCAACGCTATACAGTCGCTGTTGTTGCGCGCCCTGCAGGAGGGTGAAATACAGCCAGCCGGAGGTGTAGTTGAGTCCGTCGATGTGCGTGCCATCGCCGCTACCGATGCGGGGCTGGAAAGTTCTGATTTTAGCGTAGCGCTACGCCATCGCCTCAGCGGTTTTGAAATCCACATTGCCCCCTTGCGGGAGCGGCGTGAAGATATCGGCCGACTACTGGCCCACCTGCTGGCTGATTTTATGCCGGTCGAAGCGGATGACAATGCGGTTGCGGTTGGACAGTGGGCAATGTTGATGCAGGATTTCGCCTGTTATGACTGGCCTGGAAATATTCGCGAGCTGATTAACTTTGCCAGACAAATTGACATTGCCAGTACCGATAGTGCGGGGCTGGTTGTGCCAGACAATATACTGTTGGCGCTTCACATGGAGCCCCGGCTCAATTCCCAAAGTAAACGCAAGCGTCGTGCACGTGATATCAGCGACGAGGAAATTTGTGAAACGATGCTGAAGGCGCGCCACGAGATCAGCCGTTCGGCTCGAGCCCTGGAAGTTTCGCGGCAGGCGCTATACCAGCGCATAAAATCAATTCCGCAGATTCGCATTGCAGCCAATGTGCCCAAGACAGAGGTTGAGACTGTCTACCACGACTGCAACGGTGAGCTGGATTCTGCCGCCGCGCTGCTACAGGTTTCCCGCTCCGGCCTGCGCCGGCGCTGGCGAGCGCTGGAGTTAGAGCCGAGAGAGAGCTAGCGGTCGTGGGATCTGCGGAGATTGGCCCCTACCGGATTCTGCGATTGTTGCAAGAGGGTGGCGGGGGCATGGTTTACGTTGCACTCGATCAACGTCTCAATCGCCGGGTTGCACTCAAATTTATCAGCGTGCCACGCGACCGGGAGGCGCGGCAGTTGGTTATTGCCGAGGCCCGCGCACTGGCCAAGTTAAATCACCGTTGTATTGTGCAAATTTTTGATGTGGTTGAGGTGCGTGCCTACATCATCCTGGTGATGGAGTATGTTCCAGGTACCGACCTGGCAGATTTGTTGCAGCGCACGCAACTGGACCTGCTGTCGGTTTTGCAATTGGCGCTGGATCTGGGCGCAGCCCTGGCAACAGCGCATCATGCCGGCATTGTGCACAGGGACCTCAAACCAGAGAACGTGCTGTTGGCTCCCACCGGCCATATCAAGTTGACTGATTTCGGCATTGCCAGCGCACAGGCGGCCGACGTAGAGGGCGAGGGGAAGCTGGACCCTGTTGTGGCGGGTAGTTATTCCTCCATGTCACCAGAGCATGTTCGCGGCGAAGCCGTAGATCAGCGCTCTGATTTGTTTGCATTGGGTCTGCTGATGTATCGGCTGGTGGCGGGGCGTCACCCTTTTGTCGATGACGACCATCAACAGATTACACTCGAAGATGTCATATTCAAAGCGCATGTACCCCTATGCGAACTGGATAGAAATGTATCGCGCCGGTTCAGTGAACTGGTTGACGAACTGTTACAGAAAGATCCGCGCGACAGGCCCAAGTCCGCGCTGGGAGTGCGCCAGGAGGTGCTGGCCATAATGCGCGAGTTGCCACTTACCCGCGGCAAGCCACTGGCCCGGTTTATGGTGGGAGTTGCACGCGCCGAGGATGCCATTGAAACTGCCGTAGACTTACCTGCCGGCGTGGGCCGTGGCGCCCGCAGTCACCTGCTGTCCTCCGGAGAGTGGGGCCCCTGGGCAAGATCACCCTTTTCAGACTGGCAGCGACCGCTGCTGCCGTTCATGGCAGTAGGCGTTTTGATACTGGCAATTTTTGGCGCGGACCAATGGCTGCAGTCAGATGTGGTGGAGGTCAGCGTGCGCCGGCCGGAAGTGATGCTTGAAACTGCCGGCCTACTGGCACCGAATGCCAATCAACTCAAGGAGTTACTGGAGCGGGCAATTGCCTGGCAGGGCAATGTGTTGCTCAGCTCCGGCCCGGGTAACGAGGTGTTGGACTTGCAGGTAAACTGTAATGAGCACATATGCGGCATGTTGTTGCGCCGGGAGAGCGCCAATCAAACCCTATCCAGTTACACCACATTGCTGCCCGGCGCGCCCCACGCAGCCTGGCAGGCCAGTATCAGGAAGGCATTGAAATATCTATTCGAGCAGCACGAAAGCTGGACTCCAGGCCAGTAACATTTGTGAGCCAAAATACAGGGGCAGGCCCCACAGGCGATTTTGATAGCCGGGCGCAATAAACTGATCCCGCGATACCGCCAGGTCAGAGATTGCAAAGCCCCAGGCACCGGTGATAATCAATGGGGCAGCGGCAACACCCCAGGTGGCGGTAGCGGTTAGTAACATACCGCCTATAACAAGCATGTAGGCGAGCACCGGCAGTCGCATATCATTGCCAACATGTGGCCACAACCAGCGCAGGGTTAAGACCAGGAACACCGCCACCGGGACAACGGCCACCAGCAACACCTGCTGATTGACGGCCAATTGCAAAAAACTGGCGGCATACAACAAATGCCCGAGCAAAAAACTGCTCAGCCCGGCCAGGAAGGTCTTGTCATTGTTGGGAATCAGGAACACATCGCCAAACCAGCACAACACCAGCCCCATTAATAACCAGCGGCCATAATTGCTATCCAGTGCGCCGGCCTGCAGCGCCAGACCGATAAAACAGGCGGCTGCCAGTGGTTTGAACAACCATCGCCAGCTCTTCCTGCCGGAGACTTCGGCCCATAACAAGCCCGCCACGTTGGCCAGGGCAAAGATGATTAAAAAGGTAGTAATCATGGCTGGGCTCCGGCATTTACGCGGTCGATTTCGCGCATTTTTTCAAACAATAGCCGGTTGGCGGGGCTGGGCACATCAAGTCGGTTTGCCTCGCGCACCAGGTAGCCGCTGATGTATTCGTTCTCGCTCACCCGCTGCCCGCGCACATCGAGCAGCATCGAAGACTGGTTGGCGGCGGTGGCTTTTATAACGTCAAAAGCCTGCGTGATGACTTGCTGTGCAAATTGTGGGTAGCCACGGGCGACGGTGATAGCGGCCAGTTCTTCGCATACCTCAAGCACTTGCCGATGCAGTTCAGGGTCGCTGGCCAGTACGCCATTGTTGCAATTATTGATTGCAGTGAGGGGATTGATGGCGCAGTTAATCACCAGTTTGCGCCACAGGCTGGCTTCGATGTCCGCTGCCCAGATAAAGCGCTCCTCGCTGCTGGCCAGAGCGGCAAACCATGGCGGCGCATGCGGGTGACCGCCACCACCAATGCTGGTTTCGCCGACGCCGGCGTGAATCAGCTTGCCGGCGCTGTCAAAGTGTGCCGCTTCGGTGGTGGTGCCCAAATACAGTGCGGCAAGCGGATCCAGTTGCTGGATTTGCTCAGCCACGCCCATGCCGTTATGCATCAAAATAACGATAGCGTTCTGCGCCAGGTATGGCTGTGCCTGCTGCCATGCCTGCAGCGCCTGGTGGGCTTTGGTTGTTATAAACAGCCACTCGATGGAATGTGGTGGCAGCTGTTCCAAACAACGACCGTGTCCCGGGCGATTTAACAGGCAGGCTTCTAAACCCGCTGCCTGCAGCTTGCCTGCCAGCAGGCTGCCGATCGCGCCTGCGCCCAGTATGTGCCATGTTTGTTGCATTGCTAGAGTATCCACGTTCGCGCGTAGGGCCGAATTCATTCGGCCGTGGGTGTTATGATACACACCTTATTTTTTTGTTAACGGGAACCCCTATGCCCTCCTTCGATATTGTTTCAGAAGTTGATCTGCACCAACTCACCAATGCCGTCGACCAGTCCGGGCGCATTATTGCCAATCGCTTTGATTTTAAGGGTGTAGGTGCTTCTTTTGAGCGCGAGGAGCGCAAGGTGGTGATTACCGCCGATGCCGAATTCCAGGTGGAGCAAATGGTGGATATGCTGCGCAGCGCGTTGATCAAGTGCGACCTGGATCCCAAGGCCATGGAGCTGGGTGATGTGGTGCTCTCAGGTAAACAGGTCAAGCAGGTGGTTGAACTACGGCACGGCCTGCCCAGTGATACCTGCAGGAAGATTACCAAGTCCATCAAGGATACCAAGATGAAAGTGCAGGCACAGGTACAGGGTGAGCAGGTGCGTGTTACCGGTAAGAAACGCGATGATTTGCAGGCGGCCATGGCCATGTTGCGTGAGCTGGACCTGGATTTGCCGCTACAGTTCACCAATTTCCGCGACTAGCTGAATATAGGATTGGTTTAGTTATGGCTACTGCCCGGTTTGGCGAGTTGCCACTGTAGCGCCCATAATTACCACCTGATACTTGTACCGAATTGCTGGAGAATACTATGGCCAAAGCGGCTGAATACAACCTGGGTCCACACACCTTTCCGCGTGGCTGGTTTATCGTGGCAGAGAGCAGGGAGCTGGACGAGCAACCGTTGGCGGTGCGCTTTTTTGGCCAGGACTTTGCCATGTACCGCGGCGAGAGTGGCAGGGTGGTTATGCTAGACGCCTATTGCGCGCACATGGGAACACATCTTACCGCCAGTCGCAGCTCCTTTATCGTCGCCGATGGCAAGCAGATAGAGGGCGATTCGATTCGCTGTCCCTACCACGGTTGGCGTTACGGCCCCGATGGCCAGCTTGACGATATTCCCTACCACGATGGCCCCTGTCCGAAGTCCGTCGCTATCAAGTCTTATGAAGTACGCGAGGTCATGGGTTGCGTGATGATGTGGTTCGACCCGGATGGCGGCGAACCACAGTATGAGCCACCGTTCCTAAACGAATGGGATCAGCCCAACTGGGTGCACTGGCAGTTGGATCATCTCGGTGAGCTGGGAATACACGGTCAGGAAATTATCGACAATATGGCCGATGCACAGCACCTGGGGCCCACCCACGGCGCACCCTGCGAGTATTTTGAGAATGAATTCAAGGACCATATCTGCATTCAGCGCCAGGGTGGCTATCACCATACCTATGAGGCTTACCTGAGAACCACGACCTGGTATACCGGTCCGGGCATACTGCTGTCCAAGCAGGAGTTTGGTGATGTACTCACCTTCGAATTGATCGCCAATACCCCGATTGATGACGGGGTTAGCAAGGTCTGGCACGCAGCCCTGGCCCAGGCCCAGAACCTGCCTCACACGGAAGCAGATATTGCCGCCGCCAGGGAAATCCAGGCCGGTGCCCTGTTGGCCTTCTCGGCGGACTTTGATGTGTGGGCCCACAAGCGCCCGGCCCTGAAAATTATGCAAATGAAACGGGATGGTCCCTTTCGCACGGTGCGCAAGTGGTATGCACAGTTCTATGATGAGAGCGCCAAAGCCGGTGAGTATCACAGCGAATTGAACGGTGCTTACCACATTCAGGATTTTGATCAGCCCAACGATGAACATCGCAAGCTGGATGTAGGCTTGTTTGATTCCTGAACTGAACCTGCAGCGCTATGTCGGGCTGGAATCGGGTCCTTTCCTGGCCTGGGATGCGGTCAATGCCCCCATGATTCGGCACTGGTGCGAGGTAATGGGAGATCGCAATCCACTGTATAGCGATGGGAGTGTCGCACCACCCACCATGTTGCAGGTGTGGGGCATGCCCGGTTATGGCGGCAAGTATGCACCGGGCTCCTCCGAGGGGGGCCAGTTCGCGGTGCGTGACGTATTGGTGGCGGCCGGGTACGTTGGAGTCGTGGCGGTAAACTGTGAACAGAAATACCTGCGCTACCTGCAAGAGGGTGATCGCATTTACTTTAGCTCACGCTGTGAATCGATATCGGATCTCAAAACTACCGCCCTGGGAGAGGGTTATTTTTTGGAAGAACTCTCCACCTATTACAACCAGCGCGATGAAATAGTGGGCACCATGAGCTTCCGTTTGTTGATCTACAAGAGCGGAGAACAGGACGGAGAGCAGGGCGGTGAGTGAACTTGTTGCCAGTGAGCTCAGCTGTGGAGATCAACTACCAGAGCTGGTAATTGAGGTAAGCAGCAAATTGATTGTGGCCGGCGCTATTGCCAGTCGGGATTTTCAGGACGTGCACCACGACAAGGATGCCGCCCAGGCTGCCGGAACCCCTGATATTTTTATGAATATTCTCACTACCAATGGCCTGGTGGGGCGCTACGTCACCGATTGGGCCGGCAGTCGCGCCCGCCTCAAGTCGGTATCAATTCGGCTGGGCGCGCCTAATTTCCCGGGTGATCGCATGACGTTCACCGGCGCAGTGGTGGCGATCGAGAAAGGCACGGTTGATGTAGAGATTCGAGGCAGCAATCGACTCGGTGATCACGTTACCGGTACGGTGAGTGTGGAGCTGCCTGCCTGAGGTCTGTTTAGCGCGGGATGCCTGAGGCAAATAGTACCAGCAGCAGCATATCTTCCTCGATTTCAAAAAAATCGTGCTCGGTTGCCGCTTTTACGTACAGCAGAGAACCCGGTGTTACCTCACGTTCTTCTTCGCCAAGATGCATGCGGGCTTTGCCTTCCAGCACAAAATATACCTCGTCTTCGTCGTGAGGGGCCTGCATATCTTTGCTGCCGGCGGCAAGGTGGTAGAGCCCACAGCTCAGCGTGGGCACGTTGAGAAATTCCAGATATTCCACGGCCTCGCCCTTGAGCCTCTTTTTTACCTCGTTGACATCGACGACTTCCCATCCGTCTGCTGACATGTGCCTCTCCCGCTCTCCTATTAAGCACGTCTAATATACTTGCTGGTGGTCGCCTAGTGAAGGGGTATGATTGGCCCTCTCAGAGGGAGAACACCGTTATGGAAAACTGGACCAGACGTAAACTGCTGCGGGCCGCCGTGGCAGTGGCCGGTGTGCTTTCTCTTAATCCCCTGCGCGTCCTGGCGCAATCGACCCGCAAATTCACCTGGAAAAACTGGGCTGGCAACCTCTCCAGTGAGCCCAAAAACATTACCGCGCCTGAATCAGAGCAGGCGATTATCGATTTGCTGAAAACCTCCACCGGCACGGTGCGGCCCATTGGCAGTGGCCATTCCTGGGCCGGCCTGGTGCCCACCGATGGCACCATGATTACCCTGGACGGGCTAATGGGCCTGATCAGTGACGATCCCGAGACACTGCAGTGTGAGGTATGGGCGGGCACCAAGTTATTTCTGTTTGGGCCTATGTTGGAAGAGGTGGGGCAGGCCATCCAGAATATGTCTGATATTAACTACCAGAGCCTGGGTGGCGCCATTGCCACCTCTACCCATGGCACCGGCAAGGAGCTGGGCTCCATGTCCTCCTTCGTCAAGGGTATGCGCCTGCTGACCTCCGGTGGTGATGTTATCGACTGTGATGAAAACAACAATTCAGAGCTGCTGCGCAGTGGCATAGTCTCGTTGGGTTCAATGGGAGTTATTACGCGCATGCGCTTTCAGAACCGGGAGAAGCATCGCCTGCACCAGCAGGAATGGTTGGCTCACACGGACAGTGTAATGGAAGATATTCCCAGCATGGCCCGCGACAACCAACAGTTTGAATTGTTTCCCCTGCCCAATTCTGACCGCACTATCGTGATCGTCACCAATGAGGCGGGGCCCGAGGAGCAGGACCTTATCGAAGATGACCCCTACGCGGTGAATGAATTGCGTGAGGCCTTTGAGTTCACCCGAAAAATTCCGGGCATCAAGGACTTTGTGTATAACCATGCCCTGGATTTTGCCTACGGCGATGCCAAACATCGCATCGGCCCTTCCTACGCGGTATTGGCGCACCCGCGAGTGGTGCGCTTTGCGGAGATGGAATACACGGTGCCCGCTGAACAGGGCGTAGACTGCCTGCGCGATGTGCTGGCGACTATCCGCAAAAATGCCCCCAATGTGGGATTTCCCCTGGAGTATCGCTATGTCAAAGCCGATGACTCCATGATCGGTATGTTCAGCGAGCGCGACGGCTGCTCTATTTCCGTGCACCAGTTTATGGATGATCCGAACTGGCAAGACTACCTGGCCATGGTGGAACAGGTGTTTCACAAATACCAGGGGCGACCGCACTGGGGCAAGTGGCACAGCCTGCGTGGCGCACAATTGGCGGCGCTCTACCCCCATTGGGGTGAGTTTCATAAGCTGCGCGACGAATTGGACCCACAGGGCCGTATGCTCAACCCATACCTGCGGCAGCTATTTGGAAAATCTTGAATTCACTCACTGAAGAGGCAGAAAAACCATGTTTGAACATCTAGAGCGCCTGCCGCCTGATCCCATCCTCGGTCTGTCGGCCCTGTGTACGCAAGATTCGAACCCCGACAAGGTAGACCTCACCGTGGGTGTCTACAAGGACGAAAGCGGGGCGACGCCGGTTTTTGAAGCGGTGCGACTGGCCCAGCAGATTGTCACCGAACAGGAGGTGACCAAGGTTTATATCGCCCAGGCCGGAGATGCGGCATTTAATACCGGCCTTCAGCAACTGTTATTGGGCGCGGACAACCCGGCCCTGCTGGAGGGGCGTGTCAGCAGTGTGCAGACCCCAGGCGGTTGTGGTGGCCTGCGTATTGGCGCGGAACTGGTCAAAGCAGCCAGTGAATCCGCCAGTGTGTGGGTGAGTAACCCCACCTGGCCTAACCATATTCCCCTGATTGGCAGCGTTGGTTTGCAAATCAAGGAGTACCGCTATTACGACCCGCTTACCCATGGTGTGGATATAGCCGGCATGCTGGAAGATCTGGACAGGGCGGCACCCGGTGATGTGGTATTGCTGCACGGCTGTTGTCACAACCCCTGCGGGGCGGATTTGTCCCAGCAGCAGTGGCAGTTAATAGCCGCGCTCTGTGCCGAGCGCGACCTGCTACCTTTTATCGATATCGCCTACCAGGGCCTCGGTGATGGCCTGGATGAAGACGCCTGGGGATTGCGTCACATGGTGGCAACGGTGCCCGAGGTGTTGATCGCTGCTTCCTGTTCGAAAAACCTTGGCCTCTATCGCGAGCGTACCGGCGCTACAGTGTTCGTCGGCAAAACTGCCGACAGTGCCGAGATACTCGTTTCCCAGGGTATGAAGGCGGCGCGCAAAATATACTCCATGCCACCGGCGCACGGCGCTATTTTGGCGGGCAAAATTCTCACCGATGAGCATCTCGGCCAGGTCTGGCGCCAGGAGCTTGCGCAAATGTGTGAGCGCATCAATGGCTTTCGTGGCCTGCTCGATGAAAAACTCAGCGCCGCCTCCGGTGAGGACTTCAGCTTTATACGCCGGGAAAAAGGCATGTTTTCCTTCCTGGGCCTGAGCGAGGCACAGGTAGATAGACTGCGCGAGGAATTCAGCGTCTACATGCTGGGCTCGTCGCGTATCAACGTGGCGGGTGTGAATCACAGCAATATAGATTACCTGGCCGAGTCGGTGGCTAAAGTTCTCTAGGCTTCTGGAAACCCGGGACAGTGCTTGGCGCGAATAGCGTCCTCATACCAGGCAGCGCGTTCTGACCAGAAAATATTGTCCTGCGGTGCCAGGCCTGGTTTAGCATCCAGACATCCCGCTGGCACCACCAGCGCCTTACCTGTGCCGGACAGGTAGGGCACTGGGCAGCCGCATTCAGTGCAAAAAGCCTTGCTGATAGATCGCCCCGGTAGGTCAAAGCGCTTGATCAGCTCTGCACCACTGAGCCAGGCGATATTGTCCGGGGCGGTAAACAGATTTGAAGCATGCGCTGAGCCTGTGGTCTTTTGGCACTGGACGCAGTGGCACAGGTGAAACTGGTCGAATTCGTCTTTGCACTCAAACTGAACAGCACCGCACAAACAGCTGCCTGAAATCATCGTTTATCTCTTCGTATTTGGCCTTCCGCTAGCATAGCCCGAAATGGTGAGCGGTGTTTGCTACATTGATGAAAGTTGCGTGTATCTGAT
>SMVB01066648.1_pt1 | contig 10820 bp, 6 predicted proteins | sample 2456461 | NCBI WGS metagenome assembly SMVB01 (sample SAMN11095934, study PRJNA526329) | marine sediment metagenome | biome: Marine sediment; feature: Surficial sediment; material: Deep marine sediment; isolation source: Hadal surficial sediment | place: Pacific Ocean | collected 2014-05 | depth 0-1...
AACAGCGTGGCGGCCCGCAGCGCGTCGAGCTCGTCCATGCCGCCAGATTGGATGTTCCAGATCTCCCAGTGATACGAGATGCCCTGCATCTCGCCATGGCTGCCCACCGTCACCTTGCCGCCGGCCGCGACGATTTTCTTGAGGTCCTTGGCGTGCTCGACGAAATAGAAGTCGTCGTCGATGTACCAGTCGGTGCGCCGCGTGGCGCGGTCGAGAATGTCGTGCGGTGTGAAGCGGCGCACCTTGGCGTCGTCGTGCACGTCGGTGCGGGTCCACCAGTAGTACTCGGCGCGCGGCCCGGTGCCGACGACCAGGGTGGCGTCGTAGAAGCTGCCCGAGGCCGCCATCAGCTCGACGACGTCTTTGTAGAGCGGAAAGTGCGGCAGCAGATGCTCGAGCGAGAACCCGTCCATGACCTGGGTGATCATGGTCTTCATGTCGATGCCCTCGGTGGTCGGCGTGACGCCGATCTGGCGCGCCGCCATGCTCATCCACTGGCGCGTCGTGCGGTCGCCGGAGAGGTATTGCTTGATGGTGTTGTAGCCGTAGTACTCGTGGTAGCGGCGCACCACGTCGAGGGCGTCGTCGAGCGAGCGGATGTCGTTGTTGTTGAGGATTGGCTCCCCGGTGGAGAAGAGCCGCGGGCCGATGAAGGCGCCAATTTCAACCAGGTCGTGGTAGGTCTGAGCCTCGGTGCTTTCGGCGGGATTTCGCGCCGTGGTGACGCCGAAGGCCAGGTAGTTGAGGTAATCCCAGCCGACGTTGCGGTGGATTCCGAGGGCCGGGCGCGTGTGGGCGTGCAGGTCGATGAAGCCGGGCAGGACGGTGGTTCCCGAGACATCGACCTCACGTGCTCCCGGCGGCGTCAGGATGTCGGCGCTTCGTCCGACGCGGGCGATGCGGTTGTCGACAACCACGATGGCACCGTTCTCGATGATGCCGTCATCCGGTAGCTCCGGGTCCATGGTCAACAACCGTCCGCCGCGCAGGACCAGCGTGCCGCTGGGCTTGTCGCGTGGAAACTGCATCTCCACCTCGAGCTCCTCCGGAGCATAGGCGTCGCTCGAAGCGGCGTCGGCGAAGCGGTAGCGAAACAGCGTGTTGCCGAGCGCCCACGTTGCTTCGCCGCCGCCCGGGCCCCAGCTCATGTATTCGCCGCCCAACCTGCTGAGCTTCTCGACGTTGATCCCGGCCGCCGGCTCGAAAACCGAGATGCTCTGCGGCGGGTCGTTCGGCACTCCGACGCGATAAACCTGGTAGTCGGCGAGAACCAGCACGTTCTCACCGTCCGGTCCCATCAGCACGTCGTCGGCGGGCTGGGCGCCGCCGGGGCCGAGCGGTGGCCGCTGCCCGAAAACGCGTACCTCCACGCGCCGGTCGCCGCCGTCGAGTCGCATCGACACCAGTCCGCCCGCGCCCTCGTACGTGTAGAAGCGGTCGGGGTCGTTGGCGAAGTGCGGCCGCGAGCCGGTTACCGCCGCTACCCGCACCGGGTCGCCGCCGGAGGCGGGCACCCGATTCCATTCCATGCGCCGCCCGCGCTGCTGCCACGGGCCCTTGGCCACCAGGATCTCGTCGTCGCCCGGGGTCCAGACGGGGTCCCTGTAGAACGCCGGCAGACGGCTAAGTTGCTGCAGGGAGCTTCCGTCGGCGCGGATCTTCCACAGTTGGCCGCCCTCGAAGTCCGACCAGCTCACGAACGCCAGCCAGTTGCCGTCGTGGCTCCAGGCCGGTGCCGCTTGCAGGTCCTGCATCTCTCCCAGCCCGATCGTGCGGCCGCTCACCAGGTCGCGAACGAAGAGCCGGTGGACGGCGGTGAAGGCCAGCTTGGAGCCGTCCGGCGACAGCGATGGATCGCGGATCTGGCGTAGTTGCACCGGCCCGTCCGGTACGCGCTCGTTGAAGTGGACGAGCTCGACGATGTCGAGCGCCACGTTGGCTTCAAACGGGATCAGCGTGCGCTCGCCGGAGGGAACGTCGACGCGATAGATCTTGCCGTCGATCGACGTGATGATCGCGCTGCTGTCGGGAGTGAAGTCGTAGCCCGGCAGGTGATCCGACGAGGTTCCCATCCAGTTGTTTTCCTGCAAGTCGTGCTGCACGGGATAGGTGAGCCATTGCTCGGTGTCGGCTGTCAGGTCCCGGAGGCGGTAGCCGGTGCGACCGTCGTGGCGCGATCCATACACCAACCAGCGGCCGTCGGGCGACAGCGCCGGGCGAATGGCGCCGCCGGGCTGGCTTGCCACTTCAACGAGCTCACCGGTTTCCAGATCGAAGCGGCTGATCTGGTGCGCAAACGGGCCGCCGCCGGGGCGACGGTGAGCGACATACAGCGAGCCGTCGGGCCCGAAGGCCGCGCCCATGCCGTGAACCGGCTCGCCGCGTACCTGGAGTTGCTCGCCGCTGCCGTCATCGACGTTGTGAATCCACACGCTGTGGTCGACGTCGATCCAGGTGAAACGATCGGTCTTCGAAGCGACCACACGGTTGCCGTCGGAGCTCCACTCGGGTGAGGCGTAGGACGCATCCCTGCCGCGCGTGATGGCGCGCAATCCGGTCGCCGCGGACTCCGGGGTGGCGTCGTCGATGGCGCTGCCGACGTCGAGCGCCCACAGGTTCTCCGAGCCGCGCCGGTCGCTGACGAACACGATGCTGAGGCCGTCGGGCGAGAAGCGCGGTTGGGTGTCCAGCGCCACACCGCTCGAAATGCGCGTCGCCTTGCCGCCCTCGATGGGCAGCGTGTACAGATCGCCGAGAATCGAAAACACGAGCAGACTTCCGGCGGGGGACACGTCGACGGATAGCCAGGTCGCCTCGTCGGTGGTGAACTCCACCCGTTGGGTGCCCACCAACGGCAGAGCAGCGGCGTCGCTCCGCGCCGTGCCACCGGCTTGGTGGTCATCGGCGGGGCCGGCTACTTGGCCGCCGATTGACAGCAGCACCCCGGCGACTCCCCTGATCGCCCATCTCGAGATCGTGCGCGCACCGTTGGACTCGAAGACGCCCGGACGGAAGATCAAAATCGTGATCCCAATAGCGGCAGGTCGGCCCTCGCCCAGGCACGCGCGAACCGCTCGTGCACGGCGGCGGCGGCTTCGTCGTCGCCTTGGGCGCGAAGGGACTGCTCGAGACCGAGCAACGACCAGCCGTTCTCCGCATGGTGCTCAAGCTCTTCTTCGTACACCCTCTGCGCCTCGGCCGGCCTACCAGCCTCGAGGAGAACGGCGCCGAGGACGTGGCCGACGGGGATCGCCCAGGCCTCCGGTTCACTGTAGGGGAACGATGCTTCGACGGCGGCGGCGAGCCGCAGCTTGCTCAGCGCTTCGTCGTAGTGTCGAGCCGCAGCGGCGATTTCACCCATCAGAATGCCGCCGGCGACGCGCAAGAGGTCGACCCGTGAGTAGCGTTGGTAGCGAGCGTCATCGGGCAGCTTCTCGGACAACTCCACAAGGTGCTCTGCGGCCGACGTGGCGGCATCGCCGTGGCCCCGACGAAGCTGTGCCATGCCGCGAGCGAACTCCCACATGCCGAGCGTGAAGTCGTCGGTCGGGGGGTCGTCGAGCTCCATGATCTCCTCCCAGCGGCCGAAGCGCACGAGGATCTGCAAGTGGTGGAGGCGGTCCCGGGGTCGGTCGTGGGCCAGGTCGCGGGCTGCCCGAATGGCGACGGCGCTCTGGCCGTCCATCCAGGCGGCGAACGCCAACATGTCGAGGTTGTGGGTCGCGTAGATGGCAGCCCCGCGACCGTGCTCCGCCTCGATGTCGACGATGCGCGCCCGCTGGTTCGAGCGCACCGCATCGCCGTAGCGGCCGATGCGCATGTAGATATGGGACGGCATGTGTTGAATGTGGCTGGCTCCCGGCATCTGGGCCGCCAGCAGGTCGGCACAGGCCTCGGCTCGGCGCGGATCCGGCGAGGCCTCGACGGCATGGATAAAGAGGTGGCAGGCGCCTACGTGCCGAATGTTGCGAGCCAGAACGCTCTCCAGGACGTTGGTGGCCTCGGTGGTTTCGGGACGCGGGCTGCCGTCCGGGAGCCAGAGGTCCCACGGATACAGCACCATCAAGGACTCGGCAAACAGCGCTGAGGCGTCGAGGTCGTTGGGAAAGCGGCGCACGACGTCCCGCATCGCCGCCACGTAGGTCTCATCGAGTTGGCGCCGATCGGCGTCTTTCGGCTGCGCGGCGTAGCGGCTCGCCATCGCTTCGATCAGCGCCCTCTCGCTGTCGGTGGAGGTGGCGGATTTTTCCTTCGCCGTTTGGATCGCCCGGTAGGCCTCGAGTCCGGCCTCGTCCGACATGCGGCCATTCTGATAGGGGCCCAGCGTCCATGCCTCGCCCCAGTAACACATGGCGCAATCGGGATCGTAGCGCTGCGCCATGCGGAACGAGGCCACCGCTGCCGCCCGGCCGAAGCCGTAGCCGAGCTGCAGCCCCTGGTCGAAGTACCGCTGCGCCATCAGCGAATCGGTATCGAGTGTGCGGCTGTAGTCGCCGAGGTTGTCGAACAGCGGAGCCGCTGGCTCCGCCTGCTGGTCTTGCTGCCCGTGGGCGAGAGCCGCCGCGCCCATGGTTGACAACGCCGCGGCGACGCCCGGCAATGCGGCGGCGATGGTTGGCAGCGCGACGGCGATCATGAAGTGTCGGAGTCGGGGGAGGTTCTTGATCATGGGTGTGTCAGTTCTCGTTGCCGGGGTGATGGCCCTACTGTCGTGGGCCCCGTTAAGAAATGCAGGCTGGGTTGATATGCGCTCACCGGAAGTACAGCTCCCAAAAACTCGTTTGGCCTTCGTCGCGCGCCAGGTTCACCGGCAACCCGTTCTTGAAGACCATCGTCAGCTTGCGGATGTTGGAGATGTGATCGAGGGGGTTGCCCGCCAGCACGATGAGATCGGCGATCTTGCCTTCCTCCACGGTGCCCACCTGGTCGAGCAGGCCCACCATGTCGGCCGAGTTCCGGGTGGCGGCGATCAGCGCCTCCATTTCGGAGAGCCCGGAAAAGACCAGCTGCTCGATCTCGAGCCGGCCGATCTCGTCGATCGGGTTGGAATCGGACCCGGTGATGACCTTGACTCCGGCCGCCACCGCCTTCAGCAGAATCTCCCGTTGGCGCGCCGCGTTTCGCGGCGAGCGCTCATCGGCGTAGGCGACCAGAATACGACCTTCGATCGCCACCGGGTCCTCGTCGAGGCCGAGCTCAGCGATGCGTGCCTCGCGCTCGCTGATGTACTCGGCGCTCAAGTTGCAGACGATCGTGGGGTCATAGAACGTGCCTTTTTCCGCCATCAGCCGCAGCGTCTCGTCGGTCAGCCCGTAGCCGTGCTCGATGCTGTCGATGCCGAGCTCGACGGCGATCCGCGCCCCGGGCTCGCGGGCGTGGCCGGTGACCTTGACGCCGTACTGGTGCGCCGTCTCGATGGCGGCGCGGATCTCGTCGGGCTGCAGCTCGTCCACCATGATTTTGATGAAATCGGCGCCGTTCTTGATGTTCTCGCGTACCGCCCGGCGCATCTCGAACGGTCCGTCGATCTCGATCGCCACCACGCCGATCCCGTCGGCGCCGTGCCCGCCGGTCGCGGTAATCGGATTGCCGGAGGCGATGATGCGCGGGCCCACGAACACGCCGGCATCGAAGGCGTCGCGCCAGGCGACATCGATGTAGTCGCGCTCGCCGGTCATTCGCAGGCTGGTGAAACCGGCGCGTAGCGCGTCCATGGCGTTGCGCCCGGCGCGGATCGCGGCTTGCAGGACCGGCTCGCCGACCAGGATGTTGTGGGGGTCGGGCAGCAGGTCCGACAGATGCGAGTGGTTGTTCCACAGCCCCGGCAGAATGTAACCGCCGTCCAGGTCGAACACCCTCACGCTGTCGCCCTCGGGACCCTGGTATCGACCGGCGCGAATTTCGACGATACGGTTGCCGCGGATGACGACCGTCGAATCGGCCCTCGGTGGAGCGCCGGTAGCGTCGATGACGGTGGCGTTGGTGAGGATCGTGGTAAGCGCGGTTTCCTGGGCGCCAATCGGTGCGGCGGGCAGCACAACGAGGGCGCACAGCACGGCGACAATGAACAGCTTGTGTGGCTTCATGGGATGGGGTCCTCCGCGGTCAAGGTTGGATCGGCAATTCAAAGGTTGCGAAGCCGGCGAGACGGGACCGATAGGTCGCGGCTCATGAGAATCCCTACCGTATACAATCGCCCTCTATGCTGCCAACGGTCCATCGTGGCCCCCGATTGCGTAGCTGATAGAGGCAACCATGATGCGTAGTGCCCCAGCCCCGAGTTCTCAACGCGTGGCTACGGCGCGCGCGTGGGGGCGCGCGACCAGTGCGTTGGGCTTGCTGTTGGGCGCCGGGATCCTGGCCGTCGCTGCGGCCGCCGTCGCGGTTCCCCAGCTGCCACGCGGCGCCCTGGTCGAGGCGCGCACCGCGTTGGCGGAAGGCCGCGTCGACGACGCCCTGGTGGAGTTCGAGCGGCTGGCGGCCCAGTATCCGCGGGCGACATTGCTGGCGCTCTGGCACGGTCATGCTTGGCGCACCAAAGGCGATCGGCCCGCCGCTACTCGCGAATACCTGCGGGCGCTGGAGCTGGCGCCCAACAACGCGCAGGCGCTGTTGGCACTGGGCGACATGCAAGACGACGCCGGCAACCTGGTGCAGGCGGCGGGCTACTACGAGCGTGCCATCGAGGTGGCCCCACAATTCATCTTGGCGCATCGCAAGGCGGCGGCCACCGAAGTGCAGCGCTTGCGCCACGGAGCGGCGATCCAACACTTGCAGGCCTTCCTGGAGCTGCAGGGCGACGATATCGAGGCGCTCAACGTCCTCGGCATCGAGCAATTTCTCAACGAGGATCACGACGCTGCGATCGAAACCTTCGAGCGGGTGTTGCAGATCGAGCCCGACAACGGCAAAGCGCACTTCGGGCTCGGGATGGTGCTGTCCGATCGGAGCGCGGAGCACGACAAGGCGCTCGTCCACCTGCGCCGCGCCATCGACGCCGATCCTTCCAACCCGACGGCGCACTATCTCCTGGGTCGCGTGCTGATCGTCGAGGAGAACGTCGAAGAGGCATTGGTGGCATTGCAGCGCAGCCTCGAGCTCAGCCCCGATCTGGCCGACGCTCATTACCGCATCGCGCTGCTCTACGCTCGCCTCGGTGATCGCCAAGCGGCGCGCCGGCATCAGGAGTCGTTTCAGCAGTTGAGCCGCGCCCAGGACGACCTGGAGGCGCGCGAGACGCGCCTCGGCGTGCTGCGCAACGCGGCCTCTGCGGCGTTGACCAGCGGTGACCCCGAAGCGTTTCAGCAGGCGGTCGATGAGCTCCTTCAAGCCGATCCCGACAACCCCGGTGTGCTCACGCTTTCTGCCCAAGGGGCGCTGGCTGCCGGCGATCTCGAGCGCGGCCTCGCCGACATCTCCCGGGCCCTGCGCTTCACGCCCGATCAGTGGGAGGCGCTGTACGTACAAGGCCTCTTGCTGCGTCGCGCCGGCCGGCCCGAGCAGGCGCTGGCCTCCTTGCGGCGGGTGGTCGAGCGCAACCCACTGTTCGCCGACGGCTACGCGGTCCTCGGCAACGTGTTGCTGGATGTGGAAGACACCGAGGGGGCCGTCGATGCTTTCCGCAGTGCCGTCCGGACCGACCCCGAGCAGCCGGCACACTACCTGAATCTGGCCACGGTCTATCAGCAGCTGGGACTCGCCCAGCTGGAGGCCGAGGCCATGGCCAACTACAGAAGGTTGTCCGGCGGTCGCCAGTAAAGGTATGGCGATCCGACTCGGGGTTGTCGGCTGGGGCGAAATCGCGCAGCAGCACGTGCGCAGCTTCCAGGCGGCAGGGGTCGAGTTGGCGGCGGTCGTGTCGCGCCGCGAACACCTGGTTCTGGATGTCCCCGTGCATCGCTCGCTCGACCAGATGCTGCGGCAGGTGGACGTGGTGTCGGTTGCCGTACCCAACCACCTGCACGCTCGCACCTGTCTCGCGGCGGTCGATGCCGGCAAGCCGGTGATGGTGGAGAAGCCACTGCTGATCGACCGCAGCGAGCTGGTGCAGCTCGAGGCCGCCCTGGCGGATCCACCGGTTCCCGTGCACCTCGGCTTTCGCTTGCGCTGGAACCCGTCGATGCTGCGCCTGCGCGCCCGACTCCGCAACGTGCGAAGCATAAGCTGTACCTATCGGCTCGGTATCGACGAGTTGGCCCGCGACAAGGACTGGACGCGCGAGCTGGCCATCACCGGCGGCTCGTTTTTCACCCTCGGCGTACACACGCTGGATTTGGCGCGCTGGCTTGCCGGGTGTCGTGGCGAGCCGCTGGCCGCCGTGAGTGCAAGCGCCAATACCCGCAGCTCATCGGCGGACTACCCGCTGCAGGTGTCGCTGCGCGGCACGCTACCCAACGGCATCGAGATCGTCGCCGGCGCCGACCTCAGCGTGGAACGAGAATCGACCATCGACTTGCGGGTCGAAGCCGAGCGCGGCGCCTACCCGGACCCGGAACTGCCACCGCCGACCATGCAAGACGAGCCGCTCGAGTATGCGGCGTTGATCGCCAACTTCGTGCACGCGGTCAAAGCGGGAACCATCGACGTCACCGAATGCCGCGAGGTCCTACAGACCCATCGCGAGCTCCTCGATGCCCGCGAGCAGTCGCACGCCGCCCGCAGATATGCGGGCTAGACCTGCGTGCCGAATCAGACCTCAGCCGCCCTGCCACCAGCGCCGTGGCCTCATCCGCTCACCGAATCCGAGCCGGATATCGAGCCACAACATCAGCCGACGCAGGCGGGTTCCGGCGAGCCTGCGACCGGCCCGAACCCACCAGTGCGAGTAGTCCTTGTTGTAGGGGCAAACCCGCAAGCAAATGGCGCAGTCGCTGTTCTGCGACACCCAGTAGCCGAAGCACTTCTCGCCGTCGATCGACCATTTGCGCACCCCTTTGATGTTGGAGCGGCTTGACTGCTGAATCGCCACGCCATCAAGCACCGGCTCGAAATAGCGGGCCTCATGCCGTGCGCCGTTGCTGAGTTCGAAGTGCAACGGAATGCCGTTGCTTGTCGGTGATCAGGTGGATCTTGGTGGTGTAGCCGCCACGGGAGTATCCGAGGGCGTGGTCATCGGGTTCGTCGGGCGTCGTTTTTTTAGCGCGCCCGCGGCCGCGCGCGACGCACGCACGACGGTGCCGTCGATGCACCAGAGGTCCCAGTCGACGCGGCCCTGGCGATCCAGGTCGGTGCGCAGCCGAGCTGCGATTCGTTGAATGGTGCCGTCTTTGCTCCACTTGTTGAAGTTGTGGTAGATCGTCTTCCATGGACCGAATCGCTCCGGCAGGTCGCGCCATGCCGCGCCGGTCATGAGGATCCAGACCATGCCGTCGATGACCTGTCGCTGGCATCGAGTCGGCCGTCCGCGCGTCGGCTTCGGCGGCAAGACCGCTTCGATAAGGAGCCACTGTTCGTCGCTGAGTTCGTGTCGTCGTTGCACGCCCGGTTCCCAGAACAACCATTCGTCCTGAAATGGGCATCGGCCTATCGAGAGCTACACTTTAGAGAAAATTTTCAGACACGACCTAGAGTACTCAATGACTGGTGCGAGGCTTGTGTCGCGCAACTGAACTCGCGCACCGGCGAGATTCGTGCCGCGGCGACCATCGCTGGGGACATGCGTTTCACGTCGGCTTGGTTGAACCGCTGGCGAGACAACGGCTGGCTGCCGCTGACGCGCGACGAGATTCGTGATGCCACCAGACCACCGAAACGGATCCGTGCACAGGCAGCGGCTGCACTGCGCGAGCGAAAAGGCCATCTCGACGGCGACGGCATTCGTGCACTGCTGGACGCCTGCCACCGACACGACACCGAGACCTTCGGGCTGACCCGCGAGGAGAAGGATGCGGGCGTCAAATCCGGCGACGGGCGGACCCCGCGGCATGACCCGATAGCGCCTTTCGTGCTCGGGCTTCTGTTGAGCGGGTGCCGGCGCAACGAACTCCGCCAACTCCAGTGGTGTCACGTTCAGTTCGACCAGCACAACGACGCAGGTGACAAGGTCGGGCGACTCGCGCTTACTGCGGACATCACAAAAGGCGCGTTCGCGCGAGACGTAGACCTTGGCGTATCGCCGGGGCTGCGTCAGTTGCTTCGTGCGTTGCGCGTGCAGTCGGCTGGCCTGCCGTTCGTGTTCGGAGGAGAGTCGCCGCTGACCGTGATCAAAGATCCGCCGAGCATTCAAACGGTTGCGCGAGAAGTTTGCCGCACCCGACCACGCCACCCCGCAGGCATTGCGCCGAACGTCCGGCGTCTACCTGGTGAACGCGCCCGGCGTTCCATTCACCACCGACACCACCGCGTTCCAGCTTGGGCACTCGGTGGAGGTTGCCGTGTCTCACTACCTGCGGCAGCTCCACGGGATTCCGGTCGAACACCAGACACTGGATGCTGCCATGTGCGTCACGGAGGATCTGTCGCTCGTCATCAGCCGATTCTCTGGATCCAAACCTGGTCCAAACCAGGTCCAAAGTCGACGCACACGCATTGCGTGACCGCGTAACGCGTGTGTGTCTGCCTTCTGTTTGAGCCCGTAAAACCGACGCATCTGACGCACTTTCGCAATTCGCGTGTGTATTCGTTGACAGATATCTCCACCTCGACAAGCTGGGGGTCACTGGTTCGAGCCCAGTAACGCCCATCCCGCGCAGCCCCCTCCGGCAGGGGGCTGCAGACGTTTCCGGACATAACCGCCAGGAGCTCCGACTCCTGCCGCCTTTCGCTTCAACCAGCGCAGCCCCGTCAGCGGTCGGAGTCTTCGTCGTCCAGCTGCCGCTTGC
>SMVB01378118.1_pt1 | contig 10818 bp, 13 predicted proteins | sample 2456461 | NCBI WGS metagenome assembly SMVB01 (sample SAMN11095934, study PRJNA526329) | marine sediment metagenome | biome: Marine sediment; feature: Surficial sediment; material: Deep marine sediment; isolation source: Hadal surficial sediment | place: Pacific Ocean | collected 2014-05 | depth...
ACATACACCGGAGCGGCGTCCGGGTTTGGTCTAGCCAGGCCATTGAGGTACACGTCTTGGGCGCCTACAAGGAAATCGAAATACTCCCTGTAGGAAGAGGATCTTCGGGGGCCCAACACTCGTATTTCCTTCCCATGCCCGAGCACGCGATTGTGGAACCGCAATCGTTTGACCACCTGACCGACAAGGCCACGGGCGCTTTCCCTGTGAATCCTATTTTTCGGGATCAGGCTTTGGATGCTCACCGTTACTTCGAAGGCTGGCACACCGACCCGACCCGCACACACTATGGCGTCATGTTCCACGTTTCCCGGCTTGATGATCCCTATTCTCAGCCCCCTTCGGGCCGCCTCACGTGGATCTATTGGGTCGATTACCGGGTGGACTGGTATACCGGATTGGATCCGTGATGGGAAGCCCAGCCCACCTGACCCTCCGCCCAGAGTTCGGACCGCTGATCAATCGACACATACGCCGTCATCGTATACTGCTCTCCGGGGCCGTCGTGGGACACGTCGTCGTCGGCCTCCTTGCCTGTGATCGATCCGCCTTCGCTCAGGAGGCCAACCCCGCGGCGGAACAACCGCAGGCGAACTACGCTTTCTCGAGCCAACTGGGCTCCGGCATCTACAGGTCTTCGGGCGGGACTGTCCAAGTCTACCGAGTCGGAGGGTCCTTCACCCTGCGTTCTCCTGTGAGCGATGGTTGGCGCTTGCGGTTGCGAATCCCCGTCACCTTCGGCTTCTACAACTTCAAGCTGAGCGACGTGCTCGAGTCCGGCCTACCCGACAGGCTGGCGACGCTGGCGCTCGTTCCCGAGTTTCGTCTTGAGGTTCCCGTTGCGGAAAATTGGCAGCTCATGCCCTTCGCAGCTGCCGGCGCGGGTCTTGATTTCTCGGTCGGGGAACTCAATTACATCTTCGCCGCAGGCGTTCGCAGCCTTGCCACCTTCGACTGGCGAGCCGTCGATCTCTACGTGGGGAACCGCTTGTTCTACACGGGATACGTGACGTCCGATTTCGAGTTCGGTGACGACTTTGGAGCTCTGGAGTCAGGCTTGCATGCAAGGCGCTCACTCGGCTTCTCCCTCGGAGGCCACCAGGTGGACGGCGGGCTGTTCGTCATGAACTACCTCTATTTCCTGAGTCCTGAGCTCATTCGCTTCTACGGCGCGCAGGTCTCTGTCGACGTGCAATTTGAGTTCGGCGTCACGTTCGGAACGGTCACTCCCTGGAAGGTCCTGGGGCTCGCGATACCCAGGATCGGCATGAGCTATCGTGTGGGAAGCGGCGTTTCGTCCTTTCGACTCGTTCTGGGCGGACCCTTCAACTAGAGGTCCTACTCGTCCAGAGTGTTGAAGGCCATGCGCGCACGCGGGGTTGGGTCAGTGCCGTCACCCCCCCGGAACCAGCCTCAGCGTATTCACTGCGTGCTCCTCGACCGCCTCGCTCGAGAGACCCGAGACGTCATCGAACAATAGTGAACCTCTGAACTCTCCTGCCCCGGTTTTCGGTGACGTACACGCTTCCCTCCGAGTCCACAGCGATGCCGTGAGGTTGATCAAATTGACCCGGAGCATGCCCCACACCGCCGCCGAAATTCGACAGAATCCGTCCGGTCTGCCTATCGATAATCTCAATTCGGGCGTTGTCCTGATTGATGACATACATTCGCGTTTCGTTCGGATCCCGTGAAAGGGCCAGCGACACGGCCGAGCCCTCGGTCTGCCTCGCTACACCATCTGCCGGTGGCGTGTATGGTCGCCACGGCACTTCGATGTTCCTGATCAACGTCCCACGTTGATCGTATACCTGTACCCTGGAGTTATAGCGGTTGCACACGTAGACCAAGCCATCCCTGGCTCCTGTCATACAGTGGACCATATCCATGCCCTCAGGACGCCACTGGCGAAGGAACCGGCCCTCGCGATCCATCACCACGATGCGTGTGTTCCGCCCTCGTGATTCTCCGTCGGCCACGTAGACGTCTCCGTTTTCTGGATCCGTGTAGATGCTCGCGGGCGTTAAGAACCGCGCCGCGTCCGAATTCAGAGGTCTCCCCCGGACCGTGCCGTCCGAGGTATCGAACACACCCTTCGTTCCGATCTGAAACAGGAGATCGCCGTCATGAGAGTATTTCTGCACCATACCGGACGGTGCACTGACAATCCACACGTTGTTGTCTTTGTCGACGTGACAGCCGTGCAGGCGTGGGTCCAGTAGCTCCGGGTCGCCCCAGGAGTTGACCACGTTGCCAGCCGGGTCAAACTCGATGATAGACGGAGCCAGGGATCCGGCGTTCAGATTCACTTCGAGCACATCTTGGCGATTGAGGATGAAGACGTGGTCCTGCGCGTCTACGCACACGTCCGCCAACCCTCCAAGAACCCAATGATCTGGAAGGGGTTTCGGCCAGTACGGGTCGACCTCGTACTGCGGCACGGTCACTTGTGCATGCAACGCCGGACCAAAGACCACGGCTGCCAGCATGACGCATGTCCACCGTCCGACGAAGAGCCTCCTCTTCCTTGCCATGTCAGTCTCTCCTTGACCTGTCGAGCGTGATCATCGCGTGGGGGATCTTCGCGTAGGAGCTGCCGCTGGTGTCGGTGTTAACCGACTTACACGGCCGCCCATCCCTCTCCTACCCGTCGGTCGGGGGCACCGCCTCCATGAGCAGCTCGAGGGCGGACCGGAGCGCCTGCCCACCCGCGCGGGCTCCGGTATACTTGCCGATGCGTACCACGACCAGACCATGCGTCGGGATGATCGTCGTGCTCTGGCCACCGGCGCCCCGCATACTGTACGCGCTTTCGGGAATCGGGGCCGACCCGGTGCCGTTCACCCAAAAGAACGCTCCGCCGTACTGTGGTCGACCATCGGCCACCCACGCCGGAGCGAGCGTCGAGGCGTACGCTGCATACCCCTCGGGCAGCACCCGATCTCCCTCCCAGACGCCGTCCTGCAGGTAAAGGTTGCCGAGCCGCGCCCAGTCGCGGGCGGACATGAAGGCGAGCCCCTGCCCGAGGAAGTTGCCGTACGGGTCGGTCTCGATGATAGCGGAGCGGATCCCGATCCGGTCGAAAAGCTGGCGTTGCGGGAAGGAGTGGTAGTCCTCTCCCCGCGCCTCCGCGGCGAGGCGAACGAGGTAGCTGCCGAGGACCGGATCGGTGTTGCGATACCGTCCGACCTGGTTCGGCTCCCACTGTTGCGGCCGGGTCGCCGCCCACTCATACGAGTTCGTCGTGCCCGTGTAGTAGTAGTAGTGGTCCGCGTAGATCGTCGGGTCGTAGTCCGGATCGGACGGCGCGTTGATCCGCAGCCCGCTCGACATCCTCATGATGTCGCCGATGCGGATCTGCTGACGGGGATCACCTTCGGTCTGCCACTCGGGGAATGGGGCGGGATCCCAGAGATCGTAGTGGCCTTGCTCGATGAGGACGCCGATGAGCGTACCGGTGACACTCTTCGTCATCGACCAGCTCTCGAGCGGCGTGTGCATGTCGACGTCGTCGCCATACCGCTCGCCGATGATCCGCCCGTTGTAGGTGACCACCAGTCCGAGGGTCATCGCCTCCGGCGGGCCGAAGCCGACTTCGATCGCCTGCTCGACCTTCGCCTTGTCGAGCTGCTCGGGCCACGGGCCGTCGGGCAGCACGTCGCCCATCGGCCAACGTGTGCTCTCGGCCGGCGGTAGGTTTCGGGCCACTTCGGAGGGTGCGTAGTAGATCGAGTCCTCCCCGATCGGGTGTGCCACGCACCCTTGGTTGCGGTACCGCTTCGCCGTGCGCGTGACGCCGTCCGGTAGGGTCAGGCTCACCAGCTGGCGCTCGAAGTCCACGATAGTGTCGACCACGTGATGCCGCTCGCCGAACGGCGAGATGAAGCCCCCGACGTTCTCCGCAGCGTCGTCCGGGTCGAGGCCGGTGATGAAGACCGCCGAGCAGAGGATCTTGGCGAAACCGGCCGTCTGATGGTGAAGCGCCTCACCCGGAGGGGGCACGTACTCGGTGTCGAGCTCGCGCGAGGCCGCGCGCGCGATGAGCGCCGCGGTGGGATCGTCCTCCGTCGCGTCGATGGCGGCCCCCGCCGCGTCGATGGCGTCATCCGCGCCGCCGCACGCGGCCAGGGTCAACACCAGGAGCGCCGCGGGAATCCGACCGGACGTGTACCGCATGGAGGAACCTCCGTACTCGGGGATGGGGAGGTTCTGAACCTAGGTGGCGGCCGTTGCTCCTGCCACTGCCGGAGGACCCTGGGACGATGGCGTCGGCCTGTCCAGGATTCTTAGAGCTGCTCGCGCTTCAGCAACTCCGCGACTTCAAAGAAGTCCTTTACCTCCCAGTCAGGCGTATATCCATGATCCTCCAGGGGCTCGCCGGCGCGGTTCACCCAGATAACCTTGAGGCCGGCAGCCTTGGCGCCTACGATGTCGAACTGGCCGCGGCACACGAACACAACCTCATCTGGCTCAAGCCCTAACTTCGCGATGGACTTGAGATAGATATCCGGGTGCACCTTGTTTTTACCCCACAGATCGGCTGTGAGGTACGTGTCGAAGCGAAATCCCATCTCCGCAAAGCGCTCCACGATTCCGACCCGGACCATCTCGCGATCCCCGTTTGTCAGAGGCCCCATAATTGGATAGCCGAGGGCCCGGATCGCCTTAAGACCTTCGATGACGTCCGGATATGGGTCAAGCCGGCTCCATGCTCCGATGAGCTCATCCTCCTCGGCCCCGGTGAGGTCGACATTGTGAAACCGCGCCGCCGTGTGCAGCGCTCGTCGAGTGATGAATGAGAAGGGTTCGAAGCCCTTGTCCACCAGCGTGTTGTACATGATGTAGACGAGCTGCTTGGACCGCCACAGCTCGTTGAAGGCCGCGGGGTCCGCATTCACGCCTTTGCGCCGAAACACCTGCGCAACCGCCTCTTCCACTCCTTCCCACGAGACAAGTGTCCCATACGAATCGAACAGGATCGCTTTGACCTGGGTCTGGGCGCGGAGCGCAGAAGCGGCCAGGACAGTCCCCACTGCCACTGCGAGTAAGGTTCGTGACCATCGTGCACCGCTCATGCCAACTCCTTGGCTCGAGTACGGCGAGATGGTAGGCTCAGTCCCCAGCCAAGTCAACGCCCGATCATCAGCCATAGTGTAGCGATTGCGGCCACCCCGTGGTCAGCCCAGGATGCGAAGACAGGATTCAACATGCTGTCCTATCACCCCTTCAAGTCGATCCACGATCTCGTGGTCCAAGCCCTCCTCCCGCACCTCTGCCCCAGCCTGAGCGACCGCGGCCGGCATTGCGGTCACCAGCTCTCGTACACGCTGCATGACAGGATCGGGATCTAGGCCACATCGCTCCGCCAGGCCACGCCAATGGCGGGGGCGAATCTTCCAGATGTGGTACTCACGATCTACTCGCATGGCGAGCTTCGCCTCGCGGTACGAGATCCAGTGAGGATATGGCAGGGCGCTGATCAGGTCGTAGAGGGGGGCGAGCCGAACCGATCCCGGCCCGATCAGGAGGGAGTAGTTTTTTGCGTGCGCGTCGGTTCCAGCGATGACCCAGTTGAGGGCGAGCGCGTCGAAAAAGGCCCCGACGTCAAGATCCGGGTCGTCGGCCTCATCGATCAGGAGTTGAGCGATTGCCGGAGCCCCTGGTCCCCCATCCCGTTCGTACTTGATCCTGGGTGGCACCGCGAGGGACTGGCATGTGTCTTCCTGGTGCAGTCTGACTAGCTGTCCGTTCTCGAGTCGGCGTCGATCGTACCGAGCCACTACGATTGCGGCCTCACCATCAAAACTACGGACCGTAGACTCGGCCGCTGCAAGACCAAGCTTCTGAGCCAACTTCAGGCAGAAGTGCTCGTTGATGTCGAACCCGCCGAGATCTCTCTGAGCCGGGGGCTTGAGGATGTGTGTCGTGGGAGTAGCGCCAGACGGGATTCCCCATCGTTCGCCATCGTAGACGAAGGCCGTCTTCGGCTGAGCGCCCGTCAGACTGAAATAACCACGGTCTCCGGCCAGGCGCCCTGTTCCGTGGCGCTCAGTAAGGTCCCGCAGACGCTCGCCGATCTCATCCTCCGTGAGCCACTCGATCGCGGATAGCCCATCGATGACGCTACCCAGTTCGTTCGGGGGGATAAGCTGCACTGCGCCGGCGCAGTCCGCGCCCATGTGCCGTAGGAGAGCGAACGGGTTGCGAGGGGAGACGCGAAATTCCCGCGCCCAGTGGTCCAGCACATCCGCATTGTCTGGAAGAAGCCCCTCCAAATATGGGCGCACGACGGCATCAGGATGTTCCTGCCTCACCAGGAGCATGGAGAGGGAAACAGGATACGCGTCTGGCCGATCTCTCCACGCCTGCTCGTAGGTTAGCGTGAGGCTTCCGCCACGGTGCTGCCGAACGACTCCAACATGCTCGCCGTTGAGAAGTACAACGAGCTCACTCATCGGCGGTTTCGTCCCGTCGTTTAGACCGTTGGGTCCCGAGCGACCTACGCTTCCGGGTCAAAGGCGTCCGTGAGGAGCCCTCTTGGCTCGACTCTGTCCTATCCTTGGATTGTGCATACACGGCGTAGCCCAAGGCATGAAGCGCGCCGAGCATGAGATCGAACTCGACTGTGGTTTTTCCATTCTCAACCTGTGACACCCATTGGCGAGAGACGCCCACGCGTTGCGCTAGGTCGAACTGCGACCACCGCAAGCGTCGTCGGCCGTCGGCAATCAAGTCGCCGACCTCGCGTGCGTTACGTATTAGCATGGTCCTCTCCTCAGGGTGTCAGCGTTCGTGGGCGATCCTGTATATGTAATCGTTCGTAGACAAACATAACATTGTCGTCGTTCATAGACAAGAAATGCACGCGTTCGTTTACACTATGGGGAGTGTCGGCGAACGCTGTCACAACGCAAGTTACGGACTGAGCCAATCGACTCCTTCGGTGGTGGACCACGGAGGGCGAAGGGTGGCGCTACCCGTCCGAGACCAATCGCAGTTCTATCGAGAGGATGCGGGAACGGATCGCGGTGGAGGACCCCGAGTTCGCCGCAACCATGGACACGTCCGACGTTCCGGATGGGAAGTGGGTGTACAATTCAGCTTGGGAGTACGAGTGGGATGAAGAGCCTCAAGAGGTTTGGGAGAGGTACGGTCCCACGTTCTGACTGAGTGCCCGGGGGCTCTGTTAGGCCTCTTGGACCGTACGTATACTCGCGATGCAAAGATACGTACGCCCTCCGAAGAGTGGTTCGGCGATTCCTGTAGACGCGGTAAGCGCCAGCTAGAAGCCACCCTCCCGCACAGGCCGCCCCTCACCCGCTCCCCCCAAAGTGATCACGACGGGATCTTCCACCGACTCGTTCTCCGGTAACGGGTGCTCGCCCTTCTCCTCGCCCATCCCTTTCACGGTCTTCAGGCCAGCCAGCTTCTTCGCTCCCTCGAGCGCCTCGCGATCCCCTCCGTACCAATCGAACCACGGAAGCCCCGCGTCCTGGTATTCCCGTGAAGTGAGCGGCGTCGTGGGGGGCTCCTCTCCAGTGACGGCCCTCCACGCCAGCGAGTTGGTGATGTGAACGAAGCAGCGGCCGCTCGCCCGGGTATCCCACACGTCGAAGCTGTGTGGATCGTCGAAGATCTCCTGCTTCATTCGGCCCCCGGGTGCGAGGCCCATTTCGGGAGCACTGTACATACGGGGCGCCACGTCAGCTATCGCCATGGTATGCATCGCCTCGTCCCTCTGCCTGCAGAGCTCCTGATACGCTTCAGCCTTCATGGGGTAGGCCACGATCTGCAGCCCGCCGTGCTCCGCTTCGCCCGTGATCTGCTCCTCGACCGTGTAGCCTCCGCCGAGCGGCATCGCCACGAACTGTCGAATCGTGCCCTTCTCGACGCAGTACCCGTCCAGCCATGGCTGATCGGGCGTGACCATGTAGTCCTGAGGATCTCGATGGATGCCGTCGGTCCAGCTCTCCCCGGTGATGGCGTTGATCTTTCCGGTGGCGATCTTCACGGCGAATGGGTAGGAGCCGGAGAAATTCACCCAGAGGGCCTCCGACTGATACATGGGGAGCATGACGCCGCCGTGCTTCTTCCACAGCTCGGGGAGACGGGTGGCGAAGTCATCGACGTGCCGAAGGGGGAACGCGCCCAGGCCGGGAGGGAGAGGATAATCGTCCCCGTCATCGGGAATCCTGAGAGTGCGCTGGAGGTCTAGGGACAGCTTCGCGTCCGGATGCACTTCCGGGAAGCTGAAGCTCAATTCGTCGTGTTTCAGTTCAATCATCGTTCGTTCCTCCTCGATCTATAGTCTGTCCACAATCTGTCCACTGACCCTACCACTCGCCGTCCCGCACCTCGCGTACGAGCCTTACGACCGCGTGATCGGGCATCTCCTTCAACTGCCGGATCAACTCCGCGAACAGCGCCGGCCGCTTGCGGATGACGTCTTGGAGGTCGGAGGAGACTTTTCCGGCCATGGCCAGGAGCACGTCGGAGTCGACCTCGAGCTCGCGCGCCAGTTTGCGGGTTGTCTCCTCCGAGGGGGGGGCGACTTCGCCTCGTTCTACCTTGCTGAGGTAGGAGGGTTGGATGCCCATACGTTTGGCTACTTGGCGGACCGAGTACTTGGGGTCGTCCTTCCGCAGTGCTTCGCGGCGGGAGCGGATGTATTGGGCGAAGGATGTCATGTGTGTAGTGTATACTACATGGTATACGATCGTCAAGGGCGGGAACACGGAGGTGGGCGCGACCGAGCGCTGTTCCAATATTGAAACAGGACGAGGCTATTGGTTGCCTACCTATAACATCAGGAGGACGGTCGTCATGAAGTCTGAAATCCAACTGATCGTCGGCAAGACGATTGGTGCCGTCGTCATCTCGGAGCGTAATCGGCGCGACTGGCCGAAGAGCCAGGTCTTCTTGGTGTTCGACGACGCCACCACCTACGAGCTGTACGGTGAGGTGCGTGGCTCAGGTGCCCTCGACGTAGGCGGTACCAAGTGGGCCGTGGACTACGCCAAGAAGTTCAAGGGCGAGATCACGGTGTATGGGGATGAGGAGATTGGGAGTGAGTTGACGGAGTGGTCTCGGATCGGACTCCAGGGGCCGCGATGATGGACCAGGCGTGGCTCGAGCGGATCTCCCAGATTCAGAGACGGGCGGTCGAGGACAAAGCCGTTCACGAGGACCTCGACGCTACGAAGGACGCCCAAGGAACGGTCCAGATGACCGTTTCCGTCCTGAGGGAGCTCTACAACGCCGCATGATAGCCTTCTTGCGGATCCACACAGTGTTCGGCGCTTGCGTGCCCCAGCTCGATTCATGATGGGTACGCTCAGCCAATACCGCGCAAAGGCGGCCAATGTCTGACAAGAACCTCTACGTTATCCGACTTGATGACGATGTCCTCAGCGAAGACAAGTTTTGGGAACAGAACCCTGAGTATCGGACCGGCAAGCCGTGCATGTACGTCGGGGTCACCTCACACGATCCGAAGAGGCGCTTCAAGCAACACAAGGAGGGCTACAAGAGCTCGCGGACCGCTAAGAAATACGGAAAGTATCTGATGTGGAAGAAGTTCCGGCATCTCAACCCTGTGCCGTCTAACGAAGCTAAGAAACGGGAGAGGGCACTTGCGACGGAGCTCAGGGGGAAGGGCTACGGAGTTTGGCAGTACTGAACGATCGAGGCGGACTGAACAGACCCCTCCCATAACTTGAGCGCCGGGCCACGCGAATGATGGAGAAACGGGGGCCGCACTCCGTCTCCGTGCGTATACTCACGACGTAAAGATATGTACGCCATCCGAACAGAACTCCAGCTAACCAGCCGGGGGCGACTGTGACAGCACCGCCCTACTCCGGGACAGGACCCAAGCAGGCGTTTCGCCGAACTCGAACCGACCACCCACGAGATCGACGGGGAACGAATGCTCCACGTAATCCCCGAACGCCCGGCGCCAGTCGGCGTTGTCCACGAACGGCTTGCCTGCGTCCCGGATGCCCTCGTCCCCGGTGAAACCCAAGTAGAGTAAAACCACGGAGATGCCGAGGCTGGCGAGCTTCCACGTGAAGGCCAGACGGTTGGCGAGCTGGTAGTGCGTGTCCCGCGAAATGGTGATCCGGGGGTCGGTCCGCCGCCACCCTGCGCACGCCTCGTCAATGGCCGCACCAATGTGCATGTGGTTCTGACGGCTGTTCTGAGATGCGCCACTGCTCAGTGGCTTCCCGGCCGTGGAGAGCTCGGGCCAGTTCGCCTTGGCCTCGACCAGTACGAGCCCTGGACGGTTTTCGATGGTGCAGCCGACGGCGATATCCCAGTTCGGTGTGTTGGCTCCGCCTTTGTGCTTGAGCCACCAGTCCTCCATCTTACGCCAGGCCGGGTGTGCTGGAAGCCACGACGGACCAAACGTCTCCAAGCGGCCCTCGTCGGGCTCTGCGTGCCCTTGGGGCATCCATTGGACCTCCCCTTCGATTTCGAGGGGGACCTCGGGGAGTAGCTCTCGGAGTTCGTCCAGAAAGGCGGGACGATCGGTCCAGTCGAGCACGTGCTTTCGGCTGCCTCGGTACATGGGAGCCCTTTCGCGATGGATGTAAATAACGATCACCAGTCGCGAATAAAGGTAACCCCTGACGTCAAAGCGTGAACTTCAGTCACCGTGGAAGTGCAGGAAGCTAACCAGGGAACCCAACCCCCGGTCCATGGTAGACGGTAACTCCCCACAGCTGAGGGATTGCGATGACGAGTCACCCGGATGGTGGAGCTTGACCGCTTTCGTGTGCGGTCATGAACACATCGGCCAGGTGGTAGCGTGGGGTA
>SMVB01116920.1_pt1 | contig 10817 bp, 7 predicted proteins | sample 2456461 | NCBI WGS metagenome assembly SMVB01 (sample SAMN11095934, study PRJNA526329) | marine sediment metagenome | biome: Marine sediment; feature: Surficial sediment; material: Deep marine sediment; isolation source: Hadal surficial sediment | place: Pacific Ocean | collected 2014-05 | depth 0-1...
ATAATATCTAATGTTTCGGGCTTACTCCATCCTTCGCTGGATTTTGTTGAAATAGATACACCGGGATTCATCTTGTTTCTTTTGATATATTGATTACCTAATAACACCAACATGGCATTGCCATCGGGGGTGATAGAACTGATATAATTTGGGCCTTTGTTGTTAAGTGGTGTTCCCAGGTTTTTAGATTTGCTCCATTCACCGGTATCGTCGTTAAACTCAGCATACCATATGTCATTTTCATCACGCTCGCCACCGGTATTTTCAGGGTGATATGCGCGGCTGAAATATAATGTTTTGCCATCCGGCGAAATCAATGGGCGCGTTTCCTCATATGAACTATTTATATTTTCACTTAGTCTTTCAATTAAAATGTCTTCTATTAGGTTTTGAGGTTGATCGATGGTAATTACAACAGGTTTATTCGAACCCGAAACACCAATTGCATCGATTCCTGTGTACCCTGGCACTTTGCGTCCATCTAAAACAATTTTTAGTTGTTTTACCTTATATTTAGTTTTTTCAATATTTATTCTTAATAATCTCGAATTGAGATCAATTGGTCTTGGTCGAAAAGTATGAACCAGAAATTCGTTTCCATTCTTATCATATAAGTATATCTCATAAAGTGAGCTGGGATTATAGGATTCAGCGATCACGATTTGTTGAATACGAATTGTTTTATCAAAAGTTACGGATATGTAATCAAGTTTATTTGGTTTTGCAGGCATCCATGCGCTTGGGTTATCGCCTCCTTGTGGCATGGCATTAGGTTTGCCGAGAACTTGTTTGGCGGAATATTCATTTTGCGATAATTCCGATGAATAATCCAACACGTTGCTTGCCCAATACACCCTTTGAGCATGTGTGCTAAAAGAAATAAAAAATAGTAGAATCAGTATTCTTATTGTAAGCATTATCTATGTGTAATTTTCAAGATTGGATTTCAAGGACAAATATTTTACTTAAATTTTAATATTCGTACTTCAACTCTTCTATTTAACTGGGAAGCTTCAACTGATTTTTCTTTTATTAAAGGTTTTGACCCACCAAAAGCTTTGGTTTTTATTTTCCTTGAACTGATTCCCTTCCCAACTAAATAGTCTTTTACTGCCTCTACTCTATCCTCGGAAAGCTTCATATTTAATTTTTTAGAACCCCTGTAATCGGTGTGGCCCTCCAGTTGAATTTGCATGGTTGAGTATTGAATCATTAATTTTGCAAGCTTGTTTAATTCCCCATAAGACTCGTTGGTAATATTTGATTTTCCCTGCTCAAAAATTAGCTTCCTAAGTCTGATTACCTGGTTTTCTTTTACCTCCGGACTTAAATAGTAATTCCTCCTGATCTCACCGTCAATTACAAAATTTTGGGGATTAAGATTTTCGGTAAACTGCCCGTAAATTTCAGACTTTATATCCACCCTATAGGATGTTTCTAAATTGATAAAGTATTCATAATAACCTGTAGAATCTTTGGAACTGATAATTCCGATTTCACTGCCGTGGGGCAAGCTTTCGAGGATTATTTTAGCATAGATGCCAATTTTTTTTGGGTTTTCGCTGATTGTATCATACACATATCCATGCATCAATACTATGCTATCCTCCACGATGGAAACCTTCCCGAATACTTTACAGCTATTGATTAAACTAATAATGCAAAAAAAACAGAGTGCAAAAAGTTTGACAACTAAAGACTTAGGGAAAGAGTTAAGTTTAAAAAGATATATATATTTTATTATTATCATAAATGTAGAATTGAATTAAAAAATCTGACCCATAAAAGAACTGTATATACAGATTCAGAATTTTCAATTTTCCTCCATTTAAACCTTTAAAATAGATGAATAAATTACCTCTTTATTTTATTGCTTTAATACCCGCTGAACCATTGAAAGAGCAAATCAATGCACTAAAAATTAAATGCTCAAAATCATATCAGTCGGATCACGCATTGAGATCTCCGCCTCACATCACGATAATTCCGCCTTTTAATATGAATATAGAAAATGACAAAATAGTAACAGAATTATTAGTGAAATTTGCAGATCATTCCAGTCCATTTAAAATTGTCTTGTCTGGGTTTGGCGCGTTTAAACCTAGGGTTATCTATATAAAAATTAAGCCGAATAACATTCTCCGTGAAATACAGATATCGTTGGCAGAGCAATTTGACATGGAAATCAACATACCCTTTCAGCGCCACAAACCTTTTCGTCCTCATATCACCGTGGCTTTTCGTGATCTATCTCCTGAAATGTTTTACAAAGCATGGGAGAAATACAAGTATGAATCCTTTGAATCCACATTCGCAGCAAACAGTATATTTTTATTGAGACATAATGGAAGAAGCTGGGATATCGCTAATGAATTTCCCTTTGGTGAATCTGTGTTACCATCCTGAAGTATTCAGGATAACTTTGGTATTATCCTTTGATGCTTGAAAACTCTTCATTTGCCCATTGTATTGAAAATGAGTAAGATTGATCTGATCATCAAAAACTTCGCTGATAATGGCATTGTCAATTTCGACGTTATGGATCTTCTTTATCTTTTTTCCTTCGAAATAGCACAAAACAGCATCGTCATTAATTTCGTAACCTACTAAATCCAGCTCTATAAGATTGGAGTTGATTTTAACCTTGAATCGATCGGTGATGTACTTTTTTAATGGAGCGTTATTGATGTTATTTTTATTAACACTTACTATTTTGAATTCAGCATTTCCCTGGTTTTGGATGGCTAGTTCAAGATCATCTATAAAAATTTTTATGGAAATTTCAAGGGATTGTGTATTGGAATTGTGATAAACCTCACACACACTTACGTGAAAAGCATGTAAATTTGAAATTAAAATAAAACAAAAATACCGGCCAATCATTAAAAGCATTTGAATGAAATTATTATATTAATTCAAATTTATGCATTATTTTTGCGATTCTTAATAAAATACAATTTTTAATCTTTAGTAATTTCGTTCGTCGATGTCACAGTTTTCACTTTATTATAAGCTAGGCATCAGGTATATTCTGGACATTTATAATGTTGAATATATACTGTTTCTCATTTCTCTTCTTGTAGTTTTTACCATAAAGGACTGGAGGCGAGTGATTATACTACTCGTATTTTTTATATTGGGATATACCATCACAATTACTCTCGCCAGCTACAAAGTGATGACATACAATTTTGGTTTGATTGAATTTCTCCTTCCACTTACGATATTTTTTACTTCTTTCACGAACATATTCAAAAAAAAGGACAATTTCCGGTATCATGGAAACATGAGAAAAAACTATTTTCTGGCCCTGGTTTTTGGCGCTATTCACGGCTTTAGTTACAGCAGGTATTTAACCGGTATTACCAATGGATCTATGACAACGTGGGATCAATTTTCTGCTTTCAATATTGGCCTTGGCTCAGGCCAAATCCTTGTATCCTTATCGTTTTTACTGATTGCCTTTTTTTTCGTAAGTATAATTGGCATAAATAGAAGAGATTGGGTTATGGTTATTTCCTCGGGCATCGCAGGAGTTGCACTAACCCTCATGTTTGAATCCAAGTTTTGGTAACATTAAGTCATTTTTAAATGAAAATTTATATAGCATTTATAATTCTTTCCTTGAGTACACTACGAGTTTTTGGGCAGGAAAATTTTGAGGGTAGGAAGTTTGAACAAATGGGAACAATATTGCCAACTCCCAATTCCTACAGAACAGCATCAGGAGCGCCGGGGCATGAGTATTGGCAGCAAAAAGCAGATTATGTTATCGATGTGGAACTCAATGATGAAAATCAGACATTGAGTGGGTATGAGGTAATTACGTATACAAATAATTCTCCGGATCCATTGTCATATCTGTGGCTTCAGCTGGAGCAAAACATAAGAAATGTAGATTCAGATTCGTACAGTACCGCCGATTCCTATGTCAACCAGGATATGAGCAGAAGCCGGATCATTAAACTTATTGGACATAGCTATGACCTCGGATTCAATATAATTGAAATCAAGGATATGGATGGTAATGATTTACAATATGTCATCAATAAAACTATGATGAGGGTAAATTTGCCAGAAACAATTCAACGAGGACAGCAATATTCTTTTTCTGTAAAATGGAATTACAATATTAATGACAGGATCACTGTTGGCGGAAGATCCGGTATGGAGTATTTCCCTGAAGATGGAAACTACCTATATACCATTGCACAATTTTTTCCAAGAATGGCGGTTTACGATGATGTGAATGGCTGGCAAAACAAGCAGTTTTTGGGCCGGGGAGAATTTACTTTGCCATTCGGAGATTACAAAGTAAAAATTAAGGTTCCGTCTGATCACATCATAGCATCAACCGGGCAGCTTCAAAACCCTGAAGAAGTCCTTACTCCAAATCAAATCACATTATTTGAAAAGGCCAAAACTTCTGATGTGCCGGTGATCATCGTATCGCAAGAAGAGGTAGAGAAAAAAGAAAAAGAAAAAGCAAAAGGCTACAAGATCTGGGAATTCCATGCTGAAAATGTAAGAGATTTTGCATTTGGCAGTTCGAGAAAATTGATCTGGGATGCCATGGGCGTAGACATTGCTGGAAAAACGGTGATGGCAATGTCGTATTATCCCAAAGAAGCAAATCCATTATATGAAGAGTATTCGACGCGGGTTGTTGCGCAAACGTTAAAAACATATTCAAAATATACCATCGACTACCCATACCCGGTGGCCATATCCGTGGAAGCATCAAACGGCATGGAATATCCAATGATATGTTTTAATTACGGTAGGCCAAATAAAGACGGCAAATATAGCGACCGCTTAAAAAGAGGAATGATATCAGTAATAATCCATGAAGTAGGGCACAACTTTTTTCCAATGATCATCAACTCTGATGAAAGGCAGTGGTCATGGATGGATGAAGGATTAAATACTTTTGTACAATATCTCACAGAACAAGAATGGGATTCTGATTTCCCATCACGCAGGGGCCCTCCGGAAAAAATTGTGCCATACATGAAAGGCAGCAAAGATTATATGGTACCGATCATGACCAACTCTGAGCAAGTGAAACAATTTGGAAGCAATGCATACGCAAAACCAGCTACGGCTTTGACCATTCTTCGTGAGACTATCATGGGGCCTGAGTTATTTGATTACGCGTTTAAAGAATACAGCAAAAGATGGGCTTTTAAACATCCTTCGCCTGCAGATTTTTTCCGAACATTGGAAGACGCCAGCGCCGTGGATTTGGATTGGTTTTGGAAAGGTTGGTTTTATACAACAGATAATGTTGATATAGAAGTTGCAGATGTAACCTGGTATAAATATGATAATCAAATTGAGGAAGAGATTATTGTCAGCAGTAAAAAAAAGCAAAGGAAGAAGAAAAGGGATAGCGGAGAAGAATCGGGAGGTATCGATACGCAAGGATTTACACCTGACGAAATTCAAAGTCCTAAAGAAAAGCTATTGTTTCCCTTACCTTTAAAAACATCAATTTCAGAAGCAGATGAATTAATCAATTCAAAGCAGAACTTTTATGAGGTTCAACTGAAAAACCATGGAGGACTTGTGATGCCGGTGATATTGCAGTTTAATTACAGAGATGGATCTTCAGAAATAAAGAGGATCCCTGCTGAGATCTGGCGCCATAATGAGAAAGAAGTAACGAAAGTTTTTGTGTTGAATAAGGAATTGGAAAATGTGGTCCTGGATCCATTTAAGGAAACTGCCGATGTAAATGAGGCCAACAATCATTTTCCACCAAAAGAAATTACTTCTGACTTTCAAAGATATAAGAAAAATAATAAGTAGACGGCTCCATTTTATTGGGTTACTACTTTATTAAATTATTGTTGTGTAGGCTCTGATCAATTTTTGTGAGATGAAGAACACTCAGTAATTACTAAAATCCCGATCTATTGATTAGTGATTTTTATTTTAATTGCAAGTATGAATATTTGCAATAGTCATGGAGATAGTGATTCTGTATACTGATAAAAATACAGATTGTAGCTAATCCTGATTGTTAATAAACCCGAAAATAATCATTTTATGAATACTTTTGAATGGAGGATAGTACACCTTTGTATATTAGTTTTTAGCTTTTCGAGTCAAATTTTTGCGTCCTCTGAAATAAAAGCGATATATACCGAAACACCTCCAAAAATTGATGGGCGTATTGACGATCAGGCTTGGGAAAAAGCCGCAATAATTACAGATTTAGTGCAAAGACTGCCAAACCTTGGTGAGCCGGTTTCTGAATCAACAGAAATTCTCATACTTTATGATAAAGATTATATCTATGTGGGAATGCGATGCGCCGATGACCCAAAGCGAATTACAGCAAACGAACTAGCAAGGGATGTAAGCCTTGGCAATGACGACAGGGTGCAAATCATTTTTGATACTTTTCTGGACAAAAGAAATGGTTATTGGTTTCAGATTGGACCGAAGGGTTCCATTGGTGATGCGCTCGTGAGTGAGAATGGCGCCAGTTTTAACAAACAATGGGATGGTCTTTGGGAGGGCAAAGCAAGGATTCATGAAGGAGGATGGGATGCCGAAATAGCGATTCCTTTTAAAACATTGAATTTTAGACCTGGCCAGAATGAATGGGGCATGAAAATAATTCGTCACATTAAGCGAAAAGCAGAAAGTTCATATTGGCCGGTAGCTAATTTGGACTCGTACAAATTTCAGGTTTCTGACGCTGGGTTGCTAACAGGTTTAGATGGAATTACAAAAGGAATCGGACTGGATATTCGTCCCTATGTCATCACTGGAATTGACAATCCTCAATCGGACAACAGGAATTATGTCCGGAATAAAAATCCGCTTTTCAATCTTGGGGGTGATATTTTCTATAGAGTTACGCCCGGTATCAAAGCAGCGCTTACATTCAATACAGATTTCGCGCAAACGGAAGTGGATAGCCGGCAAATTAACCTGACCCGGTTCAGCTTGCTATTTCCAGAGAAACGTGGATTCTTCCTGGATGGGGCGCAGTATTTCAATTTTGGAATTAATGGTGATCGTGAGAACATATATGGTAAAAGGAATATACCTTTTTTCTCCAGGAGAATCGGACTGGATCAAGATGGAAATCCAATACCTATAATATTTGGGGCGAAAGTTACAGGTCAGGCCGGTCCATGGAATATTGGCTTTCAAAACATCACCGATAAACCGGATAATGGCAGGAATTTTACCGTAGCCAGGGTTACGCGAAATTTCGGAAATCAATCTTACATTGGTTTTATTGGCACCAATGGTAACGCCCTTTCCGATGCAAGCAATCAATTAGTCGGGTTGGATCTTCGGCTGGCAACCGCAAAATTTAAGGGAAATAAAATATTGGCTTTTTCCGGTTTTGGTATGAAATCCTTCACCGAAGGGCTCGATGGTAAAGATGCTTCCTGGGGCGCTGAGGTAAATTATCCGAATGACTTTCTGAAATTCAGGTTGGGCCATCAGGAGATAGGTGAGAATTATCGGGCCGGAATTGGATTCGTACCGAGGTTAGGAATTAGGGAGAATTATGTGGAGGCGGCGCTCGGTCCGAGGCCGGATCAATATGGAATTCTACAACTGAATTTCAGAGCAGGAGGAGATTTTATCACTGACTTTGACAATGAATTATTAACCCGAAAAATTGATTTAACACCCTTCGAGATTGAACTAATCTCCGGTGATGAATTTGAACTTTCAACAATTTCCCAATATGAATTTCTCAACGAAGATTTCGAGATTTTTCCAAAGGATTCAATCACCATAGCTGCAGGTTCCTATAACTTTTGGCGGCATACCATAGAATTCCAGAGCGCACAACGACGACAAATTTGGTTTCAACCGGCTTATACCTGGGGATCGTTTTTTAATGGGCACAGGCACGATTTAGTGTTTGCATTTGGGTACAAAATCAACACCCCAATTTTTGTAGGTTTAGAGTATGAAATAAATAAAGTGTATTTGCCGGAGGGTGATTTCGAGACGCAGGTTTATCGGGCAAATGTCAACATATTTTTCAGCCCGGATATATCACTTACCAATTTTATACAATACGACAATGTAACGGAAAAGATGGGTTGGCAGTCACGATTTCGATGGATACTGAAACCGGGCAATGAGATATTATTTGTCTGGAATTCCACGATGTATGAGGCTCCCGAAAAAAATCGATTTGAAGTTCAGGAAAGCTCAACAAGGTTGAAGTTGAATTATAATTTCAGGTTTTAGTAATTAGTCTATCAAAATAATGGTTTTCATCCGGGGAAAATAGCTAAAATGTATATCATTGGTTTTATGGATTTTACATTTTAGTTATATAAGAATTTTTAAAACTTCTGTTCACATAACAAGATTATTATATTTACCCTTTTAGAATTTCATAAATATTCTCAACTACTTTTTCGGCATCTCTTTTTGAGAAACAAAGAGGAGGTTTACTTTTCAACACATTATCATAGGGGCCATCAGTACCAATTAGAATATGTCTATTTCTCAATTCATTCTTTATGCGAGCGGCAAGTTGGGTATTTTGTTTTCCATCCTCATCGATAATTTCAAAACCGAGGAAAAGCCCTGACCCACGAATATCATCGATACTATTAAAATCTTTTTTCAGATCGTTCATCAGGGACATGTAGTGATCGCCAACATCAAGTGCATTTTGCTGCAAGCCTTCTTCTTCAAGTACGTCCAGCACTGCTAAACCTATAGCGCATGATACAGGATTGCCACCAAATGAACTAAAAAATTCTACTCCATGTCCAAAAGAATTTGCGATTTCCTGAGTGGTGACCACTGCACCCATCGGGTGACCATTACCCATTGGTTTTCCAACGATAACTATATCCGGAATAACTTCCTGTTTCTCAAATCCCCAAAAATGTTGCCCTAATCTTCCGAAGCCGGTTTGCACTTCATCGCTGATGCACACTCCTCCCTGGGCCCTGACAGCAGGGTAAAGATGTGTTAAATACCCGGGCGCCAATGGTACCTGGCCACCACAGCCAACAACCGGTTCGCTGATAAATGCGGCCATCGGATCGCCAAATTCTTTCATTAATTCTATGGCTTCAACGGCATAATTTTGGCCGGCAAATTCATTCGAATATGTCCCCCTATATGTATCAGGAATTGGAACTTTTAATATAAATGCCTTTTGCCCCGGGCCATTTTTATTATTGAATTTATAGTCGCTTATCTCAATGGCTGAATTGGTATGTCCATGATAACCATGCTCCATTACCATGATACTCTGGCGCCTTGTGTGATGCCGGGCCAAACGGATTGCCAGGTCGCTCGCAGCGCTTCCGGAATTCACAAAATATACCTTGTTGAGTCCAGGAGGGAAATGATCCAGTAGCCGTTCTGCATATTCATTTAATAAATCATATACATACCTTGTGTTGGTATTGAGAATGGCCATCTGTCTCTGGCCTGCTTCTACGACCTTCGGATGAGAATGACCAACATGTGGTATATTATTGTAGGCGTCAAGGAAAGTATTTCCATAACCATCGTACATGTATTGAAAAGCAGCGCGCTGCATGTAAATAGGATTGCGATAACTTAAAGAAACAATTGGATCAATGAATTGATGACGCGTCTCAATTTTAGATTCAATTTTATCTTTAACGTCAACAGACAAATTACAAGCTTCACGGAATTGGTTTTTTAAATAAATGGGGTTTATCATCAACCACTGATGCAATAAATCCCATGCAGGTTTTTCGCTGATAGAAATGTATTTGTTTTCAGGATTGAGTTTTTTATGATAGGCAGAGTTGCAAACGGTGATACATAATCGGGCAGCAATGAGATAATAGAGAAGATCTACCTCCATAGTCTGCAATGGCAGTATTTTATGATAAGAACGAACAATGATTTGAGCCCAGGAAACCGGATCGTTTTTGCCCATGATCGCATAAGTAATGCCTACAGCTAATTCATTGATTAGTGGGGAATAAACTAAATCACCAAAATCAATGATTCCTGAAACTTCGCCATGGTTTACCAATACATTACAATCGTTTGGATCATTGTGAATGATAGACTTGCGTAGCTTTGCTATTTTCGATCTCACTTGTTCATCGTACTGCAGCAAAAAATATTCAACGATTTTTCGATTTCCCGGATCTTCGATTTCATTTACCAGTTGTTTGTTGAGATGAGCATACTGAAGATCCCACTTAAATTGCCTCGATTGTATTGTATAATTTTTGAGGTTTAGAAATCTCAAATCCATATTGGCCAAAAATTTGCCAAATGATGAGAAAAGCAGGTGTGTTTGTTTTGCTTCTGCAAAAAATTGTCCCTCCAGAAAAGTAAGTAATCGAATAATCGTCTTTTGCCCATTTATGTCAATCACGTTTACAAATTCACCATCAAGGCATTTAATTGGTTTCGGGAAAAGTTGCTTGGCTTGTTGTACGAGATGGGCTAAAACGTTAGATTCTGCTTTAACTAAATCAAATAGTTGCTCATCAAAATTATAGGTTTTGAATACATATTTGGCGGCATGCGTTTTTACCATATAATTGACATTTTCATAGCCGACCAGTTTTTTTATTTCAATAGTTTCAATGCCAAAATGCTTGAGGAGAATATCTTTCATTTAAAGTCTTCTTCTGATATTTTCAATTTGTACTAAAAATAAATGGATTTGTTAAATAAATTCTGATGATCATATAATTTACTTTAATAGCTGTGTTCTAATTAACGATTGTTTTATATTAAATTCAATTTTGCCAAGGTTTCATCGTTCAGGGCTGTTCTGAAACTTCTAACTACAGGGCATCTATAGGTTCTTTTGG
>SMVB01144013.1_pt1 | contig 10817 bp, 11 predicted proteins | sample 2456461 | NCBI WGS metagenome assembly SMVB01 (sample SAMN11095934, study PRJNA526329) | marine sediment metagenome | biome: Marine sediment; feature: Surficial sediment; material: Deep marine sediment; isolation source: Hadal surficial sediment | place: Pacific Ocean | collected 2014-05 | depth...
CGATCTTACGATGTTCGTCGTCGCCCGTGCTAGCGCGTGCGTTCGCTTCCGATGCTCCCGCCAGGTCGGGCCGGAGTGCTTTCAGCACATAAAAAGCACTCAAGCCATAGAACAACAACAAGCCAAACAGGTTCCTGATCAACAACCAGTCACTGTTCAGCCAGGCACTCAGATGTTCGTCGGGGGAGGGTGATAGCCAATAGAAAAGATCGTCACGGGCGAAGTAGTAGATCAGCAGAAAACCGACAATGGCGAAGGGAAAAAATGCGAGGGTGCTCAGCTCGGCGATCCGGTAGTAGGGTTTTGCCCATTGCGCGTGCACGAGGCGACCAACGGCGCAAAATACGACGCCGGCCTGACTTACGCCCATCAGAAACAGGTATGAAACGATGAGTAAAACAAACTCGGGTCCAAGGGTTGTGGCTTGTTCGGTGCTCATTTCTTGCCAAACTCATTCTTAACGTAATTGATGACATGCCACCGTTCCTCCACGCTCAACGCGTCTCGATAAAACGGCATGAGCGCCCGGCCGCGCGTGAGAGTGAAGAACAACTGCCCGTCTGCCTGGTCCTGGGTGTAGTCTTCGTGCAGATCCACCGGTGATTTGGTGACGAACTTTTGCCCGACGGGACCGTCGCCCTGGCCTTCTTTGCCGTGGCACACCACGCAGTTCATCTGGTAGAGATACTCCCCCAGTGCCAATGACTCAGCGCTTACGGGTATTGGATTCGGTATCGCCGCCGCGGCATCCTTTGCGTCATCCATCCCCTGTTCGGTCGTTGGTGAGGGCAGGGTTTCACCGCCCACGATGGGGACTGAATTTGGCCCTGCAGGAGCCGGCGATCTCTGCGGTTTGGCAATCGGTTGATCGACCATATCCTGATCCCAGGGATAACCCCAGCCGAGATTCGCGTGGCTGAAGAGCAGCAGCACCACGAGCGTGCGGGTGGTACACCTCATTAATCTTCCTCCCCCACTTCCCGAACTTGCTCGGCACCGGCCTCATGGAGGATGGTTTCAGCGCGTTTGAAGTGTTCCTCGTTGTCGCAGGCCACCGACACCGCAAACTTATCGACCCCGGTTTCAGGCACGTAGACCCGATCGCGGAAAGCAGGCAGCCGTGAACTGATAAAAAAGCCTGCTACCGTGAACAGGATGCCGAAGAAGATGAGCGCTTCGTAGGTGATGATCAGAAACGGTGGAATCGTAATGATGGGCCTGCCCCCGACCGGGTGCAGGTAAAGTACGGCGGTTCCGGCCGCAAGCGTAAACCCGAACAGGGCGCCGAATATACCGCCGAACAAAGTAAAACGCTTGATCACGGATTTTTTCTTGCCAAGTACTTCTTCCACGCCCGCTATGGGGATCGGCGACATCAGCTCCAGGGAATCAAAACCGGCGCCCTTGAGTTTGCCCGCAGCCGCCAGCGCCGAACTCGGTTCACGGAAAAGTCCTAAAGCGAAGTTTTTCATGCGGGGCTCCCTTCAGGGGGAGCTATCGGCTCCGCGTTTGAGGTGACAGTCGGGGTGTCCATCGTTTCCTTCACTTCGTAGATGGATATGCTCGGAAAGATCTTGACGAAGATGAGAAACAGCGTTGTGAACAGCGCAAACGATCCCAGGATGATCGACATTTCAACCAGGCTCGGTACGTACACGCCCCACGAGTCTGGCAGGTATTGCCGTGACAGTGAGGTACCGACAATGAGGAAACGCTCGGTGTACATGCCGATGTTGATCGCGATCGACAAGATCAACATCGGTACCATCGAAGTTCTGAAACGCCCGGAAATGCACAAAAGCGGCGCAACCGCGCAGAACGCAATCATCTCCCAATACAGCCACGCGTAATAACCGAACAACTTGTAGCTCAGTGCTTCGTGCTCAGTGGATGTGTCGCTGTACCAGGCGGTAAAAAGTTCCACCATGTTGATGTAGGTCCAGATCAACGACAACAGCAGCAAAAGCTTGCCTAGATTGTCGAAGTGCACCTTGGTGATGTATTGCTCGAAGTTCATGTATCTGCGCAATACGAACATCACGGTGACGATACCCGCCGTGCCGGAGTAGATGGCGCCGACTACGAAATACGGGGCGAAGATGGTCTGGTGCAGGGCGGGTACGAGGGACATTGCAAAGTCCCAGGAGACGATGCTGTGCACCGAAACCGCCAGTGGAATAATGAGGACCGCAAGAAACGTGTAGGCCCAATGCAGGCGGTGCCATTCCCTGTCGGTGCCGCGCCAGCCGAGCGACAGCAAGGTATACATGGTGTTGCGCCAGCCCGTGGTGCGATCTCTGACGGCGGCGAAATCGGGGATCGAGCCCATATAGATGAAAATTGAGCTTCCGGTGAGATAGGTGGCGATGGCCATGACATCAAACAGCAGCGGAGAACGAAAATTGGGCCACATTTCCATCTGATTGGCGTAGGGCAGCGCCCAATGAATGAACCAGGGACGCCCGACGTGCACCATCACGAAGGTCGCGGCCACCATCAGCGAAAAGAGCGTCATGGCTTCGGCGCTTCGATACATGGCCTTACGCCAGGAGCTATTGGTAAGGTGCAAAACGCAAGATAACAAAGTGCCCGAGTGGCTCAGCCCAATCCAGAAAATGAAACTGGCGAGGTACGTTCCCCAGACGCCCGGGTGATTCAATCCGGCGGCGCCAATGCCAAAATACAGCTGATAGAACCAGGGGAAAAAGAAGCACAACAGGGCCACGCCACCGGCAATGCCCAACGCGACATAATACCTGGGCCCGGTTTCCACTATGGACCTTACGACGTCGTTGTTGACGTCGGCGTATTGCAAGTCGTTCGTCTCAGCCTGCATGGTCATCCTTTTGCATCAACTTTCTTTAGGTAAACCACGGACGGATCAGTGTTCAGTTCTTCCAACACCCTATAAGCGCGCGGATCCTTCATCGATTTGGCAACCTGGCTGTCGGGGTCTTTGCGGTCACCGAACACGAGAGCGTTGGAGGGGCAGGACTGTACACAGGCCGGCTGAACCTCGCCGTCGCGCACCCGTCTGCGCCCGTCGTCTTTGGCGTCGTCCTTGGCCTGGCGAATTCGTTGGATACAGAACGTGCATTTCTCCATCACCCCCTTCTCCCGCACGGTTACATCCGGGTTCAATTGCTGGTCCAGGGGGCTGTCCCAGTGGTGGTCGGTGAAGTTGAAATAACGGACCTCATAGGGGCAATAAACCGCACACGAACGCGTGCCGATGCAGCGATTGTAGATCTGAGTGTTGAGACCATCCTGGTTGTGATAGGTGGCGCTCACCGGACACACCGTCTCGCACGGTGCTGCGTCGCAGTGTTGGCACAACATCGGGATGAAGCCGAGCTTCACGTTCGGGTACTCGCCTTCCCAGTAGCGTTCGATGCGGATCCACTGCACTTCCCGGCCTTTGGCGAACTCCTCCTCACCCACGATGGGTAAATTGTTCTCTGCTTTGCAGGCCGTCACGCAAGCCTCACAGCCGGTACATTTATCGAGGTCGATGGTCATCGCCCAGTGGTAATCGAATTCTCTGTAGTAGCCGGGCTTTCGGTATTTCTTCCAGCCTTCGGTAAATCGTTCGAAGATGCTCATGTTGTTACCGTTGTTATCGGAATACTGTTCAGTTGGGCGCTGTGGGCACCGCCGGTTTTGGATTGGGCGGTTGGATCGAACCGTTGCACGATCTCCCTGCCCAGATCACGCGAGGTACCGCCGGTTTTTATCAACTCGACCCGTTTCCCGGTTGCGACGATTTTCACCCTCGTTGCGCTCGAAGCGAGGCTGCCCGTGTGGGGTTCCATTTGGGCACTCAGGATTTCAATCGGATTGACACCGCGGTCTTTGGCATACCGGCCATAAGTGCTGTGACCTTGCCCGATCGGCATTGCAACGACGTCGGGCATGATGGCCGGATAGACATAAACCGGCGCACGAACCCGTCCATGTGGAGACTCTATGTCGACCAGATCCCCTTCTTTCAAACCTAAACCCTCGGCGGTCACCGGATTCAGTTCCACCCAGGATCCGTAGACCACGCTCGTCATGGGATCCGGTAGCTCCTGCATCCACGGAAGATTCGCCCCGCGGCCATCGTGAAAGCTGTTGGAAATATAGGGGTGCAGCACAAAAGGATAATCATCCGGGGAGCCCGAAAACTCGGGTGGTGCTACGCCAATATTGTCGATGACACCCTCGGCCAGGGTAAATGTCTGGTCACGTTGGGATTTTTCTCCCCACACGCCAGCTTTCAACATCGACCGCCAGAAAACTTCGAAACTCTCCGTGCGGGTCTCTTCATCGGCACGTTCGTAAATCTCGCGCCAGCCGTCTTTGAGACAGTCTTCCATGCTTCCCCAGGGGATCGCGTCGCTCAAACCACTGTGCTGCGCGAGCGTAAGGATGATGTCTCCGGTCGCCCTGGTATTGTAAAGAGGGGATACCACCGGTTGTGAAACAGCCCCGGTGGGGAAACCGACACCTGGTTCCGGAAAGTCGTCACCCCAGCTTTCGAGGTAGGTATGGCTCGGCAGGATGATGTCGGCCAGCGCCGTCGTTTCATCCATGAAACTGGACAGACTGACGATCAACGGTATCTCGGACAGTGCCTCGGCGAACCCCGCCGCCGCGGGCAGGGTAAACGCCGGATTGGTGCCGTTGAGGATCAAAACCTCGATGTTACCTTCACGTGCGTCCTTGGCGAGTTCGAGCATCGTCCGAAAACTGGCCTGGCGCGGGTGCGAGACAGATCCGGCGGGTTCCGGGTTGAACAACAACCCACCCTCTTTACCCAGGTTGCCGACGAGATAATTGAGCGCGTTGACCGCGACCAGAGTATCCACACCGTTGCTGTGATTGGCAGCGATGCCACCACCGATGGCGAGGCTGGGTTGACTCTGGGCAAACGTGTTGGCCAGACGGGTAATCGTGGTGGTCGCTACGCCGGTTTGTTCGGCCACCTGGGTTGTCGTGTAGTCACGAAGGGCTTGCCTCCAGGCGTCGAGGTCGGCGCCTTGATAGTACCCTTGCGTGATGAGGTGGTGTGCCAGGCCCAGAGCTAAAACGCCCTCGGTACCGGGCTTTGCGGCAATCCACTCATCGGCCGCCGCACCGCTCATCGACATTCTTGGTTCGATCTGAACGAACCTTCCGCGGATATCGGGTCGGCCCTGGCGGCTGTGCCCGAAGCCGAGACTGTGATGGACGGGGGAAATCCAGTTTCCGAGGTAGTCGGCTCCGAAAGACAACAGATAGCGGGTGTTCTTCAAATCGTAATAGGGCAGATGCTCCTCGCCAAAGAATTGTCGGTTTGCTGCGTATAAGGTATGGGGATGGTCATAATCGTAGTGCAGCAGGCGTTCGGACCCGAGCTCAGCCATGAAAAGTTCGAACAGTTGTGCGAGATGTCCCCCGACGCCCTGGCTCAAGAGACAGATGCGGTTGCCTCGCCCGGCAGCACGCAGCAGGTCCAGGCGGTCGGCGACACGGCTCAATCCCTCGTTCCAGGTGATTTGCTCGAATGTTTCCCCACCGCGTGCACCCATGCGTTGCAGCGGCCCGGTCAGTCGGTCGGGGTTGTACAGAACCTGTAACCCTGATTGGCCGAGCGCGCAAAGCTTGCCTTGACTGACGGGATGGTTGGGATTGCCTTCGATCTTTTTGGCACGCCCTTCACGGGTGCGCACGGAAATACCACAACCGGCGGAACACATTGAGCACACCGTGTTGTACCAGGTGGCGATTCCAGTGCTGAAGTCCTCAGGTGCGACCACATGAGGGATCAGATACTCCGGGGGATGTTTGATCGTTTCTCTCAGCATGAACCCGGCGCCAACGCCGACGCTGCCGGCGCCGACCAGCTTGAGAAATTCTCTGCGTTCTATCTTTGGCATTAAACCCTTCTTCTACTTATGACAGGTCCAGCAGTCCGTGCCGTTTTCGACCTCGTTTTGCTTGTGGCAGTTGAGGCACAAGCCCATTTCCCAGGGCGTATCCAATTGAAAAGATCCATCGATCGCCCGGCTGGTTACGGTAATTCTTTCCATGGTTTCTACGGGCCCGTGGCAGGTCTGGCACTCAATTCCGGCTGATATGTGGCGTTTGTGGGTGAAGTGAACAAAATCCGGTAGATCGTGAACTTTGATCCACGGTATGGGCTCTTTGTTGTCCCAGTAACTTGTCAGCTTGCGAATCTGGGGCTTGTCGGTGGCGATCTCGATATGACAGCCCATACATTTCGAGACGCTCGGTACCCCGGCGGATATGGAACGGCGGGCCTGGGTGTGGCAATACATGCAGGGGATGTCGTTGTCACCTGCGTGAACCTTGTGGCTGAACGCGATTGGTTGCTCGGGGCTCGTCCCCGGAACCAACAACGCATTCGCCCAGTAGCCGACAAAAAGGCCGAAGAATGCGACGGCGCCGACCACTGCCGCAGGCCTGAGTACCTTGAGCGCCGGAACAATGGAGACGTTCATCTAAGCTGCATCTCGACCTACCAGGCCTAAGGTTTTGCCGAACCCGTCACCGAACTCGCGGATTGACTTAGCCATATCCGCATTTTTTGTTGCCCGTAAATAGGTGTCGGCCATCTTTTGAATCACCTGGTAGAAATAGAGGTTCATATCCTCGACGGTCGTATCCTTGATCCACAGATCGATCGCGGCAGTCGTCTTTTTCTCACTGTCCCAGAGCGAAAGCATCATCGACTGACAGGTTGCCGGGCCGTTTTCCTGCCCTTCTGAGGCATACCATTCGATTCGAGTCGGCAGGTTGTCGTTGTCGAGGTCAACGGTCAGTTTGATTTCAGCGGTTCTTGACATCATTGTATCGCTCTAGTTTTCATCAGGCCGTACCCCTGAAATGATCAGTTTCCTCATTGTCGTGGTCCTGCTTGGCATTGTTGCAAGCCTGGGCAGTGGTCTGTACTTCCTCGTGCGCGACCGCGGCAAGACGGAACGCATGGTTGTTTCAATGAGTATTCGGGTGGCTTTGGCTGTCGCGTTGCTTGTTCTGTTGGCGTTGGGGTTCATGAGCAGATACACCTAAAACCAGTAAACAAACGTAAACAGAAACAGCCAGACCACATCCACGAAGTGCCAATACCAACTCGTCGCTTCAAACGCGAAGTGGTTGTCCGACGTGAAGTGGCCCGTCAAAACGCGGCACAACATAACGGTCAGCATGATCGTCCCCATGGTCACATGGGCGCCGTGAAATCCCGTCAGCATGAAAAAGGTCGAACCGTAGATTCCTGCTCCTAGGCTCAAGCCCAACTCGGTGTAGGCCTCTATGTACTCGACGACCTGAAGCGTGAGGAAGGTCGCACCCAGCGCGACCGTGAGGCCCAGCCAGGCGCCTAAAAGTATTCTCTGGTTCTTTTTGAGTGCCCAATGGGCAAATGTGACGGTGACGCTGCTGCTGACCAGAATCACCGTGTTGATGAAAGGTAACCCCCAGGCCTCCATCGCCTGGGTCGCATCACCGCCGGGGGTCATGAACAGAGGCCAGGTCTCCGCGAAGTCGGGCCATAACAACAGGTGTGTTTCGAGATTGGTGCCTGCTCCGGCCAGCCACGGCACGGAAATGATCCGCGCGTAAAAAAGCGCGCCAAAAAAAACCGCGAAGAACATGACTTCCGAGAGGATGAACCAGGCCATGCTCATGCGATACGAGCGGTCGAGCAAGCCGCTGTTCATACCCCGGATGGACTCCCGGATGACGGTTCCGAACCAGCCGAAGAACATGAACGCGATCATGGCAAGGCCCGTGTAGAAGATCGGTTCTCCGAAGCTGCCTTCGGCACCAATTTTTTCCGAGGTCTGGTGGATGAAGTTGACCGCCCCGAAAGCGGTCACAAACAGCGCACAAGACCCGATAATAGGCCAGGGGCTCGAATGCGGGACGTGATAACGGGGTGCTTCACTCATTTCTGATTGCTCGCAAGCGTCCCGCCTGAACTGGCTTCTCGAACCGATGACAATGTTTCAGGAATCCCTTCGGGGACCTGAACCTTGAATAACGTGTATGACAGGCTCAGGGTGTGGAGCTCGGCCGGTAAATCGTCGTCGATATAAAACTTCACCGGCATGTACAGGTCTTCGCCGGCTTCCAGGCGCTGTTGAGTGAAGCAGAAACATTCGACTTTGTGCAGATGTTTAGCGGCATACCCGGGCGTCACGCTGGGCACAGCCTGTCCGGTTACGGCTTGAGCGGCGCGGTTGCGTGCGTAATAGTTGGTGGTGTTGATTTCCCCGAGTCGAACCTTGAGCCGATGTTCCGTCGGCCGAAACTCCCACGGCATCCCGTTGCCGACCTGAGCGAGGAACTGAATCGTCACTACGCGATCGGAAGGCTTCAGCAGGACTTCTGAAACCGTGTTGGGATCGACCGCGCGGCCCGAGGTTTTGCCGTTGATCCCGGTCAGCTCGCAAAAAACGTCGTAGAGCGGTACCAGAGCGTAGGCAAACCCCAACATACCCACAGCCAACACAGAAAGCACGATGACATGCTTACGTTGATTGTTGCGGGTATCGTTCATCGGGTGTTCCTAAGTGTTGCTGACGGGTGTTCGTTCGTCCGCATCGCGGTTCATGACCGGTGGAAACTCGGGCGGCGTCTCAAACGTGTGCCGGGGTGCCGGTGACGGAACCGTCCACTCGAGACCATCCGCACCCTCCCAGACCTGAGTGGTTGCCTTTTCACCGCCGCGTATGGTTTTCACCACGATGTACAGGAACAGGATCTGGCTCAAACCCAGAATTCCTGCACCGATGCTGGAAACCATATTGAAATCGGCGAATTGCAGGGAGTAGTCCACGATTCGCCGGGGCATGCCGGCAAGACCGGTAAAATGCATCGGGAAAAAGGTCAGGTTGACGGCAATCACCGCCATCCAGAAGTGGATCTTGCCAAGCCGCTCGTCGTACATGTGGCCCGTCCACTTGGGTATCCAGTAATACACCGCCGCCATGGTGCCGAAGATGGCGCCTGGATATAAAACGTAGTGAAAGTGCGCCACCACGAACATGGTGTCGTGATATTGAAAATCCGCCGGCACGAGGGCCAACATGAGACCTGAGAACCCGCCGATGGTGAACAATATGACAAAACCAATGGCAAACAGCATCGGAGTTTCGAAGGTCATGGAGCCCCGCCACATGGTGGCGACCCAGTTGAACACCTTCACGCCGGTGGGTACGGCGATCAACATGGTGGCGTACATGAAAAACAATTCGGTCGCCAGTGGCATGCCGGTGGCGAACATGTGATGCCCCCAGACGACAAAGGACAAACCCGCGATTGCCGCTGTCGCGTACACCATCGAGTGATAACCGAACAGCTTCTTTCTAGCAAAGGTGGGGATGATCTGCGAGGCAATACCGAAGCCGGGCAGGATCAGGATGTAAACTTCCGGGTGCCCGAAAAACCAGAAAACATGTTGAAACATGAGCGGGTCGCCGCCACCCGCCGCCGAGAAAAAACTGGTGCCGAAATGACGATCGGTCAGCATCATGGTGACCGCCCCCGCCAGCACCGGCATGACCATGATGAGCAGGAAGGCGGTGATCAACCAGGTCCAGACGAACAAAGGCATCTGCATCAATGACATGCTCGGGGTGCGCAGGTTGAAGATGGTCACGATGATGTTGATGGCTCCGAGTACCGACGAGATCCCCATCATGTGCACCCCGAGAATGAAAAAATCGGTGCTCGGCGGTCCGTAGGTAGTGGATAGTGGTGCGTAGAACGTCCAGCCGAAATTAGGTGCTCCGCCTTCCATGAAGAGCGACGAGATCAACAAACCGAAGGCGAAAGGCAGGATCCAGAAACTAAAGTTGTTCAGTCGTGGCAGCGCCATGTCGGGGGCGCCAATCATGAGCGGAATCTGCCAGTTGGCCAGTCCGACGAAGCCGGGCATCACCACGCCGAACACCATGAGCAACCCGTGCATCGTCAACATCTGATTGTAGAAAAGCGGTTCGATGAATTGCAGACCGGGCTCGAACAGCTCCAGACGCATCGCCATCGCCATCGCCCCCGCCGTGAAGAACAGCGTAAAGCTGAGCCACAGATAAAGCGTGCCGATATCCTTGTGGTTGGTGGTCAGCAACCAGCGGGTGATGAACGCCCACAGTGCCGAGCGTTGGGGAATTACGTCTTCTGCGCGTGCAACCATGAGTGAATCACCTTAACGGGCTGCGTAAATTGTTCGAGGTTGAATGACATCGGCCGTGGCGTTACCCCAGGCATTGCGCTCGTAGGTAATCACGGAGGCGATTTCCAGATCGGAAAGCTGCGGCGCCCAGGATTGCATCTCCGTGTCCGACTTGCCAAACATCACGCGCTCGATATGAGCAGTGATTGGTCCTGTTGGGATGTCGCCGCCGGCCAATGCGGGGTACGTGCTGCCTTGCCCTGAGCCATCGGACTCATGGCAAGTGGCACAGTGTTCCAGAAAGACCCGTTCGCCGATTTCCAGGAGTTCTGCCATCGCCCAGGTCTTGGCACGATCGGCCACCGCTTGCCCGGAAGCGAGTTCCCTGGCGATTCTCTGGTCTTCGATCCACTTGTCGAATTCGGCTTCGGGGCGCACTTCGACGACCACGGGCATGAAGGCATGGTCCTTACCGCATAGTTCCGTACATTGGCCCCGGTATATCCCTGGCACGGGAATCCGGGCCCACGCCTCGTTGATGAAGCCCGGAATGGCGTCCTGTTTCACGGCAAAATCCGGTACCCACCAGGAGTGAATGACGTCGTTGGAAGCGGTCAGGAAACGGACCTTCTTGTTGGTGGGCAGCACCAGC
>SMVB01269693.1_pt1 | contig 10817 bp, 7 predicted proteins | sample 2456461 | NCBI WGS metagenome assembly SMVB01 (sample SAMN11095934, study PRJNA526329) | marine sediment metagenome | biome: Marine sediment; feature: Surficial sediment; material: Deep marine sediment; isolation source: Hadal surficial sediment | place: Pacific Ocean | collected 2014-05 | depth 0-1...
AGCACGATGAACACCGTCAAGGCTCCCATTCTATGTGCAATGTGAATGGCCACGCGTGAGGGAAGATCGAGAACACCCCCTTCATAATCGACACCGATTTCGCGCCACAAAACAAAACCTTCACCAAAGTTGGCATCCGGCCAGATCTGACCCTGGCAGGTAGGGAAATCAGGGCAGACCAGCGCCGAATAATTGGCGCTGGTCCAACCGCCCAATGCCAATTGTACGAGCAGCAATATCAGGCCGGCGACAAGCAATGGCTTCATCCTCACCAGCGCCTGAATCGGCTCAAACGGTCTACTGCGGTAGGTCAGCCATATCAGCATGCTGAATGTAGCAAGCCCACCCATAAGGTGGCTCATGACCACGATAGGCCACAGTTTTAAAGTGACGGTCCACATACCAAGTGCAGCCTGGAAGAGTATCAATACCAGCAGGACAGCAGCGGGCAAGCGAAAATTTTCCTGTCGGTTTTTGGTTTTCCAGGCCAGAAAGTTGAGAGCCAGCACCAGCAGTACCAGCGAGCCGGCCAGGTATCGGTGCACCATTTCTTTCCAGGCCTTCCCGCTCTCCACGGGACGATCAGGAAAAGCCCGGTTGGCCTGCTCCACTGCCTGTGTGTCCACCGGCCAGGACAGATGTCCGTAACAACCGGGCCAGTCGGGACAGCCGAGCCCGGCATCGGAAAGGCGCACAAACGCACCCAGAATAATCACGCAAAAAGTGACGATTGAAGCGATTACAGCCAGCCGATGAAAAGCAGAGTGCACTATTATGTATCCAGTTTTGATGGGTACTCATTTAAGGCGATATTGCCTTGAGTAAGCACTAGTTTAACAGCCGTTTCAGGTCCTTTTTGATGTCATTGGGATCTCCACCAGCTTGGTAATACATCATTATATTGCCTGGCGGGTCAATCATGAAGACACCGTCGAAAATTTCGGACTGATCCGAAGGTCGTCGTTGAATTTCAAGCAGTGTTTCCGGCAATCCATTTGACGAATCCTTGATCAAACGAAACTGTGGGTAAATAGCCAACAGGTTTTGCGCCTGTTCGGGCGGGCTGGAATTTTCCAGCAAAAGGGCCAAGCGGATGCGTGTTTGTTTGTGACCCAAGGCAAGGTGGACCTGGCGCAACTCGGCCGCTTTTTTCAGGCAGGGTTGGTTACAATCAGTGGGAATCGCTTTGAGGATCACCCAGTGCCTTTCAAGTTCATTATTGGCTGACAGGGATTCACTGGCACCATTCGTTTTGATTTGCGCCAGGGTGGCTATCGTCCAGTCAACAGGCACAGGTGGTTCTACAAGCGTGCCGCGATTGCGCGTGAAGCCTGGTTTGAAATCCAGCGAACCGCTGTACATCATCCAGGCCAAAAGCAAGGGGAACAGGAACATGGCTGCAATAAGCAGAAGCGCCAGCCTCGGAGAAAGTGAAAGTTTCATGATGCTTCCAATTTGTGCATTACATTTTGGCGGTTTTTGCTCGCCGAATGCCGAGTGAAATCCAGATGATCAAGTTTGTCAGCGACAGTGCAAACCACTGAAAGGCATATGCTGCGTGGACCTCCGGTCGCATTACAGCGGCTTTCCATTGACGGTCTTCGAAGCCGCCGGAATCAGTGGGGTCAAGCAGAATTAACCAGGGCGCCAGGTTTGTGCCCAGGGCACCACTCACGGTCTTCATTTCAAGATAGGTGACGAGTTGGGGCCATTCATCAGGGACAAGTTCATCCGGCTTTCCCAGCCGGGGGCCATCTGTTGTTGGTTTTTTAAGCCTGCCACTGATGATACGCGGGTCTTGATCTGTAGTAACTGCAGGCAGGTGGCGACGGTCAGGCGGCATAAGCAACCAGCCACGGTTTACAAGCACTGTAGTACCGCTTTTGAGGATAAATGGTGTCAAGACGTGAACACCGGCACGGCCGTTCAGGACTTTGTTGTCCAAAAGGATGTGGCGCGTGTCGTCAAAATGCCCATAAGCCGTAATGTGTGTGAATTGCCGGCCCTGTTTCAGGGCCTGTTCAATCCTCATTGTGGGTGCATTCTCAAACTGGTCGAACAGGACTCGTTTTTCTTCTTCACGTGTTAATTGCCAGTTACCCAGCCAGGCACATGCAACAGCAATTGCAATGAGCGCTACACTTAATCCTGGAGATGGTTTGAATTGCATATTTCTATATAGATATAATAAGTGATCGATCACTTTCCGGAGCTGTCATCATCGCAATTAAAATTTTAACAATCCTGTTTTTAGTCGCCATACTCTACAGCCTCGCATCTTCTCTCTTTTTCCTGGTTGCAGACAGGGGGGAAGGTGGCCGGACTGTAAAGCGTTTGACCTGGCGAATTAGCCTTTCCATTGTACTCTTTCTGTTTCTTTGGGGGGCACACCAGCTTGGATGGATTGAGCCGAAAACCGGCCCTGTCCGTGTTCCTGCACCCATAGCGGAAAGCGAGTCGCAACAGTCACAGAGCAGGGGTCAGAGTAAAGTGCCAGAGTAACTACTCTGGCACTTTACTCTGACCCCTGTTTAATAAACGTAAACGAAAATAAACAAGACCAGCCACACTACGTCGACAAAATGCCAGTACCACGCCACCGCTTCGAAACCAAAGTGATTGTCAGGTTTGAAATGTCCACGCATGCTGCGAATTGCGATTACGGTCAGCATGATCGTACCCAGCGTCACATGCATGCCGTGAAACCCTGTCAGCATGAAAAAGGTAGACCCGTAAATTCCGGAACCTAGTGTTAATCCAAGATGTTGATAGGCTTCCTTGTATTCGCCGACCTGCAAATATAGAAACACAAGGCCCAGCGCTACGGTGGCCAGTAACCACAGAACCAGCCCGCGACGTTGATTGATTTTCATTGCGTGGTGAGCCATGGTGATGGTCAGGCCGGACGCAAGCAGGATCAGTGTGTTAACGAACGGTACCCCAAACGCCGGAATGGTCTGAAAACCGCCCCCAAGGTTTGCAGGCCCCGCCGTGGGCCAGGTTGGAACGTATCCTTGCCACAGGAATTCATTGGTAAGGGCGCCGGTTCCTTCACCGCCCAGCCAGGGAACCGAGAACACTCGAACATAAAAAAGGGTTCCGAAAAATACCGCAAAAAACATCACTTCAGAGAAGATGAACCACATCATGCCCATCCGGAATGACCGGTCCACCTGCGCACTGTAGATGCCGGATTCGCTTTCCCGGATCACTTCTCCAAACCAGCCAAAAAGCATGAACACCAGTATCAACACACCTGCGGAGAAGGTCCACGGTGCTAATGCCGCATCGTTTAACCAAAAAGCTGCGCTGGACAACATCGTGACCAGCCCCAGTGAACCGACGATCGGCCACTTGGTGCTGTGTGGTATGTAATATGATTCCTCAGCCTGATGTGCCATCCTTAAACCTCATTTGTAGGCCTCAAAAAAACTTGGTTATTCCTCTGTGTTCGTAATTACCGTGCTGGCAGATCACGTTTCACCGGAATTCATTGCCACTGCATCTGCGTTCAAGCTTCTGAAAAAAGTGTAGGACAGGGTGATTTCCTTGATGTATTCGGGAAGGTTGGCCTGGACAAAGTAATAAACCGGCATTTCCCGGGATTCATTTGCCTGTAAAAGTTGCTGCGTAAAGCAAAAGCATTCGGTTTTCACAAAATACAGGCTGGCCTCCGGCGGTGTGACATTGTAAGTGGCCTGGCCAACAATGGCCTCGTCAGTGGGGTTTGATGCCACGTACAAGGCCTCGCTCATTTTCCCCAGGAAAATCATTGCTGATTTTTCTTTAGCCTCAAATATCCAGGGCAGGCCGGAATTGGTGGTTGCATCGAACCGGATCTTGATTTGCCGGTCGGATTGAACGATTTCACCCACGTTTTCCACCACTTGCACACCGCGGCCACCCAGGCCGGTAAGGTCACAAAATACGTTGTACAAGGGCCACAATGCGAATCCGAAACCAAACATTCCGACGGCCATCAGCACCAGTTTTCTGACCAGCTTTCGGTGCGGATTTTGTTCCTTGCTGTTTTCAGGATGACTCATGTCAGCTTCCCAGAACCTCTGAAAGGACGAAAGCGATGAAAATCAAAGTGGCAACAGCCGCCAGCATCCAGGCTGTTTTCACTGCCCGCTTACGTTGTTCTTTGATATCATGCCGATCTTCCATCATCGGGCTCAATACGCTCCTTCAGCATGTGCAACCGTGGTCGAATCAATCACCGGCGGTGTACTGAAAGAATGATAAGGCGGTGGCGATGAAAGTGTCCATTCCAGGCCCTTGGCGCCTTCCCAGACCCGGGCGGGTACTGCTTTTCGGCTCTTGTACACGCAATGAAAAATCACGCCGAGGAAAATCAGTTGCGACCCACCAAAAATAAACCCGCCAATCGAAGAAATCATATTGAAATCGGCAAACTGAGTTGAGTAATCCGGAATTCGCCTGGGCATTCCCGCCAGCCCCAGGTAGTGCTGTGGGAAAAACAGGATATTGACTGAAATCAATGACAGCCAGAAGTGAATTTTGCCCCATTTTTCGGAGTACATGTTACCGGTCCATTTGGGCAACCAGTAATAGGTACCGGCCATCAGTGCGAAGATCGAGCCGGGTACCAGTACATAGTGGAAATGCGCCACCACGAAGTAGGTATCGTGATATTGCAGGTCCACGGAGGCAAGGGCCAGCATCAGGCCGGACAAGCCGCCAATGGTAAACAGCACAACAAAACCGATGGAAAACAGCATCGGGGTCTCAAAAGTCATTGAACCCTTCCACATGGTGCTGACCCAGTTGAATACCTTCACACCGGTTGGAATGGCAATCAGCATGGTGGCGTACATAAAAAACAACTCGCCGGTCAATGGCATGCCGACCGTGAACATATGGTGAGCCCAGACGATAAACGAAAGGAACGCAATACTGGCCGTTGCGTAGACCATTGCCGAGTAGCCAAACAACGGCTTGCGGGCGAATGTCGGGATGATTTCAGACACTACGCCGAATGCCGGCAGGATCAGGATGTAAACCTCGGGGTGGCCGAAGAACCAGAAAATATGCTGGAACATCACCGGGTCACCGCCGCCGGCGGCATTAAAGAAACTGGTGGCGAAGAAATGATCGGTCAACAGCATGGTGACCGCCCCGGCCAGTACCGGCATGACTGCAATCAACAGAAACGCTGTGATCAACCAGGTCCAGACAAACAGGGGCATACGCAGCAGGGTCATACCCGGCGCCCTCATATTCATGATGGTGGCGATCACGTTGATGGAGCCCATGATGGAAGAAATCCCCATCATGTGAATTGCAAAAACGACAAAGGCTAAGCTCTTGCCGCCCTGGAGGCTCAGCGGCGGATACATTGTCCAGCCCGCTGCAGGACCACCTGAATCCATGAACAGAGTGCTCGCGAGCATGGTGAAGGCAAACGGAAGGATCCAGAAGCTCCAGTTGTTGAGTCTGGGCAAGGCCATGTCGGGTGCACCGATCATCATTGGGATCATCCAGTTGGCAAAGCCCACCCAGGCCGGCATCACGGCGCCAAATATCATTATCAGGGCATGCATGGTGGTCATCTGGTTGAAGAAATCCGGTTCGACCAATTGCAAACCAGGCATGAACAGCTCGGCTCGAATGATCATGGCCATGGCGCCACCAAACAGGAACATCACCAGGGCCAGGATCAGATACAGCGTGCCTATGTCCTTGTGATTGGTCGTGAACAGCCATCGGTTCAGAAAACCGGTGGGTTTGTGGTCGTGGTGATCTTCCGCATTGTCGAGCGTATGAGTGCTTACGTTACTCATGAATTCACTTCCTGTATATTTGTCCGTTCTGCTGCTGTTGCACCCACCGCCGGTAGTCGGCCCTGGGCAGGACGTTGAGTACAATGGGCATAAAACCATGGTCTTTGCCGCACAATTCCGCACACTGGCCGCGGTAGGTTCCCGGTTCCATAATTTCGGTCCACGCTTCGTTGATGAAACCAGGTATCGCATCTCGCTTCCATCCCAGCGCCGGCACCCACCAAGAATGTATGACGTCATCGGCGGTGATCAGAAACTTGATCTTGGTGTTGGCGGGCAGTACCAGGGGGTGATCCACTTCCAGCAGATAATTTTCGACGGTGTAGGGGTCCGTACCGGAGGCAAGGCGCCGGGCGGCGTTGGATTCGGCGTCAAGTGAGGAAATAAACCAGAAATCATCCTCTACGTATTCGTATTTCCAACGCCATTGAAACCCGGTGATCTTTATCGTCATTTCGGTTTCAGGTGCGACCTCCATGTTGATCAGAGCCTTGGTAGCGGGCACGGCTATCACGACAAGAATCAATATGGGGATGATCGTCCAGATAATTTCTGCTTTGGTACTGTGCGTGAATTTTGCCGCTTCGTAATTTTTGGATTTGCGGTGCAGCACGATGGAATAAAACATGGCACTGAAGACAATCACGCCAATCACCACACAAATCCACAAAACAATCATGTGAAGTTGATAGTTCATTACAGACTGGGTTGTGACGCCCCGTGTCATGTTGATTTCATTTCCGCTGTAACCAGGCGCTGCCAGTAACAACCAAAAGGCGGCAATCACTGCTGCTGTTACCGCTGCGGCAACAATGAAAGTATTTTGCTTCTTCATCGGGTTTTAAGGCCTCAAGAAAATTTATGCGCTTTTTCAGTACCGTATATTACGATATTATTATATAAAATATCAGCCACTTGCAGCAAGGCATGCAATGGGTCCAAACACTACGTTGCGCATATTATATTCGTAGCCAGGCCAAATGGCCTGCAAAGTAAACTTCAAGCCGACAATTGTATCTGCCGCGCCAAGCTTTGGGCAAGAAAATTTCCTGCCGAATTTTCATGAGAGTAAACTGTAAGACATATATTCTGGGGAGAATAATGGCGACCGAACACCAGGCTTTTGATTTTCTAAACACGGATTTTGCAAATCTGGAACCACTGCGGGAAGAAATTGACCGGTATTACCATGCCGATGAAACAACGCTGGTTAAAAAGCTGCTTGCCACTGCCCGGCTGGAGCCGGATGCGATGGCCCGCGTTGATCAGCGGGCGCGTTCTTTGGTCCGTGCCGTTCGCTCGAAAAAAGCCGAACAGGGTCTGCTCGATGCCTTCATGCAGGAATATGACTTGTCTTCCGAGGAGGGTGTTGTGCTGATGTGTCTGGCAGAAGCCCTGCTGCGGATTCCGGATGATGAGACCGCGGAAAAATTGATTTCCGACAAGTTGGGTGACGCCAATTGGGATGCCCATATTGGAAAGAGCTCTTCGGTTCTGGTCAATGCAGGCACATGGGGCCTGATGCTGACCGGCAAACTCGTGACCTTGTCTGATAATACCCGCAGCAATCTCAGGACCGCGCTGGCACGCCTGATCAACCGCAGCGGTGAACCCATTGTTCGCACCGCGATTCGCCAGGCCATGCGCATCATGGGGCACCAGTATGTGATGGGCAAAAACATCAATGCGGCACTGGACCGTGCCTTGCAGAAAAAAAACCGGGCTTACCGGTATTCATTCGACATGCTGGGTGAGGCTGCATTAACCGCCGAGGATGCAGATCGATACCAGGAATCCTATCGCTCTGCCATTGCATCAATCGGCTCGCGCGACAAACCTGAGGACATATTTGCGGCGCCGAGCATCTCGGTCAAACTATCTGCTCTTCATCCCCGGTTTGAATACGGCCAGCACCAGCGGGTGCTGCGGGAGCTTGTTCCCAGGGTGCTCGAATTGGCTCAACTGGCGATGGCCAATCAGATGGCGTTGACCATTGACAGTGAGGAGGCCGATCGCCTGATGCTGACCGTTGATGTGTTCAGTGCTGTGTTACAGGATAGCTCTCTCAAGGGTTGGAATGGCCTGGGACTGGCTGTGCAAACCTACCTGAAGCGGGCAGACCCTTTAATAGACTGGTTGAGTGAATTGTCTTCGCGCAGTGGCCAGAGAATTCCGGTTCGACTGGTGAAAGGGGCGTACTGGGATACGGAAATCAAGCATTCCCAGGTAGAGGGGTTTCCGGGTTACCCGGTTTTCACCCGTAAGGCGAACACGGATGTTTCCTATATAGCCTGTGCAAAGAAGGTGCTCGCCAACAGGCAGGCATTTTACCCCCAGTTTGCTACCCACAACGCCCATACGATCGCCATGATTACGGAACTCGCGGGCGACCGTCTCGATTACGAATTCCAGCGCCTTCACGGCATGGGGAAGAATCTGTACGGCATTGTTTTGTCCAGCGAGGGTTTCCGGCACGCTTGCCGGGTCTATGCGCCGGTGGGCAACCATGAAGATTTATTGCCATACCTCGTGCGTCGCCTACTGGAAAATGGAGCCAATCAATCTTTTGTCAATCGCCTGGTGGACGAAAACCTGCCGGTGGAGGAGGTCGCAGAAGATCCGATTAATAAAGTATCCAAAACCGTACCGATACCGCATCCCGCCATTCCATCACCCCGTAAGTTGTACGGTGAGGAGCGACTGAATTCAATCGGCGTAAATCTGGCCAGTGAGTTGGAACAAAGAGTTTTGGCGCAAGACATCCAGCCTTTTGCCCAGGTCCGTTGGGATGTTGAACCTTTACTTGCCAGCCTTCCCCGGGGAAAGGGCTCTGTGTTGCCTATCGTTAATCCGGCCAGGCTTGCGGATTCAGTGGGGCAGGTACGCCAAACCAGCAAGCAGGAAGTGGCTCAGGCGGTTGCTGATGCGCGTGCATTTGCGGTGGAGTGGGACCGTACGGCCGCGACTGAAAGAGCTTCCATGCTGGAAATAAGCGCAGATTTAATGGAGGAAAACCGGGCGGAACTGATGGTACTGTGTGCCCGGGAAGCTGGAAAAACTGTCCAGGATTCACTATCGGAAATTCGGGAGGCGGTTGATTTTCTAAGATATTATGCAGTCCAGGCACGGAAAAAATTCGCCTCGCCTATAAGCCTTCCGGGGCCAACGGGTGAGCACAATGAACTTAGTCTGCACGGAAGGGGTGTATTTGCCTGTATCAGCCCCTGGAACTTTCCACTGGCCATTTTCACCGGCCAGGTCAGTGCCGCCCTTGCTGCAGGTAACACGGTGCTGGCCAAACCGGCGGAGCAGACGCCGGCTATTGCATCAATGGCGGTTTCCCTGCTGCACCGGGCCGGTATTCCAAAGCAGGCCCTGCAATTACTGCCGGGTGATGGAGCAACGGTTGGTGCCATGCTGACCGCTGATCCCCGCATTGACGGAGTTGCGTTTACCGGATCAACCGAAACAGCAAGGCTGATCAATCGTGCACTTGCTGCCAGGGACGCAGCGATAGCGACGCTGATTGCCGAAACGGGTGGCCAAAATACCATGTTGGTAGACAGTTCAGCTCTTCCCGAACAAGTGGTTACTGATGTCATCAGCAGCGCTTTTCATAGTGCAGGACAGCGTTGCTCTGCTCTGCGGGTTCTTTATCTTCAGGATGATGTCGCAGACCGGATCATGAAATTGCTGGCCGGGGCAATGCAGGAGTTGGTAGTGGGTGATCCGCGTATACTGCGCACGGACGTCGGGCCACTGATCGACAGGGTAGCGCTGGATGGATTGCAAGCGCATTCGGACCGGATGGAAAAAGAAGGCAGGCTGGTCGCAAGGACGCCCCTGCCACCGAACCTGGACGGACATTTTTTTGCCCCCTGCGCCTATGAAATAGACACCATCAAGAGACTTGAACGCGAGGTGTTTGGCCCGATTCTGCATATTATCCGGTACCGTGCCAGAGATCTCGACCGTGTAATTGAGGATATAAATGCCACTCAATACGGGTTGACGCTGGGAGTGCACAGCCGAATTGACCGCACACAAAACTACATCGCCGGGCAAATCCGGGCCGGTAATCGATACATCAACCGGAACATGATTGGTGCAGTTGTGGGTGTACAACCTTTCGGTGGTGAGCGATTGTCCGGAACCGGACCGAAAGCTGGTGGTCCACATTACATGCTTCGATTTGCAACGGAACGAACATTGACCGTAAATACCTCAGCAGTGGGTGGAAATGCCGTACTCCTGGATTTGGAATAGTTAACGAGGACCTGAATTGTATCTGCAGTTTTTCAATTTGAACGAAGCGCCGTTTTCGATTACCCCTGATCCGGTTTTCGTCTACTTGAGCGCCGCCCACAAGGACGCTCTGGCTCACCTTTTGTACGGTGTCGGGCAGGGCGGGGCCAGCGGTTTTGTTCAACTTACCGGTGAAGTGGGCACGGGTAAAACGACCTTGTGCCGTTGCCTGATGGAGCAAGTTCCTGAAAACACACAGGTGGCGCTGATCCTGAATCCGCTGGTAACTCCCCAGGAGTTACTGGCCACCATCTGCGAAGAACTGGGCCTGGATACGGCGGAAATTTCGGGTAGCAATAAGGCTATGGTTGATGCACTCAATAAGTACCTGCTGGAGCAGCACTCACAGGACAGGCGGGTTGTGGTGGTGATCGATGAAGCCCAAAATCTCAGCCCTGAGGCACTGGAGCAAGTGCGTTTACTGACCAACCTGGAAACGACCAAGGACAAGTTGCTGCAGATGGTTTTACTCGGCCAACCGGAATTGCGGCAACTGTTGCAGCGGCAAAATCTCCGCCAGCTGTCACAGAGAATCACGGCACGTTATCACCTCGCGCCATTGGGGCAGGAGGAAACGCATGCGTACGTCTGGCATCGAATGAAAGTGGCGGGCGCCAATCAAAACCCATTCAATAAGGCGGCATTACGTGCCCTCTACCAGCGTTCAGCAGGAGTTCCCCGCCTGATCAACATCATCGCGGACCG
>SMVB01062132.1_pt1 | contig 10815 bp, 10 predicted proteins | sample 2456461 | NCBI WGS metagenome assembly SMVB01 (sample SAMN11095934, study PRJNA526329) | marine sediment metagenome | biome: Marine sediment; feature: Surficial sediment; material: Deep marine sediment; isolation source: Hadal surficial sediment | place: Pacific Ocean | collected 2014-05 | depth...
ATACTACGTTGTGTGCGGCCCGCACAGAATCCGCCTTCTATCGGCCTAGGTATGTGATGAGTATCACACTAGTGAGTGATACGGGAATTTAGCGGCCCAGCATCCGTGAGCTGAGTTGCCTTAGAATCGTCTGGCCAGGCGAGTCGTGATCACTACGCCATCCCTGTTTCTAGTAAAAGTATAGTGCAGGACAGTTTCGGCGTTATTGCTCAATACTATATCGGCTTCGCATACCAGTCTGTCGGGTTGACTGCTCATCGTCCTTGCGTTCCTAAATTCAATAATGTCGAATTTTACGACGCCCTGATTGCTTGATGCGATACGACGGGCTTGTCTCTCTGTAGATGAGCTTTCGCAATTCCACAGCGGCTCAGGGGTCCATGTCACGGCGTAGTAACTTAAGCTCAATAGACTTAGAAACATGAGAATCGGCCAGAGGCGCGCCCGGGACTTTTTGTCTTCTGTAATTTTCTGCTGCGGATGCTCTGCCGGTGGCGGCTGACTCGATTTCCTGGGCGAGTCGCAACGGGGACAATCTGCCGTTGTGTCGCTGATCTGCGTCCCGCACTCGTTGCAATCGAGCAGCATAAACTTCTTATGCCCCAGGTAGTGCTGGCAAGAGTGGGGCTATCCGACGCCTGTGGGAGGTTGATGGAAAAGATCTGTCCTCATCTGAACCAACTTAATATTCGCTGTGTCCAGCTAACAGGGGCTGCCTTGGGCTGGTAGCGATTCCGCGCTGTAGTACTGTCAAGGATCTCTTCTACCATAGCCTTCGTTCTCTTGATTTCTATTTTGGTCGTGGCGTCATAGTTGCCAACGTTTTTATCTGTAGAGTGAGTTTCATCCATATCGTTCTCTCAAGAAGAGTATCGATATGGGAAGAATCTGCTTTCTGTCAGCCTAGGTATGTGATGTGTTTCACACTAGTGTGTGATTCGAGAAGCGAGAAGCTCCTAATTCGGCCAGATTTCTACCGGGTTAGCCGGATAGCTGTCGATCAAGACGTGCTGTAAAGGTATGGATAGTCTGACAAGTCCGCCGTATAGTGCCGTCTCGATTATTCTGCCTGGCAATATCTGCGACGCGACGAAAGTCACGGTAGTGATTAAGGTTTAGACGATGAGGCGATGGACTACTTTATCTATTTGAGCAAACGATAAAGGGCGGTAGTTGCCGAAGGGCAGCTTTGCGAAAAAACCGCACCAGGCGGAACAAATAGGCTGAGTACCCCAATCGTTTGTTGCGTGGACAATCATATCCCCGCTGAAAGGTCATTAATTAGCCTGTTTCCGCGCTATTTCGAGCCCTGGATAGGTAGAATGTATCAAGAGTGATTCCCTTTTTCTTAGGGGGAGAATATGACCTCGTTTTTCGGGGAGTTGAAACGACGCCACGTCTTCAGAGTCGCGGTGGCCTACGCTATTGTCGGTTGGATATTGGTCGAAGTTTCATCTGTTCTGGGGCCAGCACTGAATCTTCCCGACTGGGCTACCAGCTTGGTGGTGTTCTTTGTTCTCCTGGGGTTCCCTCTCGCGCTGATCCTGTCGTGGGCCTATGACCTCACCCCGCAAGGTATAGAGCGGACGAAGTCCGTTCCTACGCCCGGGAGTATTACCCAGGCCACTGGGAGAAAGTTCGACTTTGTGGTTATCGGTCTGATGACCGTCGGAATCGCGTTTCTTGTCGTGAACAACTATTTACTGGAGGACGACTCAGGTGAAGCGTCCGAGACGGCGGTAGGCGTTCTCCCCAACTCAATAGCAGTATTGCCATTCGAGAACCTGAGTCCCGACCCCGACAACGCCTATTACGCCGCGGGCATTCACGAGGAGATTCTTAACCAGCTCGCGAAACTAAGTGCCCTCAACGTCATTGCACGGACATCCATGCGGCAATACGCGAATACCGACAAGTCGATACCCGAGATTGCCAGCGAGCTGAACGTGGAAACCGTCATGGAGGGCAGCGTTCGCTACGATGCTGGACGGATTCGAATTACCACTCAGTTGAATGACGGGGTGACGGGTGCGCATATCTGGTCCGAGACCTACACTCGCGAGTTCGACGATATATTCGCGATTGAGTCGGATGTCGCAACGAACGTGGCTAACGCGCTTGAAGCTGAATTCTCCCTGGAGGAGCAGCTAAAAATCGAAGAATTACCTACGAACTCTCCCGCCGCCTACGCCCTTTACCTGAAGGCGAGGTCAGAATTCACGAATAATGCCCGCTTAATTCGGAATCGAATGGAACCACTTCTGCTGGACGCCATTGACCTCGATCCCGAGTTCGCCCTGGCCTATGGATGGCTGGCTTTTGTTTACGGCTACGTCCTTGAGGAGGCACTAACTCTAGAGTACGCAGAGAAGGCCCTTGAGCTGGACCCTGACCTTGGTCTTGCGTATGCAGCAATCTCGACGATGTATTACCTCACAAGTCGCTTCGAAGAAGCGTTGCAGTCCAGTGAGCTAGCTATCCAGCTTAGCCCGTCCGATCCTTTCGTTAACACGGTCTACGCGGAAGTCTTGATAGCAACGGGCAATGAGGAAGAAGCGCTTAGGGTGCGCGAGCAGGCAACACGCCTAGATCCGGCAAACGCAAATGCATTCTCCAACCTCGGTATGACTCGCTGGATTGTTGGGGATCGTGACGGAGGCATCGTCGCGATGAGACGCGCTGTTCAGCTTGCCCCTGAATCGGTTAACTCCCACGAGATGCTTGGCATGATGGAAGCCGTGCTCGGTAACAGGGCGGAGGGGGTGGCTCAGCTACGACTCGCGGAGCGACTTGCCCCCGATGATGAACGCCCGAATGTTGTTGTTGCCTACCACTATCGTGTGGTCGAGTTGCATGAGGACGCTGCCAGGATCGCCAGAGCGTGGGCAGAGAGCGGTCAGCAAGCTCCTCAGGGTGCGGCTGAGCTGATGCGCTTATTTTATTACCTCGTGCTCGATGACGAAGAACAAGCGTTAGACGCCTTAGTGCAGCTCATCGAGGCTCCCTCTGGAGTATTCATCCCTCCCTTCACCTACGTGATCACCAACGTATGGGACGACCCGACTCTGGAGAAGCCTGAATTTCAGGAACTGCGAGCCAATCTCCGCGCTAAGTTCGGTTGGAATTAGGCCGTGCCCCTTTAAAAGGCATGCCGTATATCATGAGCTAGCCCTATCCGATAGAGTTCGTCGAGCAGAACAACGCGATCTTGCTTCGCATCAAGGCATACGACCTCGTTCGAACGATACACATGAGTAACGCTGCGCCTACTGAAGAGCAGCCCCCTCTCTGTTAGGCTATTCGGTAGGACGCTGGGAGGTACATCGAGCGTATCACCGCTACGGATAATGGCAGCCGGCTGGAGTACGAGATCACGATCACTGATCCCGCGACATTTACTGAGCCGCTGGTGTTCGAGAAGTCGTGGGTATGGCTCTCCGATGTGACGGTGGAGCCTTACGATTGCGTAGTGGGTGACACTGTGTAAGTTGCGGTGTTTATCAGCTGTAGCGGAACTTGTCCGGGCCGACCAGGGTCCAGAAGGAAGACTCTAGCGATCCCATCGAAGGAATTGCCGGAATGAATATGCCCCAAACGAAAGATACAGTACGCCGGCCAAGCTTTCTGGCTATCGCGCTGCTGCTGCCGTTGACCACATCCGCTCACCACTCCTTTCCTGAGCACTTCAACACGAGCCGAATTGCCGAGATCGAAGGTGAGGTCACCAACGTTCAATGGTCGAATCCGCATGTGTCTTTCACGATGCGCACGGCGGAAGGGGAGACCTGGATAATTCAATCCAATTCCATCAGAGGCCTCGAACGGCGAGAGATATCACAGGACGTGATACGAGTAGGTAACCGCTTCAAACTGGCTGGATTCCCGGCCCGCAACGGCAGCCATGAGATGTACACGAGCAACATTCTGCTGGCCGATGGCAGAGAAGTCGTGTTAAGACCCGGCGCCGAGCTACGCTGGCAAACGGCGGAAGAATAGTAGTCGACCGCCGGTGTCGGGTCGATCGAACGTCAACGTACAAGGGGAGAACCGAATATGAGACAACGGCATCTGATGTGGCTACTCACGAGTATGGCCTTCGGTGTGAGTCATTCGGCCGGTCTTTGGGCAGCGCAAGTATCGAGTGCCTATTCGGTCGATGCTTCGGCGCCCATCGATCCTGATCTAGGGATGAAAGTTCCACCCGGTTTCGAGGCAACGGTCTTCGCCGATATGGACGGCTACGCTCGCCACATGGCCGTCCGTAACGATGGCACGCTGTATTTGGCTCTGACGGTTCGTATGGGCAGAGGCAGCACGATGGGGATAGTCGCCATGCGGGATAACGACGGCGACGGTGCCGCGGATGTCATCGAGCGTTTCGCCACAAATATTCCGGGAACGGCACTACAGTTTCATGACGGCGATTTGTACTTCGGCTCCAAAACAGCGGTCTACCGTTTCAGTTTCGAGGGCGATGAATTGGTGCCTGCCGCCGATCCCGAAATAGTCGTGGACGGATTCCCGGTGCAGCGGCTCCATGACGCGAAGACCTTCGCCATCGATAATGATCACAATATCTATATCAATGTCGGCGCGCCGTCGAACGCCTGCATGGAAGAATTTCGGACACGCGGCTCTTTAGGGCAACAACCTTGTCCGCACCTGGAAGTGCAAGCCGGCGTGTGGCGCTATGACGCCGACGCAAACGGACAGACTCATGCCGACGATGGCGTGCAAATCGCCACCGGCACCCGCAACGCTGTGGCGATCGCATGGAGTGAGGACCACGAGCAGGTCTATTTTCTGGCCCACGGACGAGACGCGCTATCTAGCTTATATCCTGAGCACTTTACGGTCGAGGAGAGTGCCGAGCTGCCGTCGGAGGAGATGCATATTCTCGTTGAAGGCGGCAATTATGGATGGCCGTACAGTTACTACGATCACATTCAAGGCAAGCGCCTTCTGGCACCCGAGTACGGAGGTGATGGGAAACAAGAGTCAGAAGCGGGACTGTACGCCGAACCCATTGCGACGTTCCCCGGACACTGGGCACCGAATGACCTGATGTTCTACACGGGCGACCAGTTTCCTGCACGGTTCCGCAATGGCGCGTTCATCGTCTTCCATGGCTCATGGAACCGGGCGCCTTTGCCGCAGGCCGGCTACAATGTCGTCTTCCAACCGTTCGACGGCGCATTGCCGGGGCCCGACTTCGAGATTTTCGCAGAGGGATTCGAAGGCACGGACGTGCTGGATAATCCGGCCGATGCCACACACCGTCCGACGGGTATTGCGGAGGGCGTGGACGGGGAGATCTATATCTCGAGCACCGTCAGCGGCCGCGTCTGGCAAGTACGGTACGTCGGAGAGTAGACGATTCTCGTTCCGCGGTTCGCACGATCAGGGGCGCTATTCCTCGGTTTCCTGACGACGTTCGCGTCGGGTTGTGCTGTTCATGACGAGGAGGTATCCGCTCGGCAGTTGCTGGCAGACGGTCTAGCGGTCTACCAGCGTGACTGTCTGGCCTGTCACATGGCGGACGGGCGCGGCGTGCCCGGTATAAACCCCGGGTTGCTCGGCAGCCCATGGGTCTTGGGTAGTAGCGACGCACTCGTCGGCTATGTGTTGACGGGAGGTTTTAGCCCGGAGGTCCTTATGGCCCGTTTCGATTATCTATCCGATACGGACATGGCTGCCGTGCTGACCTACTGTCGAGAGGTTTTCGGTGAGGGTTCAGGCGCGGTCAATGTCGAGCAAGTCGCCCGGTTGCGCGCACAGCTGGAGTGAGAATTCGGCTTAAGTCGGCGGATCTGAGCGTCGAGCCCAGAGCAGAGGCGGCATCGAAACCTGCTTGACAGGGTCTAGGGCAGAAGTCAGAGTGATCATCAGATCTAACTCGATTGCTTAACAACTACACCTATTACGGGGAGTAATCAACATGCGAGAAAGGTTAGTCTTAGTCGCACTCGCGGCGCTCTCAATCCCCTCTCTCGTCTCGGCCCAACTCGGGCCGGATGCTGCGAGCGCGGAGCCGTTCAAGCTGGGTACTTTCGAAGTCGATGGCCTGCAAACCATCGGCATTGTGCTGCGGGATCAGCTAATCGTGGAGCTCGACGCTGCGAACGAAGAGCTGCAACGAGATCCGGCCTATCCAAACATCACGATGCCGGAAGATATGAAATCGCTCATCGGGCAATACGAATACGGGTTGAAGTATCGCCTCTACGAGATCGTTACCGATCTGGTCAACAACGCGAGCCTAGACACCGATGCACGACCCAGCTTCGTGCACGATGTCGGCGATGTTCGCACGCTCGCACCGCTTATGCCCGGCAAGATGCTCAACGCTGCCGTTAATTTCTACAGCCATGTTGAAGAGGCCAATACGCCCGAAGAGCAGCGGGCAGCCGCAGAACGGCGACGCGCAACTCGGGGCATACCGTATCTCTTTATCAAGCCCACCGCGGGCGCCGTCATCGGCCAGGGTGATGCGGTGGTCATCCCTTACGGCCGGGACCGTATTGACTGGGAAGTGGAACTTGCGATCGTGATCGGCCGCACCGCCAAGTACGTTTCGGCCACCGATGCGGCGGATTACATCTTTGGTTACATGGTGAGCATCGACATCTCCGATCGGGGCGGCCGTCCGCCCGACTCCCGACCGGGATCCGACTGGTTGGTGGGCAAGGGCCATGACACTTTCGCGCCGCTCGGTCCGTGGATCGTGCCAAAGGAATTCTATGGTGACCCGATGGTGCGTCTGAGGCAGCGGTTGGAGGTCGATGGCGACGTCATGCAGGATGCAGGTCCCGGAGATATGATTCACTCGATTTACGAACTCATCGAGTATGGTTCCTCGATCATCACGCTCTTCCCGGGTGACGTTCTCAACAACGGTACCTCGGGCGGCACCGGCGCTGGAACTGCGGTCCGTGGTGTACAGCAATTCCTGCAGCCGGGTCAGACGATCGTTGCGAGTATCGAAGGGATAGGCACTTTGACGTTGCCCGTGGAGAGCGAGCCTGCGCCAGCAGAGCGTACCGGCTCCTATCTGCCGGCGGTCAGTAGTTACCGGCCATAGGCTTCGTTGGTGTAGGCAATACGATGAGACGTCTCACCGGGTTCGGGTTCTTTCTATTGCCCGGCCTGGTACTCGCTCATCACTCAACCGCGTATTTCTCTGACGAAATTCGGCAGCTCGAAGGTGTCATTACCGAGGTCCAGTGGAGAAATCCGCACATCGCGTTGATGATCGACGTAACCGATGCTCAGGGTGAAACTGAGGCGTGGCGGCTGGAAGCGAACTCCATCTACAACCTGCTGCGCAGCGGCGTCACCAAGGATCTGTTCCGAATCGGAGACCGGTTAGAAGTTACAGGACGTCTCTCGGTGCGCCAGGAGCGGGTCCTGTTGACCAATGGTGTGATACTTCCGAGCGGCGAATCACTGGTGCTTTGGAATAATCGGCGTGATTCTCGTGGGCCCGAGTTACCGGACACGGTGGCCGAGAACAAAGGGATTTTTCGGGTCTGGAGCGTACCGCGACCCAGCGGCCGGTCACTGCACTTTCCTTTTACCGAGACTGCGATCGCCGCAAGAGCATCCTGGAATATGTTGGATAACTTCGCGATTCGTTGTGAAGCGGAAGGTATGCCCCGCATCATGATCAATCCGCATCCGTTTGAGTTCACCGATCTGGGTAGCGAGATTACGCTGCGGACAGAACTCTATGACATCGTGCGAACGATCCATACGGACGGTTCCTCGCCCAATGCAGATCAAGCTCTGTCTCACTTAGGATATTCCGTGGGAACCTGGGAAGGTGATACGTTCGTTGTCATGACCACACATATTAACTGGCCGTTTTTCGACAACATTGGTACGCCCCAGAGCGAGGACGTGCAGATGGTTGAGCGGTATACGCTTAGCGAGGATCAAAGCCGCTTGAACTATGTCATCACCATTACGGATCCGAGTACCTTTACCGAACCGGCCACGATCACGGGGCAATGGTTGGCGCTCGGCGAAATACTCCCCATCTACGACTGTAAGCCGTACGAACTTTAGTCAATAAATGTAGACGGCCCCGGATTCTGCCGCCGAGTCAGCCGCCTGATTACCGTTGATACCCGCGGCGCCGTCGGCTTCTCGAGGTGCGCCGACCGCTAATACCGTCCCGTCGTCGTTCAGGGCCAACGAGCTGCCGAACTCCGCGCGCGCGAATGTGTTCGAGGCTTTGACATAAGCGCGGGGCGTCCATGTCGTGCCGCTGCGGCTGTAGACATAGGCGGCGCCGGCGTCCTGAGCCGACGTGTCACGCTGGTCGCCATTGATCCCGGTGGAGCCGCCATTCTCGAAGTGGGCACCGACAGCGAGCGTGTCGCCATCGAGACTGAGCGCTAGCGTCCAGCCGAAGTGTTGATTCACCTGCGTGTTGGTAGGTTTGATGAAAGCCTGCTGCGACCAGGTGTCGCCGCGGCGAACGAACACATAGGCTGCGCCGATAGCATCATCGGTCCGCTGATCATCAATACCTTGATCGCTGGGCACGATGCCGACGAGCGCGCTGTCCTCGTCAAAAGCGCCAGCCGCGATCGTGTTACCGTCGGCGCTGACCGCGATCGCGGATCCAAGCCCGTCTCCGATCTCCGGGTTGGATGCCACGAGGCGGGCCTGCTCAAACCAGTCGGAGCCCGCACGTTCGAAGACGTAGATCGAGCCTCGATTGGTCTCCTCGTTAAAGCCGCTTATAGCCAGCGTGTTACCGCTTTCGTCCATGCCGATCGCGAAACCGAACAAGATACCGCCGATCAGCATTTCGGTGGAGAAGCTTCTGGGTTTGAGGTAAGCCTGCTGCGACCAGTCCGCACCATCACGGCTGTATACATACACCGCGCCGATCTCGGCAGCCGAGTCATCATCCTGCTCACCACCGACGCCGGTAGCGGCACTGTCTTCGCTGATGGCGCTGACCGCCAGCGTATCGCCGTTACCGTTCAGCACGACGTCGTAGCCGAACTGGTCGCCTTCTTCGATGCGCCCAGTATTAGAGGCCTTGATGTAAGCCTGTTGCGACCAAGTACGATTCTCCCGGGTAAAGATGTAGGCGGCGCCCGCATTGTCTATCGAGTTATCGTGTTGATCGCCGTTGATGCCTGTAGCTGCGCTGTCCTCGCCCAATGCGCCGACCGCAAGCGTATCACCGTCATGACTCAAGGCGACCGATAAGCCAAACCGGTCGCTTGCGCCCGTATTGGACGCCTTGATATAGGCCTGTTGTGACCAGTTGCTGCCCGTGCGGGTAAAGATATAGACAGCTCCAGCGTTTGGCGCGGAGAAGTCTGCTTGATCGCCACCGACACCGGTGGCGCTACTGTCCTCGAAAATCGCGCCGACGGCTAGCGTCGTGCCGTCCGCGCTCAGCGCGATGGACTCGCCGAACCGTTCATAGGCGCCGGCGTTAGATGCCTTGAAGTACGTTACCGAATTTTCGTCACGGCCTAGACCGGCCAGATCCGTTAGGACGACTAACTCCTCCGCAACGCCGTCCTGGCCGTTGACAACAGAGGATGACGCCAGCAGCACGGCGGCGATAGGGGCGAGATACAGAAGTTGTCTGACGCTCACGCTTTCACTCCCACTCCCGAGAAATGTTCCTTTGGGGGCGACGGCGTCCTAGAACCCCCGCTGGCCGATACCGGTGCCGAGGCTATTCTTTATCTCTTCGCCGGTGTCGGTCATCGTAATTCTGCTCTCATTGGAGAGCAGCATGTCAGGCGCGCCGTTGATGGCACGCGCACCCAGGATCGTGATCCGATCACCGGGTTTCAGCGTGTTCTTGGTCCAGCCTTCGCTTTTGTTCAGGCTTGTCGCCGAGCCGAGATAGCCACTCCACCGCACGACTTTGCCGTCTTCATCTCTGACCTGAAAAATAATGGCGGCGTGGGGATTGATGAATTGGAGTTCGATGACGACACCGTCGAGCGTAATTGGATGTTCTTCATCGTAACGGCCGGCGAAGCCGTGATGGGCGAAAACAGTCGCTGAGACCATGCAGAGCCCCAGCAGTAACGCCGCCAGGGCATATCGCCGATCTCTCATCTCATCTCCCCTGCAGCCGTCGAAGCTTGCGTTCTGTGCTCGTGAACGCTTACGTTCTGGAACTTGTAGCACACCGTTTGGGTATGTCAAGAGCGCGCGAGTGACCCGCCGCGTCAGGGCGCTCAATGTTGACAGCGGGCCGCTGCAGGACTAGGTTCGGCAGAGAACTTCAATCACTGACCGGCCGCTCGCTGGCACGCCGGACAGACGATAACGATAACGGGGGTGACCTATGAAATGCGTGTGGTGTGTTCTCGCAGTTCACTTGACGATTCCGTCGTTCCTGGTTGCCCAGGACGTTCAGCCTTTCAAGCTCGGCACATTTGAAGACGACGACCACGTCTACATTGGGCTGGTACTCGACGACGTTATCGTCGTCGATATAGCGCAGGCTAACAATGCGCTCGAGGGAGCGAGGTCGACCATACCGGGTTCCATGCGTGGACTGATCGAACGCTATGACGAACTCCGCCCCCGGCTGGGCGACATTGCCGATGCGGCGGCATCGGGTGCCCAGGCGTCGTACATCACGGCTATCGGTTCCGTTAGGACCTTGCCGCCGATTATTCCCAATATCATCTATAACGCGGCATCCAACTATTCGCTGCACGCTGCCGAGATGGCGCGACGAGCGGCCGGCGGCGCGGAACCGGCAGCGGTGCCGACACCGGACCCGATCCCGGGAATTTGGGAACGAACGCCGGGTGACACACG
>SMVB01391662.1_pt1 | contig 10815 bp, 5 predicted proteins | sample 2456461 | NCBI WGS metagenome assembly SMVB01 (sample SAMN11095934, study PRJNA526329) | marine sediment metagenome | biome: Marine sediment; feature: Surficial sediment; material: Deep marine sediment; isolation source: Hadal surficial sediment | place: Pacific Ocean | collected 2014-05 | depth 0-1...
AAAGAATTAATTTGGGGGGGCAGCAAAATATGTAAATTCAAAGGTCTTTCACCGGAAAATAACAATGTTGGTGAAAGTTGGGAAATCTCTGGAGTAAAAGAAAATGTTTCAATAGTTTCCAATGGGGAACTAAAAGGTAAGCGACTTGATGAATTAATTGTTGAATACAAAAAAGATATAGTTGGGCAAAGTAACTATGAACGATTTGGGACTGTTTTTCCACTTTTAATCAAGTTCATCAATACCAATGCAGATGTTTCCATTCAAGTTCACCCAAATGATAAATTGGCTAAAAAACGCCATAGCTCATTCGGAAAAACTGAAATGTGGTATATAATTGATGCTAATCCAGATACTTCAGTTCTTGTTGGTTTTTCAAAACAAATGACTCCTGAAAAATATGATAAAGCCATCGACAATAATAATTTCACATCCTATTTGAAAGAATACGACATCCAATCCGGGGATGTTTTTTTAGTCCCTGCGGGCCGTGTGCATACAGTTAAAGCCGGAGCCTTTTTCATCGAAATTCAACAAACGTCTGACATTACATACCGTATCTACGATTATGACCGCATAGGAGCTAATGGCAATAAACGTGAGTTACATACCGAATTAGCAAAAGAGGCCATTGACTATACAATACTTGATGACTATCGTACAGTGTACTCAAGTGAGGAAAATAAACCTGTGGTTCTGGAATCAACACGGTATTTTACCACTGAATTATTGAAGTTGACAAAAAACAGATTAAGAGATTTCTCTAATATTAATTCATTTGTTATCTATATTTGTTTTGAAGGCTCATGCAAGATAACAGATGAATGCAATAACACAGTTGAGGTAAAACAAGGTGAATCAATACTAATTCCGGCTATTACTCAAACTGTCAATATCAAACCTGACAAAAAAGTTCATCTACTTGAAACTTACATTTTGAAACAAATTGATTAAATTTAATTTGTATCTGGAATCCGCGCCAACGAAAAATTAAAATTAATCGGTATTGTATAAAGGACGTTAAAACGCTCTTTATACTGGCTTTGGTAATTATAAAAATAAAATAATTTTATTGAGGTCAGTAGTTACGAGCATATAATTTTGGTTTGATATATTTTATCAGATTTGACCATCCTTTCGATCAAATTATTAAAGATGTTAACTTTGCTTCTGGATCTGTTTAAACGATAACAAAATTCATCTAAATACCTATTAATATTAAAATCACTTACCCAAGAATATGTAGTCCTAATCCAGGATTTAACTTGATGAATCATAGTGTGCAATGCAATGAAGTTTTTTCCATTGTTGCTTTGAATTTGTGTAATGTTATAATCTTCAAATAAAGGTCGATAACCTCTCCATAAATCAGTTGTTACTATTGCATTTTCATCAATGTGTTTGATAAAGATTTTCTCTAATTCTTTTGCCGAAAAGTTATCAATTTTTAGAGCATACATTCTTTTGACTTTACCCTTATTTGTTAATTCTAAAGCAGTTACCACTTTCTTCTTCTTACTGTTATAACTTCTACCAACCTTTCCTTTTTCTCTACCTCCAACCACAAATTCATCAATATGAACAGTGCCATCCATTGGATGATTCTCACTAGATTTCATTGCCTCTCTAACCTTATGCATAAACAATCGTGCGGTCTTTTCTGTAATACCAAATCGAACGCCCATATAACTTGCAGACAAACTTTTTGTGGTTGTTGACATTTCAAAACAGATGAAAAAGGCTTTACGTAATCCAAATTTTACTTTATGAAATAAGGTATTTGCTGGTGCAGTTTCTGTATGGCTACATTTGTTGCACGTTCTTGCAAAATTCTTACGAATTTGACTTGCTGTATGTTCACATTTTACACATATAAATCCGTTTTTCCATTTGACATTTGCTAAATATTCTTTGCAATTATCGTCTGTTTTGAAGTGTTCACTAAACTTTAGAAGGTTTTGCCCCTTAAATATATCCATTATTCCCTTATTTTATTGACTACTAATATATGAAACTATCTACTGACCTCAATAAAATTAATTAAAATAGGAGGATGTATGCAGTGGGAATTTAGATTTAGCCCTTTAAAAGATCACTTTTTGCTGACGTCAAACAGAAAAGAGTTCATGAATTCGAAGTTTAGTTTTATTAAACGTAACATTCTTATTTGCCTGAAATGGGCCATATGTAAATTATTATAAATGTACTAAAATCATCTGAAATATACCTGTCAGCTGACTTTATTCAGTGTTCATAAGTATAAAATCTATCTATTAAATTTAACCCTTTTAAAATTCATTATTAACTCACACTAAACACCCATAGTTATGCGTTTTAGTTTGGAGTCATTTAGAATGGGATAAGGCTATAAGAAAACTTACACGGAATTCAAAGTTTTTTTATTATTTTAGCCCCTACCTTTAAGAATATATTAAAATTCTCGTGGGAGCCTTTAAAGGTTAGTTGTTCTAAATGTGAGTACCATTAATGTAAATTAAAACTTATGCAGATTACAATTAATAGAAAAGATGTAATATTTACTCCAGATTCCAGTAGAGTAATTGCTCGTTTTCATTTTTCGGGTCATGAAAGAAGCAAGGATATCATCCGGAGGATAATGAGTCTGTCTGAACAAGATGTCAAAGAAGAATTGGTCAAAGTGCTCAGAGATTTTTCAAAACGCCACAGAAGCATATCAACAATATTTGAAAATAATTTCAATAGGGTGTCACATTTGATCAAGGAAATGGATATGAATCCTGATGATCTGGATGAGTTTATGAAACATTTAATTGGGTCTTATTTCACTAAAGAATATTCCATTGAATCTGCAGCATTTTTTAATCCGTCAATTGTTGAAGATCCGGATCAAAGTGAATTGAACAACGGAGAAAAAAGGGTAATATTGAGTTTCAGAGCCACTGGGGAGGGGCATATTTCTTCTATTGTATTTCGAAGCGGAATTCTTGATGAAAACAGTAACCTGCGGATTGAAAAAGTAGGTAAAATGCTGGATGAAGCGGAAAATATCAAACGATATTCTTATGACAAAGAATCGTTTATTGAAAGCCTTTACGAATTACATCACAATAACGAAGCAATTACTTCCAGTGTATTCTCTAAGCTAGGCGAAAGCTTTACCTATAGTCAACTGAAAAAGAGTGTGCAGGATACAAAAAAAGAATTTACATCGTCTCCCACTCAAGAAATATTTTTCGATGAAATTGTGTGGCTGGCCTCTTCACATTATGAGATTAAATTTTCTTTAGACACTGCTATTTCGGAAAGAGTTATTTTTCCCGTTTCTTTTAACGAAAGGAATGGAATTGAGGATGCACGGTTTGTCAAATTTATCGATGATAATGGCGAAGTAACTTACTATGCAACATATACTGCTTACGATGGCGTTACAATCTTACCAAAGTTAATTGAAACTAAAAACTTTTACCATTTTAAAATTATACCTATCAACGGAAAGGTAGTTAGGAATAAGGGAATGGCTTTGTTTCCCAGGAAGATTAACGGCAAATATGCCATGCTCTGCAGAATAGATGGAGCCAATAATTATATAGCTTTCTCGGATAAAATAAATATGTGGAAAAAAGCAGAACTCCTTCAGGAACCAAAGTATCCGTGGGAAATTGTACAGATAGGAAACTGCGGATCACCCATTGAGACAAAAGAGGGGTGGCTTGTTTTAACACATGGAGTTGGACCTATGAGAGAATATGTATTGGGAGCAAGTTTGTTCGAACTTGATAATCCTAGGAAAGAAATTGGCAGATTAAAAACCCCATTATTGATTCCAAATGACGAAGAAAGAGAAGGATATGTGCCTAATGTTGTATATTCATGCGGTTCATTAATCCATAAAGGCATGCTGGGAATTCCATATGCCATGTCGGATTTTGCCTCGACATTTGCCACAGTTAATTTGGACGAGCTTCTCAATGAATTAAAAAACTCAAATTAGTTCAGGTAATTTATTGATTCGCTCCTTTCGATTTTTAAGAATTATATTTAAATAATCGTTATCTGTTCGGCAAAAATATAGTTGTAATGATTAATTTAGTGCTATACTTATCTCAGATTTTATGTCCTTTTCAGGCTTGATGGATTCTTTAGTTTGCAATTCATTTACATTTTGAAATTCTTTGTAGGCATGAGATACCGTCAGGCGAGAAATTAAATAGGCCAATGTACTTTCAGCTCCTTGGTTGCGATTCACACCATAACTTACAAATCCATCACAGCACCCTTTGGTTTCAAAGTCATATAGGTTCATTCTAAGATCATTTTCACCTAGAAACCACATAAATGATTTGTATAGCAGATTAAGATATTCTCTATCCTTTGTTATAACAAAGGCTTGTTGGTACATTAAAACCATGGCCATGGCATCTATGGGTTGTTGAGCATAAACTGAACGTTCCTCATTTTTTCTATACCATTTCTCATTTCCAATTACCGATAAATAATTATCTTTAATCGTATGTCTGGTGAGAAATTTCATCGATTCGAGCGCAATTTTAGTAATTTTATAATCGTTCAATATTTCAGCCGAATGCAACAGAGCCAGCGGTAACATTCCATTATCATAGGCTAGCAAGTCTTCAAACCATTTCCAATCGGGAGTTGCGTTTTCCTCATAGTGTTTAACTAATTTGTAAGTAAGAATCTTTAACTTTTCTGTCATAGAATCGTCAGGATTATTTCTCAGGTAATGGCTTATTCCAATGATTGTATTGGCTATACTCCTGATGGATTTTAATTTTCCAAAATTGGGAGCAGCTTTAAAAAACACTTCTCTCCCTGATTGGTAAAATGCATCGTTTGGTGCGTTACCCAATAAATAGCCTAAGGCCCAAATCGCCCTTCCAAAAGAATCCTCCGAGCCAATCTCATCCAGGAAATTTCTACTAAAGCTCATAAAATTTCTGAAAGTGCCATCCGTATTTTGCATATAATGGATATAACTTAAATAAATTGGCATTAACTCAAGTGCCCTATTGTCTTTCATCTCCTTATATACCATTAATACCATGAGCAAGGCTCTGGCATTATCATCCAAACAATATCCATCCTTTAAGTTTGGGATCCCAAATTTTGCATGTTGAATAATACCTGTATCATCTGTTAAACGATATATGTGATTTAATAAAAAAGGAGGCAATATTAACAGGTCCAATTCCTGATCATCCTTTACGATTATCTCCTGATCTTTTTTCAGGATATTTTCAGCAAGTGCAACATACTTTTCTCCTGTTATGGGCCACGTAATTTTCCGACCAAAATCATAGGCCTTTCTTCTCAATTTTTTTAGTTCGTCGGGATTGTCTATGAGTTCTGTTAAGATGTTGGTAAGACCCTTGGTATCATTAAATTTAAAAAGTTTGCCACGTCCTTCAGCCAATAGTTCTACGGCATGCCAATAGGGTGTGGATATAACGGCCGAACCTACTCCAACAGCATACGAAAGTGTTCCACTCGTTATTTGAGCTTCATTTAAATAAGGGGTGATATAAATATCTGATGCACATAAATATTTGAATAAATCCTGCGTACCGATAAACTCATTGAGAAATAATACATGCTTTTCAAGTTGAAGATTTTTTACCAGGCGCATTAAGAAACCCCGATATTCTTCACCGGAATACCTTAATACATTGGGGTGTGTTTTACCCAATACAATATAAATAACTTCCGGATGTTTTTCTACAACTTTCGGCAAGGCATTTATGACTGTTTCAATCCCTTTACCACGTCCGATAAATCCGAAAGTAAGGATAATTTTTTTAGTTTCGAGTTTGAACTCTTTTTTTGATTTTTCCTGATTAAAATAAATATCCGGGACACCATGCTCTATAAGTACAATTTTTTTCTTTGGAACCTTATAAATATTTATTAGGAATTCAATGGCTTTGTTGCTCATCACAACTATTTTAGATGCCATTTTACAAATTTCCACCAGCACAGCCTTTTCATTATAAGAAGGAGATTTTAGAATAGTATGTAAGGTTACAACAAGGGGAACCTCCAATCTGTGAAGCAAGGGAAGGATATATACACCGCTTTGACCACCAAAAATACCAAATTCATGTTGAAGAATACAAAGATCTGTATCATTTAGATTAATGAATTTAACTGCCTTTAAATAGTCTTCCTGGTGTTCTTGCCTAATCGTGAGCTTTACTTCTTCAGGGTAGTCATAGCTCAGGTTATTGTCGTTTAGTGCAATAACAAAACCCTCATGCCCGGATTCACTCTTTTCATTGTTGTTTATCATGGATTTGAACAAGTTATTGGTAAAGATACCAATACCACATTCCCTTGGAGGGAATGTTCCTATAAAAGCTAATTTCATATTTCCCTTATTTGATATCCATAAAGATAATCAATAGTAATAACCTGATGAAACGGGCTGCTAATTATATTTACTTTTTTATCAACTATTGGTCGTGAACCATTCTTTTACATAGCAACCCCCGAATCCTTGGAAGAGGGGAGTGGATCGTGTGCAGAAGGAAAATGAAAGTTAAGCGTTGTCTTCTATGTTGATTCTTTCCATAATTAATTCACTGTATCGTCCTGAAATAGGTTGACTGTTTTTATCATAAAAAGTCAACTAAAAACAGGACTATAAACACATCACGAGGACTTATTTATAATATAAGTTTGAACGAGTAATTTTACATAATGGCAATTGCGAAGCATATCACGAATTCTTATTTAGTATCTGGTCGGAAATAGGCGATTTTTAATTTTGATGTATTTTCGACCAGATACTATATAGAATATATGCGATTCGACGGCAGGAGGGGAGTGTAATGTGTGTGGAATGGGATACTTTAAGTTTAACAAAAAATTTAATTCTGCAACTAATAATAAATTACAGCGTCCATTTATTAAAGGCAATTAATGGATTTGACTATAGTAAAAGATGTATCAGTACTTATAAACATCATAGGTGATTCGGGTAATTGTTTTTTATTATCTTGCCTATATCTCTATTATGCCCGAAAACTTTTATAGGATAATTAAAAAGTACAGATGTTATGATATGGATGTTAGCAGGTTTAAATTAAAATAGTTTCTTTTATATAAGCTTTATGGTTTGGTTACAATATTTTATGCTTTTTGTTGCATTTCAAGGATTACTGATTTCAATAATTTTAATATATACAACACCTCCTATAAAAAAGACTCTAAATTTTCTTTTTTCATTTTTATTAGTTTCAATTTCTTTATATTTATTACCAAAATCAATCCCTGAGTTTCCTCTTAACCATCCAAGATTATATCTGTTTTCAAATATTGCAATTTATTTTTATACACCAATATTTTACCTATTACTAAATGTGCTATTTAATGATTTCTTTAAGCTTGCTAAAAAACATCTTATTTACATTTTTCCGGTATTTATTTATTTAGGATTGCTTATTAGGTATATTATAATGTCTGATGCAGCTATTATCGACCGACTTAAATGGGGGAATTTAACAGACCTCTATTTGACTGACTTATTGACTTTTGTTTTAAATGTATTTTTGATTTATAAAAGTTGGAGATTATTCGACAGATATAAAGGACAATTAGTTGGTAATCAAAAAAAAGGAATAATTATTTTTATTGTTTTAATTTTTATAAGCAATTTAATTTGGGCAGTACGTATATTTAATCATTTAAATTTAGGATTTGAAATAGATTTAAATTTAATTCATCCAGCGGCACATTGGGTAACCATGTCTTTTTTAATTTTATTTTTATTGATTTTTTATACGATTCGCTCAGATTTTTTTACACAATATTTGTTAAAGACATCTTATGTAAATTTTCAAGAAGACGAATTAGAATTGAGTAAGATAAAGTCTGTTATAATTGATATTCTAAAAAATCAAAAACCATATTTAGACCCTGAATTTTCTCTAACTAGTCTATCAAATTTGTCAGAAATTAAAAAGCATAAACTTTCTAGATTTATTAATCATTGCATGAAAACAACTTTTTTTGATTTGATTAATTCTTATCGTATAGATGAATTCTTACGATTAGCAAGTCTAGATGCGTATAAAAAGATAAGCATAATTGGAATTGCTTATGAGTCAGGCTTTAATTCAAAATCTACATTCTACAAAGTGTTTAAAGAAATGAAAGGGCAATCTCCTAAAGAATACTTAAAGAGCACCAATAGCTCTTATTATCTGTTAAAATAGCTATTTATTTAGTCCGATAGTTTTGCATGGACTTATTCGCCAACTAATAATATTAGGTTTGCTGATAAGTTAAATCTTACCATTTTAAAAATTAAGCAAAACATCATGATAAAAACGAAATTATTAATTATATCAATTGCGCTACTAAATTCATTTATTTGTATTTCTCAAGAATCATCATTAAAATTAACATCCAAAATGGGTGAATATGCTGTTGGTTTTAAATCCTTTAATACTTATGATTATTCTAGAAGTTTTTTACCGAACGATGATAGCGAAACTAAAAAAGGAGAAACTATATTTAGACCATTACAAATTAGTATTTGGTATCCAGCCAAAACAAATGCTGAAAGCATAAAAATAAAATACGAAGACTATTTTTACCTACAGCTTCTAGAAACAGGAGTTGTAGATTTAACAACTGATCGTAAAAAGGAATTTGTTGAAAAATTTTTCAAATTTGAACCTGTAGTAATTGATAAATTTGATAAGGAACTTAATGTAGAGATGAATGCTATAAAAAATGCCTCTGAAGCCAATGGCTCTTTCCCGGTAATTGTTTATGGACCTAGTTATTCCTCTACATCTTTTGAAAACGCTCTGATGTTTGAGTTATTAGCTAGTCATGGTTATGTTGTTATTTCTAGCCCTAGTATTGGCCCATACACACGTAGTATGGGCGGTGGTCAGCTTGGTTTAGAGGCACAAGCTAGAGATTTAGAATTTTTAATAAGCGAAGTTCGTAACATTCCTAATGCTGATATTAATAAGCTTACATTAATGGGGTTTAGTTGGGGTGGTTTGTCTAGTGTATACACGATGGCAAGAAATCTATCTATAGATGCATGGATAGGACTAGATCCTTCTATACATGAAGCTTATGGTTATTTTGAAGAATCTAACTATAATAATTTTTCATCTTTTTCTTCTCCATCACTATTTTTTCATTCGCTAGGTTTTACAGGTGAGGCTCCTTTTTATGATAAATTAATTTATAGCAATGCTTATATGGTAAACCTTCCAAAAATAGGGCATTCTGATCTTGCTTCACAATTCATTAAACTATTTAGTGATGGTGGTGAGACTCGTAATAAAGCATACAATATCATTTGTAACTATACTTTACTTTTTCTAGATGGCGTTTTTAAAAAAGAGTTTGATTATGATACAATGACAGAAAAGGTATTTAATCAAACCAAAGTTGACACTGCATTTATGTCAATTAAGTCAAAAAAAGCATTACCAAAACCGAAAGTATTATTTGAAGAATATAAGAATAAAAACTTGATAACCTTTTTAAACAGTAAAAACGTTATTGGTAGATATCCTAAAGAAGCCATTCAAGAACTTATTGTTCTCTTATATGAAAAAAACTTCAAGAACAAAGCGAATGATTTAATGAAATGGTTTACAAAAGAATATGATGTTAATTCATGCACTGAGGTGTTAAGTTTTACAACCATAGATGAAACTGTTAAGATGTTTGTAGAAATATATAAAAACAACGATGAAAATTGTTCTTTTTCTTATTCTGAATTAAATCATACTGCACAATTGTTTTCTATGGGCAATAGAAAAAGAGAAGCTATGAAGTATTTTGATTTGAATGTAAAATTACGTCCAGATAGCTATGAAGCTTATTTCAATCTTGGGATAGGTTATTTTAGGTTGAACGATTTTGTTAATGCCAAAATACATTTCAAAAAATGTTTAGATCTTAATCCAGATGGAAGATATTCGAATTTGGCCAACGAATTTTTAAAGAAATGTAACTGATTATTTTCGTTTATTAATGCTTCCGGCCTCATAAAATTTTGGTTAAAACAATAGGAGAAATGAGTGTCCATATTTTAGGGGTTTAGTAATTTAGTTTATTAAGATTTCCAATTATACAAAGCAATCTTAACCAGTTACAATGTTTCTTAAAATATAGCGAATGAGCCGTTAATTGTTTCCAAAATTATATGCAGCCTTGAAATCGAAGATTCACGAATACCTTTGAAAAAGAAATAGAAAGGCATGAGTAATTTTTGTCCAGCCGCATCAACTCGCTCAAAATATTAAAGGTTCTCAACCTTTTATATTTATGCCGTGTTTCAAGACAAAAGATAATGAAAGGAGAAAAAAAGGATGAATTGAAATACTATAGTTAACAAGTGTATAGAAATTTGCTCGCAAAGAAATTTTATACTCTTGTGGCAAGTCGACGAGAATCGTCTAAAATTTTTTATTACGTACATTTTATCTAATACGCGATTTTTAATAAGAGCAAAAAGGTTAGCTTTTATTTTGGCGTTGGCAAGCGTTGGATAATTGTGTGTAAAATAAATTGCTAGAGCAATTTGATTTTATAAAACAATCGAGCGATTGCTAGCGGCAACTGCGAAGCACATCACGAGGACTTATTTATAAAATAAGTTTAGCCCGAGTAATTTAATATAACGTCTAATTATAGTACAAAATGTAAAACGTAGGGCTTCTTAGAATGTCGCATTTAAAAAATAATTGAGGATTGTATTGAATATTAAAATTAAATGGATTGTATAAATTAAGGTGCGTGAATGTTTAATAACCCGAGTACTACATATTATTTAATAATTAT
>SMVB01038528.1_pt1 | contig 10813 bp, 8 predicted proteins | sample 2456461 | NCBI WGS metagenome assembly SMVB01 (sample SAMN11095934, study PRJNA526329) | marine sediment metagenome | biome: Marine sediment; feature: Surficial sediment; material: Deep marine sediment; isolation source: Hadal surficial sediment | place: Pacific Ocean | collected 2014-05 | depth 0-1...
AAGCACCAGAGGTCCTCGAGCGAGCCGCCGCCACGGATGACGACGATGACGGACACGCCGCTCGCGTCGAGCCGCCGGATCGACGCGGCGATCTCCTGCGCGGCCCCAGCCCCCTGTACGAGCGTGTGCACGAAGCGCACGGGGTAGAGCGGCCAGCGCAGGGAACGGGTCCGCAGGAAATCCTGGAAAGCGGCCGTGTCCCGGCTCGTCACGAGGCCGATGCAGGCCGGCAGCTCGGGCAGCGGACGCTTGCGGTCGAACCAGCCGCGCTGCGCGAGGTCCTGCTTCAGCTCCTCGAGCCGCGCGAGCAGCTCGCCGATCCCGCGCTGCTCGACGCGGTCGACGATCAGGCTGTAGGAGCCGCGCGGCTTGTACACGTCGAGCGCACCGCGGCAGACGACGCGCATCCCTTCCGCGAGCTCGAACCGGAGCGCGCTCGCGGCGCGGCTCCTCCAGATCTTGCAATCGAGGAACGCATCCTGGTCCTTGAGCCCGAAGTAGAGGTGACCTGAGCCGGCGCGCTTGAGGCTCGACACCTCGCCCTCGACCGCGATGCGACCGAACGCCGCGAGCTCGTCCGAGATCCGCCGCGTGACCTGGCCGACCGTGAGCACCTCCGGATCCTCGCCGCGCTTCACGGGCGCGGGCGCCGAAGCCGGGGCGGGGTCGAAGAGGCCCCGCTGGCTGTCCCCTCTCGATGACGCGGGCATGGGGGTCTTATGACCAGCGTACCCGCGGAGGTCAACCGCCCTCTCGCGCTTCTCCGGCGCTCGCGGAGCCGAACGTGCCGGCGGGCAGCAGCGGGGAAGCGAGTCCGGGCAGCGGCGTCGCGCGCCACGCGCGCACGCTCGCTCCGGGCAGGATGATCAGGTAGCGACCCTCGAGGAACGGCGCCGTCCGGCCGTTCCGCTCCTGGACCCCGTCCTCGAGCTCGAGCCGCACGCCCCCCTCCACCGTGCGGATGCGCATGTGGTCGGCGAAGACCCTGCGCACGACGCCACCGGCATCGTCGAGTTGGACGAGGTGCACCTCGCGCAATACGCCACGGACCACTCCGCCCAGGCTCCTGAGGCGCCAGTGTCCCCCGCGCGACTCGCCGCGCAGGAGCTCGTTCAGGCGATCGCGCACGTCGGTCAGACCCCATCGGCCGTCATCGGGCGTCACATCGCTCGCGTCCGCCCCGAAGAGCTCGGGGAGCGCCGCGACCCAGGGCGCGGGGTCGATCCACGGGAGGTGGATCCGCCGCACGCCGCCGCGCTTCGAGCCCGCCTCCGTGGGCGGGCCGAACGGCGTCGCGACGCCGCCGTAGCTCTCGTAGCCCTCCTCGAAGACGAGCGTCACGCTGCGGCCCGCGTGGCTGCACTCGAGTCGGAGCCGTTCGGAGACGAGCGTGCCCGAAGGGCGGCCGAAATTGTCGAGCAGACGCACGACGACCGGTCCCGTCGCACCCTCTTCCACGACGCCGAGCTCGAGGAAGTCGAGGCCGAGGACCTGCTCCACGGTGAGCAGCGCACGGAGATCGAGGAGCAGCTCCTGCCCGCGGTCGAGGGCGCGCTCGGCTTCGGCTGCGCGCCTCCGCTCCTCGCGCCGGAGCGCCTCGTCCACGGCCGGTCCGTCCTCGTCCGTCAGGAAGCCAGGCTGCGCGGGGAGGTCCTTGAGCTCGAACACCGCAAGCATCTCCGTGAATCCGAGCCACTCGCGCTCACGACTCTCGCGCAGCTCGCCCGCGGCGCCGAGCTCGCGCTCGAGCAGCTCGATCCGCCCGAGGTAGTCCTGCTCCCGCCCATGCCACCGGGCGCGCTCCTCCTCGATGAGCTGGCGCTCGCGCTCCGTCGTCGTGGGCTCGTCGGTCCGGATCCGGGCCATGAGCTCGCGCGAGGCGAGCCACGCCGTCGTGAGCACCGCGAGCCACGCGAGCGCGCGCGCGACGGCGGGTAGCCTCCACTTCGGCTTCATCGCTCCGTGCTCCCGACGGCTTCCGGCGCGGGGTTGCGCACGAGACCAACCTCCACGGGCAGCCCGAGGGCGTGCACCGTCGTCCCCGGCGGGCGACCCCAGAGGAAGAGGCTGACCTCCCTGCCCGACTCCAGGGGCTCGGTCGGCGGCGCCATCACCGCGGCGACGGGATCGACGACCCCGGAGGGCGAAGGGACGGGCGCAGCGAGCGAGCGGAGCGCCGGGCCTTCGTCGTCCGCGATCCGCACGTCGGCGAGAGACACGCCGGTCACGGTCCGGCCGCCCGTGCCGGCGGGATCGGGGTGCAGGGCGAGGACGAGTCGCCACGGCGCGCCCTCACCGAGCCCCAGCTCACGCGCGAGCGCGGCGGCGTCGAACGCCTGGCGCGCCGGGTCGGCGTGCAGCGGCGCGAGGCGCGCGACGAGCCTGCCGCCGCCCGGGAGGGTGGCCGTCCCCGCCCAGCCGCCAACGCCGGACGACGCCACGGCGGCAGGGGGCGGCGTTGGTCTCCGGCCGGCTGGATACGACTTGCCGTGTCGCGCCCAGAGGGCGCCGAGCATCACCGTGAGGAGCGGGATGACGAGCAGGAGCGCACCGTGCGCCGGCGGGCGCGCGCCCCCGGCTGCAGACGGGTCGTAGCGGGATCCAGGATCGTCCATGGCTGGCCGCCCCTACCGACGACCGAGCCTCACGCGTCCTTGTCCCAGTCCTTCTTTTTGTTCTTGTTCCACCATCTCTGCCAGTCATCCGGGTTGCGCTCGTCGTGGCCCGACAAGATCTGGAGCGCCGTGATCATGGGCGCCTTGATGACGTCGTAGCGCTCCCTGGCGATGGTGTCGTTGACGTCGCCGTCCACCCGGCCCTTGAGGGCTGTGATCACCTTGAGGAGGGAGTTGAAGACGTCCTTCCGCTTCTTCTGCTCGAGTCCCTGAAGGCCGCCGAGGGCCTCGGCCGCGGCAGCCTGGATCCCCGCTTTCTGGTGGCTGAGCAGGTCGATGAGGGGCTCGACCGCTGCCTTGGTCTGGGTCTGGCCGAGGGACAGGATCAACCACCGTTGGAGCGGGACGTCCTTGCGGTGCGTCTTGTGGCCGATCCACGAGATCAGGGGCTTGGCGCTCTCGGGCCCCATGTTACCGAGCGCCACCGCCGCCGCGATGAAGAGCTTGTTGTCGAAGACGCCCTCCTTGCTCGCCTGCCGCTTCTGCTTGAGGCAGAGCGAGAGGCCCTTCACGATATCCTTGCGATCCTTCGCGCCGCAGTTCTCGAACTCGATGTTCAACGTGTCGATCACCTCGATCGCTTCCTGATCCTCCTTCCCCCGTTTCCCGGCGTGCCCCTTGAGCACGCTGAGCAGCTCCTTGATCTCTTCGCGCTTGTCGGGCTTCTCCCCGTCCTGGATCGGGCGCTCCGCGCACGTGGTGGCGGCAAGCCGCGCGGGAGTGGGCGCCGCGGGCGTGCTGGCGGGCGCGACGTTCGTGAGCAAGATGAGCAGTGTGGATGTGATCATGGGAATTCCTCGTTCTCGTCTGCGCCGCCGCATGTGCAAGCGGCACTTGCAAGCGGCGGACCGAGCGCCGTATCCGACTCGACATTAATTAGCACAACGCTCCGGACCGTCCTCGATAAACCGCGCTTCCCGGCGGCACGGCCGCGGGGCGTGGAGCCCGGTCCACCGCTTACAACCCTTTTTCGACGGCTGGCGCAGGCTGGAGCCTGGGCAGCGCGATGCCGAGGGTGTCGGGCGCCCCGTCCACGTCCGAGAGGGCGGCCGCGAGGGCGGCGCCCTTGACGAGGGTTTCACGCTCTTCCGCGGCGGCGTCCGAGCTCCAGGTGATCCCCCCGCCGACGTGGAAAGTGACCTCTCCGGAGGTCACGTCCGGATCGGTTCCGGGGCGATTCCGCCAGACGAGGGTGCGGATCAGGATGTTGAACGCCGCGCGGCCGCGCGTGTCGAGGAACCCGAGCGAGCCCGTGAAGAAGCCGCGCCCCTCGCGCTCGAGCTCCGCGATCGCCTCCATGGCGCGCAGCTTCGGTGCGCCGGTGACCGAGCCGCCGGGGAACAGGTTGCCGAGGACGTCGACCGCATCGAGGCCGTCGCGCAGCTCGCACGAGACTTCGGCCACGAGGTGGTGCAGGGCGGCGTAGGTCTCGAGCGCGGGGAACTCGGCCACGCGCACGGAGCCGGGCCGCGCGACGCGCCCCAGGTCGTTGCGCTCGAGGTCGACGATCATCGCGAGCTCGGCGCGGTCCTTGACGCTGGCGAGGAGCGCGGCGCGCTGGGCCGCGTCCGCGGCGGGCGTGAGCCCGCGCTCGATCGTGCCCTTGATCGGTCGCGTGCGCGCGCGGCGGCCGTCGAGCTCGAACAGGAGCTCCGGGGAGGCGGACAGCAGCGCGCCGGACGGCACACCGCGCTCGTCGCCGAACGCGAGGTAGGCCATGTACGGCGCCGGGTTGATGGAGCGCAAGCGCCGGTAGATCGCGGTCGGGTGGCCGTCCATCCGGCGGGAGAAGCGGTGGGCGACATTCACCTGGTACAGCTCGCCCTGGGCGATCCATTCGCGCGCGCGTTCGATGCGCGCCCGGTGCTCCGCGCCGGCGACATGGCGCACGAGCGGCCCGCGCGGGCGCGGCGCCGGCGCTGCACGCGGCGGCGCGGCGAGCCGATCGAGCAGCGCCCCCCGCCGCTCGTCGACGGGCGGCCGCCCGTCCCCGGGATCCTCGCCGAGCACGAGCCAAGCGCGGTCACGCTCGTGGTCGAGCACGAAGAAGTCGGTGTACAGCCCGCCCACGACGCGCGGCGAGTGCCACGCATCCGACGGCAGCCGCAGCCCCTCCCCCGCGGGCCCGAGGTCGTACGAGAAAGCTCCGAGGAAGCCGCCGTGGAACGGCCCGGGCACGTCGTCCCCGGGCACACGCGCGAGGAGCCCCACGAATGCGCGCAGCCCCCGGACGTCATCCGGCAGCTCCGCACCCGCGCGAATCGGGTCGAACGCGACGAGGCTGAACCGCCTCGGCGCCCCGCCCGCACTGTCGAGCACCGCGAGCCCCGGCCTCACCGCGAGCGCATCGATGAGGCCATCGACCCCGGGCTTCGACGGCAGCTCGAATACCCGGGGCCGGAACACAGCCTGCGCAGAACGAGACACCGCAGAAGTCTAGCCCCTGCCCTCCCCCCCCGGAGCACAGGCAACTCCCCTCCATCGCGTCCGAGCCCGTGCCCGTGCCCGATCCGGTTCCGGCTCCAACCCTTTCCCTCCCCCACCGCTGCCTATACAAGGGGCCCCATGCCCGCCAAACGCCGGTCCGTGCTCGGCCTCGTCTTCCTGACCGTGTTCCTCGACATGGTCGGGTTCTCGGTCATCTTTCCGCTCTTCCCGAAGATGCTCGAGCACTACCTGGCGCTCGAGGGCGAGGGCAGCGCGATCGGGCGCCTGGTCGCGTTCCTGGCGGGCCTCGTCGGCACCGACGAGAGCGGCTTCCGCGTCACGGTGCTGTTCGGGAGCCTGCTGGGTTCCCTGTACTCGCTCCTCCAGTTCCTGTTCGCGCCGTTCTGGGGCGCGCTCTCGGACCGGATCGGACGGCGGCCGACCCTGCTCGTCACGCTCGCGGGGACGGCGGCGTCGTACCTGCTCTGGTTCGTCTCGGGCACCTTCCTCGTCCTGATCCTCGCGCGCCTCCTCGGGGGCATCATGGCCGGCAACATCTCGACCGCCTCGGCCGTGATCGCGGACACGAGCGCGCCCGAGGACCGCGCGAAGGGCATGGGCATGCTGGGCGCCGGGATCGGGCTCGGCTTCGTGCTCGGCCCGGCGCTCGGGGCGTTCGCGTCGCAGTGGGACCTGCTCGCACGCTTCCCGGAGTGGGCGTCCTTCGGCGTCAACCCGTTCAGCGGCGCGGCGCTCGTCGCGTTCGCCATGGCCCTCGTCAACTTCGTCTGGGCCGTCACGCACTTCCCCGAGACGCTGCCGCCCGAGAAGCGCGGGCGCGCCGCCGGCGTACGCACGCGCAATCCATTCCGGGCCCTCCGCACGCTCGATCTCCCCGGCGTCTCGCGCACGAACCTCATCTACTTCCTGTACTTCACGGCGTTCAGCGCGATCGAGTTCACGCTCGCGTTCCTGACCGTGGAGCGCCTCGGCTACACGCCGCGCAAGATCGGGATGATGTTCGTCTTCGTCGGACTCACCATCGCGTTCGTCCAGGGCGGCCTCGTGCGCCGGCTCGTGCCGCGGCTGGGCGAGATCCGCCTCGCGCTCTTCGGCCTCGCCGGCACGATCCCCGGGTTCCTGCTGATCGGTCTCGCCTACACGGAGCTCCAACTGTACGTGGGCCTGGCGTTCATGGCGGGCGCGAGCGCGCTCGCGCTCCCCTGCCTCACCTCGCTCGTGTCGCGCTACTCGCCCGCCGACCGGCAGGGGCTAGCCCTGGGCACCTTCCGCTCGATGGGCGCGCTCTCGCGGGCGATCGGCCCCGTGCTCGGCGGCCTCCTGTACTTCGGGCTCGGCAGCGGGGCGCCGTACTTCGCGGGGGCGGCATTCCTGCTCCTGCCCCTCGCGCTCGTCCTCGCGCTCCCCGCCCCGGCGACCCGGGATTGAGACGCCCCGGGCCCCCTGGAGAGGTAGGCTTCCAGGAGCGGGCGTCCCGGCTCTCCCCGTTCAAGGAAGTCCCCCCGGGGACCCGATAGGTGCAGCACCATGATTGCAAAACGGCTATGGATCCCCCTCTCGTTCGTCCTCGGCACGGGCCTCGGCGCCCAGGAGCTCAAGCCGCAGGACGATGGCAAGCAGGGCGAGATGGAGCAGATCGTCGCCACCCAGGGGCTGCGCATCGAGCTCCTGGAGCAGGACCTCCAGACGGTGATGGACTACCTCGCCGCCCAGGCGAAGAGCGCGCAGGCGCTCGGCGCGACCATCGATCAGGCCGACAAGGCCGGATTCGCCTGGGGCATCAACCCGGAAGCCCACACGCTCGTGCTCGACGGCATCCGCGCGCTCTCGCGGTCCATCCAGAAGGACGTACCGGGCCCGAAGGAAGCGCCCGAGCCGGAGCCCACGGGACGCCGGCGCCGGCGGCGCTAGTCCGGGCAGCCTGATAGCATCCAGGCAGGCGCGACGAGAGCCTGGTATCGGGCCCCGGCGCGCCCGACCATGGCGCTGCCATGCGCGCGCACCTCGACCGCTACCTCCGCGAGCTCGGCTCGGCGCGGCATGCCTCGGCGCACACCCTCCGCGCCTACGGCCTCGACCTCGGCGAGCTACTCGAATTCCTGGACGACCGCGGGCTCCACGAGCCGAGCGCGATCACGCCCCGCACCGTGCGCTCGTACCTCGTTCGGCTCGACGGGCGCGGGCTCGCGCGCACGACGGTCCAGCGCAAGCTCTCCGCCGTGCGGAGCTTCCTGCGCTACCTCTTGCGCAACGGCGTGATCGAGTCGAACCCCGCCGTGGGCCTGCGTCAGCGACGCGGCGCGCGCCACCTGCCGACGGTACTCAGCGAGGGCGAGATCGAGTCGTTGCTCGGCGCCCCGGACGTGACGACGGCGAGCGGCCGGCGCGATCATGCGCTGCTCGAGCTCATGTACTCGGCCGGGACCCGCGCCGCGGAGACCGTCGGGCTCGACGTCGGCGACCTCGACCTCGCGCGCGGCGTCGCGCGCGTCCAGGGCAAGGGCAAGAAGGAGCGCCTCGCCGCCGTCGGCTCGTACGCCGCCCGCGCCCTCCGCGCCTACCTCGACGATCCGCACCGCCCGAGCCCGCGACCGAAGCCCCTGCGCGCGGTCTTTCTGAACGCGCGCGGGGGGCGGCTCACGACGCGCTCGCTCGAGCGCATCGTGGCCAAGCACGTCCTCGCGGCGGGCATCCGCCGCCACGCGACGCCGCACACGCTGCGCCACAGCTTCGCGACGCACCTCCTCGACCACGGCGCGGACCTGCGCTCCGTGCAGGAGCTCCTCGGGCACGCGCACCTCGTGACGACCCAGATCTACACGCACGTCTCGATCGAGCACCTGCGCAAGATCTACGAGCTGGCGCACCCGCGCGCGTCCTGAGCGGAGCGGCGCTCCACTACTGGAACGCGCGGCACTCCGCGCAGGCGCACTCGGGGTCGATCCACTCGTCACCGACGGTCGTGCCCGAGTCGCCGAGGTAGCCGAGCGCCCTGAGGTGCGCGCGGCGCTCGGGCGTGAGCTCGCCCTCCGTACCGAGGCTGCCCGCGCGCGCCTCCCCCAGCCACCGCACGAGCGCCGCGCGCATGCTCTGCGCCCGCGCGGGCTCGCGTCCGGCGACGTCTTCGAGGCAGTCGGGGTCCGTGGTCCTGTCGTACAGCTCGATGCGGTGCCGCGTGCGGGGCTCGAGCACCGATACGGGCTGGTGGTCGGCGAGGTGCAGGACGAGGTGCCAGCCGCCCGCCTCCATCGAAGCGGAGAACCCGTAGCCCGCGATCGCGAAGCGGGGCGCGGGGGCGGCACCCGCCGCGAGCGCCCAGCGCAGGTCGCGGCCCCCGAAGGGCACGGCGTCGAGCCCGGCGAGGTCGAGCAGGGTGCGTCCCACGTCCATGTGGGTCACCGGAACGCGCGAGCGGACGCCGCGCGGCGCGCCCGGCCAGGCGAGGACGAGCGGAACGTGGAGGGAGTCGGGGTACAGCTCGGCGTGATCCCAATAGACGCCGTGCGCGCCGAAGGACTCGCCGTGGTCCGCGGTGAAGAGCGTCACTCCGGCGCGCACGCGCTCGGTCCCGAGCAGGCGCGCCAGCTGGCTGTCCACGTAGTCGATCTCGGCCCGGTACTGGGCGTGCGGGAACGTCACGTCGCGCAGACCCGCGAGGTACTTCGGGAGGAACTTGCCCTTGAAGTCGAACGACTGCGAGGGATCGAACGGGTCGCCCGGGTAGTAGCGCCGGTCGAAGTCCGCGTGCGGCTCGTAGGGACTGTGCGCGTCGAAGACGTGCAGCCAGAGGAACACGGGCTCGCTGTGCGCGTCGGCCAGGAACGCGAGCGCGCGCGACACGCTCTCGGCCGCGTCGCGCTCGCCCTCCGTCGGTGCGCTCACGCGGTCGAAGCCTTGCCCCAGACCGCTCGCCTCGGGCCCGAGGTGGGGAATGCTCACCACGGCGAACGTGCGGTAGCCGGCGTCGCGGAAGGCTTCCGCGAGGGTCGCGACGTCGGCGACGAGCGGGGAGTGGTTGTCGACGATGCGCGTGTCGCGCACGTGCAGCCCGGTGAACAGCGCCACGTGCGACGGATTCGTCGTGTTGGAGACGCTGCACGCGTTCTCGAACAGGACGCCGCGCGCCGCGAGCGCGTCGAGCGCCGGCGTCGCGACGAGCCCGTTCCCCAGCGCGCCCACGTGGTCGCCCCGGTGGGTGTCCGACGTGATGACGAGCACGGTCGCGGGCCGCTCTACGCGCCGCCGGAGTCGCGGCTCGGCGATCACGCAGAACCCGGCCGGGTCGCCCTCGAGCTCGAACCGCACCGTCGCGCGCTCGCCACCGAGGGCAGCGAGCTCCACGGTGGCCTCCTCCCACTCGGCAGCGCCGATGGGCAGGCTGACCTCGACGCGACCGCCACTCGCCGTGGCGGCCGTCACGCGCAGGGTCGGCGACCCGCTGTCCGAGCGGAACGCGCGCGGCACCCCGTAGGCGAAGGCGAGCTCGACGTCGGCCCCCGCGCTCAGCTCGCCGACGAGCGGCGCGCCGGTGGCGAGCGGGTATCCGCGGCGGGTCTCGCCGTTCGCGCCCTGCGCGAGGGCCGGCACTTCGCCATCCGCGAAGACGAAAGACTCGAGCGGTTCCAGCGACAGCTCGATCGCGACGATCACGATGCCCTGCGAGGCGCCCCCGGTCTCGATCGCGAGCTCGTCGAACGGGGCGCGTTGCCGGCGCATCTCCGGCAGGTCGAAGACGAGCGTGCGCAGGCCCTGCGCACCCGCGACGGCCCGCGCGTCCGACGCGAAGACGCGACCGGCCTGCCGCCGGAAGGCGACGCGTACCGTTTCGCGCTCGGGGCAGGCCACCCGCAACGAGATCCGGTTGAACGTCGCGGGATCGAAGGGGCCGGGCACGACCACGCGGTTGGGGGCGTCGCCCTGGTCCACGACGATGAGCGCCGGCACCGACGCCGCGCCGTCGACGAGCCTGTAGCCGGGAATGCCCTCGTCCGCCGCCTCCGCCTGGTAGGGCTGCACGAACGATCGTTCGGCCGCGACCGTCCAGGGCGCGATCTCCGGACTGGGGTAGAGCACGCGCGGCGGAACTCTGACGAACGCTCGCTCCGGCTCGGGGTCAAGCGCCACGCGCTCGAGCGAATCGGGGGGGGCGAGCGGCACGGATCGCACACCGTCCTCGCCCGTGGAATCGTCGGCACAACCGTGGACGGCGAGCACGGCCACGAGCAGGAGTGCGCGCTTCGGTCGCATCCCGATACGTTAGCAACCCGCGCTCACCGCGCGAGCGCCCGGGCCGGGGCGCAGGACCTCGTCGATGAGCAGGTCGACGTCGGATTCCCGTGTCCGGCAGTTCACGGTGCACACGCGCAGCGCTTGGCGCCCCTCCAGCGTGGTCGGGGCGAGGAGGCGCGGACGTGGTCTGGGAAGCGCGGGGGCCGTCTTTCCTGTGCGCCGGGACGAGCTGCGCGCGCAACTCCGCGAGCACCGCCGCGACCGGCGCCCCATCGAGGGGCGGCGGCCCGATCGCCGTGATCGTCGATGCCACGGTCCGGAGCGCCGGCGAGACCAGCAGCGGCATCTTCGGGGAGGACGGGCGCGCCCACATGATCGGCGAGAGCGACACGGGGGGATGGCGTCCTCGAAGACGTCGATCGAGCTGCCGTCGGGACTCTTCGCACTGCGAGTCTCGAGCG
>SMVB01373339.1_pt1 | contig 10812 bp, 16 predicted proteins | sample 2456461 | NCBI WGS metagenome assembly SMVB01 (sample SAMN11095934, study PRJNA526329) | marine sediment metagenome | biome: Marine sediment; feature: Surficial sediment; material: Deep marine sediment; isolation source: Hadal surficial sediment | place: Pacific Ocean | collected 2014-05 | depth...
CCGCCTTACTAGAAACAGCCAACTGAGACATCGCGCGGAAACTGGCGCGTTCTCCCATCGGTGTATCATCATCCTCTTTGGCAACCATCGCCTCGAAACGATGCAGCCTGACCAGATCAAAGGCATTGAGATTAAGTTGTGCTGCAACATCAGATTCGTGATGCGAGTAAAGGAACACATCGTCATAGACGATTGCACCGGCCGCACCGGAAGATCCTTCAGGAGCATAGCGGTTTTCAAAATCCGTAGGCGCATACGGCAGATCGAATTCATTGATTGCTGAATGGATGTCATAGGTTCGGCAGAAGGCGCCGATGATGCCAGCTTTCGTAAGCGGATCTTCGGCTTGCTTGACAGGTTTGCGCAATCTCTCAATTCGTTGAGAATGCGGCCATTCGCCGAAGTCAGTCGAGTCAGCATAAGTCTCGAGTATTTTTTCAGCATCGATGTATTCCCCTTTGTTGGTGTGGCTGTAAACAATGCCGTCGATCGTCACGGCCGGCCAGTACATGATCCGAGCCGGCTGGAATGTCGTGTCATCGAACATGTCCATGCCGGCCCACTCGGCAACGCGGCGCGCTACCGGTTCGTATTCTTCTGGCTTGATGTCTTTGGCGAGAGGAAGCACCAGACGCAGCCGCGGCGTATCGGGACAGTGCTTCGCGGTCGAATGCACGGCGTAGTGATACTTGCCGTACACATCTTTGATCTCATCGAGGTCATAGGGATCGATGTGGTCAATGTCCAACGTGATGACAGACCGGCGCGTCATTTCCGCCTGCAATCTGTTCGGCCCGGCGAACTGGCCGCCGACCATGAAGCCGACATCTTTCAGGTTGGCTTGTTGGTCAACTGGCAGCGCAAGGTAGTCGGCATACGAGAGATCGATCTGCTCGTACTTCATCAGACGCTTCGCGAGCCAGTCCCATCTAACCTTCTTTTGGGTAAGCTGGCGCGACAGTCGGCTGACGCCCACAGTAATTCGGATAGGGCGAGTCAAAGGCATGCCCCGTACTCGACTTCAGGCTGTTCCGCTAGACTGTAGCCGAGCCGATCATCAATTGCTTTTGTCATCGGCTGGCTTATCGTCAGCGCCAAGTCCCAACTTGATGGCTTCAGCAATGCCGTCCACATCGATCTCAGGATTCGCAAGCTGATCGAGTTCTTCATCGGTAAGCGGCGGCGCGCCAGATTCACCCGGCATCATTGCGATAGCTTCACCCGGTTTCAAAGGTGGATCGCGGGTATCCTTGACTGGTATTTCCAGTTCATCATGGAGTTGATCGTCATCATTGCCGTCGATTGGGTTGCCATCGAGGCCTTCGATCTTGCTTTCTTCAGGCGTGACCTTGAGCTTCACCATGCGTGACATCGGCGCACCAGTGCCAACGATCATATCGAGGACGCTGTTGTAGCAGGCGACTGCTGATTTTTCATCAGGGAACATGATGTTTTGGCCGCCGGCGCCATGAGCGAGTACAATTACCAGATGCCAGCCTTCAAGAAACTGCTGCGGTGGCGCGGTCATTTCGCCGCCGTCATCGTAGGTGGCTTCCTCATTGCCGATCTTCTGTTCAAAGCGAATGTTGGTGATGTGATCGACGTTAATCAGTGAGCGAAACGGCGCGCCGAGCGAGCCGAGTTCAATGAAGCGAGCCGAGCCGTGATAAGTGCGTTTGGTTGACATATCGGGTTTCCCTTTTCCGTTGGATTTCATTTGCCGGTTTTCTTCTTGCTGGTCTTTTTCTTGCTGGCCTTCTTCTTCTTGGCGGTTTTCTTGCTGGCCGGATCATTCTTAGCGTTCGGATCAGGCTTCGGTGGCGGTGTGCCAGGCGCAGGCTTTGCCTTCGGAAGTGCCGCGATGAATGCGTTCATGCCGTCCTGATTCGGAAAGAGATTCCATGTACCAATCTCATCGACATGAACCACACGCGATACTTGTGGTGCGCGCAGGAACGTACACAGATAGCGATCTTGGTTGATTCGTGATGCGATGACGCCGTGGCCCATCGGTTTGCCCTGCTCGTTGAGCAGCAAAAAGTGCATGCCTTCCATTCTATTTCTCCAAGTGATAGATTTGGGACTCAGGTGGCCCCGCTAGAACCTTTGTGTATTTCTCCTTAACTTACCCCTAGCGCGCGGCCACCTTTTCTTTCATCTGGACATGTTCGGCCAGCCACGGACACAGCGCCAGCGGATTGATTTCTTCGTCCATGATCTCATACAGACTGAACACGATATGCGTCGGAATGCGTCGATTAGCGAACCACGCGCGAAATCCTTCGCCAGTGTGTTCCTTGCCACAGTTCATCTGAACTCTGACAGCAATCGAGTGATACGAGCCAAAGCGATCGCGGATCTGCTTGACTGTCTTGTCATAGGACAATTCCTGCCGGTGAGTCAGTTCGTATTTCAAGAAATTTCTGGCGCCGGGCATGATGGGATCTCCAAACGAGTCGGGGATTGCCATCTTATGCTTGCAAATGGTCGTGCGCAAGAGCAAAATTGGCGGTTCAATGACAATCCAACCCCTAAATCAAGGATGCCCGACATGTCGATAGAAGTAGAACTGAAACGCATCGCCGATGCACTAGAGGCGATCACCAGCAATCAAGGCATCGTAGCTGATGTGCCAGGCGACAAGCCGGCAGCCAAGCCGACCGCCAGCAAGAAAACCGCCAAGAAAAAGACCAACAAGAAAGTAGTTGGCAAGAAACCGGCAGCCGCCGACACCGATCTCACTATCAAGGATGACGTTCGACCAGTGCTGAAGCGTTTGCGTGAGGAAGTTAGTCATGCGGCCGTGAAGTCGCTGCTCAAGAAGTACGGCGCAAGTACGCTGCAGCAACTTGACGCGAGTCGATTCGAGGCCATCATCAACGACGCTTGTGACGAACTTGGCATCGATTCTGACGCACTTGGCGACGACGATGACGACGCTGGACTTGGTGACGACGACGACCTCTGAGCATTGGCCGGCTGTTCTGCAGTCGGCCCCTTTTTTAAGGAACCCGACATGACAGATCAAGCACATTCCCCGCTAGGCCCGAGCGCGGCCGATCGATGGATCAACTGTCCCGGCAGTGTCAACGCGACACGCGGTATTGCTGATACATCGAGCGAGTTTGCGGCCGAAGGCAACTTCGCCCATGACATCGCTGAAATGGCTCGCGATCAGGACAAACCATGCAAAGCATTCATCGGCCACAAGGCCACCGTCGCCGGCTTTGATTTCGAGTGTGACAAGGAAATGGCCGAGTACGTTCAATACTTCGTTGACTATGTGAACCAGTGGGAAGCTGATGAAAATCTCAACGAAAGCCGCGTCAGTTACGACGCATGGGTCGATGGCGGCTTCGGCACACTCGATGCCGCGCTGCTGAATGATGGCCTGACAATCATCGTGGATCTGAAGTACGGCAAGGGCATTCAGGTGTTCGCCGACAACAATTCACAACTGAAGCTGTATGCACTCGGCATCTATCAAGAGTATGGCGATCTTTACGATATCAACACATTCAAGCTGTGCATCGTGCAGCCGCGCCTGAACTGGATTGACGAGTACGAGATCTCACTCGATGAACTGCTGGTGTGGGCGAATGAAGTTGTCGAGCCGGCAGCCGACGAGGCCATGACAGACACGGCGCATTTCAAATCCGGCGAGTGGTGTACCAAAAACTTCTGCAAGATCCGCGCGACCTGTAAGACACGCGCCGATTCGATCAAGGCCGTGTTGCACGATGAAATGGACGAGATCAGTGACCCAAACGAGTTGGGCGAGGGAGAACTCGGTGCGGCAATGTCATCGGTTCCGCTTATCCGAAAGTGGTGTGCCGACATCGAGGGCCGAGTAACGGAACTGGTGTTGGCCGGCCACGAAATCATTGGCAACGACGAACTGGCATACAAAATGGTCGCTGGACGCGGTAGTCGATCGTGGGCCGATCCTGTTGAAGCCGAGAAGGCCATGCGCAACTACAAGATCAAAGTCGGTGACATCTGGCCTCGCAAGATGTGTACGCCACCACAAATCGAGAAGGTGATCGGCAAAGGCCATCCCGTATTGAAGAAACACGTTGTCACGAAGCCCGGCAAGGCAACGCTTGTGCCAGGCAGTGACAAACGACCAGCGTTCAAAACGTCGAGTGATGAAATGGATGATCTCGATGACAAATAGCGCCAACGGCTTTCAGTTGGAAATCAAGTATCAAGGAAACAAGTGATGAGCATAACAAGTGAAGTAATCAAGCTACCGAACGTGCGGCTTTCTTTCCCGCATCTGTTCAAGGCGAAGTCGTTCGAAACGGGGCAGGACGCCAAGTTTCAGGCGACATTCCTACTCGATCCAACCGACAAGGATCACGCCAGAGCGATCAAGCAGATCAAGGCTCAGGCTAAAGCTGTGTTGATCGAGAAGTTCGGCGAAATGCCAGAGAAGGGTGACTACAAGCTGTGCTTCGGCATGGCCGACAAGCACCCGAAGAAGAAGAAGTACGATGGGTACGAAGGCATGTTCTACATTGCCACATCGAACACGATCGCACCTAATCTCATGGATCGTCGCAAGCAGGAAGTGATCGAGTCTGACGGTGTGCTGTACGCCGGCGCATATGTGAATTCGAACATCACTCTCTGGCCGCAGGATCATCCTCGCGGTGGCAAGGGCGTCAACGCCAATCTCCGCATCGTTCAGTTCTACAGGGATGGTGATGCGTTCGGTACGGCTAAGGCCAGCGCCGACGAAATGGACGAGGTTGATCTCGATGACGACGACAAGACTGTCGATGATTGGGATGACGAGGACGATATCTAGTCCTGTACAGGCGGTCGGCGGGGTACTGCATTCGTAGTGCCTGAAGATGACGCCGGCCGCCGCTTTTACTGAGGAAAACTATGGGAAGAAATTATGAGAAACACCCGAAGCACTTCTGCAAAGGATGCCACAAATCCTTCCGAACCAAACGCGCGCTCAAGGCGCACAACGATACCCTTCATGCTTCGAAATCCATTCCCGAAGAATATCGACTGGCTGACAGTGGGGATCTTCGCAGCACTGGCCGGGGGCGGAATTCTGTTCGTGATGATCCTGCGCCTGATCTCATCATTATAGATGAATCGACACCGTTCGATCCCAAGTGGTTCGACAAGTTGTGAGCAAAGACTGCCATGTCGATATCGAAACCTTCAGTAAGGTTAATCTAACGCAGGCAGGAACCTACCGGTACGCTGAAGATCTATCCACCGAAGTGCTGTGCCTCATGTACGCCTTCGGTGATGATGTGGTCAACGTCTGGATACCCGATCCCATGATCCCGAGAGAACTGCGCCGGCAGATTCGGGTAATGGTCGAATTGAAAGCGCCAGGCGCATTCGTTCACTTCGGATTCAAATGCCCCGATCGTATCCGCTGGCATGCTGGCGCCGGCGGCCGGTTTTGGGCGCACAACGCCATGTTCGAGCGCAGGGTGCTGCATGGGCCTGCAGGCCGCACGATCAACTTCCCGAGAACCAAGCGTAACCAGTGGCACTGCACGATGGCACAGGCCAAAGAGAACGGTCTGCCGGCGAAACTTGGAGCGTGTGCAAAGGCGCTCAAGTGTGCGCATCAAAAAGATGAGAACGGCCGCGGCGATATGCTGCGCCTGTCGAAGCCTCGCAAGCCATCGAAGAACAACCCGGCGATCCGCTGGACTCCGGACGATGTTCCGGAAAAATTCTTGAACCTGTACTCGTATTGCATCGATGATGTGTTGACCGAGCGTGAGATCCATCACGACTGTGACCCAATCACGAAGAACGAGCGCAAGGTCTATCTACTCGATCAGCGCATCAACGATCGCGGCTGGCGTGTGGATCTCAAATCCGTAGCAGACGTTCAATTCCTAATCAACAATTACAAGAAGCGCATCGAGGCCAAGATGATCGCGCTGGTAGGTGTGAAGCCGACGCAACGTGAGCGCATAGTCGATTGGATTCGAGAGCAAGGCGTTGACATGCCGGATCTTCAGGCGGCGACCGTTGAGGATTATCTCAAGAAGAAAGATCAGCCGCAGGAAGTTCGGTGGGCCTTGCGCATGTACTCACTGTACAACATGAAAGCGCCGGCCAAGTACACCGCGATGGAGCGCGCCGTGTGCGCCGACGATTGCCTGCGCGGTATGTTCAACTTCTACGGCGCATCGACTGGCCGGTGGTCGAGCGTCATCGTGCAACTGCAGAACCTATTCCGTCCGATCATCGATGATCCCGAGTTCGCGATCGAGCTATTCGCCGATCGAGAGATCGACATCATCAAAATGTGGTTCGACAAAAACCCCATGAAGGTGTTCGCCAGTTGCGTCCGTGGCATGCTTATTCCGCGTGACGGTCACGATCTATTGTTCTGTGACTTCTCGTCCATCGAGGCGCGGATCGTCGCGTGGATGGCGAATGCGCTCGACAAGCTGAAGATCTTCTCGACGCATGGCCTTGTGTACGAATACACCGCCAGCAAGATTTGGAATCACCCGCTGGATCTCGCCAGCCTGAAGCAGTTCAGAAAGAACCATCCGGATCTGCGCTTCCTCGGCAAGATCGCTGAACTCGCGTTCGGTTATCAAGGCGGCCAAGCTGCCGGCGTGAAGATGGCGAAAGACTTCGGCGCCGACATGTCACCCGAACAAGCTGATGAAGTAAAGTGGGATTGGCGCGAAGCTAACCCCGAAATCGTAACGATGTGGGAGACACTTAAAGATGCAGCGATACTCGCCGTACTCAAGCCTGGCACAACTCAGCAAGCACACAAATTGGCATTCCGAGTTGTTGGAGACTATCTCTACATGCGACTGCCGAGTGGTCGCAAGCTGGCGTATTACCGACCGGAAATCCGCAATGAGGAATTACGTTATTGGGGAATTGATACCTACACTCGTCAGTGGACGCTCTGTAAAACTTATGGTGGCAAACTCCTGCAGAACGCTGCTGAAGGAATCGCTCGCGATCTCATGGTTGCGGGAATGTTTAATCTTTATCGAGCAGGAATCTACCCCATGCTCGGGACTGTACACGATGAAATTATCACTGAACCTAGAGAAGGCAAGGGAAGTGTTGAAGAAGTTGAACGATTGATGACGATCCCGCTGGCGTGGGCCAAAGGCCTGCCGATCAAAGCGGTTGGTGAACGCACCAAGCGATACAAGAAATGAAAAACCACGTTTGGATATGCTGCGGCGACGACTGCAAAAAGACAAACGTCTTTCCTTACGATCTTAAAACCAATGCCGGCTGGATATTGAAAGGCTGGCAACTTGTACCATCGAGGCGCGGTTGGATGTGTCCAGAGTGCGCCGAAAAATACCCTGAAGGAGATTGAGAAAATGAGTAACCCGACAACAACTCCCAAGAAAGATCTCGAATTCCGGATCGATCATCTGACCGAAAAGCTATTCGAATACGTGTATGAGCGTGAACGTCTGATGCTCCTGAACCAGCAACTCACGCAAAAGTGTGAGGATCAACGCAAGATGTTATTCCTTGCCGCCGGCCACGTTTCATCAGTCAAAGAACCAACGCCGTGGGGCATGATGTTCTCGACCGATATTTACCGGGCGATCTGCACGGACGTTTATCGAACGCGCGAGTACGAGGAAGAACAGGTCGCGAAGATGTGGGATCTGGAAGCGCGAGCCGGCTTGGCGGCCACCGTTGAAACACGCCAGCAAGGCCAACTAACACGACAACTAATGGGGGAGAGACATCGTGCCGAACAAAGAAAGAATCGAGAGGATTAGAACGATCAAGCATGTCGTCCAAGCCAAAGCGATGATTATGAAGATCGATTTCTGCATGGAGCGCCTTCGCAGGACGAAGCCGTTAGACATGACGATCCGGCTGGTCGATGACGAGTGGATCATCAAGGCCGGGAGTGTCGCATGAAGATTGGAGATCCCCGGCACGAATTCATGATCGTTGAACGCGGCCAAAGAACAGAACGAATCATGCTCCGATCCAGCATCACGATCGACGGCCAGATCTATTCAACGCAACAAGTGTTTCCGTTCGGCGAGAACGAAGTCATCATGCAAGTGCTGGATGCCTGCGAGGAACAACTAGCTCGCGCCGTAGGGCGCAAAATTGTCAAAGGAATGGATCTATGAAGAAGATCGACAAAATGAGTGTTCGTGAATTGCGTGGTGCATTGAAAAGCTCTCTCACGGTAGTCAAAGATCTGCTGACGAGCCATGAAGAATTGCTCGCCGGCGTACCGAATATCGTCTGCGACATCGGCCTGCTTAACGATTGCCGGAACGCCGGCGACAAGCATCTGAGGGACTACGAATGATCTCGGAAAAGAAACTCGAACGACGCTGTTGCGACATTGCCAAAGCAAACGGTTGGTACACACGCAAGTTCTCGTCGCCATCAAATCGCGGCGTACCTGATCGGATCTTCATCAGGGGCGGCCGAGTTGAGTTCATCGAATTCAAAGCGCCTGGCAAGCTGCCGACCAAGTTGCAGTTGCACGAACTGAATGAGATTTCGAAGCATGGCGCGATGGCAAGCTGGTGCGATAGCGTCGATATGTTCAAAGCTCGTTTGAGAATTCCAACATGAACAAGTTGCAGAGGGCAAGAGAAAAACTGTGGGATCAGATGAAGGGCAGTGGTGGCGTATGTCCATGCTGCGATAGATGGGCGAAGTGGCAACCACGGCCGCTCAACATAGCGATGGTGTCCGGTTTGTTTTGGATTTTCGAGAACAGTAGGCCCGGCCATTACATCGACGTAGCGACAACCGGGCCACGGTGGCTGGTGCAATCGAACCAGCATACAACTCTCAAGCATTGGGGTTTGCTAGAGTCAAAATCAAGCGACGATCCAAAGAAAAAATGCTCAGGTTGGTGGCGCGTCACTAAGAAAGGGCGGCGAGTATTGTTCGGTGAGTCGATCGAAAAGTTTGCCATCATCTACAACGACAAATGCTACGGACTTAGAGAGCCGGTGGTGGTGTTAGATGACATCGTAGACTACTTCGATTACGAAGAAATTATGGCGACAACGGTAAACGGCTGATGTCGGATCACCACCGTAAGAAAGCGAACAAGAAGCGCAACGGCAAAACTCGTTATGAGAAGGGCCGGCATCTGCACGATCGTCATCCGAAGAAACCGAAGTCTCACGCCTACACCACCAGCAGTCCGTATCGGCCGACCGAGAAGGCGGCGACCACATTGGGGGATCTGTGGCCCGAACGCTAAGTGAAGATCTGATCGAGCCGTACCAGTATCGGTGGGCCGAGTTCTGCTACGAGAATCCGTACTGCGCCGGCTGGATCGACATGGGCCTCGGCAAAACCGTTGCCACCTTGATGGGCCTGCAGAAGATGTACGACGACTACGAGGCTGCTCACACGCTCATCATCGCGCCGCTCAGGGTCGCCCGTAAGGTCTGGACTGACGAGATCAAGCTGTGGGATCACATACGCGAGTTCGACGTACAGAAGATCCTCGGCACGGCCAAAGAGCGCGAGAAGGCCATGAACACGCGCGCCGAGATCCACATCATCAATCGCGAGAACGTGACATGGCTCATGGAGCAGCACGTTCAAGGCAAGCGGCTTATCAAAAAGTGGCATTGGGACACCGTTATCATCGATGAGAGCAGCAGCTTCAGTTATCAATCCAGCCAACGCTGGAAGTCGCTCAGGCTCATGCGCAAGAAGATGTGCCGTGTTATCGAGCTAACCGGTACGCCCGACACACGCAACCTGAGAGGCCTGTGGGCGCAGGCCTACCTACTCGATCGGGGCAAGCGGCTCGGCTTCAGTGAGAAGGAATTCCTCGATCGCTGGTTCATCGCACCGAGTCGCTTCGATCCGGCCGTGAACAAGTTCGAGCCGCGGAGCTTCGCACAGCGGCAGATCCAGAAGCGGCTATCCGATGTGGTCATGTCGCTGCAGGCCAAAGACTACCTCGACATCGAAGATCCGTGGCCGGTGTGGCATCGCGTCGATCTGTCTCGGAGCGAGCGCCTGGTGTATCAGGAAATGCAGCGGCACTACATTCTTGAGTACGGCAACAAGACAATCACGGCCGTCAACGCCGGAGTGCTGGCAAACAAGCTGCTACAGCTTGCCAACGGCTTCATATACGACGCAGACAGGGTTCCGCACCCATTCCATGAGCGCAAAACCGAAGCCATGCTGGACATCATAGAGGCCGCTCAGGCGCCGGTGATGATCTGCTACAACTACATTCCCGATAAGACGCGCATCCTTGCGGCGCTGGCTAAGGTCAGCCGGCAGCGCGGTCACTCACTGAACGGCCTTCGGTTCCGGCTACTGAAAACGGAGCAGGACGAGGACGATTGGAACGACAGCAAGATAGATGTGCTGGTGCTATCGCCCAAATCGGCTGGACATGGCATTAACATCTACGCTAACGGCTGTCAGGACATGATCTGGTACGGGTTGATATGGTCACTTGAGCAGTATCAACAGGCGTGTGCGCGGCTCACAGGCGGTCACAGGGCCGTTGGCAAGAAGATCCAGATGCACCATATCGTCACGGTGGACACTTACGAGGATAACGTGAAGCTGACGCTGGATCGCAACGCCAAGAATCAGGACGAAATGAAGGCAGGGCTGGCCGAATACTGTAGGATGGCGGCCTGACAACTAGAGGTAACAAATGACAACTCCCGACAACGACAATTTACTCCCGATATACGAACTCGCCGAACTGGTTGAGATCTTCGAATACACCAACATCAGGGCTGCCAGGCGCGCGATCCGGCTTGAGATATTCCCTGTGCCGGTGTTCGAACTGGCCGGCCG
>SMVB01015368.1_pt1 | contig 10810 bp, 7 predicted proteins | sample 2456461 | NCBI WGS metagenome assembly SMVB01 (sample SAMN11095934, study PRJNA526329) | marine sediment metagenome | biome: Marine sediment; feature: Surficial sediment; material: Deep marine sediment; isolation source: Hadal surficial sediment | place: Pacific Ocean | collected 2014-05 | depth 0-1...
CGGTCTACAGTGGCAACAGTCTGTTACTGCCCTATTGACCGCGCCGAAGTGGTCTGCGGATCTTGTACTGTGGTTTCCGTTTTGGCCTTTCGAACCCTATTTATCGATCTTGATCATTGGACTCGGCACTTGGCTGGTCACGACGACCAGGGCCTAACGTAAACACAACTTTGGCGAGGGCGGGCTGCTCGGTGCTCAAAACAAGGCGGCTGGGGTCAGGATGATTGGGGTCAGAGTAAAAACCCAAATCCTTGGCGCTGTAGCCTTAGTAAGTATGGGGTCAGAGTAAAAACCAGAAACCTCAGCGCCGAGCCTTGGGTTTTTACTCTGACCCTACCGTCAGTCTTCCCTGTCGGTGACCTGGCGGATGACGCCCTGCAAGACAGCGCAATAACGGGCGATAAATGCACTTGCCGCCATGCTGATCCATTGTTCTGAGCGCGGACTCAGTAGTAGTTCGCCGGCAGCTGTCGCGGCGGAACGGTATTTTCGTCTGACACGGTAATGATGACTCTGTCGAGTAAACCATCGAACTTATAAATACCCTTGTACAGGTCGCTCACCTGCGTGCCAGTATCCCTGCCGATATCGAATGTCTCTGCAAGGGAGTACGTTGCGATGTGCATCTGTGGCATTTCAACTTCGTCAACTTTTTCCCCGTTCACGTAGAGTTCACCAATTCCGCCAAACGCTTGCGTCTTGATGAAATTAAATTTCAGATCAGTTGGGCCGTTTGGCAATGGCGATGATTTCAGGACGTAGTGCACGCCATCGAGGAAGTTGTAGTCGTAATAGAGGCGATGATCCTTGATAAACATCGTATAGCCGCCAGTCATGCCACCAACGGCAGCGATTACACCTTCTTCCTCACCTTCGAGATCGATCCGCGTCTCGATTGTGTGAGCGCGATTCTTTACTGGTGCAGAGGATTTCTCAGCTATGCGTATTGCGCCTGGTGAAAAGTAGACGAATACTTTCTGATCACCAAAAAGGCGATCCTGTTGTGCACCCAGGCGTCGGATCATATCGTCGTACAACGGATAGACATTGTACTTCCAGGCTTCCTCATCAAACATTGCAATCATCTCAGCAAGTTTCTCGGGATTGTCGTCGGCGAGGTTTGTACTTTCCGAGAAATCCTCAGCAACGTGGTAAAGCTCCCATTCGTCGTTTTCAAACGGGAGTACCACGTTGACATCCCACGGCATGCGATTCGCGTGTAGCGTGACGGCTTTCCACCCGTCAGACCATATTGCCCTGTTACCGAACATTTCATAATACTGCCGCTCCTTCGTAGTCGGGGCCGAGGCGTTGTCGAAGGAGTACATCATGGAAACACCGTCCATCGGCTGCTGCTCGACGCCGTTGTATTCCTCAGGCACTTCGATTCCGGCTGCCTGCATGATTGTGGGTGCGATATCGCTGATGTGGTGGTACTGACTGCGAATCTCACCCTTGGCCTCAATGCCGTCCGGCCAATGCACGACGAGGGGGTCCTGTTGCCCACCACGGTGCTCGCTTTGTTTGAAATATCTGAATGGCGTGTTGCCTGCCATTGCCCAACCTGCGTGATAATGCGGGTACGTATTCTCGCGGCCCCAGTCTTCCTGAGCACGCAAATTGGCTTCCATTGGCGTTTGCAGTCCATTCAGAACATAGGTCTCGTTGAACGTTCCCGCAAGACCGCCTTCGCCGGATGCACCGTTATCGGAGGTGACGAAAATCAGCGTATTGTCCAGTTCTCCAATTCGTTTGAGTTCGGCAACGACGCGACCAATCTGTAAATCCACCCATTCCATCTGCGCGGCGAACACTTCCATCTGTCTTGCGTACAGTGATTTTTCTTCAGCCGACAACGAGTCCCAAGCCGGAATAGCATCAATGCGTTCAGTCAGGGTGGTGTCTGGTGGAACAACGCCCAAGGCAATTTGACGCTCAAGAATCTGCTCACGAGCTTTGTCCCAACCCATATCAAACTTGCCTTTGTACTTGTCTATGTGGCTATCGGGTGCGTGATGCGGCGAATGCATCGAGCCCGATGCCCACAGCATCATGAACGGCAGATCAGCCTTGATCGATTTGTGCCCGGTTATCCACTCGATCGCCCGATCGGCCAGGTCCTGATCGAGATGTACGGATTTGCGATACGGTTCCGGCGTGTGGTCATTCCACATGACAGGAATAAACTGGTGCACATCAGCCGCCATAAACGTATACGCATGCTGGAACCCCTCACCACTCGGCCAGCGGTCGAAAGGCCCGACCTGAGAGACTTCGTAGAGTGGCGTGTGGTCCCACTTGCCCAGCGCATAGTTCACGTAACCTGCTTCCTGAAGGTAGTTGGCCACCGATTTTGCCGATTCAGGCATGATTGCGTTGTATCCCGGGAAGCCCATCGCCGTCAGGGCATGGCTGCCCATACCGATGGAATGGGGGAAGCGACCGGCCATTAATGTGGCACGTGAGGGTGAGCAAAGTGCCGTGGTGTGAAAGTTGTTGTAGCGCAAACCATTGTCGGCGAGCGCGTCGATATTTGGTGTACTTATCAGTCCGCCAAAGCTCTCGACCTGGGCAAATCCCACATCATCAAGTAAAAAGATGATGATATTTGGCGAGCCTTCTTTTGGTAGCTCTTCGGCTGCCCACCATTCCACTGAGTCTGAATAGCTTTCTGCGATTACCCCGCCGAAGCCTTCGACATTCTTGGTCTTGACGCCCGAGGCAGAGACTGAAAACTCTTCGGCAGTCGACGACTCCTGACTGGCAGTTTCACTGCCAGACGGTTGCCCACAGGCTGCCACAGAAAGAGCGACAAAAACGGCTGTAATGTGTTTCATTTTAAATCCCTTGATAACGGATCAAGCATTGAAGAGCAGCTAGCGGCAAGCTTGTGCATTGTTTTTCGGTGCGTGCCGCTGCGTGCCGTACATTAAAGCAAACTTATGAATTTCAGTCCAGACTGAGAATACAGCTGTGCGAGAGTGATATTTCGAGTCGCCGGATTCGCGCATATTTATTCCAGTTAGCATTCACCATTGCGCGCAAACCAAGTAAGATCGCCGTTGCCTCGAAAAGAAGAATCAACATGACTCGAAAATTCAAACTGTTACTCGCGCAATGCCTTGTTTTGCTGCTAGGTGCGTGCGCAGCGATCGACGTGAACCTTCCGTCGATTACGGACTCGCCGACCAATGAACGAATGCAAGGCAAGATTATCTGGCATGATCTTTTGACAAATGATCCGGCCGCTTCAAAAAAATTCTACGGTGAACTGTTTGGCTGGAAATTTGAGAGCGTTGGCGACTCAAGTGGCATGAGTACCGACAATGCGTACACTTTGATTCGGCACAACGGCGAACTCATCGGGGGCATGATCGATACAAAGATATTGAACAATCGATCGGATATTTCCCAATGGATTGTGGTGATGTCTGTCGAGGATGTTGATGAGGCAACGCGAAAATTCGTTGCTAACGGTGGTTCAGTGCTTACCGCACCAACGGATTTGCAACGCAGGGGCCGAATGTCGGTTCTCCAGGATCCTGCAGGTGCCCTGTTAGCGCTGCTGGAGACCAAGGACGGTGATCCCGCGGACCGGGAACCAGAGATAGGGGGGTTTCTCTGGAATGAGTTGTGGACCATCGATGTTGCCGGTGCAACGGATTTCTACAGCAAGGCCATCGGTTTCGAATCGGCGGATGTGAATACCGACAGCGATTCGTCATCGCACTCTCACTACCGCCTTCTTAAAATCGGGGATAAACCCAGAGCGGGTATTCTCGCAAATCCCCTGGATGGCCTGGATCCGGTGTGGGTAAGCTACCTGCGTGTCACCAGCCCCGCGGCAATCACGGCGCGAGTGGCCAGTCTTGGCGGCCGAGTCATTGTCGAGGCCAGGCCCCGTGCATTGGGGGGCGAAGTTGCGTTTATTGCTGGACCGTCTGAGGCAGGAATTGCTTTGCAGACATGGCCATTGGATCGAAAGCAGGAGGCGGACTAAATCATGAAGATCGCAATAAAACTTGGCCGAATTATCGTGTTGCTCGCTGCTTGCAGCCTACTCACGGGCTGTGACGACGTGCGGGTATACGGCAGCGTTGGCGTCAGTTCATACGGTGGGGGAGGTTACTATGGGCACTCTCGCACAGGAGCCAGCATGAGGGTTGGCGGCAGAATTTACTGAAATCGTCAGTTACACCTGGTCTCTATTCTTAGCAGCCGGTATTCGCTTCGGCCAGAATCTTTATTTCGACAACGAAAATGAAGAGTTGAGAAGCAGAGACCTGATTCCGCTTTATTTGTACGAGGGAAAGTATTTTTTTGCGCACGGTACGGCGGAATGATGCGTCATACGGGCAGCTCAGCCCCGTGTCTTCAGGATTTCGGAAGACCAACAAGGAATTCGACGATCCGCGAGCCAGTGTTGAGTTTGGTTTTCTGCTACCTGATGTGCAGGTGCAATTGGTTGGTAAACATCGCTCCAATCTATTGGCAAATGAAAGTTCTACCTGGCGCGAATCGATACTGTTGGACTTGAGGTATGGCAAACCGCAATACGGTAATAATGAAGTGGTGTTTATTGTTACTCAGCAATTGGGTGTTGAGTTGGAGTGGGAGCGAGATTTGAACGCGCGCGCGTTGGATCAGTTTCTACGTATGGAAAATTGATCTGCTCCAGAACCTGCTTGTGTTCCAGGCACTGCCCGTTACAAGGCAATCAGCAGTTCGCACTGTTCGTTTTGGTTGTTACCATAGGAAACTCACCAGTGTATGGTGTATTCAGGACTTACAGATCAACGAGCGAACGGTGACCACATGAATATATCAACCATCGCAAGATGCGCACTATTCGGCGCATCATTTGCGTTAAGCGGTTGTTCCACCGCAGAAACGGCAGCAGACGAAGAATCAGGCGCGAGCAAAGTCTGTGTCAGTGTAAGAACAATTGATTCCTTTGCTTCGATCAGCGACAAAGAAATTTTTGTGACGGCCAGAACCAACGATAGTTATATCTTCACCGTCATGGGTGTATGCCAGGGACTCCGACATGCAAATGCCATTGGTGTGGCGGACAGCATGGGTCGCATTTGTGGTGGCGGCTTCGGCAGGATTGTTTTTCGCGATATGGGATCGAATAGATCATGCCGGGTTAAGTCCGTTGAACCGGTGGCGGATCTCGCCGAAGCGAAGGCGTTGGTCAGTGCTCGCAAGTCTGGCGGCGAATGGTAATAAGGTAATTACACTATCGCAGCGATTTTTTCGTTTTGTGCGGAGCAGACAATGCAGGGGATCACACTCCCGTCTGCGTCACGATGAAAACGTTGGGCCGGATCGGCAGCCTGAAATTCACGTACGTAGGCAGGGCGGTTAGCAGTTGCTTGTCGAGTCAGAACAAACCGCATTGTCATTGGTATTCGCTGGAGTATGATTGCCAGCCACCCGTCTTTGAATCCCAACGCTGAGATGATTGCATGGGCAATATTCCGGTAAAAAAATACAGGGTTAAGAAAGCCTTCAAGCGCCTCAGGAAACTCCTGGTGCCAGACTCATTCAGGGTGCAAAGAGTTGTCTCCAAGTGGGGCAGGAAAGATGTGGATGACTGGCCGCCACCCTCGCATGATGATGAGTCGGGTTTGCAACACTACGAATATAGCTGGCTCTCACAAAATGGTGAGGATGGGATACTTCGCTATCTGTTCGAGGAAATAGGCTTTGAATCGCGAATTTTCGTCGAGTTCGGATTCGGCGCGCAACAATGCAATGCGCTGCGACTGATGGTCCACGAAAAATTTACCGGCCTGATGATGGACGGCTCCCAGGAGCAGTGTGATCATTTTACTCAAGCTGCACAAAAGAGGAAAATCCCCGGCGTAAAGGCGGTTTGCACGTTTATCGATCTGGACAACCTGGAGTCATTGATCAGCGATAATGGCATTCCGCGCGAGATCGATTTTTTGTCTGTTGACGTCAATGGAAACGACTATTGGTTTTGGGAAAAACTGGAAGTCGTTTCGCCACGAGTCGCGTGTATTGAATACAACTCAGGATTGGGCCCGACCTGGGCTTGCAGCATTCCCTATGCTGCCGATTTCGAACGCTACGATGCACACCCCAGCGGATTTTTTGCTGGCGCATCGCTAAAAGCGCTTGAAGACCTGGGAAAGAAAAAAGGCTATCGGTTGGTCGGTTGCGATGCAACCGGCACAAACTCGTTCTTTTTACGAGAGGATCTTGATGCGCCGAATGTGCCGACACTTACGGCGCTCGAGGCCTTCAAACCTCACGCGAACTGGGTCGGTCGTGGCATTTCAGAGGCCGAGCAGCTGAAAATTATGCGTTCCATGCCCTATGTCGATCTGTAACAAACGTTATCTCACTGGACCCGCGCCTGCATCGATGACTGATTCTCGCCTCGAATCAATAACGTAACGCATACCGATAGAGGCCCATTCGGGTCGCACAAATACAGGTGGCAATCGGGCGGGCGATTCCCTATGGTGGCGTCTGAACAAACACACCATTATTGTTTTGGAAACAAAGGTCTGGGTTCTCATGACTGGTAAATTACGATCTTCTGCCCGATCGAAGCAGCTCTTGATCCTGTTTTTCTTCAGCCCGCTGACAGCGATGGCACAGGAAGACAGCGGGGGCATGCTCGATGAAATAGTCATCACCGCAACTCGCGTCGAAACGACAGTTCGGGAGGCCGCTCGCTCCATATCGATCGTCGACCAGGAGCGCATTCAAAATGGTGCTCAGCAGCTGGGGTTGGATGAGGCACTGGCAGGTACGCCAGGGTTGTACATGCAAAACAGATATAACTTTGCGCAGGACTTGCGCATTTCCTTGCGGGGCTTTGGCGCTCGTTCCGCTTTCGGTATTCGCGGCGTGAAAGTTATCGTCGACGGAATACCGGAAACCCTGCCCGACGGCCAGGCGGGTGTGGACAGTATCGATCTGGGCTCGGCGAAACGAATTGAAGTTTTGCGCGGGCCGTCCTCCTCGCTATACGGCAATTCATCTGGCGGCGTTATTGCTATTGAGAGCGAACGCGGTACGCAAGCTTCGTTCGTCGAAGCAAATCTTGCCGGTGGGGATCTGGGCTACCAGAAATACCAGCTGAAAGCCGGAGGGAAAGCGAATAAGTTCGATTACATGATTAACATTGCTTCCCAGGAAATCGACGGTTATCGGGAACACTCCTTTACAGAAGGTACAGTGATCAATGGACTATTCGGCATTGAACTGGGTGAGAATGACTCGCTGAAGTTCGCGTTAAACTTTACCGATCAACCGACGGCACAGGATCCAGGTGGCATCAACGCGGCTCAGGCAGCGGCGGCGCCGAAATCGGCACGTGCTGCAAATTTGTTGTACGACGGCGGAGAAGCCCTGGATCAACAGCGGGTGGGCGTCGTATACAAGAGAGCACGAGCATCGGGCGATCTGACGCTCAGAAACTACTACGTGTGGCGGGATTTCTCGAACAAACTTCCCTTTGAAGGAGGTGGGGCTGTTGATCTGCAGCGATTCTTTTACGGTTTTGGCGCTCTGTATACATTCGGCGACGTGTTACCGGAGGAACTCGAATTGACGGTCGGTTTTGACATAGACCGCCAGGACGATGAACGCCTGCGATTCGACAATCTGCAAGGCACAATTGGCCCGCTGGTATTTGATCAGAATGAAAAGGTCGACGGTGATGGCGTGTTCATTCAAAGCAAATATAAGGTAAACGACCAGTGGATTTTTTCAGCGGGTCTGCGGTATGACGAGATCACTTTCGATGTCATGGACAATTACCTGGTTGACGGCGACGATTCGGGGGAGGTCAGCTTCGATCAAGGCAGTTACTCGCTGGGACTGAGTTATGATCTGGGCACTGGCGTGTTGTTTGGCACGATCAGCAGCTCTTTCGAGACCCCGACAACGACCGAACTCGCGAATCCGGATGGCAGTGGCGGCTTCAACCAGGACCTGATGCCGCAAACGGCTGTTAATTACGAATTGGGATTCAAGTCCGGAGGGGACGGCCTCTACTACGAGGTGGCTGTTTTTCACATCGACCTGGAGGATGAACTGGTGCCGTTTGAGGTGGCCACGTCACCGGGACGCACCTTCTTTTCCAACGCTGGCAAATCGAGTCGAACCGGCATAGAAACTGCTGTTTCCTGGAAGAGCAACGCTGGCTTCGGCGTCGCTGCATCGTTGACCTGGTCCGACTTTACCTTTGACGAGTTTGTCGATGCGAATGGCAATGATTTCTCGGGCTCCAATTTGCCCGGATTGCCGGAATATTTCGCCTATCTGGGGCTGAAGTATGAATCTGACGGAGGATTCAAAGCCAGCCTCGACACCAGTTACTCCGGCAGCCTGTATGCCAATAACGCCAACTCCGTAAAGGTACCCAGTTATGTCGTTTCCGGATTGCGCGCGTCCTACGAGTTTCAGAATGGCAAGTGGCTGATGCGGCCATACCTCGGCATCAATAATATCTTCGACGAAAGCTACAACAACAATATTCGCATCAACGCTTTTGGCGCGCGTTACTATGAGCCAGCCCCCGATCGAAATGTTTACGCTGGCATCGTCATTCGCTTTCAATAACTGTTTTCTGCGCCAGCGGACGCGCAGGCCGGAAAGCCGGGTAGTCGATTCAAGCAGGGAGAAGAAATGAAATTCTCACCGTTATTACTGATCGTATTCGGCCTGGTCAGCTGTACCGATCAATCAGGTCAACAGTCGCCGCACGAAATTGCTGACACCGTCCTAACGAATGGCAATGTCGTGACGATTGACGAAAACAAGCCGACTGCCAGCGCCATAGCGATTGTCGGCGACCGAATCGCAGCGGTCGGCACGCTTGAAGAAATCGACGCCTGGGTTGGTGAGTCGACCACTGTCATCGACCTTCAGGGCATGACTGCGATTCCGGGATTCATAGAAGGACATGGCCATTTCACGAGCTTTGGCGGCTCTCTCATGACTCTCGATTTCCGTTATGAGAAAAGTTTCGCCGATATCGTATCGATGGTGGCAAAAACTGCGGAATCGACGCCATCGGGCGAATGGATAATCGGCCGGGGCTGGCACCAGGATAAGTGGCAGGAAAAAGCGGATGTGCTGGTCGAGGGGTTGCCGTTGCACGACTCATTGAGCGCGGCGGTACCCGACCATCCGGTCATGCTGATACACACAAGCGGGCACGGCGTTTTCGTCAACCAGCGCGCCATGCGGCTGGTCGAAATGTCTGATTCGAGCGTCGCTCCTTCGGGCGGTGAAATCGTGCGCGACGAGTCCGGGCGTGCTACGGGCATGATGCGGGAATCCGCACAAGATGTATTCCGTGCAGCGTATGCGGCCCATCAGGGAAAGCGGCCGGCTGACGTCGTTGAGCAGGAGATGCGACGAATGGTCAAACTTGCTGGCGAGGAGACACTGCGTCACGGAATTACGACTTTTCATGATTTAGGTACACGCTTTGTCGAGGTTGACCTGCTGAAGAAAATGGCCGACGAAGGAAATCTGCCGGTCAGGCTTTATATGGCTCTCGAGGAAGAGGCAGTCGACATGAAGGATCGCCTTGCTGACTATCGCATGGTCGGCTACGGCAATAATTTCCTGACGGTGAGAGCGATCGGCGAAAAAGTTCTTGATGGAGCGCTGGGAACACATGGCGGATGGCTACTCGAACCGTACACGGATCTTCCACGCAGTAGTGGACTCAATGTCGTGCCTATCGAGGAGATCGAGGCATCGGCAAAGCTCGCCATTGAGCACGATTACCAATTATCCATCCAGGGCATTGGCGATCGCGCTTATCGTGAACTCTTGAATATTTACGAAAAGGAATTCGCACGGCACCCTGAAAAAACCGATTTACGCTGGCGTATCGAGCACGCCCAGGTCATTCATCCTGACGATGTGTCGAGAACCGTGGATCTTGGTGTAATACCGGCCGTACAGGGAATATTCGCCTGCTCCGACGGTCCGTGGGTGGAAGATCGTCTGGGACCTGAGCGAACCCGGGAACGCGGCTATATTTTCAATACGCTTGCTGACGCTGGCGTGGTGCCGACCAATGGCACAGATCCACCGGTCGACGAAATCAGCCCAATCGGTAGTTTTCACTGTTCGGTAACACGCCTCCTGCCTGATGGCAGTGTCTTTCAGGGAGACGAGGTTTATTCACGACAACGCGCGCTGTATTCCTACACCATGGGCAATGCGATTGCCGCGTTTGAAGAAGACATCAAAGGCTCATTGACACCTGGAAAGCTGGCGGATATTACGATCCTGTCGCAGGATCTGCTGACGGTCGCTGACGAAAAAATCATGGATACCGAAATCGTAATGACGATCCTCGGTGGCAAGATTCGTTATCGCGATGGGAAAATCGTCAATTGACCGCCAAGTGACCGGTTCGCGGTAACTCGATTTTGGCGATACGCGTCAATCGCCGAATCAACCCGGCAAGAAATTCCATGGCAATGTCAAAAGGGAAATTGTAAGAGCGAGCCAGCCGCGATTGATTTTGCAATCGCGGCTGAACCCGGTTCTGCGGTTGCTCCCACGGTCGATCGTACGAGCGCTCCTGCAATTCTTCTTACGGTCGCGCAATCACCATTTCAATTTCTATGAATACGTTCGGTCGTGCGAGTCCGGCGATTTGAAACGCTGATCGGGCCGGCTTGTTCGGCTGCTCTTCAGTGCCGAAATACAACACGTAGGCTTTCATGAAACCGGCAAAATCCATGCGACCGTCGTTCTCAGGATCGCCCACGAGAAAAACAGTCATCTTGATAACATC
>SMVB01131636.1_pt1 | contig 10810 bp, 8 predicted proteins | sample 2456461 | NCBI WGS metagenome assembly SMVB01 (sample SAMN11095934, study PRJNA526329) | marine sediment metagenome | biome: Marine sediment; feature: Surficial sediment; material: Deep marine sediment; isolation source: Hadal surficial sediment | place: Pacific Ocean | collected 2014-05 | depth 0-1...
CTCGTCAGCACGGACTTCGTCTTCGATGGTACGGGGAGCCGACCGTACCGTCCGGACGACCCCCCGCACCCGATCTCCGCGTACGGCCGGACGAAGCTCGCGGGAGAGCAGGCTGCGATCGCCGCCCACGCGGACGGCACACGCATCGTGCGCACGCAGTGGCTGTACGGACCGCGCGGACGCCATTTCCCCGGTACGATGCGCCGGCTCGCCAGGTCGCGCGCGAAGCTCGTGGTCGTCGCAGATCAGACGGGCTCGCCCACGTCGACGCTGGAGCTCGCGCCGGCGCTCTGGGACGTGCTCGCCGAGGGCAGCGATGGCATCTACCACGCCGCTTGCGAAGGCGCGTGCAGCTGGCACGAGCTGGCCGTCGCCACGCTCTCGTACTCGGGCATCGATGGCGTCACCGTCGAGCCCTGCACGACCGCGGAGTACCCGTCGGCTGCCCCGCGACCGGAGTACAGTGTGCTGGACTGCTCGCGTCTCACGGAGCTGCGCGGCGCGCCGCTCGCCCGCTGGGAAGATGCTCTGAAGACCTATCTAGGCAGCGAAGGCCAATGACTCGAACCGTACTCGTCACCGGCGGCGCCGGGTTCATCGGCAGCAATCTCATCCGGATGCTGTCGCGGGAACGACCAGACTGGCGGATCGTGAATCTGGACGCGCTGACCTACGCCGGAAACCTCGAGAACCTGACGTCGGTCGAGGCGCGCGAGGGTTACACCCTCGTGCACGGCGACGTGTCACGGCCTGCGGACGTGCGGCGCGCGTTCGCGGCGGCTGACAGCGGCGGTGTGCAGGCGGTCGTGCACCTCGCCGCGGAGAGCCACGTCGACCGCTCGATCCAATCGGGGCTCCCGTTCGTCCAGGCGAACGTCGTCGGGACCCAGGTGCTTCTCGACGAATCCCGTGCACACGGCGTCGAGCGCTTCGTCCATGTCTCCACCGACGAGGTCTACGGCTCGCTCGGCGCCGAGGGACTCTTCACCGAGGAGACGCCCCTGGCGCCGAACTCACCGTACTCGGCGACCAAGGCGGCCAGCGACATGCTCGTGCGGGCCGCGCACGCAACCCACGGTTTCGACGCCTGCATCACACGTTGCTCCAACAACTACGGTCCGTACCAGTTCCCGGAGAAGCTGATCCCGTTGATGATCGCCAACGCCCGGGAGGACAAGCCGCTCCCGGTCTACGGCGACGGGCTGCAGATCCGCGACTGGCTCTTCGTGGAGGACCACTGCGAGGCGATCCTGGCGGTGCTCGAGCGGGGCAGGGCCGGCGAGGTCTACAACATCGGGGGCCACAACGAGTTTCCGAACATCGAGATCGTGAGGGCGATCCTCGGAGCGCTCGGCAAACCCGAGTCGCTGATCGAGTACGTGCGGGACCGGCCGGGGCACGACCGGCGGTACGCGATCGACGCCGCGAAGATCGAGCGCGAGCTCGGCTGGCGCCCGCGGCGGACCTTCGCGGCGGCGCTGCCGCAGACGATCGCCTGGTATCAATCGCAAGATGTTTGGCTGCAAAGGGTTAGGAGCGGTGCCTACCGTGAGTACTACGAGGCCCAATACGGGGCCTGAACGACCCCCCGGATTCTCCGCTCAGCCCTTGCCGGGCGGGTCAACCCACCGTGGGATCCTGTCGATGAACCTCCCCTGGGGTGCCCCCAAGCCCCGCACGTCATGCGTTCCCCTCTCCTGATCGCCCGCGCGACCTTGGTGGTCGGCCTCGTGGTCGGCCTCGCGGCCTGCAACGTGTCCCCGGACAAGCGCCTCCTCCAGTACCTGAACACACAGGGGTTCGGGAACCGGTACGTCGGCAACGCGGAGGAGGAGAACTACGTGGCCATCGGCGACACGGTGCAGATCCAGGACAGCCTCCACCCGGACGAGGTCGCCGGGGCGGGGGTGGTGGAGATCGACGGCACGATCCTGCTCCCGGAGGTTGGGGCGGTCCACGTCGCGGGTTATACGCGCTCCGAAGTCGAGGCATTCCTCACCGAGAAGTACAGCCAGTACTATGAGGAAACGGACATCAGCGTGCAGATCCAGACGAAAGGCAAGACCTACTTCGTCTTCGGCGAGGTGCAACGGAAGGGGGAGACCCCGTTCACCGGCGACCTCACGATATTCGAGGCGGTGATGTCCGCCACTCCCGACGACAACACCGCGAACCTGGGCCGCGTTCGCCTCATCCGGGCCGACCCCGTGCAGCCCTTCATCATCTACGTGGACATCGGGGACATCATCGAGCGCGGGGACTCCACCTACAACGTCCACGTCCAGGAGCGCGACATCATCTTCGTTCCAGCGACGCTCCTGGCGCAGCTCGGCTACTTCGTCGACGACCTCCTCCAGCCCGTCAAGCAGGTGCTCAGCGGTCTCGGTGGCGCGTTCTTCGGCTACAACCAGGGCGGTCAGGGGCGCCGCCGCGGCGCCGGCAACACCGCCATCCTCGGGGGCTTCTAGCTCGGGCGCAACATGGCGGTAGAGGTCGAGAGCAGCGGGCAGATCGAGGAGTTTCTCGGGGTCCTCAAGCGCCGAATGTGGATGATCGTCCTGCCCGCCGCGTTGAGCACTGCGATCGGCGTGTGCTTCTCGGTCCTCGTTCCGAAGAAGTACGTGGTCGAGACGCATGTCATCGTGCGCAACACGCTCGCAGGCGCTGACGGGCGGGCGGTCGGCGGCGGGAACAGCGCACGCGAGGCGCAGGTCGCGAAGCAGGACATCCGCGCCTACAAGCGGATCCGGGGTGTGCTCACGAAGCTCAAATGGCCGGAGTTCCTCCCGCTCTCGCGCGATGAGCAGAACGACTACCTGCGCAAGATCCTCGAGGGCGTCAGCGTCACGTTGGTACCCGTCCCGAAGGACGCCGGCGCCCAGCCGGTCATCATCAAGTTCACGCACACCGACGCGCTGCGCGCCAAGGAGTTCCTCGAGGAGCTGTCGAAGCGATGGCAGGAGGAGGTCCTCACGCGGGGGCGGAACGCGGAGCAGAAGGCGGTCGACGGCCTGAATGAGCGCAGGGGGGCGTTGGAGACGGAGCTCGAGGATATCCGGGATCGGCTCACCGAGTTGCGGACGACCTATTCCATCGCTCCGGTGGTTCAGCAGAACACCGGCAAGAATCAGGGACCCGCCACGGACCCGCTCTTCGAGCAGATCCCCCGCGAGGCGGTGGAGCTGGACACGCTCAAGGGCGACATCGCGCAGCTCGAGACCGACATCGCCGCGGCCGTGAAGCGCTGGAGCAGGATGGACGAGGAACGCGCGGTCGTCGAGGAGACGCCGGGCCTGGAGTTCGCCATGCAGATCCAGGAGCACCGGCTCGCCGTCCGCGAGCTGAGGCAGACGATCGAGAACAAGGGCTACAAGCAGGCCAGCCTGAAACGGCAGGCGCTCGAGCAGAAGATCCGCAACCTCGAGCGCGAGATCCAGGTGCTCGAGGACAACCAGACGCAGACGGGCAGCACTGAGCGTTGGGTGCCGAACGAGGCCAAATTCCTGCTCGAGGAGCAGATCGCGCAGGACAAGATCGAGCTCGAGCGCCTCGTGGCTTCGCAGGTGAAGCTGGATAAGCAACTCAAAGAACACAAGGAGCGGGCCGTCGAGCTCACGGAGGTCTACTCGCGGATCGCGGCGCTGGAGAGTCAGCGCGACGACATCGCCACCGGTCTCACGGAGATCCGGTATTCCTACGAGCTCGCGGAAAGGCGGCTCAGCTGGCTCCTCGGGCCTGGCGGCGACCCGTTCGAAGTGCAGCAACCCGTAGAGCTCCCGACGGTTCCGACGGAGCCCAACCCGGTGTTTATCATCGCGTTCTCGGTGTTCATCGGACTGGCCCTCGGATTCGGGCTGGCCATGGTCTTGGAGTACAGCAAGAACTGCTTCCGCTCCGTGTACGACATCAGCCGCGTGATGATGGTCCCGGTGCTGGGGACGATCAACGCGATCCGGACGCGATCCGAGCGGCGCAGGAGCCTCCTCGGGCGACTCCTGCTCGTGGGCTCGACTCTCACGATCATCGGGCTGATGGGCTACGTCACCTGGGCCTGGCGATTCAACACGCACATGCTCTCCGACCGCATGCGGGATGCGATCGAAGACTTCCGGGACTACTTCAAGTAGGGCGGGGTAGGGCGGATGCGGGACGTCATCGTCAGCCTCATCGTCATCGGCAGCCTGCCCGCGTGCTTCCGCCGGCCGCTGGTCGGACTGCTCATGTTCTCGCTGCTGGCGTACATGCGCCTGCAGGACCTCGCCTGGGGCTTCGCGCGCTACCAGCGCTGGTCGTTCTACGTGGCGATCGTCGCCTTCGCGGGCTACATGGCGTCCCGCAACCGGAAACCGGTGATCCTCGAGCTCCGCACGATCCTGATGATCCTGCTCGCGGTGATGATCGGCGTGGGGCTCTTCTTCGCCAACGGACGGGGCGAGGTCCAGATCCCGCCGTTCATCGAGTTCGTGAAGATCATCGCCATCGCGCTGTTCACGACCGCGGTCGTCCGGACGCGCGAGCACCTGCGGATGGTCCTGTGGGTGATCGCCATGTCGTTCGGCTTCTACGGCGTGAAGAACGGGCTCGGCATGATCCTGTCGGGTGGACGCCTGACGATCCTGCAGGGACCGGGCGGGATGCTCGCCGACAACAACGATTTCGCCCTGGCGATGGTGATGGCGATCCCGCTGCTCTGGCACCTCTCCACCTCGGAGCGCCGCCCGATTCTCCGCCGCACGGTGATCATGATGATCCCCCTGACCATGATCACGGTGATGGCCACGCACTCGCGCGGCGCCGCGCTCTCGATGGCCTTCATGCTGTCGATCCTGGTGTGGCGCTCGCGCAACCGGCTCGCGGGCATCCTGATCGGGGTGTTCATCGTCCTGGCGGCCGTGGCACTCGCTCCAAAGTCCTACGTCGAGCGCATCGAGAGCATCAAGAACTACCAGGAGGACGGCTCGGCGATGGGCCGGATCGCGGCCTGGAAGGTCGCGGGGCGCATGATCCGCGCGAACCCGGTGTTCGGCGTGGGGCTCGACCGGTTCAAGCAGAACTACATCGCCTACGAGCCGGCTGCGACGCCCGACATGCTCGAGGGCAAGGGTACGCGGGTTGCGCACAACAGCTACCTGCAGATCTGGGCCGAGTGCGGGACGCCGGCCTTCCTGATCTACATCACCCTCCTGCTGCTCTCGATGATCGACTTGTGGCGCCTGCGGTGGCAGGCGAAGAGGCTCTACCATGCGAGCTGGATCCTCTCGTACGCGACGATGCTGGAGGCGTCGCTCGCGTCCTTCATCCTGGGCAGCGTCTTCCTGAACCGCGCGCACTTCGATCTCGTCTACCACTACCATGCGATCGTGCTCGTGTTCGGCGTCATCGCGAGACGCGAGATGCTCGACGAGCTGAAGTATCCCGCGCGGCGCACCGCTGCCTTCGGCGGGCGGCTCGTCCAGGTCCGGAGCACGGGCTTCCGCGCCCACAAGCAGGGGCCGAGGTTCGGATTCCGCGACACACCGCTGTTCCGGGGGAGAGCCTAGGACCGCATGTGTGGACTCACGGGGATCGCCCGCTCCAACCTGGAGCAGGCACCGGAGCGCGACCGACTGGAGCGGATGGCGCATACGCTCGCGCACCGTGGCCCGGACGACGAGGGCCTCCTCGTCCGGGCCCCGTTCGGACTCGGGTTTCGACGCTTGTCGATCATCGACCTCGCCGGCGGGCACCAGCCGATCTTCAACGAGATGCAGGACGTCGCCGTCGCTTGCAACGGCGAGATCTACAACTATCGCGAGCTGCGGACCGGGCTCGAGTCCCGCGGGCATCGGTTCCGGACGAGCTCGGACGCCGAGGTGATCGTGCACCTGTACGAGGAACAGGGCGAGCGCTGCGCCCGGGACCTCGTCGGGATGTTCGCGTTCTGCATCCTCGATTGGCGCGTGCCCGCGGCGCCGCGACTCCTCCTCGCGCGCGATCGTCTGGGCATCAAGCCGCTCTACTTCGCGGAGACCGACGACGAGCTCTGCTTCGGGAGCGAGGTGAAAGCGATCCTGGCCGCGGGCGCGTTCCCGCGCGAGCTGCGCCGCGAGGCGCTCCTCGACTATCTCGTGCAGGGCTACGTCGGCGGACCGGAGAGCGCGTGGTGCGGGATCCGCCGGCTGCCACCCGCGAGCGTCCTCGTGTGGAGCGGGCAGGGCGGCGCGCGCATCACCCGCTACTGGGACCTGCCGACCGATGGACTGCGGGGGCCCGCGGAGGACGGGGAGGTCCGCGACATGCTCGATCGGGTCGTCGCGGACAGGCTCATGGCGGACGTGCCCCTCGGCGCTTTCCTCTCGGGCGGCATCGACAGCAGCGCGGTGGTGACGAGCATGGCGTCGGCGTCGCGGGGGCCCGTCATCGCGTGCTCGGTGGGCTTCCGCGAGAAGAGCCACGACGAGCTCGACATTGCGCGCAGGACGGCAGCGCGCATCGGCGCGGTGCACCACACGGCCGTGCTCGAGCCCGACCCGACGCTCGCACTCGAGGTCCTGCCCTGGTTCTACGACGAGCCGCACGCCGACCCATCGACCGTTCCGACGTATCTCGTCTCGAAGATGGCGCGCGAGCACGTGACCGTCGCCCTGTCGGGCGATGGGGGCGACGAGGTCTTCGGAGGCTATCGTCGCTACGTGCACGACGTCGCGGAGAACCGGCTGCGCGCTGCGATCGGCGCCGGCGGGCGGCGGCTCGCCGCAGCTTCCGGCCGCCTCTACCCCAAACTCGATTGGGCGCCGCGCGTGCTGCGCGCCAAGACGTTTCTCTCCAACGTCGGCATGGATCCCGCCCGCGCGTACTGGACCAGCGTCAGCCAACTGACGCGCGACCAGGCGCTCGAGCTCCTGGCGGGCGACGTCCGGCGGGAGCTCGGCGACCACGACCCATTCGATGCATTCAGCGACCACTACCGCCGGCCGCGGAACGTCGATGACCTGTATCGTGCGCAGTACGGCGATTTCCACACCAATCTGCCCGACCGTATCCTCGCCAAGGTGGATCGGGCGTCCATGGCGGTGTCGCTGGAGGTGCGCGTCCCGATGCTGGACCACCGCTTCGTCGAGCGCTTCGCGAACCTCCCCGCGCACGAGAAGGTCGTTCGGGCGCGGGGCAAGCACCGGCTCCGCGAGGCGCTGCGCCCACGGCTTCCGACGGAAGTGCTCGACGGGAAGAAGCGCGGCTTCGACACGCCCCTTCGGGCCTGGATCCGCGGACCGTTGCGCGGCGCGGTCGCCGACGCGATCGGGAGCCTGCCCGAGGACTGGTTCGAGGGTCGCGTCCTCGCGGCGAAGCTCGCCGAGCACGACTCCGGACGGAGCGACCACTCGCGCCTCTTGTGGAGCCTCCTCGTACTCGAACACTGGCGGCGCCGCCACGGCGTGACGGGGCTCGGCGCGTGAAGATCCTCGTCGTCACCTCGCTCTACCCGAGTCCGCCGCGTCCGTACGAGGGCGTGTTCGCCGAGCTGCGGTGGACGGGGATGGCGCAGCGCGGGCACGAGGTGCGCGTTCTGCACCCGCAGCCGCGCACTCCCTGGCCGTTCGTGCAAGGGGCGTGGGCGGAGATCCACGAGATGCCCAAGCGCGAGCTGCGGGCAGGGATCGACGTGGAGCGGCCGCGCTACCTGCACGTCCCCGGGCGTTCCCGTGGGAACGCACAGCGCTTCGCCCGGCGCGCCCTCAGCCGTGTTCGTGCGGACGACGACGTGGTCGTGTGCGACTACGCATGGCCGGCGGCCGCGCTGGCTCCGTTGCTCGCAGGGCGCGGCGTCCCGTGCGTGGTGTCCGGGCGTGGCAGCGACGTGCTCGAGGTGGCCGGGGAGGCGGGGCTCGGCGCGGAGCTCGCCGGGTTTCTCGCGGCCGCGTCGGGTTGGTGCGGCGTCAGCCGCGATCTCGTGCGCGCCATGGACGAGCTCGCGGGCGCGCCGGGCCGCGGGCGACTCGTGCCGAACGGTGTGGACACGGAGCGTTTTCGCCCGCGCGATCGGGCGGACGCGCGCCGGCGGTTGGGAATCGACGGCGGCGGTGCGCTCGTGCTCGTCGTCGGACACCTGATCGAGCGCAAGGACCCCCTGCTCGCCATCGCCGCGTTCGAACGCGCCGGGCTCCCCGAAGCGGAGCTCGTCTTCATCGGTCGGGGGCCCATGGAGGAGCGGATGCGGGCGGCGATCGCCGCCTCGGGCGCCGGTTCCCGAGTTCGCATGGTGGGCGAGAAGACGCCGGACGAGCTGGCCGACTGGCTCGCTGCGTGCGACGTGCTGCTCCTCACGAGCCGGCGCGAGGGCCGCCCGAACGTCGTGCTCGAAGCCCTCGCCTCCGGGCGCCCGGTCGTCGCGACGGCGGCCGGAGGAACGGGCGAGCTCCTCCGGGACGAGCGGATGCTCGTGCTCGAGCGGTCACCGGAAGCGCTCGGCGCCGCCCTCGCCGCGGTCCTCGCCGATCCGCCCAGTCCGGACGCGACCCGCGCCTCGGTGGCGGACCTGTCGTGGGCTGCGAGCCTCGCCGCGCTCGAGGAATGCCTCGAGCACGCGGTGGGCGGCGCGAAGGCCATCGCGTGAAGCTCATCTACCACCATCGCACCCGCGCCGAGGACGGCCAGGCCGTCCACATTCGCGCGCTGATCGACGCCTTCCGCGCCGAGGGCCACACCGTGCGCGAGGTGGCGCTCGTGGCGCGCGCCGAGGACGCCGCCGCCGCGCAGTCCACCCGGGAGTCGGCGAGCGCGTCCACGGGCAAGCTGGGATGGGGTCTCATCGGGCGCGCCCCGCGGCTCCTCCGCGAGGTCGCCGAATACGGCTACACCTTGCCCGCGCGCCGGCGGCTGGAGCGGGAGGCGCGCGCGGACCGGCCGGACTTCCTCTACGAGCGCTACGCGTTCGGCAACGCCGGCGGCGTGCAGGCGGCGGAGCGCCTCGGCCTGCCGCTCGTGCTCGAGGTGAACTCGCCGATGGTGCTCGAGCTGTCGCGCACGCGCGGCCTGTCGTTCCCGCGCTTCGCCGCGCGCCGCGAGACGTCGATTTTCCGTCGCGCGACGCGCGTATGCACGGTGACCCGCGTGCTCCGTGACATGCTCGCGGACATGGGCGTCGAGCGCGAGCGGATCTTCGTCACGCCGAACGGCGTCCACGTCGAGCAGTACGCGAGCCCCGACCGCGACGCCGCGCGCGCCGAGCTCGGGCTCACCGGGGGAGAGGGGCCGGTGCTGGGCTTCGTCGGGTACTACCGCGACTGGCATCGCCTCGACCTCGTGGTCGAAGGGCTCGCCACGGAAGAGCTGCGCGGAGTGCAGCTCGTGCTCGTCGGCGAGGGCCCGGCGGAACCGGACCTCCGGGAGCGCGCCGAGCGCGCGGGCGTCGCCGATCGCGTGCTCTTCGCCGGCGCGCGCCCACACACCCGGATCCCCGCCGTGCTCCCCGCCTTCGACGTCGCCCTCGTCCCTGCCATCAACGCGTACGCTTCACCCCTGAAGCTGCACGAATACATGGCCGCGGGCCTCGCCATCGTCGCCCCGGATCAGCCGAACCTGCGCGAGGTGCTCGAACACGGGGAGAGCGCGCTGCTCGTGCCCCCGGGCGACGGGGACGCGCTCAACGCCGCGCTCGCGCGCCTCGTCGGCGACGGATCGCTCCGCCGCCGGCTCGGCCGGGGGGCGAGGGCCGCGATCGGGGCGCAGGACCTCACATGGCGCGGGAACGCGCGCCGTGTGATCGCCGCGGTGGAGGCGTCGCGATGACCGGATCGCCCTTGCACGCCATCTCTTTCGACGTGGAGGAGTTCTTCCAGGTCGCGAACCTGCGGGGCCAGTTCGCACGCACGGACTGGGAGACGGTCCCCTCACGGCTCGACATCGGCATGGACGCGATCCTGGCGGCGCTCGCGAGGCACGGAGCGCAGGCCACGTTCTTCTTTCTGGGTTGGGTCGCGGAGCGGCGTCCGGACCTGGTCGAGAGGTGCCTCGCGGGCGGGCACGAAGTCGCGAGCCACGGGTACGAACACCTCTTCCTGTCCGACCTCGACAGCCGGTCCCTCGACGACGACCTCGCGCGTACCGAGGCGGCGATCATGGCCGCGGGCGCCCCGCGCCCGATCGGTTTCCGCGCCTCGACGTTCACCTTGACGCGTGATACGTGGTGGGCCCTCGACGTCCTCGCGCGCCGCGGGTACCGGTATGACTCGAGCATCCACCCCATCCGACACCCGACCTACGGCATTCCCGATTTCGAGCCGGGTATCTCGACCGTGACAGCCCCCGGTGGCGGCGAGCTGATCGAGTTTCCCGTGTCGACGTACCCATTCGCCGGTCGCAACCTGCCGATCGGCGGCGGCGGCTACTTCCGGCTCCTGCCGGGCGCCGTCCACCGCGCCGCGATCGCGCGTCTCGAACGGATGGGACGTCCCGTCGCACTCTACATGCACCCCTGGGAATTCGATCCGGGTCAGCCGCGCTACGATGCACCGTTCCTGAAGCGCTTCCGGCACTACCTGAACCTCGACAAGTCCCTGCCGCGGCTGGACCGGCTGCTCGCCCGGTTCCGATTCGGGAGCATGCGCGAGGTGTTGGCGGAGCGGGCGCAGCTCCTCTGATCATCGCGGACGAGGCGGTGCGGTGACGCGCGCCGACGTCAACGACTGCAGCCCTCGCCGTCCGTCTCTGCGCCGCCGGTCTCCTCGCCGCCGGTCTCCGCGCCGGCGGTCTCCTCGTCGCCGGTCTCCTCGTCGCCGGTCTCCTCGCCGCCAGTCTCCTCGCCGGCAGTCTCCTCGCCGGCAGTCTCCTC
>SMVB01362762.1_pt1 | contig 10810 bp, 10 predicted proteins | sample 2456461 | NCBI WGS metagenome assembly SMVB01 (sample SAMN11095934, study PRJNA526329) | marine sediment metagenome | biome: Marine sediment; feature: Surficial sediment; material: Deep marine sediment; isolation source: Hadal surficial sediment | place: Pacific Ocean | collected 2014-05 | depth...
GTGCCGTTCAGCTATTGGGAATCCTAATACTAGGTGCGGTCGGCGCGCTGGGGTTAGCCATGGCAGAGACCGGAGGACAGCTCGGTGAACTCCAGTTCGGTATCGCTGAGGCAGCATTCTTTGTCGGTTGCGTAGCCTCTGCGCTCTACCCGGTGTTAAGCAAGTTTGGATTGAATCGAGGGTGGCTGTCGCAACGGGCAGAGGTGCGCACCTTCTGGAGCCTGCTGACGGGCAGCGTGCTCATTGGCGCGCTGGGGGTGATCGGCGAAGTGCCACAGCAGCTGATGACCATGACGCTAACGGACGTGTTGCTGCTGACATATTTGGGTGTGTTTTCCAGCGGCGTGACCTTTTGGTTAACACAACGTGCTACCGCGATCCTGACACCGGGCGCGGTCACGGCTTTCAGCTATCTCGTGCCATTCGTCTCGATGCTGTTGTTATTCATTGATCAACCGCAGCGCATTGGTTGGCACTGGTTGCCTGGTAGCTTGCTGGTTGTGGTCGCGATCGCGTTGTTACTGTATCGCGACGCCGCCAACCGTCGGCCAGATCAACGTTTCCAACCACAAGTGCGGCAGCAAGCGTGCAACGCATGCTGACTATTTTCCGGCGCGTAACGACGTGCTTTACCGATCAACCAACTATTTAGGAGTACAGAATCATGAAAATCACAGTATTAGGAGCAGCAGGTAACGTAGGTAGTCGAGTGGTCACGGAGGCGCTGTCTCGTGGCCATGAGGTCACAGCCGTCGTGCGAAATTCGGCCCGTTCCAACGGGCTGCCCGCTGCCGCAAAGATCCGTGCTGGCGATGTAGGCAATGTCGAGGACGTAGTCAACGTCAGCGTCGACCAGGACGTCGTAATTTCGGCCATCAAACCTGCGCCCAACAACAAGAGAGAAACTGTCGAGACCACCAACGCCCTGATGGACGGACTCGCGCAAACCGGGGTGCGGCTGTTGATTGTCGGCGGTGCCGCGACGCTAACGGTCCCCGGCACCGGTGGTAAGACAGTCATTGAAGACTCCAATTTCCTGCCGGTTTCCGCTCGACATGTGGGAAAGGCGAGTGCTGATCAATTGGAGGCCTGCCGCTCAGAGTCCAGGGTGGACTGGGCTTATCTCAGCCCCGCCGCGCAGCTGGCTCCAGGGGAACGCACCGGCAACTACAGATTGGGTACCGACGAACTGTTGCTCGATCCCGAGGGCAACTCGACGATCTCCATGGAAGACCTCGCGGTCGTGCTTCTCGATGAAGCCGAGCAGCCCAAACATCACCGGACTCGATTTACCGCTGCGTACTGACCGTCGTTCAGCTTTCGTGTTTAGTCAATCGAATTTGAGATTGATGCCATCGTTATTACACCGAACTAATAGAGAACACCACCATGAAACAACAAGCTAATCCCATCAACATCACCCATATCGATCATTTGGTCATCCGAGTGAACGATCTTGAGAACATGATTGCGTTTTACCGGGATGTTCTTGGCTGCAAGTTGGAACGCGGCCCCGGTGAAGGTGGTCTTGCTCAACTTCGCGCGGGTCTCTCGTTAATCGATCTTGTCGATGCGAACGGCCCACTGGGTCAGCAAGGCGGCGATCAGCCGGACCATGCCGCACCGAATATGGATCATGTTTGCTTCCAGGTGCAGCCCTGGGACGCAGACGCGATAAAGGGTCACCTTGACCGGCATGGAATATCCATGGGGACCGTTTCGTCGCGCTACGGTGCCTCCGGAATGGGGCCGTCCGTGTATCTCACCGATCCAGAGGGAAATACGGTCGAGCTAAAAGGCGACTCTTGATCGTGTATTTTAGATAGCCGCTGAAGCAGTCTGGAGCACTTGTAAGGAGAAAAAACGAAGTCAATCGAAGAAACTTCATCAAAGTGATGATAGGCGGTTCTTCGAATATTCTGATTCCCAGCATTCTTGACGCGTGCAGCAACGGAGAGGCAGAAATCTGGTTTGAAGGCTTGAAGGGGCCGATGTCCGACGAGACAGATATTCGATGGATCGTATTATCTTACGCCATCCTCTCCGCCAATCCGCATAACAAACAACCCTGGATCGTCGATTAGACCGGCCCAACGAGCCTGGACTTTTATGTCGACCAGAAGCGCTTGTTGCCTGAGACTGATCCGCCAGCTCGACAAATTCAAATAGGCCAAGGCACGTTCCAGGAAAACCTCGAACTAGCAGCTCGACTAGAGTTTTTTCACCCTACAGCGCACGATTCGTAACGAATGTCTCGATCACAGGCTAATTATTGGTAACCACTATTTGCAGCGAACAGTTTATGAATTCGTCGCTTATTACAATCGCTGGCGGCCTCATAGAAGTCTTGGCCAGATAGCGCCATGTCACGCATGTGACGGAGGTGTCGAAAATACCGGCCAGGTATCTCATATCAAAGCCGGTCCTCGGCGGGCTACATCACGTGTACCAATGGGCAGCTTGACAACGCCGATGGAGTTTTTGCGCCCTACAAGTTAGCCACTGTCCGCGCATAAGTTTCTTATGGATTCATCAGTGGCAACGCGAAATGATTATTTTTTTCGCACGCGTGAAGATGGTTTTGACGGGCGGATACTAGCCCCATATCGAGCTTTCGAAAATTGACAGATTTATCAAGGGTCAGAAAGAGTGTACGGCTCAGATGCTCGATTTGTGCCTGAAATTCAACATCACCATAGCGAACGGCGAATTGTCGAGCGTCCAGACCCGGTTCGAGCCGATCCAACCAGCGCAATAAGGCATGGTACGCAACACGGGCATTGCCGGAGCACAGCATTTTCCGGAGCTGGCGAAACGCGTAGCGCTCTGTGAGCCTTTGTTTTTCTTTGTATGCTGTGTAGCTGCGGTAGGACGCCGGAATCCACCGCGAAACTGCAAGAACTGAAAGTAACAAAACTGCGATCGAGAGCGTGATCATCGGCCAGCCAGCAGTGGGTGATTCTTCCTCGACTGTGGTCAGTTCGGGGCCAGCCACCGCAACCAACAACGCGGGCACTGTTGCGACGTCAATGCTGGAAGTCCCCGTATTCCACCAGTGCAATGACACTTCAGGTACCGCAAAGTCCCCGCCATTTTCGAACACAAGCGTGATTTTCTCGGTCCGTCTTGCGAGGCCGTCGTCCTCTATGACCGGCTCATTGGCGTAAACGGAAACACCAGGATTGTCGATTTGGCCGATCATCGGTGGTAAAAAAATTGCCGGCATACCATCGAGTTCCGCGGTATATCGCAGCACCAGCGCGTCGCCTGCTTGCAGCGATTCTATATCACCATCAATGTCGCGTGTCAGCGTCAGGCTGCTGCCAGCAATGTACGGCTCGAGTGCCTCAGCGCCGCTAGGTACCTGTGCACGGATTTCGATGTCGGGCACAGGCACGTCTACTGTGATCGGTTGGCGCGTAACGGGATCCGCGTATGTAACCGCCATCGAAAGGTCATTCAATCGATATGTTGCGCTAATCAGTGGAAACACCTGGTAGTTGCGTACAATCCCGGACCAGGTGTCGCGGCCAATGCGTTCGCTGGTCGGACGAGAACTGTTGGGCGGCAGGCGCACAATCGCATTCGCAAGTTCGAAGGACGGAAATTCCGGCGGCCTCGGAAACCACGTCGGCACAAGAACCGTCACTTGCAAGCGCACCGGCTCGCCCACAGATATTGTTTCCGGCGTGACGGTGACACGTACGATCGGTTCCTGGGCCATGACCGGATTCATAACCAGCCCAAACAAGACAAGGATTAGCGCGCACCTCATTGCCCGGCCACCCGCGAGGCTTCCAATTCGAATCGGGTACGCAGGAAGTCACTGATCTCAGTATCGACCGATCGCATCCACTTGTCTGCCGACTCAAGTTCGATCGTGCTTTGCTGCGTAATGATCATTTCCAGTCCGCGCTCACGTTCGTTATCAAACTTGTAGTCATCCGCACCAAGTTCGGTCTCGTCCCCGGTGTCTAACTGTTCGCGGGTTCCTTCGATATATTCGAGTACATAACGCGAAAGCTGCAGGTTCTCCGCCGCCTCGGTCCACTCCGGCGCATCCGCGACCGCCTGTTCGTACGCTGTAATTGCCTTGCCGTACTCGCGGCCCTTGAGGAAAGCATTGCCACGATTATAGAAACCCTCTGCGTTTGGTAATCGAGCAAATGTGTCGGCAGCTTCTATGTAACGACCCGCTGCATATGCCGCAGTAGCTTTCCACATCGGGTCTTCGAACAGGTCGGCAGCCTCGGAGAACTCGAGATTCTCGTACGCCAGACGGCCCTTTTGATCAGGCGTCAGCCACAATGCAGGGAAGTCACCGCTGCGCCAGCCGCTCACGCCGAGCGCGATCAAAGCCAGCGCGGTAGCCACCGTGAGTTGCGATATTACTTTCATCGTCGCAAGCGCCTTACCATTGCATCGTCCATCCGCGCCGGAAATGGAAGAGCGTTAACAGCAATGCAGGCCAGAGCAACCACCAAGCCTGGTCGCGCCATCGAGAGTCCGGATCTTCCGCTGCGCGGAGATTCGATTCGATATTACGCAGGAGTTGCCTGATGTCGGCGTCACCAGTTGCGGCGCGGACGATGGAAATGCCTGCTTCACTCGAGACCCGCCGCAGCACACCAGCGTCGATACTGGTGTCGAGTCGACCGCCGGCCGAATTCAAAACAGGTGATCCGTCAGGCAACAGTGCTACGCCGCCCGCGTCGGTACCAATGACCAGGGCACTCATCGATGGCGCATCGGATTGCGCTGAGAATTCGGCGAGTGGCGCAATATCGACGGTGTCGAATCCATCGTTGACGAATAACAATGTACCGATCATCGCTTCGTCGCCCAGTAGTTCCTGCGCGATCGGCAGAACCGCGTTCGCATTCGCATTCGCAGCTTTGACCGGCATGATTAGCGGGTCGAGGCTCTCCAGAAACGGTTTGATGACTTCGACATCTTTAGTCAGCGGCACGACGATATGCGCGCTGCCAGCATATGCGATCAACGCAGTCCTTGAACCAGTCCGTTGCGCGATCAGGTCGAGTATCTTGAACCGTGCGCGATCAAGCCTTGTCGGTAACATGTCGTTGCTTCGCATTGAGTCCGAGACTTCGATCGCAATCACGAGCGGCGCGGTCTCGGAAAACCAAGGGCTCGGTTGCTTGCTCCAGGTCGGTCCGGCGGCGGCGATGGTCGCCGCGACGAGGGCAAGAATCGCGCCGTCTACGGGCCGAAATCCTCTGTGTGCGTCCTTATTGACCGTCAGTGCGTCGAGCAGATGGGGTGCGATGAAAGATCCTCTGGGCGCCCCAGAAGAGCTGCGACGCCGAACCAACCACCATGTCAGCGCGAGCAACGGGAGTGCGATTAGCCACAGCGGGCGCAAGAACTGAAAGAGATCGTAATCGATCATGCCGACACGCTCCGGCGCCGGGACCCGATGAGCAGCAATGTGTAGCCGAACAGTCCAAGCAACAGGGCCGCACCGGCCGGCCAATGGACCAGCGACTCGCGCGGTCGCCAAGTTTGCATATAAACTTCGCCGGGTGTCATCGCATCGATGCGTTTATAAACCTCGGCGAGCGATGTTTCGTCTTCAGCGTTGAAGAACCGTCCGCCGGTCCGATCTGCAATAGTCATGAGCGTTGCGAAATCGACCCGGTCCTCACCCTGCGCCTCGGGATCGCCAACGCCGATCGAATAAATCTCGACGCCGTTCAGGCGTGCGATCTCCGCGGCATTGATCGGTGTCATTTTGCTCGCTGTATCATTGCCGTCGGTCAAGAGTATCAGCAGCCGCTGTTCAACTTCACTCGACTCGAATGATCGAATTGCCAGGCCTATTGCATCACCGATTGCTGTCTTCGGACCAGCCATGCCGACATCCATCAGATCCACAAGAGCGCGGGCCGTCGTGACATCGCGTGTAAAGGGTAACTGCAAGTACGCGCGATTACCGAAAACGATGAGCCCGATACGATCTGTCTCGCGCTCGGCGATGAAGCGATCGACGACTCGCTGTACTGCCGTTAGCCGGCGCACATTGCGACCGTCCTCATCCGGGAAGTCGGCGTAGTCCATCGAACCGGACAGGTCGATCGCGAGCATGACGTCTCGCGCCGCCTCGGTCCGGATTATAGGCTCGCCAACCCACTCAGGCTTCGCAATCCCGATGACGAGACAGCCCCAAATAAGCACCATGACTGATCCCTGGAAGACCCTTCTGCTCAGTACGACAGCGCCGGATCGGGCCTCCGTGTCAGCTGCTTTGATCAGGTCCTGAAAGAATGGTACTCGCAGCGCGCTAACTCTCTCGCGGTGTGGTGGCAGCAGCCAATGCGCCAGCAGCGGCGCCGGCAACAGCAGGAACGCCCACGGAAACGCGAACTCAAGCACGGTGTATCTCTATCCAGCGACGCGCGGGAGCAATCAGCGCGTTGCCGTCACTTTCGGCGCGGTATGCGGCTGTCGCCAGTTGTTCCGCCGCCTGCTCAATGATCGGGTCATTGCTCGCGGTGCCGCGCAGAAAATGCGCCCACTCAGAACCGTAGAGTTGTGCAACTTGTTCGCGCGGATACGCGGCAAGCGCCGTACGTTTAAGAAGGATTGCGATCTGCCTGGCAACGTGCTTCTCATCAACCGGGTTCGCCTCAATCGAACGCAACATCGCGAGCGCTTCGCGCCGATAACGATTGCGACGCCATACCCGGTATCGATGCCATATCAAAATCACAGCCATTACAGTCAACCAAGTGAGCACAATCCACCAACCCGGTGTTTGCGGCATCCACGAGACTGGCTCGGGCTTGACCAAATCGTGCATCAAATCCAGCAATTGCGGCAGATTCAGACCGTTGTAGTCATTCACCGGACCCTCCGTTGCGGCCTCAATCGACCCAGCAGCTGGCGCAGCTGCGGTAGCGTCTCCTCGCCGGCGCTCAACGGGAACACCGACAGTTTGATCTCAGTTTGCCATTTGATGATGCGGTCGAGGCGGTTCCTGCTTTGTGCAGTTACGGCTTCTCGAATCGGCCCCGACCCGAGATCGAGTTCTGCCTGCATTCGGCTATCCCCGATTACCGTATTCTCGCCCGGTTCAAGTTGTCGTGCGATAGGGTCATGCAAGAGCATGAGAATCATGTCGTTGTGCGCAGATATGCCGCTCAAGTGGCGATGCGTTGTCTCATCGATTCCGTCGAAGTCGCTGAACACCAGGACCAAGTGATCGTGATGCGCAATGCGCGCGATGCTTTTCAGGACTTCGTTCAACCGTCCGGGCTTTGGATCTACGTGCCGATCCGCATGCAGTTCTGCATTCATCTCTGCGACAGATTCCAGCAGCCGGTAGACCGTCCGGGCCTGGCGTCGCGGCGGAAATTCTCGCTGCTGCTCATCGCCGAATACGATGCCGCCGACGCGATCACCGGCGTCGAGAATTCGAAACGCTGCGATAGCGGCCGCTTCCGCAGCTGTAGTCGATTTCATATTTAGACGCGAGCCGAAGAACATCGACATGCGCTGATCAACGACCACCAGCGCCGGACGATCACGTTCTTCGGTGAACACGCGTACATGCGGCTTGCCTGTCCGTGCCGTCGCCTTCCAGTCGATCGAGCGAATATCGTCGCCCGGCAGGTAGTCGCGCATCTCTTCAAAGTTCAGCCCGCGACCACGCAGGCGGGAGGCGTGGCGACCATTGAGCACGCTGGCAGATGCTTGCCGCGGAAGGAAATTGAGGTCGCGCCCCTTTCGTTCCAGATCACGGAGATGGTCCAGGGTAACGTGGATGCGCGGGTCCGGTGTCATCGTCAACTCAGGGTAACGCAACCTGTTCGACGACGGCGTCAATGACCTGATCCGCGCTGACTCCTTCGCCCTGTGCCTCGTAAGACAGCATCAGCCGGTGCCGCAGAACATCGTGCACGATGGCGCGAATGTCTTCGGGATCCACGAAATCGCGCTCGTTGAGCCACGCGTGTGTCCGGCTGCACTTGTCCAATGCAATTGAGGCGCGAGGACTACCACCTACATCGATCCAGCGATCGAGATCTTTCGAATACTTGTCCGGTGTTCGGGTCGCGTAGACCAGATCGACCATGTAACGCTGGATAACGTCCGACACATGCACCTTACTGATTTCCCTGCGCGCAGCGAATACAGCGTCCTGCGAAATTCGCTCAGCCTCTTTCTTCGGCGCCGAGTCTGAGTCGCCATGCGATGCAGCTTCCTCGCTACGTACAAGATCGATGATCAGCACCTCGTCTTCGACGGGTGGATACTCGATGTTGACGTGCATCAGGAAGCGGTCCATCTGCGCTTCGGGCAGCGGATAGGTACCTTCCTGTTCCACCGGGTTCTGGGTCGCCATCACCATGAACAAAGGCGGCAACTTGTGTGTCGTGCCGGCGACCGTCACTTGGCGCTCTTCCATGGCTTCGAGCATCGCTGCCTGCACCTTGGCAGGCGCACGATTGATTTCGTCTCCGAGAACGATGTTGGCGAAGATTGGGCCCGGCTCGAAACGAAACTCGCTGCCGCTGTCGGACTGGTAATAAATTTCCGTACCCGTAACGTCCGAGGGCAGCAAATCCGGCGTGAACTGGATGCGGCTGAAATCCGCGTCAATGTTTTTCGCCAGCGCCTTAATCGCGCGCGTCTTGGCAAGGCCCGGCAAGCCCTCAACAAGCAGGTTGCCGTTGGCGAGCAAGCCGATGATCAGTCGTTCGACTACGGCCTCCTGGCCGATAATTGACTCGCCCATCCTTTTCTTGAGCTCAGCGATCTGCTGATAAGCACTCATATCCGGTGGCACGGAATCTATGGCACGAAAGATCCGGGCTCCTGCCGCTGTGGGAACTCCTCGAACGTGGCCTTGAATTCCGCCACCTTCACCATCGCCGGATAGAACAAAAACATGTGCTCGCCCATCCACTTAAAGTAACCCGCACCTTCGATGTCCATACGCTCGTACGGATCCATTCTCAAGTTGAAGATTTTCGGCATACGCAACTCCGTCCACGGGTCAATCCAGACGTCTAGGCCGTGCGCGCGTTGCTCCTTGAATACCATTTTATAGTCGCCATCACGAATGGCGACTATATCGCCCGTATCTGAAGAATAGATAAAACCATCGCGTGGACCTTTTTCTTCCTCGCCCGTGAAGTACGGCAAGAAGTTAAACCCATCCAGGTGGACCTTGTATCGTTCGCCACCTACACGCATGCCTTTTCTAAGGTTTTCTTTAACATTCGGATCGCCAGCCGCCGCTAGCAAAGTTGGCATCCAGTCCATCATCGCAATGATCTCGTTTGATACCTGGCCCGCCTCAATTTTGTCGGGCCAGCGAACCATCATCGGTACCCGATAACCACCTTCCCAATTGCTGTTTTTCTCACCTCTGTACGGCGTATAACCGCCGTCAGGCCACAACGCGAGTTCGGCACCATTGTCGGTCGAGTACATAACGATAGTGTTGTCGGCGATACCCAATTCATCGAGCTTTGCCAGCAATTGCCCTACATGACCGTCATGTTCAACCATGCCATCCGCGTAAAGCCCTTGTCCCGTAACGCCTTCCGACTCCGGCTTTAGTCGGGTCCAGACGTGCATGCGAGATGAGTTGAACCACACGAAAAAGGGTTTGTTCTGACTGTTGGCTCGATCGATAAAGTCGAGCGAGGCATTCAGGAATTCCTCGTCCACGGTTTCCATGCGTTTTTTCGTCAGCGGTCCGGTGTCCTGAATCTCGCCATCGGCCGACGATTTAATGACGCCTCGCGGACCGAAGCGCTCTTTGAATGCGGGGTCCTTGGGATAGTTAGGATGTTCGGGCTCTTCTTCGGCATTCAGGTGGTACAGGTTGCCGAAGAACTCGTCGAAGCCATGATTGGTCGGCAGATGCTCGTCAAGATCGCCAAGATGGTTTTTGCCAAATTGGCCGGTCATGTACCCGTGAGGCTTCAGGAGCTCGGCAATCGTCGGGTCCTCCTTCTGTAAACCTTCTGGTGCACCCGGCAGACCTACCTTGGTCAGCCCCGTCCGTATCGGATGCTGCCCGGTAATAAAGGCCGAACGACCCGCGGTACAACTCTGGTCGCCGTAGGAGTCCGTGAAAATAATGCCTTCTCTGGCGATGCGATCAATATTGGGCGTCTTGTAGCCCATGATCCCCATGTTGTAAGCACTGACATTGAACGGGCCGATGTCATCGCCCCAGATTATCAGGATGTTTGGCTTGTCCTGGCCATGTGCAACGCCCGCCAATAGAACTGCAATAAGCAGCGTCAATCGCAATGTATGTCTTTTCATTTCTCGGTCCCTTTATTCGAATTTTCAGTGCTGGGGCGGTGCGAACCATAGGAAACGAGTTTGCTTACACTTAGTTATTTTTCTAATTGGTCAGCTTCTTATGATTACTTCTAACACCGACCCGCCGCAAACTTGCAACAATAGTCTGAACGGACCGCAAGCATACTAGACTAAGTCTAAAATGTGTAGATAAGCAGGAAAGCGTGATTTGTCGGCCCGCCCGAAGATACTCGAATCGACGACCTCCTGACTAATAACCAGGTGTCCCTCCTGGATATTCGTCCGCGTTGATTTTGTTGGCATTGTTCTGGCTGTCTCGCTAACGTGGACGTATGACGAAATGGCTACAAATCATCCTGCAGTCGTTGATTTCATCGGTCAGGAGCAGGCGCGATCTGGCGTTTGAGAATCTGCTGCTCCGTCAGCAATTGGCGGCCATGAAACATCGCCAACCACGACCGAAATTGTCGAAGGCCGATCGGATATTCTGGGTTCTGTTTTCAAA
>SMVB01277975.1_pt1 | contig 10809 bp, 16 predicted proteins | sample 2456461 | NCBI WGS metagenome assembly SMVB01 (sample SAMN11095934, study PRJNA526329) | marine sediment metagenome | biome: Marine sediment; feature: Surficial sediment; material: Deep marine sediment; isolation source: Hadal surficial sediment | place: Pacific Ocean | collected 2014-05 | depth...
AAGTTTGTTTCTTCAGGTCCTCCGTTAAACTATGTAAATCAGAGAGCATATAATATAGTAACTGCTGATATTTTTGATCTTATCATGGCAACCAATTCGGAAGGTTGGATTGCTTTATCTACAGGTGGATTTAATGCAGAAGTTTATACTACAACTGATGGGGGTGTTACAAATGATACTTTAGTATGTACACATTCAGCTCTTTCGATAAATTCTATAGCAGTTGCTCCAGATTGTATTTTTCGTGTAAAAACTTGTTCAGGTTGTTCACCATATGCTGAATATCTTTTTGCTGGATTACCTTGTACTTCTATGCCAGGAGACATTTACCAAGCAACACCTTCATTTGTAACATCTTGTAATTGTTGGGAAATAATGGATAAGGTGGTTGGGCAAGTTGCTGATGACACTATATCTAGCTATATTAAATATTTTGATTGTAGTACTTGTGAAGCGAGCAGTACAAATTGGCTTTTAGAAGATTGTAGAGGCCAGACTACTGACATTATTATTGACGGAAATGTTCAAGATTTAAGTCAATGGAATCTTACTGCAATATTTATTGAAAATTATTCTTCATGCTGGACTGTTCGTGTTACAAGTGACCCTCCTACTACGGCCAATATTATAGTAGTTATTGGAATATCTAAAGGAGGATGTAGGTCCTGTGGTCTGATTGCTTCCGTGAGATCTTGGGTACTTAGAAATTGTAGTGATCGGCAATTTACAATGAATGTACAAGGTACGGGATTTACAGTTGGATATGTTGTTTCCTTAGATGCATTTCTTGCAGGAACTACTTATGTAAATTGTTGGGAAGTGATTGGAACGACAACTTCACCTTCTGATCTACTTGCAAATGTGACTGATAATTGGGCTAGTTGTGAATCTTGCACACAAGGATATTTTTCTTATTTAGTAAGAGTTTGTGGAGAAAATGAACAACAGATAATATCGCTTAGTTCGATAGTGGCTATAGGAAGTATTATTACAGTTGGAACAAATACTTATGGATTTTTACCAAGTGATTGTATTGAAATACTGGATACAATTTCCGTAAGTACTAATGATGTAACTTCTGTTACTGGAACTTATGTAAATTGTGAAGAATGTGAAGAAGGACTTCCATCTTGTTTTACTTTGGAATCTTGTAATCCAGATGATTATCCAAGTATACCCGAAGTAACATCATCAAATCCAGTTACAGCAGATTTAGTTGGAAATGTAGGTTCTGTTATTCATGAGGTAGATGGTGTAGATAATAAATGTTATACAGTATTATATAATCCAATTTGTAATGCACCTGTAGGAGTCACGAATATTACTCCAGTTGGGCCTGATTGTGTTAGTTTTAGTATTTTATCTACAGTTGTCGTTCCTACGACTGCTATAGGATCTTGTAATCAATTTATAATTACTGTAGTTAACAATAGTACACTTGATTTTCCATTTACTCTTTCTTTAACTGGATGTACAGATATCACATTATTGGATGCTGCTACTCAAGTAATACCTGCTGGAGTTCTAGCAACTTGGGAATTAGAATATTGTCCAACTGCAATAACAAGTGGAGCTTGTAGCTACAAGATACAGGGATTATGTAATCATGTAGTTGGAGAACTGTGTTATAAATCAGTAGAAATAACTGATTGTACTTATTGGAACATATGCATAACAGAAGATAATATCAATGGATGTAAACCAGATTGTATTTATCCTGGATCTATTATTCCCATAACAGTTGGTGGTAATGTAACAGATCTTACTTTATTTCCTCTTACTATAACCTTTATAGTTACCAATAAGTCTACTGGAGATATAGTGTTTAAAAATGATTACGTCGTAAACGACAATACAGAGCTTCAAGCTCTTAGTATTGATGTTCCCGCAGATGTTTCAGGTAAGTATTGTGCTACAATATGTATTCCTGGATGTGATTCTTTAAAGGAATTTTGTTGGGATGTATGTGATCCTTTTGATGTTTACAAAGATGAATGCAACAAATGGCATTTATTTAGGCCAAATAACTGTGGGCCACAAAAATACTTTGTAACTGTCACCGAATTGGATGGAGATGTTATTAGTGAAAATGTAGAATGGGATTCAGCAGTAAATAATTATTATTACTTTAACATCCCTCATGATGGCATATTCATCATAGCAATGTCTGACTATTTCACAGGTGCAATTATTTATACTTTTGCGATATTTGAAACATGCTTACTAGAGAAGTGTTTCAAAATATTAATGGATAAGGTAATGTGCAGCTGTGCAGATCCATGTTGTGAAAAATGCAATGGTACTCCAGAAAAAGAAGTAGAATTTGCCAGGATGACATTAAATAAGCTAAATCCTCTTTATCTTACATATTTGGGAATGGCCAGTAAATACAAAGTAGATTCTATTGGAATGAAATTGATTCCTTCAGATACAATGGAGTTTTTATATAGTGCTGATGATGTAATGGACAAAATTACAGAGCTTTTAGAGAATTGTGATTGTCTATGTGCAGAAGAAAATAATACGAAGTCTAATACCGGTAGGTGCAAAGATTGTAACTAATGGCATGTTGTGACCATCTTACTGAGCAGGATTATGTTTTCGGATCTTATATGGGGATAATTTATCCTTATTTGTCTGATCTTATATGTAATGTAGCACAAGAAGAGACATTTGGTAATACAGCTGCAGCAAATCTTTCATATGATTTGATGAATGACATATATTATATGTTTACATATGCCTGGTTTGCTAAAATGGCACAAGATATAAAAGAACAAAATGCTGCTTTGACATCTAGCACCAATCCTAACGGATGTGTTGATATTGCAGAAATTAGAAGTCAAATATGGACAGAGTTTAATTTTGATTGCATGGCATCTTACTGGCATTGTAAGCATGACTTGGACTTAAGTAATTTGTTATTACCTTTTGGACTAAATAACGGATATGATAAAGGTATAGACTTTATGAGAATTGAGAACACTGATCCGTGTGTTCCGCCATTTAAAATTGTATAAAATGAGTCAAAAACAAAAAAAATTCTTTTTTACTTCAGTTCCAGGGACTGACAGATTTTTATCTGGAGATGAGCCTACTCAGGCCGTTATGAAAGACTTTGCTGATTCTGTTGCTTTTAAACTTGAAGAAACAGATACTGCAACGGAACTGCAACAAGGACTGGTAGAGTCGGCCACTCAAACAGAATATGATACTTCTATTGATTATAATGGTCTTGGATATGCACTTTTTGTAAGGCCTTCCTTTATAAAGACTTCTTTGTTGGCTTTAGAAACATTGCTTCAAACACAAATTGATGCAATTAACAATCTTATTGTTTCTATTCAGGGTGATATTTCTATCATGCAAGGAGAAATTCTAACAATACAAGGAGACATAACTACTCTCACGGGAGCTGTAACGACTATACAGGAAAATGTTGACAATGCTATGCCTATTGGAGGTATTATATTGTGGTCATTTACAGATCCTCCCAATCCTGATTGGGTAGAATGTAATGGAGCATCTTATTTAACTTCGCTTTATCCTGATCTTTATGATGTAATAGGAACAAACTTTGGAGGAGGAGGAGGAAGTTTTACTGTGCCAGATATGAGACAAATGTTTGTGGCCGGTCATGATCCTTTTGGTCCTATTCCATATAATGATATAGGAGATGGAACAAGTTCTGGAGTGGGTCTTAATGAAGTTTTATTAGATTCAACTCAAGTTGGTGTTCCCGCTCATAGTCATGCATTAGATAATGCTAATGCAGGTTTGTATATTGCTAAAGGAGTGGATCATACGAATGATTTTATGTGTCTCATTACTGCACCTGCTTCTGCTTCTAATGCATCTAAAGAAGGAAGATTGAAACGAGGTGCAAAGGGTGATGCTTCTGGTAACCCTTTGTATACCTGCGATAAAACCCAAATAGGAAATGATGATCATGGCCATTGGTTCGTAGCAAGTACAAGTCCTGGTACTAATTTTGGAATAACCTTTTCAGGAAGTACGGAAACAGATGGATACATAGCTAATGCGTCTAGTGCTCATGAAAATAGACCACCTTTTGTAGTATTTCCTTATTATATTAAAGCACAATAAAAATTAGAAATTATGGCATGTAAAGAATGTGGAAAAAAACATTGTGATTGTACTGGTGGAGAAAGTGGAGGAATAGGTTCAATAGGTCCAATGGGTCCAGCAGGACCAATGGGCCCTCCAGGTGAAAGTGGATTGGCTCCAGAACATCAATGGTCAGGTCCAAGTTTAAGGATTAGTAATCCAGACGGTAGTGATGGTCAATATGTAAATCTAGAAGGAGAGAAAGGGTCTGTTGGTCCAGGTGCTACGGGTCCTCCAGGGCCACAGGGACCACAAGGACCGGTGGGTGCTCAAGGAGGTTCTGGTGCTACAGGAGCTCAAGGGGCTCAAGGTATTCCGGGTGCTCAAGGATCTGTGGGAAATCAGGGAAGCCGAGGACTTAGTTCTACAATGGCTATATCAAGAACGTATGATGGAGGAGGTGCTGAAATAACACATACAATTCCATTTGTTGGAACAGATATGAGTGTTGTTAATCTTAATAGTGATACCGTAGACAGGCCAGTTAGTATTGAAATTGAAGTACCTGCTTCTGCTCTTGTGTTGATAACTGTAGATTTTAGTATGATCGTAACGCAAGTGCCAATGATTATGAATTTAGCATTTCATAATGATAGTGGAGATACTGATACACCTTTAAGTGGAATTAATGAACTAAGGGGATTTGGAGCTCAAGGTGATTTTCATTGGGAGACACATGTGCCTATTAATCTTGTTAATAATCCTGCTGAATCCCTTATGACATTATATCTTTTTGCAAAAACAAATGGACCAGGGCTTGTAATTACTTCACAAGGACCACAAGGTGGATTAGGGGGATCCATTGCTATTACCAGGCCCAAGCCTGTTACCCTTATGGCTTACAATGGAGATAATTTAACTCTTAATAATCCTTCGTTACCATAGTATTGTATGGTGTTTATTCCTAATAGTTTTATTGAAGATAGTATTGAGCATTTTTCAAAAGTAAAAATTGAAGAACTTGTATTTGTTAATAAAATTATTTGTGCACAACATTTACCTATTCATGATAGGGATAACCATAGTGTAAATCTTGCTTTATTAACTAATATTCTTGAATTTGTAAATTCATATCATATAGATGATAAAAAAACTAGGATTATAAAAAAAGCTGTTTATCTCTTGGAAGGCATTTCATATAAGCATCCTTTTGGTGATGGTAATCGAAGAACTGCATTTTATGCATTTACCGAATTTTTAGAAAGAAATGGATTCTTCTTAGTTATCAGTAATGATAAAGATAGAAACGAATTTGTAAATTTACTTGGGAAGTTGTCTGATGAAGAAATAAATTTTTATTCAGAAATTGAATTATTTATATTGCGATCAGGCAGAATTCTTGAAATTAAGAAGGAAGAAGAAAAATGGCAAGAAGGATTAAAATAATTATAATCCATATTTTTCCTATTTTAATTTCTTTTTTAGCCCATTTAACGATTGGGCTAACAGGAAGAAACTTACCATTAGAATCTCTTTTCATGGTTTTCTTTTCTTGAATAGTGTGAATATAGCTATTAATGGGGAAAAAACTATTATACCTATTAACATTAGGAAGTGATAAGTCAAGACTATTATTTTAATTAATATTTTTGTCACCTTTGAATTCAGTTTTGGTTGTGCAGGTTCTACATACCCATTTCACTTCTTTGAATGAATAGTAATGTACCTTGTTTTGTCTACATCTTTCACAATGAAAAAGATCTGATGCTATTGGGCTATTCATTTCTTTATTCTTTTAGGGGTTTTCTTTTCTTCTTTTCTTTCATAAAAATCTTCATACTTGTCACATTCTGCTACATCATAGAAAGGATTGCCATCATTGTCATAATCAACTGTTGGAGCAAACCCCTTTGCCAAACATAGCATATAAGGCTGTTTAGGGACCTTGTCTTGGATTTCTTTGTTATTTCTAGGGATAGTACCCGCTGGCATGTTTTTGCATGTCTCACACAAAGAAATATATGAATTATTACCAATTGAAATGAACCTATGTTTTTTCTTTTTTAATGCCATGTTGTGAAGTTTCTTTTTCTATGAATTTTATAAGCATATTTCCTTCTTGAATTGTAAATAGCTTGTCTTTGTATGAATAGTTTTCTTTTTTCTTATTTATAGCATGATTGTGCAGCTTTTTTAATTTATTCAGTTCTTTTTTGTCAAATAGATTTATAAATATAAAAAATTCATTGTCTTGCTTGTAATCCCTTTTGTGATTTATGTTTTTATCATCTTTCATTGTAAAATGGTTTATTGGATATGAGTATGTTATTAGTTACTCCTGGAAAGTTTCCTTTTTTGATCTTTAGAAAGTCTATTCTTTTTCTGAACCTGGCATTCATGGAATCATGAACAATCCATTGTCCTCTTACCATTTTATTATGATGAAAAACATAAAGCGTATCACCATAGCTGAATGGACCGCCCCATCTATTTAAAAGGTCCCTGGACAATGCTACCCACTTAATCTTGTTATATCTTAACAATCTTTTGTTTATCAAGGATCCATCAGCTGTTATCAAGGGAGTGTTGTCGCATTGATTTGTTACAGGTTGGTAATAAGTTCCTTTTACTTCAAAAATAGATTGAATGTCTTTAGCTGGTAAAGGAAATTTTGGTGATATGGTTCCCTTAGTACTTCTTGGCACAAACCTTACAATGCGTATATCTTCTTCTGATGTTAAGCAGTTATGATATGTTCTTATTATTTTATCTCCACACAATATTAATAGTGCTATACTTAGCAGCAATAAGGATATTTTTAAATATTTTTCTTTTATTTTCATACAGTTTGTATTTTCTTGGCACTTGTAAAATCAGTGCATTGAGTTTGTAATGGACAATTTCTGCAATTTGAATACGAAGGATTGGTGAAATAGCCCCGTCCTTCATGGAAATATATTTTTTCTGTTGTTTTTCTTATAGATTCATTTAATTCAAATTCTTCTAATTTGCCAAAAAGTTTCTTAATTATTTTGTATTCTGGAACTGGCTTGTAATCAAATACTAAATAATAGAATGGAAGTCTTTTGCCATGTATTTGTTCCCATAAATGCATATACATATAAGCCTGGGTATGATCCATGTTATGAGGAAAATGCCAAGAATAAGGTCCAAATTGAGAATATATATTCATTGTTAGTTTAAGATCCACTATGGCTTCTTCTATAGGGCCATCTGTATCGTCCCATATAGGAGATGTGAAATCAATGGTTCCATTTAACATAATGCCATCCTCATGTTCTAATTCAAGATATATGTCATTATTTAGAATTTTCATCTTATGATTAGACAAAACCTTTTTGAATTCTTGAACTTGTAGATCTATTCTTTCATGGGAAACCTTTTTTTCTCCATTCTTTTTTCTTGGAAGATCAGATACTTTCTTGCCATGTACTCCTGAGCCCAAGCAAAGAGTTTCAAAGTACAGTCCTCTTTCCATGTATTCTGATGCAATTAAATTATGTGTTTTATCAATAAAAACTTTTTTAAGCTTCATGGGACAATAACCATCTTGAGCAAATGCTTTTATTAAGGATTGGCTTATTTTATAGCTCATCACTAAGAATTTTAGGTAACTCTGAATTTTTGTAATATTTTTTTATCGTAAACCTGGTATCAGTTTTCATTATTTTCAATTCATCTTTAGGCAAATTAGCTCCTGGGCTAATTAAAATCATATAGAAATCACCGGAATGATGTCCATCTATAAAAGAATAATAATTGATTTTAGAAGATTCTGAATTCATAATAAATATGGAATCTTTAGGGTATTCCTTAGCTTTTTTTCTTAACCAATCAAGAAATTCCTTTTTTCCATCACCTATAGCATAAAACCAGGTCTTTGGTTTTCTTATTCCGCCCATTGGCAGAACATTTTGTACTATCTCTTTCATAATTAACAGACTTTTTCATTTGTACATTGCTTCATTAAGAAATGTCTTGTTTTTTGTAATTCTTTAATTGTTTTGTCTATCCTTAATACTTGTTGTATTGGAGAATCATCATCTTCGCCATTTTCTTCTGATAGCTTGATTTGATAAGATGCTTCAATTTGTCTAAATTTTTTTCTGTATTTTCTATGATTGTTTAAGTATAATGAATGATGATTATTTAAACCATGTATTACTGAAGCATGGTCTCTATTGAAAAAGCTTGAGATGTCTGTTATCTTAAGGTTGTTAGTCGTATGTAATAAAAAGTAACATGCAGCCCTTAATGCTACCAGGTCATGTGTTCTATTTTTTTCTTTTAACATATTTTTCGGTAGATTAAACAGGTCTTCACATATATTTGTAATAAGTGATCCATACATTATAACTTCTGCCGGAACATTTTTTATTTCTTTTTTCATTATCGTTTTGGCTTAAATATTATCCATAGCATATACAACGCTAACACTACCCATGAAAATATTACTATCTCAATCATCTTTTATGTTTTCTTTTTTCATCTTCTTTATTTTGATGAAATAATTTAATTAATTTATCTTCTATTCCTATATACTCTTCAGGAGTTAAAACTGTAATAATACCCTTATCTGTATCTCTGGTTATATATATTATATCAGCGAGTTTCTCTCTTAATTTTTGATTACTCATCTTATTTGTTTTGGTTTAATAATGAAAGCTCATCTAAATCTACCATTTCAGTTAATGTAGTGCCTATGCTAAAGTTTTGTTTTAGTAATGCATCACTATCATTAATCTTAATAATAGTATAAGGAGATTGTAACCATATAACTGTATCTCCCACTTTCATTTTTGTTTTGGTTTAGATGTCATAAACAGTTTTACCCATATCTTTTAATATGTCTATTTTATTTATGTTAGGATTTATTAGTTTTTCATGGTTAAGACTTAACATGCCACATACTCTTCTAATAGCTGTTTTTTTGAATTTTAAGATTTTGTCTTTTTCATTTATGACTATTAATATATCAGCTGATTTTGATATGATTTCTTTTAGCTTCTCCCCTCTTCTTTTTTCCTCGTATTTTATTGAAACAGAGGCTAATTTTATATGTCCTTTCATTAGTTTCTTTTTGCAATTATGAAAAGTTCTTTTAATTCTTTGAAACTCATTTCTACTGTTGTATCACTGCCATCTAGGAATATTATTGCTTCATGTTTGTTTTTTCCAGGCATTATTGCTGAAACATGTTTCATATCAAATATAAATTCTTCTGTTTGGGTAATTGTTTTACCCAACATCTCAGATTGTTTTTCATCTACATAAACTATGGTAGTAGTTATGATCATAATGAATTTATGATATGATTTAATATTTTGGGTCCCTCTTTTTTGGAACAGAGGTCTGAAATGTCATTTACATTTGGAAAATATTTATTATGTAAGCTCATATTATCTATTCCAAAGTCATCTTTGAGCTTCCTGGCATTAAGAATGCCTACTTCGTCATTATCATAACAAACTATTAACCTTTCGGTATAGTTCAGAAGCTCCAAATATTGAGTTTTGGTTAAGTGTGCCGATTCAGAATTCAATGCTACTCCCCGTATGCCTGCATTGCTAAATAAAGATAGACAATCTTTCTGTCCCGCACAAATTATCAACACCTTTTGTTTATTATTGAATGATTTTAATCCAAAGATGTCTGTTGATCTTGTATTGGATAAGAATTTGAACTTTTTGTCTTTGTGAAATGGACGATAAATCTTCTTAACATCATTTTCATAATCATAACAATACATTGGATCATTATCTTTCCAATTTATTGTAAATTCTCCTCCATCTCTTTTATTCATTGTTAAGGATTCTACAGGGTATACATTGTAATTGTTTAATACAAAGCTTCCAATGTTAAAAGGTCGCCAAAAGGCCCGGGAAGACTTGTCCCAAGCTCTTTTGACAACACTTAACCTAGCTCTTTTACGATTCACTACGCATGGAATATCTATGAGCTTAGCTTTGGCCTCGAGGGACGGATGGCTCCCATAATTAAATGGGCCACCAGAGCCGTATGCTGGGACAATACTAAAGTCATGTATCACGATGTTGAGTGCTTCTCGAAAAGAACAGTCATGTAATTCCATTACAAATTTGAAACAGTCTCCTCTTTCTCCAGAAAAATCCTTAAAGTATATTTTTCCGTTTGTACTTCTATAAATGTTAAATGAAGGTACTTTCTCATGTCTTAAAGGAGAAATAATTGCCTTTCCTAGTGGAACTTCTTTTCCTATATATTTATAGAATATGTCAAGCTCACTTATTTGACTCAATATTTCTTCCTTTTTCATTAGCTCATCATTTTTTCTCCTTTGAGTTTTGGAATTATCAGATCTCCATCTTTATAGATGATATACTTTTTGGCTTTTATCATTCGTTTTGTTAAATCATCATTCAATCGGTATTCATGGGGATTAATTATTGACATGAGAAATGCATTTTCACTATAAGTCCAAAAGGTGTCTTCTCCATCAGTAAGAATTACAGAAGGTCTTCCGGTTTTCTTGATCATTTGCATCACATTTTCAATATGTGTTCCTCCGGATGTATGTAATTTCCATAGATCTTCATTTTCAATAGGGAATATCAAAGTATTAAATTTATATATCTGACCCAAACATTTCATTTGATTCATTTTAAGGGCTAGTGATACTGCCAGCTTTAATCTTTGAACAAGTGCTCCATCTTTTAACTGAATACTGCTACTCATGGATCC
>SMVB01202596.1_pt1 | contig 10808 bp, 8 predicted proteins | sample 2456461 | NCBI WGS metagenome assembly SMVB01 (sample SAMN11095934, study PRJNA526329) | marine sediment metagenome | biome: Marine sediment; feature: Surficial sediment; material: Deep marine sediment; isolation source: Hadal surficial sediment | place: Pacific Ocean | collected 2014-05 | depth 0-1...
GTGATCGGGATCGCGTCTACCGGCTCGATGCCATGCGATACCCCGGGCCCGGCGAGCGTTGGCCCTGCTGTGGCATGCTCGGCGCGGTAGAGCCTCACCCGGTAAACGCGTCGATAGTCGGCATTTCAGCGGCCGGTGGGGACCAAGAACCCGAGGAGTCATCCCATGTCTCGATGCCTTCGCCTATTGCTGGGCTCGGTCGTCATGATCGCTTGCGCTTCGCTCACCTTGGCCCCTGCGGTCGCCCAAACGCCGGAGGAAAACGATGCGGCCGCCGCCGAAGCGCGGCGCGAGAATTCGCTGCCGTTGATCACGACGCGAACCCTGGATTTCACCACCGACGAGGGCACCTGGATCTCACTCGATCTGTCGCCCGACGGGCAAACGATCGTTTTCGAGCTGCTCGGCGATCTCTACACGCTGCCGATATCGGGCGGCGAGGCGACCTCGATTACCAGCGGCCAGGCCTATGACATGCAACCCCGCTACTCGCCCGACGGCGCGAAGATCGTGTTCGTGTCCGACCGCAACGGCTCGGAGAACCTCTGGGTCGCCAACGCCGACGGTACCGACCCGGAGGCGCTCACCGACGGCGAGCGCGAAAGCTACATGTCCCCCGTCTGGACCGCCGACGGCGAGTACGTCATCGCGACCAAGGGCTCTCAGCTCTGGCTCTACCATGTGGACGGCGGCTCCGGCATCCAGATCACCGGTCACGAGGACGGGTCACCGTCCCACACGGGCGCTGCCTTCGGCGACGATCCCCGCCATCTTTGGGTCAACATTCGCGGCAACCTCGGCGGAGGCTTCGAGACCGTCAGCCGCGAGCCGTGGGAGCTGGCGACCGAGCTCGATCACACCCGCAGCTCGGCGCGCCAGGTCGGGCCGTTCCAGATCGGCCAGCTCGACCGCGAGACCGGTCGCGTGCACGTCCGCACCCACGAGCACGAGGGAGCTTTCCGGCCCGTCGCCAGCCCTGACGGGCGCTGGATGGCCTATGCAACGCGCTACGACTCCCGCGAGGCCCTCAAGCTCATCGATCTGAGCACCGGCGAGGATCAATGGCTCCTCATGGACGTCCAGCGTGACGACAGCCAGGGAGGTGGTAGCCGCGACCGTGACGTGTACCCGGGCTCGGCGTTCACGCCCGACTCGAGCGCCCTGATCACCAGCTACGAAGGCAAGATCTGGCGCGTCGAGGTGCCTTCGGGCAACGCCACCCTCATCCCGTTCACCGCCCACGTGCAACAGGAGTTGGGGCCGCTGGTGAAGTTCGACTACCCGATCAACGACGAGACCCTGACGGTGTCGCAGATTCGCGGCGCGCGTCCGTCTCCCGACGGCTCGAAGGTCGTGTTCGCAGCCCTCGACCGGCTGTGGATCGCCGACCTACCGGGCGGCCGCGGCGGCCCCGTCGACGAGCAAGGCGAAGCCCCTGTCATCCGCGATGCGCAACGCTTGACGAGCTCGACCGACGTCGAGAATGCCCCGGTCTGGTCGCCCGACGGAACCTACATCGCCTATGTCACCTGGAACGACGTCGACGGCGGCGACATCTACCGCGTCCGCGCCGACGGCAGCGGGGAGCCCGAACGCCTGACACCGGTTTCGGCGTTCTTCGACAAGGTCGCCTACTCGCGCGACGGCGCCCGGATCGTGGCGGTGCGCGGCTCGAAGATGCACCGCATGAGGACCCTCGAAGACTTCGGCAACCACAGCGGCGCCGCCGAGCTCGAGTACGTCTGGTTGGCGGCCGAGGGCGGCGAGCCGACACGCATCACGTGGGTCGGCAGCGGCACCACCCAGCAGGGCCGCAACGCCCCCCACTTCGGACCTGATCTCGATCGCGTCTACGTATGGGCCGGTCGAGAGGGTCTGCTGTCGATGCGTTACGACGGCACCGACATTCGCACGGTCGTGAAGGTGACGGCTCCTTCGACCGGCAGCGGCCGAGGAGGACCTCCGACGCCCGACGAGGTCGTCCTGTCGCCGGATGGCCGCAGGGCTTTGGTCCACGCCAACCGCAACGTCTTCATGATCACCGTGCCGCCGGTCGGCGGTGAAACGCCCACAGTGTCGGCCGGATCGTCGTCGTCGGTACCCACCTGGCGGCTCACCGACGTCGGCGGCGACTTCATCGGTTGGACCAACGACGGATCCGCGGCCTACTACTCGATCGGACGCAGCTTCTTCATGCACGACCTGGCCCGGGCCGAGGAAGTCGCCGAAGCGGCGGAGGCCGCGGCGAAGGCGGAGGAAGAGGCGGCCGCCGCGGAGGAGGAAGCGGCCGCCGCAGCCGGCGATGAACCCGACCCCGGCGACGAAGCTGAGGCCCAAGAAGAAGGAGACGAAGCTGAGGAAGAAGAGGAAGAAGACGGCTACGAGCCCCACCGCGTCGACGTCGAGATCATCGTCGACAAGGACAGGCCGTCCGGCACCATCGTGCTGAGTGGCGCCCGCCTGATCACGATGCGTGGCGACGAGGTGATCGAAGAGGGCGACATCGTCGTGCGCGACAACCGCATCGTTGCGATCGGCGCTACCGGAGAGGTCGACATCCCCGACGGCGCCGACGTGCGCGACATGTCCGGCAAGACGATCTACCCGGGCCTGGTCGATATCCACGCCCACACCTGGGTGGCGTGGGGCCTACACCGCGGCCAGGTGTCGCAGTTCCTGGTGCAACTCGCCTACGGCGTCACCACCCAGCGCGACCCGCAGACATCGTCCGAGGACATCCTCACCTACAGCGACCTGATGGAGGTCGGCGAGCTCATCGGCCCGCGGCTCTACTCCACCGGGCCCGGCGTATTTTCGGCCGACAACATCCGCAGCCTCGACGACGCCCGCGACGTGCTGCGCCGCTACGCGGATCACTACAACACCCAGACCATCAAGCAGTACCTCGCGGGTGATCGGAAAATCCGCCAGTGGGTGATCATGGCGGCCAACGAGCTCGGGCTGACCCCGACCACCGAGGGGGGCTCGAATTTCACCATGAACCTCACCCTCATGCTGGACGGCTACGCCGGCCTCGAGCACTCCTTGCCGATCAGTCCGTTTTACGGCGACGTCGTCGAGCTCGGCAGATTCAGCGGGCTGACCTACACGCCGACGTTCATCGTCGCCTACGGTGGCCCCTCCGGGCGCCACTACTACCTCACCCGCACCTCGCTCGACGACGAGCAGAAGCTGCGCACCTTCACGCCGCACGACGAGCTCGACAAGTGGAAGGCGACGCAGTGGTACCGCGACGACCAGTACGTGCATTTCCTCCACGCCGAGCAGCTCAACAAGTGGGTACAAGCGGGAGCCAAGGCCGGCCTCGGCTCCCACGGCGAAGTCCAGGGCATCGGCACCCACTGGGAGCTGTGGATGATGGCCGCCGGCGGCATAGACAACCACACCGCCCTGCGGGTGGCAACCTACGATTCGGCCGACGCCATCGGCCTCGCCGGCGACATCGGTTCGCTCGACGTCGGCAAGCTCGCCGACCTGCAGGTGCTCGATGAAAATCCGCTCGACGACCTGCGCAACACCACTTCGATCAGCTACGTGATGAAGAATGGCCGGCTGTACGAAGCTGATACACTTGCCGAGGTGTGGCCGCGTCAGCGGCCCCTGCCGGAGATGTGGTGGTGGCGGGTCGAACCACCGACAACGACACCGAGTACGGTCGCGACAACGACGGGAGGCGGTCGATGAAGAAGAATCCGAAGCTCATCGCAATCGTGGCGATCGCAACCGTCGCCGTCAGTGGCGCCGCCTGGCTCTCGGCACGGCCGCCAGTTGGCGAGGGCCTGACGATCCACGTGATGCGCGCCCCGACGTGAGACTGCTGCAAGGTGTGGGTCGCACACCTCGAGCAACACGGCTTCACGGTTGAAGACCAGGTGGTCGGCGGCGACGTGATCAACGCCAAGCGCGTTGCTCACAACATCGGCCCGACCATCGCCGGTTGTCATCTCGCCGAGATCGACGGCTACCTGGTCGAGGGTCACGTGCCGGCGCGAGACATCGCCCGGATGGTCGAAGAAGAGGCCGACTTCGCCGGCATCTCGGTGCCGGGAATGGCGCAGGGATCGCCGGGAATGGCCGGCAGCGGATCGTTCCGCGTCCTCGCCTTCGACGCTGACGGTCAAATCACCGAGGTCTACGCGCGCCACTAGCAGCCTTGCGTTTCTTCCTGGTGAGCGACGGTCTCCCTAGAGATCGTCGCAAGCTTCGAAGCCGGCGGCGAGGAAATGGGCCCGGCCTCGACTGCCGACGCCCCGGTGGATCCGCCCGCGAACCTCGAGGATGGTGCAGGCCGGCCGCCAACGTCTCAACCCGAAAACGAGGGCTCGCAGCTGTTGTTGAGGGTGGCGGAAGCAGCCATCTCGGAGTGGAGATGTCAGCCGGCGTGGCGCCCACCGATGCCCACCGAGCCGACGGCGTGGGTCCCCCTCTCCTACCGAACCTGGGTCGTGTTTCGTTTCGACGCCGAACGCATCGATCGGAAGGCGGCCCTGGAACGCAAGAGGTAATATCGCCCGCCCAGGGTTGACGGGACCACCCGGTCTGCAGAAAGCGGATCTCGTCGGGAGCGTCGCCGTGCAGGAGACCCAAATCGCCGAAATGGTAGGCCGAGCCGCCAAGGCCGCGGAGTCAGCGTGATGATGGAATCAACCCAACAGATCGATGTGCGGCAGGAGGTCTTGGATGCGGACGACCGCATCCGGCCGCACGTGCTCGAAACGCCGGTGGAGCACTCCATCTACCTGAGCAACCTGATCGAGGGGACGGTCTACCTGAAGCTGGATCTACAGCAAACAACCGGCTCCTTCAAGTTCCGGGGCGCCACCAGCAAGATCAACTCCCTGAGCGAAGAGGAGCTTGACCGCGGCGTGATTTCGGTTTCGACCGGCAACTATGCACTCGCCATTGCAGAGGCGATGAAGAACCGCGGCCGCGAGGCGACGATCTACCTCGCGAACGATATTGAGGAGTCTCGCCTTGAAATGATCAAGGCTCACGGGCTCAACATCGTGATGTATGGAGATGAGCCCTGGGAGGCGGAAAAAGAGGCAAGAGCCGTAGCCGACGCGGAAGGCAAGATCTACGTGTCGCCCTACAACGACCGTATCGTCGTCGGTGGACAGGGAACCTGTGGGCTGGAGATCTGGCGTCAGGTGCCATCCATCGACACATTGATCGCGGCTTGTGGAGGCGGAGGCTTGGTGACAGGCAGCGCCGGATACCTCAAGTCGTGCAACGCGGCCATCGAAACCATCGCTGTGTCTCCCGAAAAGTCTCCCGTCATGTACGAATCCATCGAACAGGGAAAGATGGTGGAGATGGAGACTTTCGCAACGCTGGCCGATACCTGCGCCGGCGGTATCGACCTCGACACGATCACCTTCGAGCTGTGCCAGAAGTATGTGGACGAAATCGTCCTGGTGACCGAAGCGGAGATCGCCGATGCGATCAGGGTGCTGTTCGAGCAGCACCGACTGGTCACTGAGGGATCGGCGGCCTTGAGCGTTGCCTATTTGCTGAAGCATCCAGAGCGCTTCAAGGGCAGGACAGTCGTGCCAGTCGTGTGCGGCAAGAACATCGGCACCGACCTGTTCAAGAGCATCATCGATCGCCAGTAATCGCCTACGAGAAATACAAGATGGCAAGACACGATGATGGTGCGCTAAGAACCGGACTGTGAGCCCTTGACGTACTTGTCGAACCAGGCGAGAAAGCGCTCGAGCAGGTCCGTCCCCGCGAAGATCACCTGGGGATCCGAGAGCGACACGTCCACGGCTCCCACCGCAGGGAATTCGAAGAAGCCGTCCGACACATTCCACCAATGCATTCCGGCGTCGGTGGTCTTCCACACTCCGCCGTGGGCAGCGCCGAAGTAGAAGACGAGGGGGTCATCGGCGTCTCCCGCCACCGCAGGCACGCGCCCTCCACGGAACGGCCCCACGAACCGCCACTCGAGAGCCGAAAGAAAGCTGGCATCCACGCTGGGATACTCGGCGGAAACGACTTGCCCCATGCCCACAGCAGTGGAGTCGCCGAGACACCCAAACATGACAACGAGGGCAACACCCGTAGCGGAGAACATCCTCGAGCCGACTCGCGTGACACTGCGCAGCGCATTCATCGCCATCTCAGTTCTGTCCTTCCTCCAGGTATCGCATCAGGCTCATCAAGTCGTCGAAGCTCATGGCCTCGAGCAGGCCCTCCGGCATCAGGGAGACGTCGGCGCTCTCGCGAGAAACGATTTCGCGCTTGTCGAGCACGAGGCGCTCACCAATGGCCGTGATCAGCGTGAGGTCTTCCTCGCTCTCGGCGGCGTGCATGCCGATGTACGACCGTCCGTCGCGCAGCTCGATGCGGAGGGTGCTGTACTGGTCGGAGATGACGCGCGACGGATACACGATCGACTCCAGGATCTCTCTGCGCCTGAAGCGGCTGACGACGGTGGATAGGTCGGGGCCTCCACCACGCCCTACGTCGCCGAATACGTGGCAGGCAGCGCAACGAGCACGCCGAAAAACTCTCTCTCCGCGGTCCGGGTCGTGGCGCTCGTAGGCCATTACGTCGTACTCGAGGTACTCCGCCAACTCGTCGAAGCTCATCTGGCGCAACCTGCTTCGTTCCTCCTCGCTCGGTAGTTCATCGGCGGCAACAAGGGCCGTGATCCGCTCGACTTCCTTCGCCAGCGCGGCTTGTCGACGATCGAGCGCCAAGGAGAGTTCTGCCGGCGGTAGCTTCGCCAGGACCTGCTGCCACAGGGCCTCGATATAGCCGACCATGCTGGCGGCGCCGGTGAACGATCGTCCGCGGTCAAACCAGGCGACGATCATCTGGCGCTCGCCTTCCTCCCAGTCGGCTTCGATGGCGCGCAGCGCGTAGAGCGTGTGGATCTCGTCTTCCTGGGTCCTGCCCGGAGAAAGCCGGGCCACCAGGGCCGCCGTCGCACCGGGTGGAGCGAGGTGGGCCAGGATACGCTCCAGCTTGCGGTCGTGCTCGCTTCGGCCCGTGGGGAACCACTTCAGCATGGACAGGGCCAACTCTTCGAGTCCGGCAACGCCTGATGCAGCCTCCCTGCCGCGCACGAGAGCCAGCTCCAACACTCGCAGAAACGAGCCGAGCATTGCTTCGCTCGGGCGCGTCCCGCCGTAGACGATCAAATGCTCGAAGACGAGCCCGGCATCGGGGAAGCCCGGACGGAGCACGAGGGCCAGGAGCGCCTCGAAGGACGCATGCGTCGGCGTCCCGGCGAGCTCCAGCCTGGGAATCCAGAGGTCCGGGTCCACTCGGGCGAGCACCTCACGTGCCGCGTAGCGAACGAACCGATCCTCGTCGTCGAGCCGGCGGACCAGGCCGGCGAGCACGGCTTCGAGAACCTGGCCCCGGGCCGCGTAAGGCGCGCCAGAGCGCGCCCGTCCCGCTGCCGCGCCAAGCGCGCCAGAGCGCACGAGCCCCTCTGCCGCGCGGCGCCTGACGCGGGCGTCCGAGTCTTCGAGTGCCTCGGCTAGTGCCATGTAGACGCCGGCGTCTCTATGGGAGCCGAGAAGAGCGACGACGGCGGCACGCAGACCTGCGTCGTCGGTGGCCAGGTTCCGCTGGAGATCCTGCACAGACGGCTGCGGTCCGAAGACCTGCAGGAGCTCCAAAGCACTCTGTCTCTCCAGGCTCGATCTTTCTGCGTCCTCCACAGCGGCCCGCAGCTCGCCTCCCCAACTCTGGCCGGATACCGCTCGCCGCTGCTCGATGGCCGCCCGCCCCCAGGCGGATCGTGGCATTGGTTGACGCAGCGCCGCCTCCACAGGGCTCCCTTCCCCGCCCCGCACACCCATCATCCCGCCACTTTCGGGCCCCGTGTACACGACTCGGAACAGCCCGCCCGTCGTCTGGCGACCACCGGTGGTGAAATAAAGAAAACCGTCGGGCCCCACGGCAAGGTCGGTCACGTTGAGGGGCTCACCGAGAACGAAGTCGACCGCTTCTCCCTGCCAGCTGGCACCTTGCTGCCGTGGCATGAGCACTCGTATGCGCCCGCGTGCCCAGTCGCCGAGGAAGAGGGCGCCATCAAACACCGCGGGATAGGCGTTGTGGCGATAGAAGGTCATCCCTACCGGGGAGCCACGGCCGATGTCGGCAACGCTGGGAAGCGTGTCGATGTTGTCGAACGCTACTTTGCCGGATCCCGTTCGCCAGCCGTAGTCACCGGCCGGAATCGCATGCAGAACTCTCGTCGGTCGGTACCACGGGAGGCCTCTATCCCATTCCATGTCCGCCTCGTAGACAAAGAGACCACCGGCGGGAGAAAACGCCATGTCGAAGGGATTGCGCAGCCCGCCCACGAGCAGTTCCCAGGAGTCGGCCTCGAGATCGACTCGCCATATGGTTCCGCCGGGGGGACGAATGCTGTTGGCGTGACCGCGTGGATCCAGAATGACGGGTAGGAGCTGGTCCTCTTCGAGCGCGCGCAGCGGCGAGAGTACCGAGGCCTCGACGTCAGGGGAGGCATGATTGCCGAAGAGCAGGTAGAGGGCCGCGTCCGGACCCCGGGTAATCGCGTGCGGGCCGTGCTCCTGGATCCCTCCGCGCGACAGTCGCACGAGCTCCACACTGCTCTCGGAGGGGTCGTCCTGCTAGCCCCGCACGCGATAGAGCCCGGCTCCCTCAGCAGGTCCGTCGACATGAGCAAGCAAGTCACCCGGGCCGAGCACATAAAGGCCGTGAGCGGTTTTTATCTCTTCCGAGATGCGAGTCACTCGATCATAACGATCGTCTCCGTTGTCGTCGTCGAGAACGACAAGGCCTCGTTCCTCGAGCGCCACGATCGGCCGTCCATCCCAGGTGAAGGCGAGATTCACCGCCGAGCCGATGAGCTCGTCGCCGGCTACTTCCTCCACGCGGAAGCCTTCCGGGGTGCGAAACCGTTCGCCCGAGAACGCCAGCCGTTCGCTGCGCGACGCGTCCCAATCCGGCATCAGCAGCCCATCGGCGGAAGGCCCCGACATCGTCTCGTCGATCGGGTCAGGAGCGGAACAGGCGCCCGCCGCGAGCGAGAGCATCATCGCGGTTCCCAGTAGGGGCGCGATCGACGAGAGAGACTTCATACGTAGCCTCCTTTCTGTCGGACGGGCTCCGAACTCTGAGGTGCCCGGAAGCAGGCCGAGTATAGGCTGCGCGTGTGTGCTCTGTTCCGGGCGACCACGATGACCCGAGTCATGAGCCCGTTCTGGCGACCTTCCTCAACCCGGCCGACTTTCTCGTCCCTGCAATAGGCTGGTACCGCGTACCCTGTGGTCTGGCGGCGCGGTCGCAGGTGAATCGCCTAACGGGCCGATTCGAGGACGTTTGGGCTCACCTGAGGAGAGCATCAGCATCGTAAAAACTGCCGGCCCGGGAAGCGTGCGGAACGAGGGACTGGTGCGCGTGATCGGAGCCGGCGCACTCGGCTTGAGCGTTGTCAACATGGTGGTCGGTGCAGGAATTTTTGTCTTGCCCGGCCGCATCGCAGCGGAGCTCGGGTCTGCGGCGATTCTCGCGTACCTCATCTGTTCGGTCGCGGTGGCGCTGATCTTCCTGTGTTTTGCGGAAGTGGGCAGCCGCATAACCCGCAGTGGCGGCGCCTACGCGTATATCGAAGAGGCGTTTGGACCGTTTGCCGGGTTCATCGCGTCGGTGTTGTTCTGGTTCGGCTATTCCGCCCTGTCGGATGCCGCCATCACCGTCGCCATGGTCGAAGTAATGACCATGGCGTTTCCGCTGCTCGGCGCGAACATTCCCCGTGCCGCGTTCATCATCGCCGTGTTCGTGTTCTTGACCGTCGTGAACATCAGGGGCGTCGAGGCAGGCGTACGGCTCTACCTGTTCAACACGGTGGCCAAGTTGATCCCGCTGTTGCTGCTGCTGGTAGCCGGACTGTTCGCCATCAACATGGAGAATCTTGCGATTCCCGAATGGCCTTCCGCGCGAGAAGTTGGAGCAGGCGCGATCTTGTTGTTCTTTGCCTTCACCGGCGCGGAATGTGCGCTGAGCGCCAGTGGCGAAGTAAAAAACCCGGCGAAAACCGTGCCGATGGGGCTATTGATCGGGATCGGCGGTCTTCTGGTGCTGTACGTCGGGCTACAAACGGTGGCGCAGGGCGTGCTCGGGCCGGAACTTGCCCATCAAACCGAAGCGCCGCTGGCGGCTGCTGCGGTCGAAGTGTTCGGCGGCTGGGGCGGCAAGATGCTGCTCGCCGGCGTCGTTATTTCGATTTTTGGCGCGATCAGCGGAGACATGCTGGGCGCCCCGAGGGTCATATTCGCATCATCGCTGGACGAGAACCTGCCGAGATTCCTGTCGAAGGTGCATCCGAGGTACAAGACGCCTTATGTGGCGGTGATTTTCTTCGCCGCAGTGGTGTGCGCGTTTGCGTTGAGTGGCACGTTCAGGTATCTGGCCGTGTTCGCGACCGGGTCGCTGCTGCTCATCGACCTCGGCGTGGTCCTTGCCGTGCTGCGTTTGCGCCAGCGCGACGGTCTGCCTAAGGTTGGAGAGTTCCGTTTGCCATTCGGCCCTCTCATTCCGTTATCGAGCTGCCTCATCGTCGGCTGGCTGCTCCTGCAAGTGCCTGCCGATGAAGCCATGAGCATCGCGGGGCTTATCGGCGCCTCGGCCGTCGTATACGCCGTTCGAGCCATGGTTCGTGGATCACGGAGCGGCACTGAGCCGGCAGCTTAGCCCGAACATCTGAACGCCAACCTGTTCTTCTCGATCGATGACTCACGTCGAAAACTCGAGGCCTGGAGGCTCGACTACGATACCCA
>SMVB01291163.1_pt1 | contig 10807 bp, 7 predicted proteins | sample 2456461 | NCBI WGS metagenome assembly SMVB01 (sample SAMN11095934, study PRJNA526329) | marine sediment metagenome | biome: Marine sediment; feature: Surficial sediment; material: Deep marine sediment; isolation source: Hadal surficial sediment | place: Pacific Ocean | collected 2014-05 | depth 0-1...
GACGAGGCTGAGGTCTTGTTGAGGCAAGCCGTCGAGAATGCCCCCGGCACGGAGGGGCGCTTGGAAGCCTCCTACACCAACCTGTCCAGTTTCCTGGCGTCCCAAGATCGCATGGACGAGGCGATCGCGCTGCTCGAGAAGGCCCGCCAGACGCTCAGCGAGAAAACCAACGTGCTGTACAGCCTCGCTCGCCTCTACACCGCCGAGGGAGAACCGGAAAAGGCCGACGCCGTGATCGAGCAGGCCGCCCGCGAGGTCAAGGACGACCCGAAAGCCCATCTCGTGCTCTCGGCCTATCGCAGCTCGCAGGGGGATTCCGAGGGCGCGCTCGTCGCGGTGGAAGCGGCATTGGCTGTGGATCCGACCCACCTGACGGCGCGCTTGCGCAAGGCAGAGCTGCTGATCGATATCGGCTACCGCCAAAAAGATATCGCCAAGGTCAGCGTGGGTCGCAACATCGTGGACGATATTCTGCGGGCGCAGCCGACGAACGGGAACGCGTGCTTCGTCCGGGCCAGGCTCGAACTGGCTGAGGGCTCCCCAGAGGCTGCGGTGGTGTCGCTCCGCTGCGCCATCGACGCGCGGCCCAACTGGGCGCAGGCTCACTTCGCATTGGGATCCGCTCTGGCGATGCGAAACGACAAGAACGGTGCGCGCATGGAATTGGCGCGTACCCTCGAACTAGACCCGGAGATGCACGATGCGCGGAAGGCGCTCGCGAGGATTCACGCCCAGCTGGGCGAGCATGAGTACGCCATCGAACAGGGGCGACTCTTCGCGGAAGCCAGACCGGAGGACACCGCGACCAGGCTCCTGGTGGCTCAGAGTCTTGTGCGACTCGGCAAATTGGATGACGCCCTGGAAGAGCTGAACAAGATCGACACTGAGTTGCGCACCACGGAGACGAAGTACGCGCTGGCACGCATCCAGATGGAGCTGGGGCGTCAAAATAAATCCAGGGCGCTGGTGCTTGAATCCAGGGAGCTTCTGCTCGAGGTCAACGCGGATCGGGAGTGCGAGTACGATGTGATCCGCTCGTTGATGACGGTCGAGCGTCGGCTCGACCAACTCGCCGATACCGTCACGCGAGTCGATGAGTGCATCGAGGCGGAGCCGACAAAGTCGAGGCTGGTGCAGCTGAGAGGTGAGCTAGCGCTGGTGGAGGGTGACGGTGAGGCCGCTGAGGCATGGTTCAAGAAGGCGATCGATCTCAACCCAGAGAGCGTCTCCGCCTACGTGCAGCTCGCCAGTTTGTATCAGCGGACCGGTCGTCTGGAAGAGACGATTGCCGCGTACGAGAGCGCGCTAGAGGTAAAACCCGACAACGGCCGGATGAACCACGTGCTTGGCGTGCTCTTCGAGTATCGCGGAGAGATCGAAAACGCGATGGAACAGTATGAACTCGCAATCGCGCACGAGCCGAGCCTGGGCGATGCCAAGAACAATCTCGCCTATCTGCTCGCCGAGCGCGGCGAGACGCTCGACCGCGCACTGGATCTGGCTCAGGAGGCCAAGGCTCTGATGCCTGACAGCCCGAACACGGCAGACACTCTGGGCTGGGTGTTGTACAAGCGCGGCGTGGCTTCGGCGGCGGTTGGATATCTGCGAGAGGCCGAGGCTGGCATGAATTCCGACGACGGCAACCTCGGCGTCATCCGGCACCACTTGGCCCTCGCGTACGAAGACAATGGCGAGGCCGACAAGGCGATCGCCTCCCTCGATCGCGCAATCTCGTCTCTCGACACCGTCACTGGGACCGAAGACCCCCCTTGGGCCAGCGAGGTGCGCTCGATGCGAGAGCGACTCATCGCCAATCCCGCGGGCTGACGCGAGTCTGCTCGAAGCCGCTGGATGTGACCGCGGGCCCGCGCTGAACGGCGTGCGCGCGACTTGCCTGCGGGGAGCCGGCAAGTCGCGGTTCGCAGCCGCTCCAGGCGGCTCGCAGCGGCAGGGAGCAGCAACTAGCGCGCAGTTCGCGTGCGCCCGCCGCCTGGCCCGCTCCTCGCGAGCCTCGTCAAGCTGCCCTTTCGTACGACCGATACAACCATCGCAGTGGGGTGCGGTGCACCCCCGGTCTGCGTGCAGGGAGGATCGGATGAGGATCTCGAGGAATATGGCCGCGGTTGCGGCAATGGGCGCGGTGCTGTTCGCTGGCGGCGAAGCTGCTGCTGATACCGGACAGGAGTGGAGCAAAGCTACGACTCCGTCGCAGGTGCGCTGGGATGACTTCGATGATCCCAGCTTCGACCCGGCACAGGCCGGACTTCGTGACGACGCCGCTTCGAAGCCCGGCCAGGCCGCTCGCGTGATCGAACTCGGACCGGCGGTAGTCGACTCCGAGGGACAGCTCGGCCGCATTCACCGAGTCGTTGCAGGCGACACGCTTTGGGATATTTCCGAGGCCTACCTGGGTACGCCCTGGGTGTGGCCGTCGGTCTGGCGTGAGAACGAGGGGATCGACGATCCGCACCTGATCGAGCCGGACGACCGGATCTGGATCAGCAGCACCGAGATGCGTCGTCTCACTCCGAACGAGGCGGACGAGTTGCTCGCCAGTCAGCCCACGGAGCCGCTGGTTCCCGCATCGGAGTTCGCAGCGGATCCTTCCGTTGATCCGATCGAGCCAGCGGTGCAGCTCACTGGAAAAACGGCGGAGGACCGCCAGCTGAGTCTTGCCTCGTCATCGAGCAGCCCCCAATCGATCGAAATCGGCCGGACTCTGCGGCTGAGTCAGCGCGGGGACTTTGGCTACGTGTCCGACGAGAGTTTCAAGGGAGCGTCCAGCATCGTCGGGAGCCCGTCGGTCCGCACCTGGTTGGCGGGCGGCGATCTGGTGTACCTGGGTCTGGGCGAGGGCGAGGTCGAGCTAGGCCAGGAGTTCACGATCTTCCGCGACGCCGAACCGATTTACGATGTCGAGACCGGGATCCGGATCGGCTATCACATCAATGTGCTTGGCTGGGCACGCGTCCTGAAAGTGGAGAGCGAATCGGCAGTCGCGCGAGTGATCAACGCCATCTCGGAGATCGAACGCGGCGACCATGTTACGCCGCGCGACGCCCGCCCCCCGTCCGTCGCGATCAAGCGAACGCGCGCCGGGGCGGCGGGTCACATTGTCTACATGCTCGCCAGTCGCACCGTCATGGGAATGGGTGACTACCTCTACCTCAATCGCGGCGAGATCGACGGCCTCGAGATTGGCAGTGAATTGGAAGTCTTCGAGCGAGGATTCACTGCCGCAGATCGCGTTCGGGGTTCGACGGTACACACGCGCGACGAAGTCGTTGCAACGCTGGTCGTGGTGAGTCTCGAGCCGAGGACTGCGGTGGCCTTTGTCACTCACACTCGTCGCGAGCTGGAGGTAGGCAACTCCTTCCGGACGATCCCGCCGAGCGACTCACTCGCGAGTCTTCGCTGAGGCGTTTGCGCGGCCGTAGGCGGCAGCAGGTAGAGGGCCGCTAGGGGGCTGCGCGGTTCGCCGGGCATCCTCTTCGCCAGCTCGGAGCGAGCGCAAGGAGCGGGGGCGTCTCGCGTTTGGCCGCCTCCGGGACGGTCGCACGTCGCGGGCCGCTTTCGCGGCGCTGCGTCCTGCGCTATTCCGGGGAAGCCCCGGTCCCGGGGAAATACCCGTGGATTCCAATCCCTCCGGGCCGCCGTGTTCGACAGCTTCTGGCTTGCTCGACTCGCGGAGTCCGGACCCGCGCGTTCAGCGCGAACTCGCGCATTGGCTTCGCTTCCAGTCGGCTCTGGGCTTGCGACCGCAGCTGGCCGCCGTGCTGCTTCGGCGGACCGGAAACCCGAGTGCTGCCCTGCGTGAAAGCGGGTACTCGTGTCCGCTCCGCCCTGCGGATCTCGAGAAGAGTCTGTCGCTCCTCCGCCACCACGGGGTGAGGGCGCTCCCGCTGCTCGCTCGGGGCTACCCGGAGCGACTGGCGAGGCTCAGCGATCCGGCGGCGCTGCTGCTACTGCGCGGCGCGGGAGAGATCGAACTGTTGTCGCGACCCAGCGTGGGCATCGTCGGAGCGCGCGCCGCGTCCGTCTACGGGCTCCACTTCGCGCGACAGCTCGCCTCGGATCTGGCGGCTGCGGGTGTGGTCGTGATCTCCGGATTGGCGAGAGGCATCGATGCGGCGGCCCACGCGGGAGCTCTGGCGGCCGACGGTCTCACCGTGGCGATTCAGGCGTGTGGTCCGGAACAGATCTATCCGCGGCAGAACCGCGCGTTGGCCCGGGAAATCGAGGGCCGAGGGCTCCTGGTGACGGAGATGGCACCGGGCAGAGTGCCGCTTCCGGCGTACTTTCCCCTGCGAAACCGGCTGATCAGCGCTCTCGCTCACGTGGTCATCGTGGTAGAGGCTCGCCTGCGGAGCGGCTCCCTCCTCACGGCTCGGCACGCACTCGATCAGGGCGGCGAGGTGATGGCGGTCCCTGGGCCCGTTGGAGTCGCGACGAGTGAAGGGACCAACCGTCTGATCCGCGACGGAGCGCGTCCGGTTCTCGAAGTCGCCGATGTGCTGGAAGAACTCGGCATGGCGGTGGGTCTCGAGGGGGTCGGGTCGCCCGAGGCAGACCCGCGGCCTGCCGATCCGGCGGCGCGCCGAATTCTCAGCGAACTTCGGCGCCAGCCGGCGTCGCGGGAGGACCTGGCGGCTCGGCTCGGTCTGGCGCCCTCCGGTCTGGCCGCGGTCTTGCTCGAGATGGAGCTGGACGGTTGGCTGCGGCCCGATCGCGACGGTCGCCTGGTCGCCGTTTCGAGCTCCGGTCGCGCGCGGGCCGCCAGCCCTCGCCCGCAGCCGATCGCCCGAACAATCGGGCCGGACGGTGAATCGCGGCGGTGAATCGGTTATGGGTTCTTTATGGGTTGTGGATGACGGGGGGATCTCGGGTCACATCGGGCGCAGGCGCGCCCCTGGTCGTGGTGGGCGGCGGCTTGGCGGGCTGCGAAGCCGCTTGGCAAGCGGCTCTGCGCGGGCTGGATGTCAGGCTCTTCGAGATGAAGCCCGATCGTGTCTCGCCGGCGCATAGCACTGGGGATCTGGCTGAGCTCGTCTGTAGCAATTCGCTGCGAGGCGCAGGCTTTGGCAACGCCGTAGGGCTCCTGAAGGAGGAGATGCGCCGGTTGGGATCTCTCATCCTGGAAGCGGCAGACGCCACAGCGGTGCCGGCCGGCCGCGCCCTGGCGGTCGACCGAATCAAGTTCTCCCAGCACATCACCCAAGCGATCGAGTCGCATCCGCGGATCGAACTCGTGCGCGAGCTGGTGCCGACGGTCCCGAAGGATCCGCTGGTGGTTCTCGCCACGGGGCCCCTCACCTCGCCCGAGTTGGCGCGCGACCTCCAGAATCTGCTCGGGGAGGAGTACCTCTACTTCTACGACGCGATTGCCCCCACGCTCTACGCCGACTCCATCGATCACAGCATCGTGTTTCGCGCGTCGCGCTACGAACAAGACGATGCCGGCGAAGGCGACTATCTGAACATCCCGCTCACGCGAGATGGCTACGAAGACTTCGTCAAGGCTCTGCTTGCGGCCGAGACCGTGCCTCTGCATCGCCACGAAGCTGAGCTCTTTTTCGAGGGCTGCCTCCCGATCGAGGAGATGGCTCGGCGAGGCCGCGACACGCTTGCCTACGGACCGATGAAGCCAGTGGGGTTGCGTGACCCCGCGACCGGGCGTCGCCCGCACGCCGTGGTCCAGCTCCGCCAAGAGGACCAGGACGGCGTTCTCTACAACCTCGTGGGCTTCCAGACCAAGCTCAGGGTCGGCGAGCAGCAGCGCCTTTTCCGCGACCTGCCGGGGCTGTCGAAGGCGGTCTTCGCTCGCTACGGCTCGGTGCATCGGAACACCCACGTGAATGCGCCACAGCGTCTCTCTGCCACGCTGGAGTTGCACGCGCGGCCCGGGCTGTACATCGCGGGACAAATGGCGGGTGTCGAGGGATACGTCGAATCGGCCGCGCTCGGTTTTCTGGCGGGAGTGAATGCGGCGTTCGCCGCACGCGGTCAGACGCCGCCGCCGCCGCCCGCTGAGACGGCACACAGCGGATTGCTGCGTCATCTCGGCAACCGTTCGGGCGGCGCCTTTCAGCCGAGCAACATCAACTACGGGCTACTGCCCCCGCTTCCAGGCGAGCTTCGACGCTTGCCGAGGCGCGACAAGCGGCAGCGTCTGGCGGAGCGGGCACTGGCTGCCCTCGAGCCGTGGCGTCAGCAGATGTCATGAAGGCAGAGGCGACCTGGGCTCGCGCGATGTGCGACTTCGATCTTCATCTCCGAGGGGAGCGCAACCTGTCACCGCACACCTGTCGCGCCTACGCGAGCGACTTGCGCGGCCTGGTCGAGCACGCCGGAGCGTCGCTCGCGCCGGCGGGTGTTGCGCCGGAGCACATCCGTGCCTGGATGATCGAGGGTCGAGACAAGCGCAGCCCAGCGACCCTGGCCCGCCGCTTGGGGGCCGCTCGCGCTTTCTTCCGATTTCTGGTGAGAGAGGGGGAGGTTGCGGTCGATCCCACGGCCGGGCTACCGCTTCCCAAGCAACCGGCTCGTTTACCCCGTCCGCTCTCGGTGGACGACTGCGACGTCCTGATGGAGAGCGACGCTCCAAGCCCCAAGGGGTCGCCAGCGTCTGGCAGGCAGAAGCGGCAGTCGCCCTTCGAGGCCATGAGGAGACTGCGAGATCGGGCCGTGGTAGAGCTGCTGTACGGCACGGGGATTCGCGTGGGGGAACTCGTCTCGCTGGACGTGCGCGATTTGGAGACGCATCGCGCCGAGGTACGCGTGCTCGGGAAGGGCCGCAAGGAACGCATCGTGCCGCTCCCGAGCCTTGCCGTGGAGGCGCTGGAGGCGTGGATCGCCGCGCGCCAGCGGCCGGGGGTGCTGGCAGAGCCGCTCTTCATCTCGCTGCGCGCTCGCCGAGACCCCAAGGCGCGCAGGCTCGGAGCGCGTGATGTGCGTCGGGTGCTGCGGCGCCGGGCTGTCGCGGCGGGAATCGCAGATCGCGTCCACCCGCATCGGCTTCGACACAGCTACGCGACGCACCTTCTCGACATGGGAGCGGATCTGCGCGAGATCCAGGAACTTCTGGGTCACGCGAGTCTATCGACGACACAGAAGTACACGGCCGTCTCGGTGGAACACCTGCGCCAGGTCTACGACATGGCACACCCGCGTGCGCATTCTGCGGCAGAACCCGAGACCTCCAGGGCGAAGAAGATCGGGCGTCCGAGTCCGGGTCGTCCGGGTCCGGGTCGCCAAAACGAGCGAGGAAGAACGACGACATGAGCGAGACAGAAGGGCCGGCGGGTGCACATCGGGGTGAGGGGGTCTCTCAGCAAGAGCTTCCGCGGCGTCATGGTGGCCTCGTCGTTCGAGCCACGACCGTCATCGGGGTCTTGCGCGAGGGTCAGCTCGCGCTCGGAGCCGACGGACAGGTGACGGTCGGGGAGACCGTGATGAAGATGAGCGCCGACAAAGTTCGGCGAGTGGCCAAGGGCAAGGCCCTGGTGGGCTTCGCCGGGAGCGTCGCGGATGCCCTCGGGTTGCTGGAGCGCCTCGAGTCCAAACTCGAAGCGTATCCGGGCAACGTCCGGCGCGCCGCGGTCGAGTTGGCGCGCGACTGGCGGACGGATCGCGTGTTGCGGCGCCTCGAGGCGATGCTGTTGGTCGGTGACCCCGAGACGCTGCTCGTGGTCTCGGGGACGGGTGACGTGATCGAACCCGACGACGGAATTGCGGCCATCGGGTCCGGGGGAGCGTATGCTCTCGCGGCCGCGAGGGCTTTGGCCCGGCACTCCGATCTCGGACCCGAAGAAACCGTCAAGCAGGCCCTGCAAATTGCGTCCGAGATCTGTATCTACACCAACGATTCCATCCACCTGGTGACTTTGCCGTGAGCGAACGACATTCCTTCACTCCCCGCGAGATCGTTTCCGAACTGGACCGTTACATCGTGGGCCAACGCGAGGCGAAGCGTTCCGTCGCGATCGCCCTCCGCAACCGCTGGCGCCGCCAACAAGTGCCGGAGGAGCTGCGCGACGAAATCGCGCCCAAGAACATCATCATGATTGGACCGACTGGTGTCGGGAAAACCGAGATCGCACGGCGGTTGGCGCGCCTCGCACAGGCGCCCTTCATCAAGGTCGAGGCTTCGAAGTTCACGGAAGTTGGCTACGTGGGGAGGGACGTCGAGTCCATCATCCGCGATCTCACCGAGCTGGCCCTCTTGATGGTTTCCGAGGAGCAGAAGCGCGCGGTGCAGAGCAACGCCGCAGCCCTGGCCGAGGAGCGGCTGCTCGATGCGCTGCTGCCCCCGCCGGTTGCGGCGCCCCTTCATCCGGGCGGGGCGGTCGCAACGGCAGGGCCCGACGTCTCCGAGGCGGGCGAGTCCAGCGAGACGCGCCAGAAGTTGCGACGCCTGTTGCGCCAGGGCGAACTCGATGAGCGCGAGATCGAAATCGAACTCATCGACGAACACGGTGGGCCCTCTCTGTCGATCATGACGCCGCAGGGCATCGAAGAGATGGGTGTGCAGTTCAAGGATCTCCTTGGCGGGATGATGCCGGAGAAGAAAAAGAAGCGTCGCATGAAGGTGTCGGCCGCGCGCCTCGCGCTCGAAGCCGAGGAGGCTTCCAAGTTGATCGACATGGATCAGGTGCGAGAGTCTGCGGTGGAGCGCGTGGAGCAGAGCGGGATCGTGTTCATCGATGAGATCGACAAGGTTGCCGTCGGAGGCGGCGGTGGGCAGGGCCCAGATGTTTCGCGCGAGGGTGTCCAGCGAGATCTTCTACCCATCGTCGAAGGGTCGACGGTCCAGACGAAACAGGGGCCCGTCCGCACGGACCACATCCTCTTCATCGCCGCCGGTGCCTTTCACGCCGCAAAGCCGTCGGATCTGATTCCCGAGTTGCAGGGGCGCTTCCCGATTCGGGTGGAGCTCACGAGCCTCTCCCGGGACGATCTGCTGCGGATCCTGACCGAGCCCGACAACTCGCTCACCCGGCAGTACCGTGCGCTCCTCGCCACCGAAGGGATCGATCTGCACTTCGAAGAAGGTGGTCTGCAGGCCATTGCCGACATCGCGGCTGCGGTGAACGAGCGGAGTGCGGATATCGGCGCGCGGCGTCTCCACACCGTAATGGAAAAGCTGCTCGAGGAATTGAGCTTCGACGCGGCGGACATGCCTGACACCCGCGTCGTGATCGACGAAGCCCTCGTTCGCGAGCGCCTCTCGGAGCTAGCCAAGGACGAGGACCTGTCGCAGTACATCCTCTAGACACGATCGAGGCGCTAGGCACTAGGCGCAAGACGCGCGACGCGCGCGGGCAGGCCGGGAGTCGAGCAGCGCCGGCTCTCCAATTCCCGGCCATGGCAGAAGGAATTCCGGGGGGGGGCAGCGTGACCGGTCACAGTGCGCGGGTGATGATCGTTGAGGATGAGCGCTTCTTCCGCCAGACGATTGCGGAGATTCTCGCTGCAGCGGGCTTCGAGTGCCTCGAGTGCGCGGACGCGGAGTCGGCGCTCGGGCTCGCTCACGAGCCATCGGTTGGCGTGGTGATCATCAACATGGCATTGCCGCCACTCCTCCGTCGATCCGACGAGGCGGCGTACGACGTCTCGCAGAGCAGTCGCGAACTGCTGCGAGGGCTGCTCGAGGCACGACCGGAGCTGCGCGTGATCATGCTCTCGGCTGGCCGAGATCGCGAACAGCTGTTGGCTGCGCTCCGGGAGGGAGCCTGCGACCACGTCGCCAAACCCCTGCACGACGAGGAGCTGGTACTTGCCGTCGGGCGTGCGATGGAGAACTACACGGCGGTTTCCGAGTGCGCGCGCCTGCGGGATCAGCTCGCTCGCCTGGCGAACGCGGTCGAACCTGAGGTCGGGCCCGACACCTTCGCCGCTTCCGATGCCGAGCTGGTGCGAGAGGTCTGCGAAGCCGTCGTCGAGGAGGTCGAGCCAGAGCGCGTGATGCAAGCCGCGCTCGTGTGCTTGGCGCGCGCTTTGAATGCCGCGCCGGTGTCCCTCTATCTGGTGGACCCCGACACGGGAGAGTTGCAGCTGGAGTGCGAGTGCGACGGCGGCATTCGCAGCGATCGGACCACGCTGCCGCAGTCCTCGGGTCTGACGGGAACGGTCTTCCCGACGGGCAACCTGGTCGCAGCGCCAGAACCACAAACCGATCCGCGCTTCGATGCCTCGGTCGACACCGCGGAAGATGGCGCGGAGCGGCCCCTCTTGTGCGTCCCCCTGAAGCTTCGCGGCACGACAGTCGGACTCTTTCGCGCCTTTCCACAAGATCGCGTTCGAGCGTCCCCGCGGACGGGAGAGATGATTGCGGCGGCGCTCTCGGCGGCGATACGCAGCGTGCTTCTGTACCGTAGTCTGCTGGCGACCATCGAGGAGGTCGCCCTTGCGCGCCGACAGGCGACTGAGGGGCCTCCGGTGCCTCGGGCGCGGCCCACACCGCCAGTGCGGGCGACCAAAGGACAAGCATGAAGGAGCTGGTCGACAAAGCAGCCGTGCTGGTCGAAGCGCTGCCCTACATGCGCCGCTTCCAGGGCCGCACCATCGTGATCAAGTACGGCGGTCACGCAATGACAGACGACGTCCTGCGCGCCTCGTTCGCAGTCGACATCGTGTTGCTGAAACACATCGGTGTGCGACCCGTAATTGTTCACGGTGGCGGACCCCAGATCGCCTCGACGCTCGCGCGATTTGGCAAGGAGTCCACCTTCGTCGATGGGCTTCGGGTGACCGATGACGAGACGATGGAGGTGGTCGAGATGGTGCTCGGGGGAAAGGTAAATCCCGA
>SMVB01133122.1_pt1 | contig 10806 bp, 11 predicted proteins | sample 2456461 | NCBI WGS metagenome assembly SMVB01 (sample SAMN11095934, study PRJNA526329) | marine sediment metagenome | biome: Marine sediment; feature: Surficial sediment; material: Deep marine sediment; isolation source: Hadal surficial sediment | place: Pacific Ocean | collected 2014-05 | depth...
CATTGCGAGTTTCTTCTTTGTTCCAGTAGTGATCGGTCTCAACTGGCGCGGTGGTACGGCGAGTGGTGCGGTGGCGTCGATGGTGGGGGGCTTCGGTGCGTGTCTGGCTTGGGAACTCACGGGCCAACGTGGATTCGCGTCGCACGGCATCGACGCGGTGGAGGTGGGTGTTGTGACGAGCCTGATTCTCTTCTTGGTCGTGTCGCGCTACACACGTCGGGTCCCTGAAAGAAATCTGAGAATATTTTTCCCAGGCTCGGAGTCAGTGGGCGAGGAATCACGTCCTCCAGGACCTTCCTAGGCGATTTGGCTGCCGGTTGACGCTGGCTTGACGCCCCGGTGTTACGGTGTCGAGTGGATGCCGGGCCGACTGGTATCGTGCGAAGTCCGGCGCCAACCCGCAACCGAGGAAGACATCATGCGAGGGCTGCGACCAGCTGCGAAGGTATCGGTGCTCCTGTGTGTGCTGACATCGACTGCATGCAACGTCGGCCGCCGCCAGCTGTACGAGCCCTATGCGATCCCTCACATTCGCGATACACAGGCGCCTGTCAAACTTCACATGCTGAGCGGCGAACTGTACGCGCTCGATGCTTGGAATTTCGAGCTGGCGGATTCCGTGATAGTTGGCAGCGGAGCCTTGCACGGTATCGATCGCCAAGTGGTGTCTCGCGGAACGTTCAGCGTGCCCATGGATTCGGTCATCTTCGCCGAGACGAACGAGCCAAGAACTGTGGCTCCGTTCGGGATCCCGCTCCTGGCGGTATGGTCAACCGTGTGGGGTGCGTTCACCGTCGCCTGCGTAGCCGATCCGAAATCGTGTTTCGGATCCTGCCCGACATTCTACCTGGACGACGTGAGCACCGACCGACCCCGTGCCGAAGGGTTCTCGTCCAGCATAGCCAAAGTCCTCGAAGAACGAGATGTTGACGCGCTCGGCGTGTCCCGACCGGGCGGAGTCCGCGTCGATGTTCGTATGACGAATGAGGCGTTGGAGACTCATGCCGTTCGTTATGTGCAACTCCATGCGGTGCCAAAGCCGCCGGGCGCGGAGATTTTTGCGACGGCTGAGGGTGATTTCTACGAGGCCTCGCGGACGTTGGGTGCGGTGAGATGCCGCAGCCCTCAGGGAGATTGCCTGGGAAACCTGCTGTTCCGTGACTCTCTCGAATACAGATCCCTCACCGACTCGGCGGACCTGGGGATCCGGGAAACCGTCGAGCTGGTGTTCCCTGCCGCCGCGGGCAACGTCGGCCTCGTCCTCGAGGCGCGACAGACGTTCGTGTCGACGTTCCTGCTGTATCAGATGATGGCCTACATGGGTAGCGAGGCCGCCACGTGGCTGGCGACGCTCGAGCGCGGCGACCCCTTTTCGCGACTAGCGGCCTGGCGCATGGCAAACGTCGTAGGGTCCATCGAGGTGTCCATTGCCGTGGACTCGGGGCCGTGGCGTGCGATTGGAAGCTTCGGTGAAGCCGGCCCGATCGCCACGGATGTACAGCTGGTGCCGTTCACGCTCCCGTCGGCGTCAGACTCGCTACGGGTTCGCTTGAACATGGCGCGCGGGAGTTGGCGGATTGGGTACGTCGGTCTCGTTACGACTTCCCCCACAACCGCGTCGGTACTGGACCCGTTTGAGGTGCGACGTTTGAAGGGCGCAACCGGGGAAGAACGCGAGATCCTTCGCGACGCCAACAGGTACTTGTTTACCCATCCGGGGGATGAGTACCTGCTGAGCTTCAGGCTGCCCAGCGATACAGACTTGTATGAGCTGTTTCTGGAGAGTAGTGGCTATTACTACGAGTGGATGCGGGCGGAGTGGTTGGCAGAAGAGGATCCGACCATGGTTGCGCTGATGCTGACGCATCCTGAAGCTGCGCTCAAGGCGCTCGCTGGTGAGTACAAACGTCGGGAGGCGGATTTCGAGGTGAATTTCTGGAACAGCCGGTTCGGGAGGTGATCATGCGAGTAGTCATAATGATCCTGGCGCTACTGGCACTATGGCACGATCCTGCGGCCGCGCAGATGGACTCAACCAAGATCTTGGGGAGCACCGTGCGCTTGCAGCCCTTCGCCGGTCGCTGGGTTCCACTGGAAGAGGGGGAGCTGATTGCCACGAGCCGCGACAGTCTATGGTTGCTGCTCCCCGGACGTCTGGAGTCCGTACCAAGAGGCGCCGTGTTGCGGGTACGGGTGAATCGTAAGAAGATGGGCGCGGGGCTGGCGTGGGCCTGGGCGGGCATTGGCGCGGTGGTGACCGGTGCCGCGTTGACCGCTGCGTGCAGCACAGTGACAGAGGATTGTGGTGGCGTGTTTCTGGCAACAGCCGCTCTCTGGGCCCTCGTGGGGGCTGCTGCTGCCCCGTCGATCGCCGGCGCGCGCTGGGAGAACATCGACGCATGGAGAGATTTGCCGCCGCATACGCGATTTCCCCAGGGGTTACCACCGGGGGTCGACTATCAGCGGCTGACCGGACGCAGCAGGCTACCGTCCCGCTAATTCGGGGCTTTCGGCCTGCCTGCTGCCTAGCTGCCGATCGAGTAGCAGCAGCGCGGCCTGGTTGTCGCCGGCCAGCTTGAGCGTCTGGATGACTTCGTTGAAAATCCTCTCTTCCTCGATCTGCTCGGTGATGAACCACTGCAGTTCTATTTGCGTAGCGTAATCCTTCTCTTTCTGGGTTAATTCGTACAGCCTGTCGATCCGCACGGTGACTTTTTGCTCCTGTTGCAGCGCCTTCTCGAACACGTCGAGGGGGGACGCAAACTCGCTTGCGGGTTGGTCGATAGCGTAGACAGTGGCGCGACCACCGCGCGCATGCACGAAGTCGAACAACCGCATCCCGTGGGCGATCTCCTCTTCGTACTGCAACCGCGTCCATTTGGCAAAGCCCGGAAAGTTGGTGTCCTCGAAATAGGCTGTCATTGCCAGGTAGGCGTTGGCAGAAAAAAACTCTTGCCTGATCTGTTCGTTGAGAGCTTCCTGGATTGCCTTGCTGAGCATCGCTTCGTCCTCCGGGCTGCGAGAACCCGGTCATTGACATGGAAAAGGGATTGTCTGTGTCGTGAAGAGCATACATGGGTCGGCTCTGGATAGTCAATCCACCTTTGGGGGGGACCGCGACCGTAGAGCTGGGTGGTGCATCCTCAATGTATGTGGCGTGGGTTGTGTGGGACTGGGTTGGGACGGTTGCTGGCGTCGGATATTGGGACGGTGGTCTCACCAGCGACCGCAGGACCTGTCGAATTGGCTTTACATGTACTATGGTAAGTTATTGTGTTATATGAAGTTACAAATTGGCTGAATCAGGCACGAGGGTTGTGTCGTAGGGTATACCATGACGCAGCTTGCTGACGCCCGATTCCAGGCGGCCCTGTCCGACAGATACATCTTCGACCGTGTGTTGGGGCGCGGCGGGATGGGCACCGTATTTCTGGCTCGCGACGTAAAGCACGGACGGCAGGTCGCCATCAAGGCGCTGTCGCCCGAGGTCGTCGCCGATGTGGGGGAGCGCCAGTTCTCTCGCGAGATCAGGGTGACGGCCCAGTTGCAGCATCCCCACATCCTTCCGTTGATCGATTCCGGCAAGGCTGCTGGCAGCTTGTACTACGTCATGCCGTACCTCAAGGCGGGATCGCTGCGGGATCTCCTGAACGAGAAGAAACGGCTCTCGGTGGCCGAGGCGCTGAACATCGTCAGCGACGTTGCCGAGGCATTGGAACACGCCCACGAGGGCGGTCTGATCCACTGCGACATCAAGCCGGAGAACATCCTGATGTCGGCGGGACACGCGGTGCTGGCCGATTTCGGAGTTGCCAGAGCTCAGCACGTAGAGGGCCGTCCTTGGCGTGCGATGGTGGATTCCTCAGGCGGGACGCCGGCGTACGTAAGTCCGGAGCAGGCCACGGGAGACCATCTGGACGCCCGGAGCGACATCTACAGCCTGGCGTGTGTGTTGTACGAGATGCTGACGGGACAAGCTCCGTTTGCGGGAGACTCGGACCAGGCCACGATCGCGCATCGGTTTACCAAGCCCGTGCCGCGCATCGATGAGCTGGTGCGGAGCGTCCCGTCTGGTATTTCGCTGGCGGTGGCGAAGGCGATGTCGGTGAACCCGCAAATGCGCTTCCCATCGGTCGGCCGGTTCATGGGCGCGGTCGGGTCAGAGTACGGGACGCCCACGTCGGTGACCCGGTCCAGCCGGCGTTGGTCGGAGAGGCTCGGAATTCTCGGCTTTCGCCTGGTGCACCGGTTTCAGTCGATGGGCGGGTAGAAGCACATAGGCGGGTAGAAGCACATAGGTTGAAGGCAGTGACCACTCCCACTCCGCAGCAGAGGGGCAGGAAGGCCGATTGGCGCGTAGCCGCTGAGAGGCCTCGACAGACTTCCGGACAAGCACTATATGGTCCTAATATGACCAGGTTTCTCCGAGTGTCCGGCGGGGCGGTCAGCTACGGACGGATAACCGCAGTATTGCTGTCTGTTGCAACGCCAGTTGGTCTTTCCGGTCAAATCGTCCCCGGTGTTCGGCCCGCGAGGGCTGAGTCCGTTCTGGTTGTCGCAGGGTTGCGTTACGGCGCAGGTTGGCTGCACGGAGCGATGGCCGGCCGTGGGTACCGGGATCTGTGGGTGACGCCCATGATGGTCGAGGTCGCGGATCTGTCTCGGCTCGGGGACGGACTCACTCCCATACGCGTTGGCGGTGGTGCGACCACCATGACCCTGCATATGAGAGGGGCCGATGGGAAGCGGTACGTCCTACGGTCGGTCGACAAATACACGGCACAGGGGCTAGCCGAGGAGTTTCGCGGCACGCCGGTTGCAGCAGTCCTCCAGGATCAGATTAGCGCCTTTCACCCATCAGCTGCCCTCGTTGTGGCGCCGCTGTTGAGCGCAGCGGGAGTGCTCCACGTCGAACCTCGTCTGCTTGTTCTCCCGGATGACCCACGGCTTGACGAGTTTCGTGAGGATTTCGCCGGGTTGCTGGTCCTGTTCGAGGAACGTCCGAATAATGGCCCGCAGGGCACGCCGGGGTTCGCCGGCTCGAAGAGGATCTTGGATAGTCGGGGCATGATGGCGGACTTCTCCGATAGCCCGCGGAATCGTATGGATACCAGAGCGCTCCTCACCGCCCGGCTGGTTGATCTCTTGGTGGGGGACAGGGACCGCAACCTCAACAACTGGTGGTGGGCGCGGTTCGACGACGGTGACGCTTACGTCTGGCGACCGATCCCCCGAGATCGTGACCAGGTGTTCATCAAGCTCGATGGTTTCTTGAAGAGTATAGTGCGCTTCTATGAACCGCGGTTGGTGGCGTTTGGGGAGAAATATTCCAGCATTGTCGGGCTGTCACGGAATGCTTGGGACATAGACCGTCGCTTCCTTGTCGGTCTGGACAAGCCGGCCTGGGACTCGGTTGTCACCGAGCTGCAACAGAAGCTGACTGACTCGGTGATCGAGTCGGCAGTTCGCCGGATGCCCCCTGAGCACTACGGCTTGATCGGTGCAGAGCTCACCCACCAGCTCAAGGTACGTCGTGATAGTATGAGAGCTGCTGCGGATCAGCTGTACGACATCGTGTCCCAATATGCAGACGTGCGCGCCACAGACGTTGCGGACGTTGCGGAGATCACCGCGATCGGTGACGACCATGTGGAGGTTCGGCTGTATGACAGGGAGGAAGGCGGCGGCGAACAGCCGCCGGCTCCCTATTTCCGTCGTATCTTCGACCGCCGCGAAACACGCGAGGTCCGTGTGTATCTCCTCGACGGTGCCGACCGTGCTGTGGTTCGTGGTCGGATTCCCCGGGATATGAAGGTTCGAGTCATAGGTGGAAGCGACCCTGACGAATTGGTGGATGCAACGGAGGCCGGAGGAGGCCGGGTCTACTTCTACGACGCCGGCGGGAGGACTCAGGTGTCCCGCGGTCCGAGGACGGACGTGGTTCGCAGGCGCGTTAACCCGCCCGTGCACTGGGATGACGAGGGGGGTCGTCCCGACTGGGGTCACCAGTGGATACCACTGCCGAGCTTTGCGCTAAACGGGGATGTGGGGCTTTTTGTCGCCGCTGGTGCCGCATACACTCGGTATGGATTCCTGAAGAAACCATTCAGCTCTCGAGTACGATTCAGTGTCGGCTACGCCAGCGGACCCGGACGTTTGGGGCGTTTTGATTTTCGGTATCGACATGATTTCAAGGAGCTGGCCCGCAACATTGATGCGTCGCTCGACGCCAGTTTCACCGGAATGGAGATCGTCCACTTTCACGGCTTCGGGAATGAAACTGCGGCTCCGAGGTCCAGCTCCTATTACAGACTTAAGCTGAAGCAATTACGGCTTGCACCGGCGGTTTCTTTCGGTCCGGGGCGAAAACTGGGATTCGAGGTAGGCCCGGTGTTCAAGTCGTCGGCCTCCGATACCACTGTCAACCCCGGGTCTATTATCTCAGACCCGGCGAATCCCGCAAGCCGCCCGTACGGATCGGGGCGTTTCGACCAGGTCGGTGGCCGGGCATCGTTCGGCATCGACACTCGCGATCAGCTTGTGGCTGCCACCAAAGGATTTCTCCTCACTGGTGGTGCCAGTTATTACCCCTCGTTACTCGACATCGACTCGTCGTTCGGCGAAATTCACGGGGTAGCGTCGGCGTATCTCTCTCCCTCGCCCAACCAGACGTTGGCATTGAGAGTTGGGGCGAAGAAGGTGTGGGGCCGCGCCCCGTTCTACGAAGCGGCGTTCGTGGGGAGTCGGACAGTGCGAGGGTTTAGGAAACAGCGCTTTGCCGGTAATGCATCGCTGTACGCAAACGCGGAACTGCGGCTGTTTGTCACACGGTTCTTTGTTCTGTTCCCGGGTGAATTCGGCGTTTTCGGATTGACTGACGTCGGTCGCGTTTTTTACCCAGGTGAAGTATCGACGGCAGACTGCACGCTTTCGCTTTCCAGGGCGTGCACCTGGCATGCATCAGTTGGAGGCGGATTCTGGGTAGCTCCTATTGCACGATCCGCCACCGTGAGCGTTGCATTTGCGAAGGGTGCCGAGGGCACCCGGGTGTATATCGGGTCGGGCTTCCTCTATTGAGGGGTTCGGGACGCCTGGGCGCGATAGGCGCCCGAGCTTATCTGTTCCGGCTCTGGGTCACCCGATGGCAGCTCGCTGGGGTCCGCGCTGCAGCCGATGTTGCGGTTCGCCCGCTTCATTAAAGCGGCACCGCCTGCGTGCTGGCCCTCGGTGCGTTTAACGGCTCAACCCATCAGCTTCGGTGTGATCATATAACGTTCGGTTTCTCCCAAGGTGGCGGCGGCAGGGTCAACTGTCCGATCACTCGAGATACTGCCGTGCTATCCGGCGGCCAACATACACGCCCCCCGCGGTTCCTACGATGCTGAGGACGAACGCGGTCGTCATACCCACCAGGACGCCGCCGAGCCACCAACCGAACCAACCCCCGACGCTGGCGCCGACGAAAGCCAAGACTTTTGACATATCTTATGGTCGCGTTTCACAGAACTCGAGCCTGTCAAGCTGGTCATTTGCTCTAGAGACACTTCTACCTGCCTGCAGGATGTAGAATCCCATTGACTACGCCTAACCCCCGGGCATCACCGGGATCAGCGATATGTACGGCGTTGTCGGTTCCTGCTCCGGAGGCAACGCCGACGGCATGCGGTCGCCCGCCGGGCCCAGCGAGCGTATGTATCCGTAAAGGGCACGCGCATCCGCTTCGGCTAGCTGGTTCAAGTTCATCCACGGCATGGGTGGAAGTGCCTTCCGGGTACGCAATAGCGTCACCCAGTCAGCCTCACTCACATCCTGAACGGTCAATCGCAGATTCGATGGGTACGTAGTGCCCCACGGACCCCGCCAACCGAGCGGCGTACCGAGCAACCACTGCGCCTCCGGGACGTTCCCTTCTGACTGCAGATACCCGTTCGTGTGGCAGTCGTTGCAACCGCCGATAACCACCAGATATCTTCCGCGCTCTACCCCCGTACCGCCAGTGACGTGAACGCCTTCTTCGACGTCCGAGCCCGCCCGGGGCTGGCATGCCACTGACCCAGCAGTGACACATGCCATTAGGGCTACACAACGAAAACGACTGCGAGGAACGATCATCGTTGTCAATCTCCAGCTAAAGTAACCTATTAAACGCTCCTCCCGGCTCGCCCTACCCGACAACCCCGCGCCTCCGCTCTGCGACTAGTTCCTCGAGCCGGCCGCCTGCATCTCCAGAAAATCAACCACCAGATTCGCCATCGCCCTCATCCCGATGGGGATCGAGCTGTCGTCGGCCTGGAACGTGGGTGTGTGGTGCCCGCCGGAGGTCGTGCCGGGAGTGACCATCCCCAGGCGGAAGAAGAAACCGGGAATCTCATTCGCAAAGTATGCGAAGTCTTCGCCACCCATAGTGGGATCGAGAATCTCCACGTTGTCGATTCCTACGACGCGTTCCAAGGTCGGGGCCATCTGGCGGGTGAGCGTAACGTCGTTGATGGTAGCCGGCGTTCCCCGTGCGTAGTCCAACTCGTACGTGCCGCCGGCCGCCGCCGTTATGCCCGCGAGAATCTCACCCATGCGGCGCTCTACAATATCCCGCACGTCGGGGTTGTAGGTACGCACGGTTCCCTCCAGATACACCTCATCGGGGATGATGTTGAACCGCGTGCCGCCCCGAACGATGCCAACCGTCACCACACTCGGCTCCAGTGGGCTCAGGTTGCGCGACCGAATGGTCTGGAAAGCCATGACGACCTGTGAGGCCATCACGATCGGATCCACGCCTAGATCTGGATGGGCGCCATGGGACTGTTTCCCTTTGACAGTGATGTAGAAGTGATCCACCGCGGCAAGAGCGGGGCCTTCGGTGTAGCCGACGGTGCCCACCTCCATCTCCGCAAGCGTGTGCAGTCCGAAGATAGCAATGGGCCGGGGGTTATCCAGCACGCCTTCTCGTACCATCAAGTCCGCACCGCCCTCCTCGCCGGGCGGGGGGCCTTCCTCGGCCGGTTGAAAGATGAACTTGATCGTTCCGGGGATCTGCTCCCGCATCGAAGCGAGGACAGCCGCGACGCCGAGTTGCACCGCCGTGTGAATGTCGTGTCCGCAGGCGTGGCTGACACCGACTTCTTGACTCAGGTACGTCGTGCGTACCAGCGACTTGAACGCGTAGGGGGTGTCTTCTGTGACCGGAAGTGCGTCCATGTCGGCCCGGACCGCGATGACGGGTCCGGGCAGGCCCCCGCGGAGCAATCCGACCACCCCGGTATGTGCTACCCCGGTTTGCACCTCCATGCCGAGTTCCGTGAGATAGTTGGCGACCAGGCGAGCAGTTTCGAACTCACGGTTGCCCAGCTCTGGATTTTGATGAATTTGGTGCCGTAGCTCGATGATTTCCGCCGCATGGCGCTCCACCGGGCGGTCGATGGCTGCGTTCTGCGCGGCGGCGGTGGCGGGTAGGATCATTCCCGCAATACCAAGAACGATTGCTCGATGCACGAGTAGCTCCTTTGGCAAAATTCGACCCGTTAAGCTAACCCAACATAGGCTCGAGCATCCAGGGTCGTGTTGTCCGCGGTCATCTGTGGCTCTGCGGCCCTCGCGTGAAACAGCGCCCGGCGTTTCATTACTTCGCATGTTTTACCGATCCTGCCTTCAACGGCTGATTTTGATCTTAGTTTAAGGAAAGGCGCCATGGGCACAATCAGCTCTTTCATGGGAACGCACTTCAAACACTTCAACGCCCGGGAGACAGTAGAGGCTGCGAAGGGGTGGCGGAAGCTGCTCGATGACGGTGGCGAAATGTTCCTGACTGTTGCCGGGGCCATGAGTTCGGCCGAACTTGGTGTCTCGATGGCAAAAATGATCCGAGCGGGCAACGTGCACGCAATCTGCGCCACGGGAGCGAACCTAGAGGAAGACCTGTTCAATCTGTTTGCCCATAGGGAGTACGCTCTCGTCCCGCATTATAAGGATCTCCGACCCGAGGACGAGCAGGAGCTGCGAGACAAGGGGTTCAACCGGGTGACAGATACGTGCATCCCGGAATCGGTGATGCGCCACACCGAGGATATCCTGGTCGAGTTGTGGCAAGCGGCCGAGAGCAGCGGTGAGGCCAAGTTTCCCTGGGAGCACGTGTACGATCTGCTCGATCACAAGGAACTCGAGCAATACTTTCAGGTGCCCCCGGAACATTCGTGGGTGCTTGCCGCTAAGGAGAAGAACCTTCCAATTTTCACACCCGGTTGGGAAGACTCGACGCTGGGGAACATCTTCACGGCGCGTGTTATCCGGGGCCACCTCAAGGGTCACACTGCCGTACGCACGGGCACAGAACAGATGCAGGCGCTGGTGGAGTGGTATCTGCGGCGTGCTGAGGAGTCGACGCCGGTGGGATTCTTTCAGATCGGTGGTGGTATCGCCGGGGATTTTCCGATCTGTGTCGTGCCGTTGATCCTCCAAGACCTCAAACGCAAGGTTCCGTTCTGGGCGTATTTTGCCCAGATCGGCGACAGCATCACCTCCTACGGTTCCTATTCAGGGGCCGTGCCGAATGAGAAGATTACGTGGTACAAGCTCGGCGTGGACACGCCAAAATTCATGATCAACTCGGACGCGACAATCGTTGCGCCGTTGATTTTTTCGTATGTGCTTGGGGAGTGAGGGACTGAGGGACTGAGGGACTGAGGGACTGAGGGCCCCGCCCATCCCCGCCCCGGTGGGGTGGATGGGGGGCCCTCTCCCCTCTCCCCTCTCCCCTCTCCCCTCCTACTCTTCTGCCTGCGTGGCGAATTCATCATATTGACGTCGGCC
>SMVB01134467.1_pt1 | contig 10806 bp, 11 predicted proteins | sample 2456461 | NCBI WGS metagenome assembly SMVB01 (sample SAMN11095934, study PRJNA526329) | marine sediment metagenome | biome: Marine sediment; feature: Surficial sediment; material: Deep marine sediment; isolation source: Hadal surficial sediment | place: Pacific Ocean | collected 2014-05 | depth...
CGGGAAAGTCTTTTATCATTTTGGCTATCCATTTAAAACCGGTAAGGCCTTCCTTGAATTCCACACCGAAGCTTTCCACGATCTTGCGCAACATAGGTGTAGAAACTATGGTGGAACCCATAAACTGATTACCGTTTAGTTTCCCTGCTTCTTTGTTTTGTTCTAAAATGAAGTGAGATTTAATGATCATAGCCTGATTCCCATTCAGTAGTGTCATTTTTCCTTCGGAATTCCTAACCGCGATTCCCAATCGGTCACCATCCGGGTCGGTACCTATGACGATATCCGCCATTTCTTTATCTGCCATTTCCAGGGCAATTTTAAGAGCTTCGGGCTCTTCGGGGTTGGGAGAATTGACCGTAGGAAAATTACCATCGGGCTGGGCCTGTTCTTCAACGATGGTCACATTTTTGTAACCTGCCATTTCCAATACCTTAGGGATCATCGTGATCGATGTGCCATGTAGTGAAGTAAAAACGATCTTTAATTGGTCCTTTGCTTCTTGTGAGGTTTCAAAACTACCGTTTTCCACCGATTCTTTTGCAAAAGCGGCGTCCACTTCAGTATCGATAATAGAAATGAGATCTTCATCGGCATCGAAGTTTATATCGGAATATTGCAAGGCGTTCACTTCCGCGATTATTTCAGCATCCTGAGGTGGAACGAGTTGCCCTCCATCTTGCCAATACACTTTATAACCGTTGTATTCGGGCGGATTATGAGAAGCTGTGAGAACAATTCCGCAGTGACAATTGAGGTGACGTACCGCGAAAGATAATTCGGGGGTGGGGCGTAATTCAGAAAAAAGAAAAACGTGCACTCCGTTAGCCGAAAATACCTCGGCAACCGTTCTGGCTAGCGTATCACTGTTGTGTCGGCAATCATAGGCAATAGCCACTTTTAACTGTTCATCGGGGAATTGCTTTTTTAAGTATTGGGAGATCCCCTGAGTATTCTTTCCGAGAGTATATCTATTGATGCGGTTGTCGCCAACACCCATAATACCCCGCATGCCCCCTGTTCCAAAATCCAGACTTTTATAAAAGCTATCATCGAGTGTATCACTGTCGTAGGCGATCAGTTCTTTAATGGTTTCCCGGGTTTTAGAATCAAAAAATGGAGTGAGCCAATGGTTGGCTTTCTCCAAAATAATAGGATCTATGTATCTCATAGGTTGTGTTGAATCCCGATGGTTATTAGGAGCAAAAATAACGATATTTAGTGTTATTCTTTCTTGTTTAGTACTTCTTTAATACTATAGTTCTGCTGTTTCTTTTTACTTCGGAGGATCAATTCGCCTAAAAAGCCGGCGATAAAAAATTGACTTCCGAGGATCATCGCAGTCAGGGCAATGTAGAATTGGGGACGTTCGGTGATGAGTCTGCCTGTTGGGTTTATGAATAATTTGTCTATACCCAAATAGACAGCGAAACAAAAACCTACGAACAGCATTAAGGCTCCCCATGTTCCAAAAAAATGCATTGGCCGTTTGCCAAATCGGGACAAAAAGGAGATGGTAATTAAATCGAGAAAACCTCTTACAAATCGTTCCATACCAAATTTAGTTTTACCGTATTTACGGGCCTGGTGTTGTACTATTTTTTCACCAATGCGCTCAAAACCGGCGCTTTTGGCTAATACAGGGATGTAACGGTGCATTTCACCTGTTACTTCAATAGTTTTGATCACTTCACTTTTGTAGGCTTTTAGACCACAGTTGAAGTCGTGTAATTTCACTTTGGAAGTTTTACGAGCCGCAAAATTGAACAATTTAGAGGGTAGGTTTTTACCCAATAGCGGATCGTATCGTTTCTTTTTCCATCCTGAAACCAGGTCATAACCTTCCCGGGTGATCATATTATAGAGTCCCGGGATCTCTTCGGGGTTATCCTGAAGGTCGGCATCCATGGTAACGACTACATCCCCTTGTGCCATCGCAAAACCGGCATGTAGCGCTTGTGATTTTCCGAAGTTCTTTAAAAACCGGATTCCCTTAACATTGTTGTCTTTCTCTGAAAGTTCTTCGATCACCTTCCATGAGCCATCGGTACTACCATCGTCAATAAATAGAATTTCGTATAAAAAACCATTGGACCGCATCACTTCCGCAATCCATTGGTGTAATTCATTTAAGGATTCTTCTTCATTCAGAAGTGGAATGACGATGGATAAATTCATTAATTAGTCTAAACTGTTCGGGTCTTTCTTTTTCATGATCAATGCCACTAATAATCCAAATACAGAATAGAAAGCTAATTGGAAAATAAATCCTCGTAGTTGTTTTCCAACTGAATAGCTATTTTGACCCTCTAAATCGGCGATCGCCTTATCTATATCTGATTCCGGAGCTCCAAAACGCTCCATCATACTTCGGGTAATTTCTACAATTCGTTCCTGTAGGTATTCTGCTGCTCCCGGGTCGACAAGATTGAAAATAAGAATACCGGTAATCGTTGCTATGAACAGTCCGATAGCAATGGTGATAAAATAAGAGGTAAATCCTTCTTTAAAGGAAATGAATCCACCTAAAATTGATTTTGATTTAGCAACCGATACAATTCCGATGGCCATAGCAACTAAAAACAAAATTATCCCAAGCCACCATTTGGTAAGCGTTTCTAGGCTTACTGCATAAAGTAATGCTGTAATTCCGGCTATAATTCCGCCTAAGATAAGCCCATAATTAGATGCGCTTTTTTTGAAAGATATGTTTGTGCTGTCCATATTGTAAAGTTTTTTGGTTTTGCTGGTTAGTGAACAAAAGTAATGAATTGTTACGTTATGAGATCTTATTTGTGGAAAAGGGTATAATAGTGAATAGTGACTAGTGAAAAGTGCGAAGCCGGAAAAAGAGTATAGAGGATAGAATATCGAGATGATCAGTTTTTATAACTTTTGAGTCTTAAACCCTAAACCCTAAACTCTAAACCTTCAACTTAAAACCAACAACTATAAAAACCTAAACCATTGTACGTCTTGACGGGTATCAACCTATAATTAAGCCGTTCACCAGTCAACGAATATAGAATTCAGAATTTTTATAAAAAAAGAGAATAACTATTGTTCGTTTGCAATTATTCATTAAATTTGCACACTCAAAATCGAGGAGTAAAAAAATTAAAAGGCGATGAGAAAAGGTATACATCCTGAGAATTATAGATTGGTGGCATTCAAAGATATGTCTAATGAAGACGTATTTCTTACAAAGTCTACTGCAAATACAAAGGAGACAATCGAAGTGGATGGTGTTGAGTATCCTTTGGTAAAATTGGAAATTTCCAGAACTTCTCATCCATTCTATACCGGTAAATCTAATCTTGTCGATACGGCAGGACGAATTGACAAATTCAAAACCAAATACGCGAAATTTAAGAAAGTAGCTAAGCCTGAGGTTAAGATTGAAACCAAGGCAGAAGTTAAAGCTGAAGTTAAGACTGAAACTAAGGCAGAAGTTAAAGCTGAAGCCAAGACTGAAGAGGAATAGACATTATTACCCATATATAATAAGCCTTCGAGAGATCGGGGGCTTTTTTATTTTACACAACTATCAAGTAAGCCAATCAACTTTATTATATTTACTGAATACTCGATACTCAAAATTAGAAAATGAACTACATCCTTTTCGACGGCAATGTTCGTAATCAATTACTACCATTTACTTATACCCGCCCTGTGGCGGACATTCGTATTGGGATCTTGACCCTACGCGAAAAGTGGGAGAAGTATTTGGGCTCAACTACCACAACGGTAACTGAAGATTATCTGGGAATTAAGTGGCCAATGGTCGAATTGGAAACGAATATATTGATAAATGCTTCCTTTTTGCCTTCTGAAAATTTAGTTCAACTCGTAAAAGGGCTAACTGAAAATAAGGCCATATTCTATAAAGATGAACCTATTGCCTTCTTTTCATCTGAAGGACAGGAAATAGATTTTGATCAGTTTGAGATAATTCAGTATGATCACGACGACCTACTCCGAATTGAACATACCTGGGATATATTTTCCAAAAATCATGAAGCTATCAAACGTGATTTCGATTTATTGACCCAAGGGCGTAAATCACAACCAATACCTGAAAAGACGGTAACTTTTAACGAGAAAGATATTTTTATAGAGACCGGAGCCACATTACCTTTGTGTTCTCTAAACGCTACAGACGGCCCTATCTATATAGGTAAAGATGCCAGGATATTAGAAGGGTCTATGATCCGTGGGCCTTTTGCGCTTTGCGAAGGCGCCCTTGTGAAGATGAGTGCCAAAATTTATGGCGGGACAACTGTCGGCCCTTTTTGTAAAATAGGAGGAGAAGTAAACAACTCGGTTCTGTTCGCTAATTCGAACAAAGGCCATGATGGCTTTATGGGTAATTCTGTGATCGGTGAATGGTGTAATGTGGGAGCCGACACCAATACTTCCAATTTAAAGAACGACTACTCCGAAGTACGTCTTTGGGATTATGAAACCGGTGAATTTGCGAATACGGGCTTGCAATTTTGCGGCCTTATGATGGGCGATCACAGTAAATGTGGTATCAATACCATGTTCAATACCGGGACGGTTGTTGGCGTAAGTGCTAATATATTTGGCAGTGGCTTTCCTCGCAATTTTATTCCAAGTTTTAGCTGGGGGGGTAGTGCAGGGATGACAACCTATAAAACCAGCAAGGCTTTTGAAGTGGCCAAAGTGGTAATGGCCAGGCGCGACATAGAATTCGGTGCTGAGGACGAAAAGATACTTGAACACATTTTTGAAGAAACCACAAAATTGCGCAGACGTTGATCAATATAATTTGACCTTGGTTTCAGTTGCACCTAGACTTCTAAGATATTCCAACACTTCAGTAGCATCTTCGCCACCTTGTTCGGCGTGATGCAATAATGTGAATCCATGGGGGCCTTTCGCATGCAATGTGAGAGGAAAAGCCTCCAACATAGGTCTCACAATTTCTATTTTGCCAAATAATGCCGCTGTAAAAATATTGGCCTGTGCGCCTTGATCGAGTAAATACCGGGCCAATTCCTTATATCCCACATGTGATGCAGCTCCTAAGGCGGTCTCAAAATCTCCAAAATTCCAGTCATGGGCTGCGTTCAATAAGGTTGGGTGCTCCGAGAGAAGTTCTTTAACAATTTCCATATCACTGTGAGCTTTTCCAACGAAGATATGTACCAGCTCCTTATCTAATTGTGGATCATTTTTGAGAGGTGTTGGAAAGGCGAATAGTGGAGTAGTGCTTAGCAATAACGTTGACCCTCCGACGGCTTTAATAAATTGAGACCGTTTCATGATTCGATGAATTTTGATTTCTAAAGTTCTGAATTAAAATAGATTATAAGATGTTAATTGTGAATTAATTAACCTGCAATTTACCTCGATCAATAGGCATAATCTGATATAGGCCAAGGAAACTGAAATCTGTATAATTCCAATGATTCATTTCCTGGACAGACATAAAGCGAAGATTTATAATTATAGGTCGAAGGATCCTTAAAAAATGTTACAAACTATCCTTCATTTTTCTAACCCTCTTCAGAAACAAGAAATTCTGCGGATTAATCCCCAGGCCACTTACCTTTTTGCTCACGAAACGAATCGCCATATCATAATACAACGGGACAACAGGGGCTTCAGCGATGATGATAGAGTCCATTTTTGTGTAGATGAGCTTTCGTTCCTCAATACTCGTAATTGACAAGGCTTCTTCGTACAAACTATCCATGGTCGCATTTTTGAAATGTGTATAGTTCGGGCCCCTAGGTGTAAAATTCGGACTGTAAAAAAGCGAAAGATAATTCTCCGCGTCGGGGTAATCTGCCACCCAACTGGCACGAAAGACGTCCAGTTCGCCACTACTTTTCATTTGGCGAAGGGTAGAAGGTGGCATCACATCGATAGTTACTTTAATCCCTATCTTTTCCAATTCCCTTTGTATATATTCACAAATGTCAAGGTATTGGCTATTGGTGCCAATTATTATCTCTGGATTTGTATCACCGGTTTCAGTTTTGTATTGCTCAACCAATTGGTAGGCCCTTTTGGGTTGATAAGTATAGCCTTCTATTTCGTTGAAGCCCGGTAATCCTTTGGGGATAAACCCGTATATCGCCGGCACGCCCATTCCATTCCTGAGATAAGTCACCATTTTTTGACGATCGAAGCCGTAGTTTATCGCCTGTCGTAACAGCAGGGACTGTATCTCCGGTGTTTTAGAACCTTTGAAAAATCCCAGGTATTCGGTATTGAGGTAGGGTATTGTTAAGAGTTTTACCCTGTCTTTGTATTTCTCTTGCAGCTGTCCTTCGGTAGTTAATATTTCATCCTTATACGAATTGTCCAAGCCCGACATAAAATCGATCTTTCCTTGTGCAAATTGTAAGAACTCACTTTGTTTGTCGGGTAAAAAGGTGATCGCTACTGCTTCCAGGTAGGGGAGTTGTTCGCCATTTTCGTCTTTTTCAAAGTAGATCGGATTCTTTCTGAAAACCAGCTTCACATTCTCTTGCCATAGCTTAAACTGAAAAGGCCCTGTTCCCACAGGATTTCTGCGAAAATCATTTCCGTAGAACTCCACCGCCTCTTGAGGTACTACCGAGAAATAACGCATCCCCAACATCCCAATAAATGGAGGGAAGGGCTGTTTCAATATAATTTTAAGGACCGAATCATTTTCGGCAGTCACCAATTCCACATTGTTCAATGCCCAACCTCCCGGTGAGGCCACCTTGGGGTCTGTCAAACGATTGAAACTATATTCAAAATCATAGGCATTTACGGTTCGTGTTCCAGCTATTCCGAAGACATTGTTTCTATGGAAATAAACATCATTCCGAAGTGTGAAGTAGTATGTACATGTACTATCTACTATTTCCCAATACTTCGCGATATCCGGTTGTATGTTCAGGGAGTCGTCGAATTGTACCAGGCCGTTGAACAATTGATTGGTGGGCCAAATATTTTGCGGATTTCGGGCGAAAGCAGGATCTAGAGAAGTGATGTTACTGTGCTCATTGTAACGGAAAACCAGGTGGTCACGGTTGCTTTGGGTATCACTTTCGCAAGAGGAAAAAGCTGCGGTCAAGAATAAAACCATCCAATATGATTTTAATATTCTGGCCTTCTTCATGAGAATATGTTCAGAAAATCTATAGTCAGAAGTCCGAAGTCGGAAGTACATATTTAATTTATATTTCGTTTAAAAGCAACCATCGTGTTCATGAGATCGTAAGGTTCTTTATATAAAGTATCAAAAGTGGAGAAAGAAATATACTTCCTGTTTTTTGCTTTATAGAAGTATGTTACCACTTCTGCTGAAGAGCATATGGAATAACCCATAAATCGCCTGAAATCCGGATTGGATAGTGAAATCCAACCTTCTGCAATATTCAGAGCAATAGAACATCCTGACTTCATAATTTGGCTATATAAATTATACATTCGTTTCGTCGGAAACGCTGTTGTCAGTTCATCGATTTTTTCTCCCGGCACCATATTTTTCACCAAATGATAATTTTTTCAAATTTAAAATACATAGAATAAAGTTATTGAGGGGAGTTAGCAACTTCCGACTTAGGTCATTCGACTTTTGACTATTGCAATAATAATCAATATTAGTTCGTATTTTTGCGAATCATTTGCTAAAGTACAAGAATGCCCTCCAAAACCAAAAAAGTCGCATTTTATACCTTGGGTTGTAAACTGAATTTCAGTGAGACTTCCACCATTGCCCGTAGTTTTTCTTGCGAAGGATTTGATCGCGTCGATTTCGATGATAAGGCAGACATCTACGTCATCAATACCTGTAGCGTAACCGAAAATGCCGACAAGCGATTTAAAACCATAGTAAAAAAGGCACAAAGAGCTAACCCGGAAGCGTTTATCATTGCCATAGGTTGCTATGCACAATTGAAGCCCCGGGAACTGGCCGATGTGCACGGAGTGGATATGGTACTTGGAGCTACCGAAAAATTCAATATCACAGATTATATCAATGACCTTTCCAAAAATGAATTAAGTGAAATACATTCCTGTGAAATAGAGGAGGCCAATTTCTATGTTGGTTCCTATTCCATAGGTGATCGTACGCGTTCTTTTTTAAAGGTGCAGGACGGCTGCGATTATAAATGTACTTATTGTACCATTCCTTTGGCCAGGGGAATCTCACGAAGCGATACCTTACAAAATATAATAGCGAATGCCGTGGAAATATCTGAAAAAGGTATCAAAGAGATCGTATTGACCGGTGTCAACATTGGTGATTATGGTAAAGGTGAATTTGGGAATAAGAACCACGAACATACTTTTTTCGAATTGTGCGAGGCGTTGGATCAAGTGCCGGGGATCGAACGATTGCGTATTTCATCTATAGAACCCAATTTATTGAATAATGAGACCATAGAGTTTGTAGCGCGGTCGAATTCTTTTGTGCCGCATTTTCATATCCCCTTACAAAGCGGGAGTGATGACCTTTTAAGATCGATGCGTCGCCGTTACAAAAGTGAATTATTTACGGAGCGAGTTGCGAAGATTCGTGAGGTCATGACACATGCTTGCATTGGTGTAGATGTGATTGTTGGCTTTCCCGGTGAAACAGAGGAACATTTTTTAACGACCTATAATTTACTTTCGCGGTTGGATATATCGTATTTGCATGTTTTTAGGTATTCTGAAAGGGATAATACTCAAGCCGCCGGCATGAATGGCACCGTACCCAAAAATGTTCGAAGAAAACGCAGCAGGATGTTGCGTGGGCTTTCGGTAAAAAAGAGAAGGGCCTTTTATGAGAGTCAGTTAGGGACTACCCGAACCGTTTTGTTTGAAGGTGAGAACAAGGAAGGCTATATCCATGGGTTTACCGAAAACTATGTAAAAGTTAAAGCGCCTTGGGATCCGGAATTGGTCAATACATTACACAAGGTAGAATTGACCGAAATAGATATGGATGGTTTGGTTCGGTTCGAATTCATTGAAGCCGAAGTCGCACAATAAGCCTGTCCATTGATTCCGCCGGAGAAGAGGGAATACCCAACCAATTTAAATACTGATCCCCACGGGAAGCAACGTCTTATATTTTCTACGGTTACGTCTCATAAATCCGGCTATTTCAGGACTGGTAGGTACCAAACAAATACCCCTGTCCTCTACCTCTTCAAAAACAGCTTTGATAAATATATCTCTGAAGCCTTGTTCTTCCATGTCTTCCGGCATTTCGTATTTAGTTAGAAATATTTTACGATCCTGAAGGGCATACTCAATGCGGGCCATATTATCGCCTACTTCGAGTTCGAATTGTCGTAAGAATTCGTTATCGGTAATTTCAACATCTTCAATCATAGGGAGTTAATTTTATGATTAGTTCATCGGTACTTCTATGAGCAGCAGTCGGCTGTCTTTTTCAATAGTCATTGAGATACTTTTTGTATCCCAAATTCCTATGGCATCTCTGTCACCAAGTATTTCATTATCGACGACAACCGCGCCTTTTATCACTAATAAATAAATACCGTGGCCATCTTGTTGCAAGGTGTATGTAGTTTCTGTTTTTTCTGAAAATTCCCCAATATTAAAATAGGCTTGTTGATGTATCCAAAGTTCGTTCTTCCTGGCAACAGACCTTGGTTTGACCACAGTGCTAAAGGCATTGGGTCTAATAATGTCTGCTATTTTCTTTTGGTCGTAGCGAGGGGTGACGTTTTCAGTTTCAGGTAGGACCCAAATTTGAAAAAGTTTTAATTCCTCTTCATGGCTTGCATTTATTTCACTATGCTGCACGCCACTTCCCGCACTCATTACCTGAATTTCACCTGATGAGATAACACCTTCGTTTCCCATAGAGTCTTTGTGCTTTATCGCTCCAAACTGAGGAATGGTAACGATCTCCATGTTTTTGTGAGGATGTGTACCAAAGCCCATTGCCGGTGCAATAATATCATCATTCAAAACACGCAACAAACCAAATTGTAATCGATCAGAGTCATAATAATTCGCAAAGCTGAACGAATATCTCGCCTGGAGCCAGCCTAAATTTGCTGTTCCTCTTGTAGCTGCAGGATGTAAAATCTTCTCCATAAATTCCTCTGAAACGGGGTGAGAATTTTATCTTTGCTACAAAGTTACAAAAAATAGAAAGGCCAAATGGTTATATCCTTGTTAAAGCCTTATGAGTATTGAAAAAATCCATGTTTATTTTGTTCCTGGGCTGGCGGCCAGCAAGGAAATTTTCAAAAACATTCGTTTGCCCGAAGACCGTTTTGAAATTCATATTCTAGAGTGGTTACTGCCAAACAAGGAAGAATCCCTCGAGCAGTATGCTTATCGAATGGCAAAAAAAGTGACCAGGCCGAACGCTGCATTGGTAGGAGTTTCTTTTGGCGGGGTAGTCGCTCAAGAGATGAATTCATATTTAAATCTGAAGAGATTGGTCATTATTTCCAGTGTAAAGACCAGGGATGAACTTCCTAAGGGATTGAAATTAGCCGGAAATTTTGGGGCCTATAAAATTGTTCCTACCGGATTGGCATCGAATATAAAAGATCTGGCTCGCTTTGCGATCGGTGCCCGATCTAAAAAACGACTCACTTTATATCAGCGATATCTTTCGGTTCGCGATAAAGTGTATTTGGATTGGGCCATTAAACAATTGGTTTGTTGGGGACGAACTGAAACCATAAAGGGAGTTATTCATATACATGGTACCGCAGATATTGTTTTCCCTGTAAAAAATATTAAGGATGCTGTCTTACTGGAAGGTGGTACTCATGTGATGATATTGAATAAGGGTAGTAGGGTTAGTAAACTGTTGGAAAA
>SMVB01018575.1_pt1 | contig 10805 bp, 12 predicted proteins | sample 2456461 | NCBI WGS metagenome assembly SMVB01 (sample SAMN11095934, study PRJNA526329) | marine sediment metagenome | biome: Marine sediment; feature: Surficial sediment; material: Deep marine sediment; isolation source: Hadal surficial sediment | place: Pacific Ocean | collected 2014-05 | depth...
AGTATTGCTTTATCAATTCATCATCAGAAAAGAATTTTTTAGACTCACCATGGAAAAATAATGTTCTGTTTAAACATGCAACATGATTTGCTAGTTGATTAACAGCATCCAAATCATGAGAAGACCAGATAATAGTAATTTTTTGTTTAGAATTTAATTCACGGAGTATGCTGTAGAATAATTCTATGCTTTGTTTATCAATTCCTGTCACGGGTTCATCTAGAATCAGAATTTTTGGATTATTTACCAAAGCTTTTGCAATAAAGACTCGTTGTTGCTGTCCTCCAGATAATTCACCAATTCTTCTATTGCTTAGTTCATGTATCCATAATTGTTGTAAAATTTCATCAATTTTATTTTCATCAGATTCATTTCTCAAACCCATTCTTACAACATCATTAACTGTAACTGGAAAATTTTTTTCAAAGATTGGTTTTTGTGGTACATATCCGATTTCTTTAAGATAATTTTTTGATTTTTTAATATCCTTACCAAAAAATTTGATAGTTCCTTTGTATTTTGTATTAAGTCCTAACATTGAATCAAAAAGTGTTGATTTTCCAGCACCATTAGGCCCAATTATGCCTAAAAAATCTCCCTCATTGATCACAAAACTCACATCATCAAGGGCTTTTACGTCTGGATATTGAACTGTAAGATTATTAATTTCAACTACTTTCAACATAATGCCTCCTTTAGATTGTTAAGATTTTCAGTCATTTTAGAAATATAAGTTCTATCAGAAAAAACTTCTATTGGAGATAAAATTAAAACTTTACCATCTATTTCATTTGCAATTATTTCAGATGTTTTACTATTAACATTCTCTTCACTGAAAATTACTTTAATATTTAATTCTCTGGCTGTGGAAATGACATTTTCTAATGTCTTTGCTGTGGCTTCTCCATGTGGATTGTTTGATAAAAGAATCGTGTGTTGATTTAGATTATATTCATCTGCAAAATATGAAAATGCATCATGAAAAGCTATAAAATCATAATTACAATTAGATAACTCATTACGAATTTTTGAATCAAGCAGATCTAATTGTTCAATGTATTTTACTGCGTTTGATTGATAATATTGCTGATTTTTAGGATCTGAATTAGAAAAAGCATTTGCAATATTTTGTACTTGTATTTTTGCATAAACAGGGTTTAACCAGATATGTGGATCTCCAGAAGTGCTAGAATATTCTTGACCAAGATTCTTAATTAAAATTCCATTACTGGTGTCAACTATCACCCCTTGAAAACCAATTTCAGCTAAATTATCAACCCAATTTTCAAAACCTATTCCATTAATAATTATTAGATCAGCCTTTTGCATTTTTTGTACATCTTTAATAGTTGGTCCCCAATCATGAGGTTCAACTCCAACTGGAACAAGTAAAATAACATCAACCTTTTCTTGTCCAACATTTTGTGAAAATTCATGAAGTGGATAAAATGATGAGATAACTTGTAGTTTTGAGCTATCAGTTGTTGTAAATTGTTGATTCGAGTTAGTCTCATAAACAACAATTGAGCTTAATGGAATTACTACTGCTATTGCAATTATTGCAAGTTTAATTTGGATATTCACGCAACAACATAATGCAAATTATTAATAAATCTATAAAATCTTAATAACTTTAACTGCTAAACTTATAAGATAATTAATAACATTAGGCATATGCCGATAGTATCAATCTCATTAAATGACGAAATTCTCTCAGAATTAGACAAGCTACAATCATCCATGGGATTTTCAGGTAGATCTGAAGCCATCAGAGCAGGAATCAGAGCATTTGTTTCTGAAGAAAAACAAAAGTCAGATTTGTCTGGAAATATTCATGCCATTCTTTTGGTTGTACACAATAATGAGTATGATCATATTGTTTCAGGAATTACTCATAATTTTGAGGATCTAATTATAACGCATCTTCATAGTAAGATTGAGAAAGAAAAATGTATGGAGCTCTTTGTTATGAATGGTAATGCAGAAAAAGTCACTACAATGACAAAAGATTTTCAGATAAACAAAAATATGGATACTGTAAAGCTTGTTGCACTTTAGACACTAAATCTAAATAAATTTGTTCTAGTAACAAAAACTACAACTGTTATTGAAGTTACTAAAACAATCAATGCAACAGTTCCAAATTCTGGTACAACAACAATTCTAAACTCAGTTTCTTGTCCAGTATTTCGAATGTTTTCAAATTTTATTATCATAGGACCTGTCTGATCTTCAGAAAATGTAAATTTTTCAAAATCACCACCAATGAGTGCTGTTCCTGATATACGATGAATCTCCTTTCCATTTTGAATTATTACAAAGGTATAATCAGAATTTCTCAATGGTTCACTAGTTTGTCCATCTCTAATGGTAAAAACAAAGGTTGTGTTGATTCCGGGTTCTATCACTATAGGATCCCATGCGAGATTTAATTTAAAGTCCTCACTCTTTGTATATGCAATTAAAGGTAGTTCCATATTTTTGCTAGTAAATAGTGTAAATACAATATTTTCAGGTAATGGCTCGTCTGATTTTTTCATTTGATTTTTCAAAAATCTTAGATGATCTTGTAACAAAATAAAATGAACTATTCTCTCGTCATCTTCGGTATAATCATCAATTGTTACTGAAGCTTTGAATAGTTCAATTCCATTTGCATAACCTAAATAACCAGGAGTTACAAATTCAGTAAAATCTTTTGGAAAATGAGCTTCTACATGGACCACAGGTACATGAGACATTTGTTTTTCACTCCAGTCAAATGGCATTTCAAATGTTACCTGTTTAGCTTCAGGATCATACTCAAAATTGGAGATTTTATCAAAATATGACTTGAAACGAAATTCTACATCATGATTTTCTACATCTTTTTGAATGTAGGTAACAGTATCAACTATGCTCAAATTGGCATTATAGATACCAGAGTTTTCTATAATGTTAGTTGGTTCATCAATGGTTTTTATCTCAATCTCAAAATTGTACAAACCTCCAGAATTAAACAGGGGTCCTGTAATTTCTATAGGATTAGATTCAGTTCCATACCATGCTCCAAATAAAGAGTCTTGTTCACCATAAATTGTAATTTCTCCTTCTTGTGTTGGTGTTACTTTAATTGATAAAATACCATCTTCTGCAAAGAAATAGTTTCTAAAAATCAGGTTATTTTCATGAAACAAACCAATTAGAAATGTGACATTTTTTGCATTTTCTTTTGTTTCCCTTTCCATTACACTAATTGTGATCTGCTCTTGATCATTTTCAAAATACATTGGCATTTCAACTGTAATTGAAACTTCTTTTCCTTGGATATCTATTGAATAAATGGTATCAATTCCTAATCCATGTCCATAAACACTGCTTGCTGGAAATAGTAAACAGACAGCCATTACAAATATTACAAATTTTATTAATGACAACATTATTCTTATTTCATCAGAATTATTTTACTGTTAGTAATTCTTCAACTTTTTGAATCAAATCATCCATTATTGTTGCTTCCAAAATTGGTTGAAGATCATTTGGGTCACTTGCACCAAGTGCAGACAATGAATAAATATAATCAATTGTAGGCGTGTCAGTAGTAAGATAGTATTGCTCTAGAACGTGTTCTAGGGTATGTGGTTCAACAACTTGAGGCAATGCTTGTGTAACAGTTTTCTTTTTCCATAATTCAACTAGTCTTTTCCATTGGTCTAATGAAATATTCTCATCAATTTCTGGAATCATTTCAACTTCAGCTTGAATGTACATTTTCTTTTCAGTTCCAACTTTCTCATGTATTTCTGAAATTTCTTGATGTCCCTCTACTGAAAGTGGATCATAGTTTGCTGGTTGAGGAATTGACGGTGAAATAATTTTTTTAATTTTAAAGGAACTTCTGCCTATGGTCTCAATGTTTAGTTGTAATCCATCAATCTCTACATCTTTACACTTTGTAATCTTAGTAATTGTCCCAATCAATTTAGGAGAATTCCAACCATTTACAGAATTTTTTTCATCAATCAAACATACACCAAATTGACCGTCACCTAGCATACAATCATCAACTAATTGCTTGTAACGAGGCTCAAAGATTCGAAGTGGTAGTTCTTGTCTTGGAAATAAAACCAGATCTAAAGGAAATATTGGAATTACTTTTGTTGACGTCAACTAATCATATTGAAATGTCTTTAGATATATGGAATACGGATTCTAAAATAAATTAAAACCCATTCTCATTAAGTATCAAGCCTAATAGAGCTGCGCGTACATGCTTTCCATATTCAGCTTGCTCAAAGTATTTTGCATTTTTTGTATTATCAATATCAGTTGAGATTTCATCTAATCTTGGAAGAGGATGTAAAATTATAGAATCATCTTTCATCTGTTTTAGTAAATCTAATCCTACAACATAACTTCCTTTAACTTTTAGATATTCTTCTTCATCAGGGAATCTCTCTTTTTGGATTCTTGTTACATAAAGAACATCAAGTTCATCAATGTATTCTTCAATATCAGTAGATTCTGTATAAGATAATTTCTTTTTAATTTCATAAATTGAATCAGATCTAACTCTGAGAGATTCTGGAGATATTAAATGAACATCAACATCATAGTTTCCAAGTCCATGTAACAGAGAATAAACAGTTCGCCCATATTTTAGATCCCCGATAATTCCAATTTTTAAACCATCAATTTTTTTCTTTTCTTTCTTGATTGTAAACAAATCTTGAATTGCTTGTGTAGGATGCTCTTCTGTTCCACTTCCAGCATTGATAATAGGTTTTTCTGAAACTTCAGCTGCAAATTTACTTGAACCATCTAAAGTGTGTCGTAAAACAAGGACATCAGAGTAAATTGACATTATTCGTACAGTATCAGCAAGACTTTCACCCTTTTGTGCAGAAGAAGAAGTAATATCAGAGATTCCTAATGAATTACCACCAACTGATGCCATAGCAGAATCAAAACTAAGACGAGTTCTAGTACTTGGCTCATAAAATAAGTAAGCTAAAGTATTACCTTTACAGATCTTTCTTCGTTCTGTAGAGTTTAGTTGCATTATCTTATCTGTTGATGCAAAGATTTTCTCTAATTTTTCTTTATCAAACTCTTTAATCGAGATGATATCTTTTTGATAGAACTCGTTCATTCTTTCAATATTATATACCAGTGACTATACAAAGTATTCTGATGGAGCAGTCCGAACTTTTGGTTCGACGAATCAAGGAAGGTACTGTAATTGACCACATTGATGAAGGTAAAGGTCTCCAGGTTCTCAACGCATTAAGAATTGATGGTAAAGATGGAAGTTTAATTACCATAGCTCTGAATGTTCCAAGTGGCAAATTCAAGAAGAAGGACATCATAAAATTAGAAAACAAGTTTCTAAAAGATGACGATACAAACAAACTTGCAGTCATTGTACCAAATGCAACAATTAACATTATTAGAAATTACAAGTTAGTTGAAAAGAGAAGGGTTGCTCTTCCAAATGAGATAGATAGAATATTTCGGTGCTCAAATCCAGATTGTATAACAAACAGTACTGAACACATTGAATCAATAATGGATGTGATTGACAAGGAAGGAAGAGTGCTCAAGTGTAGATATTGCTCAAGAGTACTAGATGTAACTCAGCTAAAATATAATTAAAATTGAAAAAAGATTTTATTGAGATTTATTGTCCTAAGATGATAAACATCATAACTATGCCATAGATAGCAATTGATTCTACCATACCTACAAAGATGAATACTTTGGACTGTAGTGCAGGATTCTCACTAATTACTGCAAGACCTGCTGCACCTACTTGGCCTAAACCAATACCTGCACCTAATGCTGCAAGACCAAATGCGATACCAGCGCCAAGGACTTTGGAACCATCACTCATACCACCGGTTGCTTCTTCTTGAGCATATGCTACATCTGTAAGACCTGCTGCAACTAATGCGATTGCTGCAAATGATAACAATAAAACAATAGGTTTCATCTGTTTGAATTTCTCATAATTCCATATTTAAATCATGATGACGTTAGAAAATTAAATTTGATCAAGTGTTTTGTTTTTGAATGATGTTAGATCATTTTTAATAGATTCTACGAAATTATCATAATCGCGATCTAGTGTTTTTTTGGAATTTTCAAGTAACTTTTTGATTTCTTCTTTTACCATGATTTTCTACTTACTATCTTAGCTTTGACTTTTTTTAACTTTGCGAATTCTTCTCTTTCTTTCTCTTCAAGAGAAGAAGCGATAAATTTAACATTTTGTTGATATTGAGGAATTATGACATTTTCTAAAGCATTAAGCAGTTTTTGTGTCTTTTCAAGGGCTTTTGCAAGACTAAAGATTGAATTTTCATATTCCGCTGCTTTACAGATTTGTGGGAGAAGTTCTTTGATCTGTTTTGCTGCTCTGTCAATTGAAGAATTTGTATCTGCAAATCCATAAGGCATTGACTTTGTATCTTTTTCAGTTACTGTAAGTGCAGGAATTTTTACATCAACCACTCTTCTTACATGAACGTCTACTTGCATCGCAGCTGGTGTAGATTCAGCAACAGAATCAACTGTTCCTGTCCCTAATGAAAGATATGCTTCATTGACAGATTTGTAAATATCTTGTAGTGGATCCCAGATACCACCTCTTGTTTTAGAAGCCTTTTCAATCATATCTTCAATATTTTGTAAAAGAACTTTACGTTTATCATCTAAAATTTTTTGAACCATTATTGCAACTTGAGCAGATTTTTTGTATTTGAGAAGTTCAATTTTTGTAGCAGAAACATTTTGTCCAAATGACATTTATTTATTCTTCCTTATAGTATTGTTCTATGTATTTATCTTTAATTTTAGTAATCTCGTTCTTTGGTAATTTAGAAACAATCTTCCATAAAATTCCAAGTGTTTCTTCAATAGTTCTGTTCTCATCAATTGCTTGTGTAAGGAATTCTTTTTCAAAGATATCACCAACTTCCATGTATTTCAAGTCAATTTCAGTTAGTCCTGCTTTACCTACAATACCTGCTAGTGCTCTTACTTCTTGTGCTCTAGAATATGCATCATAAACCTGATTAGCAACTTCACTATGATCTGCCCTTGTAACTCCTTCACCAATTCCATCTTTCATCAGTCTACTAAGACTCATCAAAATATTGATTGGTGGGTAAATTCCTTGTCTGAACAAATCTCTGCCAATTACTATTTGTCCTTCTGTAATGTAACCAGTTAGATCAGGGATTGGATGAGTAATATCATCAGATGGCATTGATAAAATTGGAATTTGGGTAACACTTCCTTTCCTTCCTTGTAGTTTACCTGCTCTTTCATAGATTGTTGAAAGGTCGGTGTAAAGATAACCAGGATAACCTTTTCTTCCAGGAACCTCTTCTCGTGCTGCAGATATTTCTCTTAATGCTTCACAATAATTTGTCATGTCAGTCATTATAACTAGAACATGCATTCCTAAGTCAAATGCCAAATATTCAGCGACAGTTAAAGCCACACGTGGAGTAATAATTCTTTCAATTGCAGGATCATCTGCTGTATTTAGAAATAGAACACTTCTCTTTAGTGCACCAGATTCCTCAAGACTTCGTCTGAAATATTCTGCTTCACTATATTGTACACCAATTGCTGCAAAGACCACAGCAAAGTCATCTTTTGTTCCAACAGCAGTTGCTTGTCTTGCTATTTGTGCTGCCAAAAGATTATGAGACATGCCAGAACCTGAAAAGATTGGAAGTTTTTGCCCCCTAACTAGAGTCATCAATCCATCAATTACAGATATACCAGTTTGAATGAAGTCCTTTGGATATTCGCGTTGTTCTGGATTCATTGGTTCACCATTAATATCAACAAATTTATCAGCAATTGGATCTGGTAGTCCATCTTTTGGTCTACCTAGCCCATCAAATACTCTACCAAGTACTGCTTTCGATACTGGCATTTCCATAACTTTACCTACAAATTTTGCTTTTGTTCCAGAGATAGATAATCCAGTTGTTCCCTCAAAAACTTGAACGATTGCTTTACCGTTTCCTACTTCGAGAACTTTACCTAGTCTTCGTTCTCCTTCACTAGTTTCAATTTCAACAAGTTCATCAAATGCTGCATTGTCAACATCATCTACAACGACTAATGGACCTTTGATTTCAGCAATCTTACTGTACTGAACTCCACCTTCTACTGTCAATTTGTTACTTTAACTCCTGTAATTTTTTTGAATTGTTCTTGCATGTCATTATCTATTAGATCAAGTTTTTGCAGCTCATCATCTTTAACATTCATTCTTGCTTTGAGTATTGAACCAATAACTGGCATTGCACGAATATCAGCTAGTGTTGCACCTTCTTTTATTGCTTGTTGACCTTTATTGTAAAAGTCAACCAATAATTTCATTAGTTTGTATTGTTTTTTTGGACTACAAAAAGTGTCAACATCATCAAATGAGTTTTGCTGTAACAGACCAATCTTAATCATTCTTGCAACTTCAAGAATTAGTTTTTCTTCATCAGGTAATGCTTCTGGACCTAAAAGTCTAACAATTTCTTTTAGTGTATCTTCTCTTTGTAGAATTGAATATGCTTCACCTCTCACGCTTAACCAATCTTCACTGATATTTTTACTCCACCATTTTGCAGTGTCAGTAAGATAACCAGAATAGCTATTCATCCAGTTGATTGATGGATAGTGTCTAGAGTAAGCAAGTTTTGCATCCAAAGCCCAGAAAGTTTTAATGAATCTCATTGTGTGCGTTGTAACTGGTTCTGTAAAATCACCACCTGATGGAGATACAGCACCAATTAAAGTAACTGAACCATCACGGTCTGGACTACCCAGTGCTCTAACACGACCTGCTCTTTCATAAAATTCTGCTAATCGTGATGCAAGATATGATGGATAGCCTTCTTCTGCTGGCATCTCTTCTAATCTACCACTCATTTCTCTGAGTGCTTCTGCCCATCTACTTGTAGAGTCTGCTACAAGTACAACGTCTTTACCCATATCTCTATAATATTCTGCAATTGTTACACCAGTGTAGATACTTGCTTCTCTTGCTGCAACTGGCATGTTACTAGTATTTGCAACAAGTACAGTTCTATCCATAAGTGGTTTTCCACTAATTGGATCTTTGAGGAGTGGGAATTCAACTAATACTTCAGTCATCTCGTTTCCTCTTTCACCACAGCCAATGTAAACAACAACGTGAGCATTAGCCCATTTTGCAATTTGGTGTAATGTAACTGTCTTTCCTGTTCCAAATGCTCCAGGAATTGAACCAGTTCCCCCTTTTGCAATTGGGAAAAACGTGTCTATTACACGTTGTCCAGTAATAAGTGGGATAATAGGATCATGGCGACTTTTGAATGGTCTTGGTTTTCTTACAGGCCATCTATGATACATTTTAAGTGAAATGGTTTGCCCGTCTTTCTCAGTTATGGCAATTTCAGTTTCTACATCATAATCTCCTTCAGATATAATGTTTGTAATTTTTCTACTAGGGTGATCTGGTGGAACCATGATAGAGTGATCAATAAGTTCTGTTTCTTTTACAGTTCCAAGTACATCTCCTCCAGCAACTTCGTCACCAACACTAACAGTTGGTACAAAATGATATTTTTTTGTCATATCAACTGGAGTAGTTGTAATACCTCTTCCAATGAATGAACCAGAGGCTTTTGATAATTCTCTTAGAGGTCTTTGAATTCCATCATAAATTTGTCCCATAATACCAGGACCTAATAATACACTAAGGGGATTTCCAGTACCAATTACAGGCTCACCTGGTTTCAACCCACTGGTTGATTCATAAACTTGGATAAATGCTACATCACCAGTTAATCTAATTACTTCACCTACTAATTTTGCATTACCTACAGTTACAGTTTCATACATCTTTGCATCAGACATACCATCAGCTCTAACTGCTGGACCGCTTACCCAAACAATTCTACCTTGAGCTCCCATTCTAATTCACCACTCCGAATGTGGATGCAATTTCTTTCCTTATTAAAGGCTTCAAGCGTTCAATTCTTGCATCAATGGTATTATCAAATGTCATCGTACCATTTTTTGATTTAATTATAATTCCACCAATACAATCAATTGTATCAGATGATAATTCAGCTCCTGAAAATTTCGACAATGCAGATTGTACTACGTCTTTATCTTTGGTATTTGTAAAAACTATAACTTCTGTTGTACCTAAAATTTTAGTTGCTTCATCTAACAAAGTCTTTATCAGATTTGAATAATCTCCACTTCGTTCAGTATTTGCTATTTGATCTAACGCTTTTGAAAAGACTTTGGTGACTCCTTCTTCTAATAACAAAAGTTGTTTGTTTCTAACATCTAGTTCTGAACTGCCAACGATCTGTTTTTCAACTTTGTCAGCTTCTTTTTTTCCATCTGAGATAATTTTATCATATTCTCGTTCTAATTTAGAAAGTGAATCATCTAGTATTTGTTTAGAGTCTGAAACTGAATTTTTTAGATCTAATAAAATTTCTTTTTCTGTTTTCTCAACAATTTTATCAATAGCTTGTTGTAATGAGGAATTAGGTACCAATACGAAGTGTTCATTTAATAATGGATTTTAATGTTTGGAAGAAATTGCAGTAATTCAAAAAAAAAATTCATATTTTCAATTTGGACTTAGAAAGATATTATAATGTAATAAAGGTCGTTTGAAGTGTGGCTGTTGCAGAACTTTTAATGGGCAGCGTTATACTTCCAAGAACTGAAACTCCAAAAGTAATATCACGTCTAACTGAGTTTGAATGGTTCCATAAAATGGAGATGGATAATGAAACAGTTACTCC
>SMVB01420838.1_pt1 | contig 10804 bp, 9 predicted proteins | sample 2456461 | NCBI WGS metagenome assembly SMVB01 (sample SAMN11095934, study PRJNA526329) | marine sediment metagenome | biome: Marine sediment; feature: Surficial sediment; material: Deep marine sediment; isolation source: Hadal surficial sediment | place: Pacific Ocean | collected 2014-05 | depth 0-1...
GGGAGGCGGCGAGTTAGCGGGCATGACGGAATTCACCCACATCATCCCCGCGGCCCCTGCTGAGGTGGAATTCGACGGTAAGGTAATTTCATGGACATACGGTAGCGACCTCGGCGAATGCACGACCTTCCCTGAGGGATTCATGCTCGCTGAGGAGGACGATATCGTCGGTTACGAAGTGGTGCTGGAACCGGAGGACGATGCGTTGGGCAGCTTCAAGTTCACCGTCCAGGTCCCGCGCGTCGTCAACAGCGTTACTGTGCCGACCGAATACCTCGCATCACTCGATGCAAATACGCCGCTGAAGGTCGAGGTGGGGGCTATCGAGCGCCGGCCTAACGGGTCCTTCGGTAACACGACGTTCACCGAAGAAGATGGATTCTGCAACAATTCTAAGCAGAACAAGTGCCCGGACGAGGAGGAGGAATAGTAAAGACAGCACATCGCTGCGACTTATGGTCATGTGCCGGGGAATGGCCATGCTCGGCGCTATTCGATCATCAATGCCGATAGCCTTGATGATGTAGAAACGATCGCTCGGCAAAATCCATTGATTGCGAGCGGCGTAAAAAAGGTACGCTCCATCACACAATGAAGACTAGCGTGCAGCTATATTTTGTGTGCCAAAAATCCTGTGCTGGCGAATTGGCGAGAGGCCCACGGACTGGCTGTCCGGACCACAGTTAGCGGAGCACCCTTCAACATGAAAATCGCGATTCAATGCGGTTTTACGCTGATCGAATTGATGATCGTGATAGCCATTATCGGTATCTTGTCCTCTGTCGCGTTACCGGCGTACCGGGACTACATTGTAAGCACGAACATGGTCACGGTGACGACGCATTATGAAGAGGGCGCTCGATTTACGGCCACCCAGCTAAGCAAAATCCAGACCGACATTGTCTTCGGCCGCATACCTAACTTTGCCGCCGCGGATGCAAGTGGAAACTATACTGAAGTCGGCTTTATTGCCCTGCTCAACTCAATGGGTGGCACGGCGCCTTGCGGCGGTGCGCCGTATGCGGATTTGCCCGACGCAGTCAAGGGTATAGTTGGTGTCGATGTTTCCGGTGCGCTGAACGGCGCTGATTGGGTGGTAACGATCACCCGCCCGCAGTACGCCAATTTTGCTAGTCAACCCGTCGCGACTCGTGTGGTGAGTCAATAGCTGGTTCTTGATCAGCTATTGCCCTTCTTCGTCAGCGCCGGCAGTCGGTAACTAGCCGATTTCGCCCTCCGTCGCCAACCAGATACGCGGTTTCCTGGGCAGAGCCACGCAGAACTCGTGACGCCCTTTCAAGCGGCGCTCCTACCGAGTTGGCCGGGCCCAGGATGCGGCGAGGGATGGCCACGCTTCGATCCAGCAGCAGTGGTGATCGAATCCTTCGATGCGCTCTATCAGAATGTGTTGCTGCTCGGGAAATCGAGCCCGGAAGGACTCGGCGGAAGACCCATCGACCACCTTGTCGGTTGAACCCACATAGTGAATCTGAGGCACGTCGATAAGTTCTGCCCAGACATCGGCCGGGTTCAGAGAGCCGGTCAATGGGCTGAGGTGCTTAGCCCGGGTCCACTGCTCGTGGTCCAGGGGGCTGGCCAGAGTGACCAGGCGGACCACGTCCGTGCGCCGAGCGGTGACGAGCGCTGCTACTGCGCCACCGCCCGAGTAGCCGACCAGGATCAGGCGTTGCGCGCGTTGGTCGGCTTTCAGCATCGAAACCGCCTGATCGGTAGCTTCGATCACGGCTTCGGAGAATCGCTCATGGGTCCACACGGCGCGAGTGCAGCCACGTTGTTCTACCGGCATCACATACTGACAAGGCCGCGCCAGGTATGCGACATTGCTTCCTGAATGCGCGAGCGCCAGCTTGAGCCCGACCGGATCTCGTGGCGTCGGGTTGGACGACGGCCGGCGGCGGTTGGCCCAGGCGAACCCGTCACCTTCGATGAAGATCGTCAACAGCCCTGAGCCGGGCGCCGGCGCTACCCACGCAGCCAGAACAAAGCGATCAGTGGCAAGCGAGGTATACTGCCATCCGCTTGCACCCGCGAGTTCCTCTGCCATGGCTCGCCGCTCGTGCAGGCTCGATGTGCTGCACCCGTTTAGCAGCAGCAGAATCAGTGCTGGGGTTACGTTCCAGATCCGGGGACTTCCTGTGACACCGCCGCTTCGAGTATGAAGTGTTCGAGCGTGTTGCAGAAGCCTCAGATCGTCCGGGGCCGAAGGCCCGGGCAAGACTATCTCGACATCGGGCGTTGGGCCCTGCTTTTATGCGACGATGAACGATGGCTCAGTGGTGTCCGTCAGCCAGACCAACCCCAAGAGTTGTTGACAAACGCTCCGCTGGGGAAAACAATCAGCATATCCGGTTTTGCCTTGACCAGCGTGAGGTTGGAGAGGGCGTGAATTGGGCACCCGCCCGGTCACGATTTCACAGTGGAGAGAAATCATGCACGCATATAGTCGAATGAGCAGCCCTGCGGTGCGCGCCGTTGTTTGCGCGGCCGTAGTGTTAACAATCAGCCTGAGCATCACGGTACGCGCCGCTGAAGAACGCGATACCTCGGGCCTGATCGAAGAGATCGTGGTCACCACCAGACGGGGTGATGTGGTAAGCGTTCAGGAGATGACCGAGGCGGTCTCCGTCTTTGCGGGACCCAGCCTGGAACGGGAATTCGCCGTTACGTTGGAGGACCTGAACCATGCCATACCCAACGTGCAGCTCGAGCACGTGGGTCTGTTTCAGGCGGCGTCATCTTTCAGCATGCGCGGCATTGGTACCGCTGGGATCGAGAGCTTCGCTGATCCCGTGGTCGCCGTATTCGTCGACGACGTGTATTACTCGCGCAACGCGATCTCGTTGCTGGACTTGTTCGACATCGACTCGGTTACGGTATTTCGCGGGCCTCAGGGTACGCTCTACGGTCGTAACGCGTTTGCCGGCGCCATCGCGGTGCGCACCAAGCGCCCACAACTGGACCGTCGAGAGGTAGAGTTGCACGTGGATGCGGGCAACCACGGGCGCAGAAATTTTGGCGTGGTGGGTAACCTCCCGTTGGGCGATAGAGCTGCATTCCGGATCGCGGCCAACTATCACGAATTGGCTGGCTTCTACAAAAACGACGGCGTCGTGTTGGAAAGCTACGACCCCGCTACGGCAACGCTGGTGACTCGCATCGATGAGGACAAGAAAGGTGATCGGGAGAACGGCGAACGCTCGATACTCATTCGGCCCAGCCTGCGCTTCGAGCCCAACGACGCCTGGCGCATCGACATCATAGGCGAGTATTGGAAAGACAAGGGCGATGGTACCGGCAACTGGAGTCAATGTTATCAACCCGCCAGCTTGCCCCCGCCGTTGGGCATCGGTCTGAGCGGCACCCCCAGCTTACACAACCTTCTCGGTTTTCCTTGCAAGGATCCGTTCGGCGACCAGCGTTTCGATATTCCCGGTGACGGCAGCGATCCGTATGAAGTGGGTTTTGAGATGTCGCCCAACCAGACGGATCAGGAGATCTGGAGCATCACGCTCGACACCAGCTACGACACGGATATCGGCACCTTTACCCTGGTGCTGAATCACCGCGACGTGGAAGAAGACGTGGTTAGCGACACCGACGGCTTCAACTACGAGTTGTTCTCCAGCAGCCGGGTGCAGGAATTCGAATCCACCCAGGTCGAGCTGCGCCTCGCCAGCACCATCAACGACAACATCGACCTGCTCACGGGCGTGTTCTACCTGAGCGATCAGTACGTGGTACAGCAGTTCTTGTGGATCTTTCTCGACAGTGAACTGTTCGACGGCGGGGGTTTCGGTCGTGACAACCCCTTGTTGAGCTGGGGCAGCAACGAGCAGGAACGCTATTCCATAGCGGGCTACGCCGCAATGGATTGGCATCTGAACGAGCTGTGGACCTTGAACCTGGGCGCTCGCTACAGCTATGAGAAGAAACACGACGTACTCGGCATGGCCATTAACGACAGCGCCTGCCCACCGGGCGAGACACCCCAGACCGCGAACTGCAACGGCGTGCCCTTCTCCGGCACCGACGTCACCGACGTGACCGATATCGATCCGTCGGTCAGGTTCGGTCCGGTGAGCGACGACGGGAGCAGCTTCTCCCCGCGAGTAGGGCTTGAGTACCAGGTTAACGAAAACGTCATGCTGTTCGGCTTCTGGCAGCGCGCGTTCAAATCCGGCGGATTCGGTAACAACGCGGGCAGCTTTTCCGTGTTCGAAACGCCTTTCGACGACGAGCAGGTAGACAACTACGAGTTCGGGATACGCAGTGATCTGTTTGACGATCGCCTGCGTTTGAACGCGAATGTGTTCTTCGCTGAGTATAAAGATCTTCAACGAGGGGTAATCCGTGCTGCAGATACGTCAACGGGTCAGGAGACGTTTGTGGACAACGCCGCAGGGGCAGATTCGTTTGGCGTGGAGGTGTCGTTCAGCTTCGTCCCTGCGGAGGGATTCAACATCAACGGCAACATCGGCTATCTGGATATCGAGTACAAGGGTTTTGTTGCCGATCTTCTCGGCGGCCCCGGTAGCGTTGCCACCGACAACAGCGCTCTGGATCTGGTGCGCGCGCCCAAGTGGGACATGAGTTTTGCTGCTTCCTACGAGATCGATCTCAACGATCTCGGAACGGTTACGTTGGGCGCGCGTGTTAGCTACACGGACGATATGGTGCTCACCACACCCAATGACGTCGGCTTTTACCGGGACGATCTAACCACGCTGGATATGCAAGCGGCGTGGGAGTCGCGGAACAGCCGTTATCGGTTTGCGCTCTGGGGTAAGAACATTACCGACAACGTAGAGCGACTCGGCGGCACGCCAGTGGGGGGGCTGTTCGCTTTCGCTTCGCCGACGCAACCGCGCCAGTACGGAGCGACTCTGGTGGTTTCACTGGGGGAATGAAGGCGGCGAAGTGGGCACCACACACTGACAGGCGCGCGCCGGCCAGGAACGTTCGATAAGCGCGCGCTCACGAGCAGGCAGCGAACGACGGGAGAGTGCACCTTCCAGCCATACGGGCGTGCCTGTGGCACCAAGCCCGAGCGTCTATAATGTAATGCGCGGTTGGAGACTTACGTTGTGGAAAACGAGGCGTTGGTACTGGATCTGGTGGAGTGGGTGGCCGCCGAACCGCGATCATACGATGAGGCCATGAACGCGTGGCGCACGTCGTGTCCTCGACTTTCAATCTGGGAAGACAGCGTCGATGCGAGGCTTGTTCGTATCCAGGACAGAACTGTCTTCGTCACTAGACGTGGCTCGAAATTCCTCAGAACCCATGGACGATCGACGGCGTTACGGTGACCGTCTAATTGCAAATCGGCTGACGCTTGGCAAATCTATTAGGGCTCCTAGTTCAGCTAAAGTCCGGGGCCAGGTCTCATCCTGGTGCCATCAGAAAACCGTGACAGGCGAAACCGCGAAAGATCATGCGCTGCCGGTCGCCCCACACGCATGACGGTTTCCCTACCGCCGGGCTGGACCCTGGCGCGCTTACCGATGCCCAAGTCGGCCAAATGTGGGCGTACCTCAACGTCGGCTTGAGCGCGAATCTGAATCTCTGGCGCTCATACGAAGCAGGCTTCACGGGTGTAGAGGAACTGGACAGATCGATGGAGCTCGTCATTCCCAACTACGTGAGTCATGAGTTAGGCAAATCTACTGGAACGCCGTAAATCAGGGCTAGCCGTTGGAGTTTGCCGACAAAGTTGATGCTGTCGTCGCCAAGCGTCCGAACATGCTCGAAGAGCAATATCGCGCCATGCTGGACGGAGCGCGGAGCCTCCGCAGCCCGAGAGAAGAGCCCTAGTTTCTCACGCGACAATTTCTCCGCCAGAGCGCTGGATGTGACGTGCGGCAACGACGCGCTGTGCATCAACGCATAATGTCGAAAGATTGAAAATACCGTGCAACTTTTTATCCAATGGATATTCAAAGTGAAAAGGTTTTGGAGCTGACGGCCTTTGTACAGGTCTGCTTCAATGACAAAGTGCTCGATGAGTATGAGATCTGCTCCCCGGTCATGTCGATTGGTCGAAACGCAGAATGTGACATCGTTATCGACAACGCGGCCGTATCGTCATTTCACGCACTACTTAGTCAGAAAGATGGCAAACTTTTTGTCGAGGATGCAGCCTCTACCAATGGTGTCATGGTAGATGGGGCCAAAAAGTACACCGTAGAACTTGCGGAAGGTGAGTCCGTACAAATTGCCGGAAAATACTCGTTACGGTTGATCAGCGCACCCACTCGAACGCCGACTGGGACAACGGCGAAGAAAAAATCGTCAGATCAGCCCAACGAGGGCGAGACAATGATAGTCAACACAACGACGCTCGTCAGGATGGGTCAGAGTACCCGTCCGGCATACTTGACATTGTCGCGGCCAGGTCGCCCTTCATGGATCATTCGACTAGAAAAGTCCTCGACATCGATAGGTCGTAAACGATCTAACGATGTACGCGTGGGAGGTTGGTTCTCTCCGGCAACACTCGCGACGGTGGAACGTCGTGAGGACGGGTTCTATTTGACCGTCCTCAAAGTGAATCAGGTATCCATCGACGGAGAATCCGTCACTGACGACTGTCGCCTCGAAGAAGGTAACCGAATTAACCTAAGCGGGGTTACTGGGGTGTTTCATGAACGGACAAATCTCAAGCACGGATAGCTTGACGGGGACGATCCCCGGGTTTGAGATCGAACGCCAGCTCGCGCAAGGTGGCATGGCGACCGTGTACCTTGCAACGCAATTGTCGCTACATCGTATGGTGGCGCTCAAAGTCTTGCGTGGTTTCAACGACCCTGAACACCAGGAACGATTCTTCAACGAAAGCCGAATCATTGCGTCACTCAATCACAGAAACATCGTCACCATTCATGATGTCGGTCAAATCGGGGAACAAGCCTTCCTTTCTATGGAGTATTACGAAGGCAACGACCTTGCATCACGGATCACCCAAGGGCTGGTAGATCCGTGTACGGCGCTCGAAATCACCGCCAGTATCGGAGATTGTCTTGGATTCGCGCATGAGCACGGAATCATCCACAGAGACGTCAAACCGGCAAACATCCTGTTTCACCACGACAACACGCCGATTCTGACCGACTTCGGGATTGCGACCGATGTGACCGTCGACAGAAATCTTACCGCATGCGGAATGACTATAGGCACACCGTGTTACGTCAGCCCGGAACAGGTCCAAGGCATGGCGACAGACGGACGCAGTGACATTTACAGCCTTGGCATCGTGCTTTACGAAATGTTGGTCGGACAGCCACCATTTCGCGAAGGGTCGGCGATAGAGATCATGGCGGCCCAGGTGAACCTACCACCGCCGAAGCTGCCTGAGCAATTACGCGATTTCCAACCACTGCTCGAGCGGATGTTGGCTAAGAAACCCGACGAGCGTTTTGCGACCGCAAATGACATGGTCGATGCCGTTCGGGACTGCCAGATCAATTACGCGAGTGACGGTGGGAACTCGCACCAACCTCTCAGCCACCTGGCCAATTGCTTGGTAACCGCACTCAAGCGGTCCAGAGAAGCGATTCAAGTAGCATTCAGGCGACGTAGCGTTGTCATAAGTTCGTTAGCCGTGTTCGCACTGGCTGTAGTGTGGGTAGGGGGAAGCGTGATACGTGGACCCGACCCAGTCGACCTGTACTTGGACAAAGCCGATCAGGCATTCGACGAAGATCGCCTCGCCTATCCTGTCGAAGGGAGCGCGTTCTTTTACTTCCGCGAAGTGCTTGCGCTCGACCCGGAAAACAACGATGCCCAAGAAGGCTTGCGAGACATCGCGGAAATCTACGCGGATCGAGCTGAAGGAGACCTCGTCAAATCGAATTTCCCGTCAGCGAAATTCCATATTGAACGTGGACTGGAGGTCGAACCTTACAACGAGCGGTTGCTCAAGCTCAAACAAGATACCCAAGGATTGCGACGCATCCCAGAAAAAGTCCTAAGTGGTATAAAATCGATTTTTAATTAACCGAATTGTGCGAGCGTTTGTTAGTCACGCTCAGGGTAGTCATCGTTGTCGATCTCATCTAGAGGCTTCGCACGGGGCTCCAGACCCCAGCAGAGATGGATCAGCGCCTGTGTTGCGTCGACCCGTTGAATCCGCAGTGCCTCGTCTCGTTCGACTCCACTCTCGCTCAAACAGCATCAACTGGCAATTTATGGGGTTGATTGGGACCATCGAAGTTGCGCGCATTGTGAATGAAAACCCCGATATACCAATTGAATCGTACGACGACTACATCAACGCATTGAACGATGCCGAGGCGCTTGGGGTTGACCGGATAGTACGAGTCAGTCACACCCCCACATAACCCTTTTGTTTGTCCACCACGTTTCGCAGTGTGTCGCCCCGAAGGTAGCGATCAAAGTTATCGAGAAAGATTTCTGCCATCTGATCCGGACTTTCGACCAGGTCTCCGGATATATGCGGTGAGACAATGACCTGATCCATACCCCACAGCGGGCTGTCGTCGGGTAACGGCTCCGTCGAGAACACATCCAATCCAGCTCCGGCAATACTGCCGGTGTTGAGCGCGTCTACCAGAGCGGCTTCGTCCACCAATGCGCCACGACCGAGATTGAGGAAGCGCGCGCTGGTTCCCATGGCTTCAAACTGCGCCGCCCCGAACATGCCCCGGGTCACAGCGGTCAAGGCGGGAATCAACACCACATAATCGGCGTTGCCAGTTCATCATTTAACTTGTCCAGCGGATGCACTGTGCCGAACACAGGATCGTTGTCGCGACCGCGACGACTCAAGCCCGCCACTTGCATACCCACGGCTTTCAGCAACTGACCAATACAGGTTCCAATACTGCCGGCACCCACAATAAGCACTCTCTTACCGTCAATGGCTTCCGTCTGCCGGTGTTTCCAGGTGCGGGTTTGTTGCAAACGGGTGTTCTGTGGAAGGTGTTTGGCAAAAGCCAGAATGGTTGCCAGGGTGAACTCCGCCACTGGTTTATCAAACACTCCTGCCACGTTGGTTAACACCACATCACTGTCCCGTAGTGCGTCGAACATGATGGCATCGACCCCGGCACCGGCCCATTGGATCCACTTCAATGCGTTGGCGTTGCCCCACACGCCCTGTAAAGCACCGGCACGAAAGTCCCACCCCAGCACGATTTCCGCATCTCGAATACCTTCGGATAAGGCCTCCGGCGTGGCGGCAAAACGTAACCCGGCACGTTCCGCTATACGCTCCAGACCTGGCACCTCATCGATGCTTTCCGCACCTTGTACCAATACGGTGGGCTTGTTCGTCATGGTCAGATTTCCTTGTGAATGGCATAACAAACGCTCAATGGGGATAGTAGGAATTAACCACATTTTTTCACTTGCTCCAAAGTATCCCCCCGCCCCAAGCCACAGAAATCCAAAAAAGGAGGTCTTTCGCGGGGAGAAAGTGCTTTGCAGATCGTCTGAAAAGTGAAAAGTTATATATGCTCTCAAGTAACAACCAGGTCGAAGGACGCCGGATTAGAGCAGCGTCGATTTATCCTTGTGCCCGAGCCTACATACTCTTCCAATCCTTCGACTGCTCAAAGGCGTGCGCGGCGCTGTAAATGCTAAGTTCGTCGAAATGCTTAGCGGTGAGCATCAATCCGACCGGCAGGCCGTCGCGCAGCCCGCACGGGATGCTCATCGAAGGATGGTGGGTGATGTCGGCGGCGACGGTGTTGGCGAACATATCCATCGCGCGCTCAACTTTCTCGACCCGGCTCGCGTCGGGGCCGGGCAGCGGGGTCGCCTTGATCGGCAATGTGGGCGCCAGCACGAGGTCGAATTCGTTCAAGACCGAGTTATAGGCGGCGCGCAGCCGGCGGCTGACATTCACAGCCTTGCCGTAATGGCGCATACCGTGGCGCTGAGTGACATAGGTGCCGATCAGCGCCCACAACTTGCCATTGTCGGAGAATTCGTTGATCCGCTCACGCCAGCCCCGCTGATACTCCATTAGGCTCGTGACATAGAGGTCGTTCCGACCGCCGCCAAAGCCGTCGCCTGCGAGCATGGTTTGGACGATCCCATGATTGAGGATCGGCATCGCAATAGCCTGGGCGTCCAGGTGCATGGGGATCGAGACCTCTTTGAGCGTTGCACCGAGGGACTCGAACTGCGCAGCAGCGGCGCGCACACAGTCATCGACATCGGCTTCGGAATTGGGGTGCCCGAAGCCCTCCTTCAGCACCCCGATCCTCATGCCCTTCACATCGCCGCCACAGGCCCCGATATAGGCGTGGGTTTCGATATTCCTCTGGCGCGGATCGTAGTCGTCCTGGCCCGCGATCGCCTCAAGGAGGGTCGCATTGTCCGCGACATTCGCGGTCATCGGGCCAACGTGATCCACAAAGACCTCGAGCGGCATGACGCCGGTATAGGGCACCAGGCCATAGGTGGGCTTCATGCCATAAACGCCGCAAAAGGAGGCGGGTATGCGGATCGAGCCGCCCTGATCGCCGCCGATCGCCATATCGACCGCGCCTGCGGCGACAAGAGCGGCACTACCCGAGGATGAACCGCCCGCCGAGTAGCCATGTTTGTGTGGATTATGCACGGGGCCGGTCGAGTTCGTATGGCTGCCGCCCGACAGGCAGAAGAACTCGCAATGCGCCTTGCCCGCGATCTCGCCGCCCGCGTCGAGGATGCGCTCGGCCACCGTCGCATCGATCTCAGGCACGTAGCCTTCGAGCGTCGCCGAGCCGCACATCATCGGAATACCCGCGAGCATGATATTGTCTTTGAGCGCGAC